>Ga0209916_1001782_pt1 | contig 14902 bp, 12 predicted proteins | sample ThiBio_1000_plan_FD_183956 | JGI IMG/M metagenome (GOLD analysis project Ga0209916, IMG submission 183956) | Wastewater bioreactor microbial communities from Cape Town, South Africa - Thiocy_solids_2 (SPAdes) | ecosystem: Engineered > Bioreactor > Thiocyanate-remediating > Anaerobic-Aerobic ... | reverse complement strand
CGATGATGGCCTCGTGCGGCGCTTTGGCTTTGAAGAGGAATGGCTCTCCGGGTTCTAGTGCCCTGAAGGCTTGGTGGCCGCTTGGCCACCAGAAGTTGACCTCGTCCCGCTGTTGGTTACGCAGGTAGGTGTACCAGTCATGGTCGGTCGGGCCTACAAATAGCTTCATGGCGTTTGAGGTACCGGCCGTGATGATAACCCGATGCGCTTGACCTCAGCCTACGGCCTTACTTGGGCATTACCAAGCAGCACGACGTGCGAATCCACTTGTCCATTGAGTTTGCCGCGGAACGTAATCAGATCGCAGAACGGGAACTGGAAGCCGGCATGCAGTTGTCGACGGTTTGCTGCCTGTCGGTTGGGGCTCTCGTAGGTCAGTTGTGTGGCCGCGGCTATAGCGGGAGCAGCCAACTCACTAGAATTGCGCGAACGGGTCAACGATACGCACGCCAGCGACTACCTGGCCGGCATTCAGGTCTTCGGTCCAGAGAGTAGTGCAGCCCATCTCCGACGCCGACCGTAGAATCGTGGCGTCCCAGAAGGAGATTTGCGCAGAGTCGGCGAGGTCGATGGCCGCCAATATGTCACGGGTTTGCGGAACGTGCGTTGGCCACAAAGCAAACGCCTTCACGCGTCCACGAGCCGCAGCGGTTGTGAGTGGCTTGGCGATCTTGCGAACGGCATTTACGTAGAACTCCTGCAGCACCTGCACACTAAGTGCCCCCGACCGGGATCTCCCGAGCCGCATGACGAGTTGACGGGCAGCATCGTGGCGCCTACCTGCCGTGGTGTCGTACGCATAGAGAAGCACGTTCGTGTCGACGAACTCGAGATTCACCGTTCGTGTACGTCTGCGCGAGACCAGGTGATGGCGCCAACTTCAAGGCCGATGCCTTCGGTCATCAGCCGTTCCTCCGCAGCCCAGATGGCCTCGTAGTCAGCACCCTGCCCAGTTGCCTGATCAAGGAGCCGGGCGACGAGCGCCGAGACCGAGGTGTCCTGCTGAGCAGCCAGTATTCTCGCGCGGCGCACGACATCTTCGGGCAAGGAGAGCGTGATGTTCCGCGTTGCCATGTGAACCAGTGTAGCACGGGTTCACGAGGTGCTTTGGTCGTGCAACGGTGGCAGCACAAGCCTGTGCGGGTGAACTCCAGACAAGGGTTCTTCTTGGCCTACGGTTGAGGCTCGCCTCGACTTCAGCACCGTCGACGAAGCCCGGTTGAAGGAGGTGGAGATCAGCCTCAACCGCCGGCCCCGCAAGACCCTTAACTGGAGGTCAACTGCTGAGGCTCATGCTGCCACCGTTGCGATGACCGATTGAGACCACCGGGCGTACTCGTTGAACAGGTGAAAGTACTGCGAGTAAGCGTACTTCCGCAGCCCCGACACGGGGCTCCCGTCTGCGCTGGTTGGCGTTGGGCCACGCCTCGCTATCACCGTGAGTACTTGAACACCTTGGCCGCCAGCCCCGAGTATGCCGATGGCGCGGTGGCCACGAGCACCGTCCGGCCGTCCGAACTGATGTCCACCGCGCTGCCGAAGGTCACGTCACCCAGCGAGCCCAGCGCGGTTAGCACCTGAGCTTCGCCCCACGCGTTGTGCCCGCCGACATCCCTACCGAAGAGGTACACCCGGCCCGGACCGCAGTTGTAAGGGCCCTCGTCGATCGGCGGGCAGCCGAACGCCGCTATGCCGACTGCCAAGGTGTCTCCCATCAATCGCATCGAGGAGCGACCCATCAGGGGCCCAGCGTTGACCGGCGCCTCTGGGATGCTCACCGTACGCGTGGCCACTCGACCCCAAGCGTTCTCGCCGCCTTGGTTACGTTCATAGACCGCTACGGTCGTCTCGGTGGACCAGATTTCCGGCATGGACGAGATAGCGAGAGTATCGCCGTCGATCTCCACGAACGTCGAGAGTGTGGACGGTAGGTCCAGGTAATCGAGGCTGGCAACCAAGATCCAGCTGTTCGCCTGGTCAACGCGCTCGAAGATGAACGCCGCTTCTAGGCGCCCAATGCCGCCGTCGTTGTTCTGCATGGACTTGGCTACGACGATGCGCTCGCCGCCACGGCTTACGGCCACATCGGTGCCGAAGTACTCGGAGAAGTCCGCCGGCACCGAGGCCGGGAGACCGATCTCCTGCGCCAGTCCCCACACGCCGGGGCCGCCTTGGTTTGGCAAGTAGACCTGGATGCGCGAGCCGTAGAAGCCGCCATCCTCGCCGGTGATGCCCACCACTAGCACGTCGTCCCTCAGGGCCATGGAGATGTCGGCCCGCCAGCTCAGGAGTGGGCCGATACCCATGCCCCTCAGAAGCGTCGCGGTTTCGGCCCACGAGCCATTAGGTTGGCGTTCGAAGATGTGGATGACACTTTCATACTCGTCGCCAGGAACCGGCTTGCGGCTCAGGCTCATGATGGCCGCTGTCGTGCCGCTTAGCGCGACCGCACGTCCTACCTCCAGCTGGTCGGTGGGCGGGTCCCTGGGAATCAAGTTGGCCTCCAAACGCCAAGCGGAGCTGCCGGCCTGCGCTCGGTAGACGTCCACCCGCGTGAAGGTGGTAGCTCCCGGAACGCCAGCGATGGGCACGAGCGCGGTGCCTGAATCCACCGCGATCCATTGCCGGTCGTATGCATCGCTGGGCGAGATGGTATCCGCGAGGAGCTCCCCGGCGCTGAAGGAGCCGACGTCCACTTCGGTGCTGGCAGTGGCGCTCAGTCCCCGGCCGTCGGTCACGGTCAAGGTGACGAAGTAGTTGCCGGGCCTCGTGAAGCTGTGCGTTACCTGCTGCTGAGCAGCGAGGGAGCCTTCCCTGAAGTCCCACGCATACGTCAATGCGTCGCCGTCAGGATCTGAAGACGTCCCGCCGTCGAACCCAACCGTGAGGGGCGCGAAACCGCTCAGCGAGGTGGTCGTCACGATGCGCGCCGTGGGCGGGTGGTTATCCTCCGCCGTCACGGTGACGGCCGCTTGGCCGACGACATCGGTCCCGCCCGTCCAGGCGACCGCCAGCTCGTAGGTCGCGGTGGCTGCGGGAGTCACGGTGCGGCTCCCGGAAGGAGGTAAGCCGGTTGCCACTTGGGCGCCGCCCTGCTCACGCACGGTGATGTTGGTGGCGGTACCAGTTACGGCCCACGAGAGTTCGGTAGGCGCTCCAGGCGCTACGGCGACCGGGGTGGCGGTGAAGAAGCTGATGGCGGGTGCGGTGTCCCTTGGGACGTCGGCACTCACCACCCGGATGGTCGCCGTAGCGAACTTGGCCGGATCGAACACGCTGGTGGCGGTAAGGGTCGTCTCGCCAGGCGCCAGGGCCGTTACGGTCCCTGCAGCGGTCACGCTGGCCACCGTTGGGGAGCTGCTCGACCAATTCACACCAGCGGGTGCTCCGAAGCTCGTGGCGACGGACGCCGCGAGAGTCGTGAATTCGCCCACTACCAGCGTGCGGTCCCCGCCGCTGATCGTCACTTTGTTCACGTTGGGGATCTCTGGGCTAGGCTGCGGCCCGGAGCAGGCCCCAGCCACCACCAGCAGCCCCGTCAGCAACCCCACGACTACCAACGACCGTCGACCTAGTCGGATTCGCAAGCTAGTTCCCCCCTTGGCTGCGGCGCAACTCGTTGCAGTTCTCGGCAGCACAGTAGCAGGGGGGAACGCCACGGGGCTGGTCAGATGACATGCCGCGAAAGCACATTCACGAGACTAGGGTGAACCCGCCCTCAGGCGTCACGCGGCCCGACCTCACGCCGCCTCAGCGCCGCCCCCTCGAGTGGACCGAGGATGAGGTCCTGGTAGATCTCACCCATCCTCTCTGGCGGGTAAGGCTGGTCGTGGTCGAGCCACCACCCCAGCAATCGCATGAGTGACCCGACGAGGTGTTGCGCGGCTACTTCGAGCGGCACGCGGCTGCCGGGCTTAGCCTCGAACGTCTCGTACACGCCCCTCACTCCCACGCGCTCGGCTTCCTGCAGCAGGTTGCTCGAGCGGCCGCCGCGAAACAGCAGGCGGTAGAGGTTTGCGTGCGTCGCGGCGTGGTGGAACAGCTGGGTGCCTGCGTCACGTGGGGCAACGCTGGCTGCGGGCCCGAGTAGTTCGAGGAGCTCGCCGAGAACGTCTTGCAGCATTGCCCGCAGCAGCTCGTCCTTGCTCTTGTAGTGGCGGAAGAAGGTGGCGTAGCCGACGGCGGCGCGGTCGGTGAGCTCGCGGATGGTGATCTCCTCGAACGGGCGTTCGAGGGCCAGGGCCACGAGGGCGTCGGCGAGCAGGCGGCGTGTGCGCCTCACCCTCAGGTCCTCGCCCTGGTCAAGCGGTGTTGTAAGTAGTGCTCGCATTACCACTCCACGCCTCCCTAGAGGCTATGAGCCTCATAATCTCTTATGAGCCACACCGTATCATTAGGGCACAGCAGGCCTGCGCCAGGCGTCTCGTACCCGCGGCGCGGCGAGAGGAACACCATGATCGAGCACCCCACACTAGGCACGGCGCCAGCGCGCGCACCACTGGAGAACGGTCCGGTGGCCACGCGTTGCCCGTTCCCGCACGGCACCGACCACCGCAAGAGCGGCCGCGGCGAGGACTTGAACGCGCCCGCCATCGAGCGAGACGGCGACGTCTGGCACGTGCGCTCCTATGGCGCCGTGCGCCAGGTGCTGCGTAACTCCGAGGCCACCCGCCAGGCCGGGTTCAACTCCGACATGGTGGCCAACACGGGGCTGAGACAGCCGGTGCTGTTCCAGGACGGTGCCGAGCACAAGGAGCAGCGCGTTGCCATCGCCCGCTTCTTCACGCCCACGACCGTGAGTGGCGACTACCGCACCCTCATGGAGGAGTACAGCGACGAGGTCATCGCCAAGCTCGTGGCAGATGGTCACGGCGACCTGGGTGAGTTGACGCTGCGGCTGGCCGTGAACGTGGCGGCGCGCGTGGTGGGCCTCACCGACTCCCGCCGGCCCGGCATGGACCGCCGCCTCGAGGCGCTCCTGTCGATGGACCGCCTCGAAGGTGCCACGCGGGTGCGCCGCATGCTCGCAGGGTTGAAGAGCCAAGCGAACCTGCTCAACTTCTACCTGAGCGACGTGCGCCCCGCCATCGCCGCGCGCCGGCGCGCGCCTCAGGGTGACGTCATCAGCCACCTGCTAGCGGGTGGCCGCAAGAACGTAGAGATCCTCATCGAATGCGTCACCTACGGCGCCGCTGGCATGGTCACCACCCGCGAGTTCATCGCCATGGCCGCCTGGCACCTGCTCGAGCGCGAGCACCTGCGCCGCGACTACCTTGCCGGGGATGAGAAGGAACGCTACGCCATACTCCACGAGATCCTCAGGCTCGAGCCCGTGGTGGGGCGCCTCTACCGCCGCGCGACCGCCGACCTGCAGATCGAGGACGGCGGCGTTACCTACGAAGTTCCGTCCGGCGCGCTACTCAACCTGGACATCCGCGCCGCCAACGTTGACGCCGAGGTCGTGGGTGAGGCGCCGCTGGCGCTGTGCCCGCAGCGCGAGCTGCCGCGCGGCGTGCAGGCGTCAGGGCTCAGTTTCGGTGACGGCGGGCACCGCTGCCCTGGGTCATTCATCGCCATGCAAGAGAGCGACATCTTCCTGCAGAAGCTGCTACGGTTGCCGCTCGAGGTGCGGAGGGCGCCGACGTTGGCTTGGAACGAGCTGGTGGAGGGGTATGAGGTGCGGGGGTTTGAGGTTGGGGTGGGGGTTCTCGGTCATGCTCCTTCCACCCAGGCGGCAGTCGTGGGGGTTACCGCCGGTGGGTTCACCGCCGAACGGATCAATGCCCGCAACTCCTCCACGTCGTAAGAGCCGCGCGCCGGCACCCTTAATAGGGGAAGGCTGGCAGCAGCCAGCGCCGCATCCTTGAACGCATCCGAGCGACGCGCTTGCGGGCTCGAGTGACTGCTATCGTCCAACTCCACTGCGCAGATGACTCGCGTGGACGCCAGATCCACCAAAACGAAGTCCAGGTGCCGCGACTTGATGCGGTTACGTGCCGACTGCCGCTCGCTCTGAGACAACCCGCTCTTGGCTACGATCACGTCTTCGAGCCGCACCTTCCCGAACACGTGCGCGTCCGGGGCCGCCTCGCGCAGAACCCTTAAGAAGCGTGCCTCGGTCTCCGTGAACAAGCGCGGGCGCCGGACGTACGGGAAGGTGACGGCGCGCGAGGAGGAGCCGCCCAGAAGAGTCTTGAGCACTAAGAGCGCAGCGAACGCGAGCGCCGCCACGATGAGGAGGGGCGCCGACTGTCGCAGCGCCGTGCTGAAGATGTCTTCGAACATTGTTTGCCCCCAATATAGACTCAGTTTGCATTCAGTATAAAGCCAGAATCCGTAGAAGCGCCTAATCAGCGCGTTCTTGACGCCAGCAACCCTACCGTTCTGAGAGGCGCCATCTCTACTATCCCGGTTAGGTGCGTGACGTGCAGATGCGTCATAGTCCGTCGTTGCTGCGAACTAACGGCTTAGTCACAAGCGGAGTGCGGAGCACCGGACGTTTCGCCACGAGTCGTATATCGGGACTGAAGTTGGTGACTCGGCCCAAATCGGCCAAGACCGACTTTGGCTAGAAGCCTTGACGACGGAGTGGGACGTGCCGACGAGAGTTGTCGTTTCCGGCGTGGAGGGGGCTCCATCTACCTCACAGACTTATGTGAAAGTACGTCACTTGTTCGTGAAGCCCGATGGGTCACCTTGACAAGTGAGCCGGGAAACCCGAGTTCACGAAGAGGTAGCTCGCGCCCGGGATCATCGCCAAGACCAGGAAGCTGATGACCGCTGGGCGCTACGCCAAGGTTACAGAGTCAACCACGAGCGTGCCGCCGCGCCCCTTATCCTGCACAACTCGAGGTAACTGGCACTGCTCGACCCCTACGCCCCTACCCTAGTCAGCTAGTGAGGCTGGTCAGAATGCGTCAACTAAGCGCGCCCTCAGTCGCCATGCTGTTTCCTCGTCAACTCCAATTGCCCAGCTGCCGCTAATGGGTCAGTCTGCGCATTGCTGGATCTACGCTTCTCGCTATGTTCGTAGCCGTACCCGTACCCGACCCCAGTTCGAAGCATTGTCTTCTGCTCGAGCCCAGTAGCGACAACACCGAGTATTCGTACACCCATCCGTTCGAACAGGCCCATTGCTGCGAGAATCCGCCTCTTGTCTACCTTGGTTATTCCCGCAACCATCACGACCCCCGTGGTGTGGGGAGCGATTACGAGGCTGTCGGCTACTGGTAGTACCGGCGGGCTATCGATGACAATGACGTCATACTGGTCACGCAGCCGGGCTAACAGCGTGCCGATAGAACCAGTTAGCAAATCGAGTGGCGCGTTGACCTCCGTGGAGGTCGGAAGAATATCGAATGCGGCGCCTCCGTGGTGGACTGTCGCTGGTTGGGGTTGCGACTTAGGTGACGCGAGATGAGCCGCGAGCTGATTTTGGGGACTTCCGCTAGCACCCACTCTGGCGGTCAATTTGGGTTTGCGCATGTCGGCGTCGATCAAGAGCACACGATAGTCGGTTCGGGCGTAGCTCTTCGCCAGTGCAATGGCGACCGAAGACTTCCCCTCCGCTTGGACGGCGCTCGTTACTAATAGAACCTTTGGGTAGTCACTAACCGTAGCGAACTGGAGCCCAGCTTGGAGATAGTCACTGGCCTCCTTCGGCAACTCATCGCCCGCATTGAGTAGTCGTGGGAACTCCGAGAGTATTGGAAGCCCCGTCGTAGTCGCCAGCTCCTCACTGCTGCGGAACCTCAGGTCGAGCGCGGCGCGTAGAAAGACGATCAAGTAGACGGCGAACAACCCCAGAATGAAGGCAATCGCGCCGCTTGTAGCAGGTTTGGGTGAAACTGGATGGGTGGCTACGGCTGCTGGTTCGAGCAAAGCCACTTGACCAACCGCAGAGCTGCGTAGTGCTCTTGCGGCGTTCAAGTGCAAAACCCGTTCTGATCGAATGCGGGATAGGCCAGCGACTTGATCATCTGCCGCGCCGGAACCCAGATACGCGATTTGCGAGTCCAGCGACGCAATCTCGCCTTCAAGAGTAGAAATAGCGGTCTCGAGACTCTCCGTTGCACGACGGACGTCCCAGCTGACCAGTGCCTGGGCCAAGGCGTTTGCGGCCTCTGCTGCGGTCTCTCGGTTCGCGTTTGTGACCGTGATATGCAGAAGGCTCGATTGTGCCAAGACCTCCGCTCGTACCTTTACGTTGCGCTTGAATGAATCAAGCAGTGATCTTGAAACTGGACCAAGGCCCATGCTCTCCAACGCAGTCTGAAGAAGGGGGCTACTAGTCGCAGCTGCGCCGAAGGCACGCATATCGAGAGCAGGGGCCGTGACGAGAGTTATTCCGAAACTATTCTGAAGCGAACTGTTCGGTTGACTCCCAAGGAGAGTGGCAGACGACTCGTATGTGGGCGTGACTCGACTACTCAAATAGTACGTCAAAAGCGCCGCGCCAAGCGCGACCGATAACGCCATCACCAAACCGTCCCGAATGAGAACGGCTATATCTCTAAGCGAAATCTCCTGGTCGTAATCCACAACCCCCCAAACGGTTCCTAGGCGGCGGCCGGACCCCTAACCAGGCTAATTGCAGGTATCTGACCAGGCACAAACCCCGGCCCCCATTCGCACCGCCTCGCGAATCGCGACACCGCCAAAGTACTAGTCAACGCTATATCGTTCCAACCGCATTTGCAACCTGATGCACTGGTTCAGGCTAGTTGAGACTTAGAGGTTCCTTCTGGCAGTGTACTCGTTGGGGGTGAGGTAGTTGAGGGCTTGGTGGGGGCGTTCGTGGTTGTAGTGGTGCACGTAGTCGCGTAGCGCGCCGCGGCGTGCTTCTAGGTCGTAGGTTGGTGTTTCGAAGGCGTAATGCTCGTCTCTGAAGGTGCGCTGTAACCGCTCCACCATGGCGTTAGCTTTGGGGGTGCGCGGTGGGATGGTGAACAGGCGGATGCCGAGTTCTCGGCAGGCGATCTCGAAGGCGCCCATGAACTCACTACCGTTATCCACCTGCACGCTGGTGATGGGAAACGGCAGGCCGCGCAGTAGGTTCTCCAGGAACGCCTTGGCGTTGCGACTACTGCCGGTCGGGTACAAGCCCGCCTGAATCAGGCGCGTGACGGGATCCACTGCACTGAAGTGGTAACGCACCGCGCGTTCGGATCGCTCCTGTAACGTATCGATCTGCACCAGCTCACCCGGCTGGGTGGGGCGCATGCCTTGGCGTTTACGTTGCGCGTGAGCGCGCTTGGCGGCCAGCTGCCGTTTGCGGGCTAAGGGGTTGAGGTAACCGACGGGTCGGATGACGCCGCGACCAACCAGTTCCCTAATGACGCGCCCGATGCTACTGGCACTCGCTTTCACACCCACGCGCGCTAGCAGCACGCGCAGCTTGTGCTTGCCGTAAGCGTGACGCTGCCGCAACTCCTCGATCAGTGGCCGCAGCGCGCTGCGAGCCGGCGCCAGGCGTTGCCGGCGGTTACCGGCTCGACCGTCGTTCAAACCCAGCAACCCACGCAGCTTCACGCGTTCGCGCCAACGGTAGTACGTGGCTTTCGGCACCCGCGCCAGTTCACAAGCCGCTCGCACACTCAAGCCAGCCGCCACCGCCCGCTCGATCAACGCCAACAACTCCGCCCTACCACAAGCCACGGGCGACGCTTCAAGAGCCGGATTGAGAGCAGCACGGTAGAACGAAGCGGGCAGACCAAGTAATCTCATGTCGGAGGTTCCAATCCCTAGCCGGTTTAGGAACCTCCATTCTCTAACCCACAACCGTCTCAACACAAACCGGACTCACACACCTGATTCAAACATGCGAATCATCGCCAAACTGCTATGGATGACCTAAGGTCGAACCTCTGCGAATCGCGCAAGAGCCTCGGGCCAACGCGGCTATGTTGCGGAATTTTCCCATCGGCAATGCACGCACCCAAAGGACTTCAACGGGCCAGGTTCGCTCAGTGTGCCGCATCGGCGAAGCGACTACATAGCCACTTGGAAGCTCAGACAGAGAAGGTCATGCGTTTCGCAAAGGCAGCCAGTATGCGGCCACGGCTAGCGGCCTTCCTGAGCAGGGGAACGCCCCAACCGCGTGGTCGAGTACTTCCGTGAGAGGCGCAACGAACAGGCTCACGGCGGATTCCACCCCAATCAGCGCCAGCGGAACCACTCACCCGCTAGCGGCAGCCCACCCCGGTGTTAGCATCGCCGCACCGCAGCTGTGCCGACCCCGACGAGGCGGCAGCGTTGACGTGTCGGACGGCTTGCGCTCTCGTAGCCGGTCCACGTCGTCACCCCTTGCTGCGCGTAAGTAGGGAGAGAAGATGAGGTACTTGAAGCCAACCATCGCGCTCGTCTTGGCAGGGGCCGTGCTGGCCGCCTGCACTGCGCCCGCCCCGCCGGACACCACGGCTCCGCAGGTCACCCTCGACGCGCCGGCTGGCGGCACGACGGTGGAACTCGGCGCCCTCGTCACGCTGGCCGGCACCGCCACGGACGCTGGCGGGATTACTGGCGTTACCGTGCTCGTGGACGGCGCCGCCGTCAACACGGTCCTTCCGACGGGTGGCAACTGGACGTACGATTGGCTTCCCCCCGCCGTCGGCGCCTACGCCGTCAGCGCCGAGGCAGAAGACAAGGCTGGCAATGGCGCCACTACGGACGCGATCACCGTCACCGTCATCCCCGTGACCGTGCCGCCGACCAGCGGCAGCATCGGCGGCACCATCAGCCGCGCCGCGCTTGGGCCGACTGCGTTGGCGGCCTCTACCTCCATTGCAGCCGCCGCCACACCGGCGCCCATCGAGGCCGGGCAGGTCTTCGTCGCCTTCAAGCCGGGCGTGCGCGACGTGACCTTCGGCGCGACTGGCACGGCGACGGCTGGCGCCTTCACCTTCAAGCCAGATGGCTCGTTCACCTTCGCGGGCAGCGAGTTCGTGCGTGAGCGCGCCTACCCGACCGGCAGCGGCCTCTCGCTGTACCGGACGAGCGCGCTGGATGAAGCTGGCACTCGGTCGTTAGTCGAGAGGCTCGGCTCCTAACCCCTCGTTGCCGATGCGTTCCCGAACTGGATCCTTTCCACCACTGCCGTGCCGAACGATTCCGCGTACGACCTCCAGTGGAGTTACCCGCAGCTCAACCTCCCCGAAGCGTGGGACCTAGAAACGGGCGACACCAATCTCGTCACCGTAGCCGTGCTAGACACGGGCCGCTTCGACCACACCGACGTGCAGTGGGCGGCTGGCGGGGCCAACTTCGCCAACTGGAACGGCACGGTACCGGGCGAGGGCGCACTCGACGACCCATCCACGCTCACGGGCGGCTCGCCGCACGGCACGCACGTGGCTGGCACCGTCGGTGCCGTCACCAACAACGCCGACGGTGTTGCTGGGGTGAACTGGAACGTAGACGTGCTGCCGGTGAAGGTCCTGGCGGCTAACGGCAGCGGCAACTTTGCAGGCATCATCGAAGGGCTGTTCTGGGTAAGTGGCGATGATTGGGTCGGCTACGGTGGCCACGTCAACGACAACGTCCCTAGTGTCATAAACATGAGCCTAGGCGGCAACATCGAGACGTACTGCCCCGGGTCCCTGGACGGTCTCTTCGCGGACCTGGCAGATATGGGTATCTACACGGTCGTCTCGGCGGGCAACGACTCCTCACCCGCCGACGTCTACTTCCCTGCCAACTGCCCTAGCGTCATCACCGTCGGGGCTACCGGCCCCACCGCGCTCCGCGCGACGTACTCCAACATCGGGTCGTTCGTAGATGTGATGGCGCCGGGCGGCGACTCTTTCGCCACCGACCCGGACGGTAACGTTCTTGACGGTATTCTCAGCACCATCAACGGGAACGGCTACGGCTTCATGGAGGGGACGAGCATGGCTTCCCCGCACGTGGCGGGCATCGTCTCCCTCATGTTGGCGCAGGATCCTAGCCTCACCCTCACCCAAGTGCGTCAGCGGCTGCACGATGCGTCCGTGCCGCTAACGTTAGACGAGTGCGGCGTGCCAACCCTCGGCCTCGACGGGCTTAACGGCTGCGGCGCCGGCCTCCTTGACGCGGCCGCTGCCCTGCGCGGCGACGTCCTGACTACCCCGCGAGCCTTCGCCTACGCCATCCCTTACGTGGCTGGCAGCCCGGCTCCCGTGTTCTATGGCGACCTGCCGGCGCTGGAGCGGCTCGCCCAGTACAAGACGGAAGCTACGGCACTCGGCGACGGCAGCTTCAGCTACTCCCTCGCTGGCCTCGCGCCCGGAACCTACCAGGTCGTGGCGCTAGAACTCCGCAGCCCAGAGACGGGCATCTCGACGATCGACCGCATAGGAGTCGTCGGTGCGGTCGAGGTGACAGCCGGCGCAGCGGCCGAAGAAGACCTGTCGGTCGTGCCGATGTACTCGCTCCTGCCGGTCGCGCCGGAGTAGTCCATGTAGGGGCGCCTTCGTGGCGCAAGTGAACCGTGTGCGGCGCCGGATCGGTTTACGGCGCCGCACGCTATGGGCGCGTAGGGCTTCCAGGCGCCAACGGCACCACCTAGCCCTACGCCTCACGCCTACTCCCCCGCCACCGCCGTGAGCCCCGCCACGAAATGGTCGATGAAGAACGTGTACAGCACCGCCACCGGCACGCTGGCGATGAGCGCGCCGGCGAGCAGCGGACCCCAGCGGAACACGTCGCCGCGCACGAGCTCGGTCGGGACGCCGATGCTCACGGTCTTCTGCGCAGAGTCCTGCACGAACGTGAGGGCGTACACGAACTCGCTCATGGAGAGCGTGAACGCGAACACCACGACCGTCAGGATCCCCGGCACCGCGAGGGGCAGCACAGCGCGCACGAAGGCGCCGAAGCGCGTGTAACCGTCGACCATGGCCTGCTCCTCGATGTCGGTGGGTATGCCCTTGAAGAACCCCATGAGCAGCCAGGTACAGAACGGCACCGTGAAGGTAGGGTACGCCACCACCAGGGCCCACAGTGAGTTCTGCAGGCCGAGGAACGCGATGACCTTGGCGAACGGGAGGAACAGCAGCGTCGGCGGGATCAGGTAAGTAAGGAAGATGCCGATGGCCAGCGCCTCACCCCAACTGCCAGCCAGGCGCGCGAGGCTGTAAGCGGCTGGTACTGCCAGCAGCAGGGTGATGGCCACCACCAGCCCACCGACGAGGAACGAGTTGAGGAGCCAACGCACGAAAAGCGTGTCCTGGAACAGGAGCTGGATGTGCGCGAGGGTCGGCGGTTGATTGAACCAGAACGGGTTGGCGTTGGGGTCGAAGAAGTCGGCGTTGCGCTTGAACGCCGTTATGAGCATGACGTAGAACGGCAGCGCCGCGAACACCGTGAAGAGCGTGATGACGAGGTAGAACGCCGACCGCCCCGCCACCTGCCTGCCCTTCAAGCGGGAGCGGCGCGGCTTGACGGCGGTCGCGGCCATCACGCCACCTCGCTGCGCCGGATGAGGCCGAGGAGGATGGCGCTTACGCCTGCGAGGGCCGGGAAGAGGAACAGCGCTACGGCGGCGCCCTTACCGAGGTTGCCGCCGAGGATGCCAGTGAAGAAGGCCATGGAGGCAAGCACCTGCGTACTGTTGGCTGGCCCGCCGCGCGTGAGGATGAAGATCGAGATCATGTCCGCGAACGTGAAGACGAACGTGAACAGGATGGCCACCAACAAGATGGGCGAGAGCATGGGCAGCGTTATGTCGAACAGCCGCCGCAGGTAACCGGCGCGGTCGATGCGCGCCTGCTCGATGACGTCACCTGGTATGGAGTTGAGGCCGGCCAGCACGATGACGGTCGCCAGCGGCAGGAGCCGCCACACGTTCACGATGACGACGGACGGCAGCGCTAGCTGCTTGCTGCCCAACCAGTAGAGGTTGGGTAGGGGCCCGAGGAGGGCGCCAGGGTGACCGAGCAGCCCGACTTGGCGCAGCAGCCAGTCGATGGGGCTGAACACCGAGTCGTACATCCACAACCAGCCGATGAGGCCAAGCGCTACCGGGGCCGTCCACGGCAGGAGCAGCAGGAACCTCACCACCCACTTGCCGCGGAACTTGCGCATGAGCAGCTCGGCCTGGATGGTCGCCAGGATGAGCACCGTGATGAGCGTTCCGAACGTGAACACGAGGGTGTTCTTGAGCGCCGTCATGAAGTTGCGGTCGCCTAGCAACTCACCGAAGTTGCCCAGCCCAACCCAGCGCGCGGCCGTGCCGCCCGTCGTTACGTCGTGCAGGCTGTAGTAGACGGCCAGGCCGAACGGCACCCCGACTAGCAGCACGATGAACAGCACCGCCGGGGCGATCATGCCGACCGCCAGGTAGACGTCGCGCCGCTGCGGGTTGTGGGCGCTCATGCTGGGGTGGCGGCGTTGGTGCGCTGACCACTGACGGGGTCGAACTCCTTGACGAGCCCCGGCTGCACGAAGAAGTCGTGCTGCACGCCAACCTCTACGCGGCCAGCCAGGCGTGCAGGCAGCTTGGCGATGACGTTGGCGCCGCGCGGGCCCTCCTGCAGCGTGACCGGCGCTGGCGGCGCGGCCTGCTCGTTCAGTTGCTGCGGGACCTCCTCGGCGCTCGGCACGAGGCCGTAGAGCAGGATGTCGGCGCCAAGGTCCTCGACGCCCGTGACGTAGAACGGCAGGCGCCGCGCGCCCGCGTTGGGCTGGAACTCCGTTACTGGCAGGAAGTTCTCTGGGTGAAAACCGATCACCCCGCCGGGGGTGCGGATGAGGTTCATGGCAGGCGAGCCCATGAAGCGCGCAACGAACGTGTTGCCGGGCTCGCGGTAGATGTCGCTTGGCGTGCCGATCTGCTCGATCTTGCCGTGGTTCATGACGGCAACGCGCTCGCCCAGCCCCATGGCCTCGACCTGGTCGTGCGTGACGTACACGGTCGTTATGCCAA
>Ga0209916_1001781_pt1 | contig 14935 bp, 7 predicted proteins | sample ThiBio_1000_plan_FD_183956 | JGI IMG/M metagenome (GOLD analysis project Ga0209916, IMG submission 183956) | Wastewater bioreactor microbial communities from Cape Town, South Africa - Thiocy_solids_2 (SPAdes) | ecosystem: Engineered > Bioreactor > Thiocyanate-remediating > Anaerobic-Aerobic ... | reverse complement strand
TCAAGATTCCCCGTTCGATCAAATCGACGGGAAAGATGAGAAGACAGGTCATTTAGACGACCTGCGCGATCAGGATGATCAACCGGAGTGGCATTTACAGCATCCTGGGCCCGGCGGATAGCAGCTTCGAGATCGTCAAGATTCTCCATTCGATCAAATCGACTGGAGAGATGAGAAGACAGGTTGTTCAGATAACCCGCGGGGTAAATGGTTTCGCTATTTCCCTAAAGTTTATCCGTGTTACCCCTGGTGAGATTGTCTAGCAATCATCAACTTACCCAACGTTTCGATGTCAAAATTTACACGAGGTACTAGACGTTGGGAATGGTGTCAAACGGTAGTCGTATCGAAGTGACTCACGATCCTTGATTCTTTACGATGTCACGATTTGTTAGGTGAGGCGAGGCCGAGAAGATATGGCACTCACTAGGCTCCACGAAAATTCAATCCCTTTATACGTGGAAGCCTACGCAAAAAGTCGACTTTATCCGAAAAATGACCATAGTTTGATTAAGTATGCACACAATATAATGCGCTAAAAATCTATAATTCAAGCGGGGAACCCTGTCACTTGAAGCCGCTTACAGGGCCTGAACGGCTCTAACGCAGTGAAATCAGGCGAGGCTAAGGCTAAGACTACGACTACTTTCTCTCTGCATGCACAGATCTACATGATAGATACAATAGCAAGCCCCGCGCGAGTTTATAGCTCGCCTTTTTTTACTTTTTTCTTGGGTAATATACCACACGGCATGTAGGCCTGCTCTGAATACGAGTTTTGAGTCATGCTATGTCGTATAATAGATGGTTATAAAGATGCACTAGGGTATATATATTTTATAGTTATTTATAACCTTTGGCTTAGCAAGCCTAATTTGGTGGGTGGGTTGGCGATACATAAAGTGGAGGGTTCAAAATAAATTCTAGTTGCTTCTTGTGAGCTCACTTTCCTCCGGCTCACAAAAGGAATTTGGGCATTAGCTAATCTAGAGATCATGCGAATCTAACGTAGAGTGACACGAAGGTCGGCCAATGATCTAGCACAGTAAAGCGCTAACTAGTAATCATCTTTACCCCCTTCTTGGCTGAAGCGCTCTAGTCGATGATTCTCTCATATAGCATACATAGTCACGGCGCTTAAACCAAGAATGCATCTGGCCCCACTTATCACTAGCATCCTATGATGAGCACTGCACATTATATCACGCTATAGGCGCTGGGCATCCTATATCATGAATCACACGACCTACTCTAATCATTTCTATAGCTGTATCCACGGCATCAGACAGCTAGATAGATTTTCCCACCATAAAAGGCATCTCGCAGTAAACGGGCAAGCTATTCGCGAGAGACCTCCGTCCTGGTGCGAGTGTGGTGTTCCACTTCCTTCTATTAACAAGGTTAAAAATGTGGCGCCTTCTCTTTGCAGGTTACCCCTCATCTACCTATATCCCCTAGGCTACCAATCGGTCTCGCCGACATCAACTCCGCGACAACCATGGCAGCTAAAGATACTCTGATTTGCTGTAAGGTCCTTGCCTCACTTTGGGCAGGCAGACCGCGCATATAAACACCCAATTATCGCATAAGCTACACGTTTTGCTTTCAAGTTCTCGCGCAGCGCCGCCTAACGCCTACCGACAACGCTTACGGCCAGCATCGAGTGGGGCCAGATTGCCAACTTTGTCGGCCACGTAAACTGTTGGACCGCAGTCCCAAGCCCGGGCTATTCCTTTTTAGGGCTATACACCTTTACAATAGCCAATGAACAGCAATGGGATCAAAAAGCTCCTCCTATCGGGTAGACACTCAGGGATGATTAAGTAGCCAACAAATTCAGATTTTCGCAGATTCTTTACCGCCCGGCAACATATAACAAGAACGTACTAAATTCTGATATGTCCGGACAGCACATTAAGTGTACCCTTTTCCTTTGATTCGCATAATTTCTTTGCACATTACTTCTCTAATTGCACTATGTCGATCGCAGCTCCGGAATCTGATAACCATGAGCGCAGATTTGCTTTGCTCTTTGGTTGTCCTTTGGGTCTTCAGGGTACGGAACAGGACTTGAAAGTCATGCAACAGCTCCTCCAAAGATACAGGTTCGACTGCGATCTGATCTTCAAGGCAAAGAGGTTGGATATTCTTAAAGCCTGGAGAGACATAATCGATAATGTCTCTGCAAAGGATGCTGTGCTTATATACTACAGCGGCCACGGTGGAATGGTAGAGGACAAGAGCAACAGTAACCACCGTCGTTTGAAATACATCGTACCATACGACTTTGAAGAGATGACAGGAGATGATTGGAGAGGAATATCAGATCTAGAAATTTCACAGCTTCTTCGCCAAACGACCGAAAAAACAAAGAACACGACGCTTATCTTGGACTGCTGTGTAGCCTCTCGTATGGCACGATACCCTGGAACGGTCAAGACGCTGAATCCCCATGACTATGAGCATATATTCAGGCATATTCAAACCCTGATGGCCAAACGTAACAAAGCCCTAGATTCTAGCTTCGATATTGAGCGAAATCCGGATGCAATCGTTCTGGCTGCATCGGCCGAGACAGACAGTGCCTACGAAAGTATTTTCAATGGCTTGAAAATGAGCGTCCTTGTTGAAGCCTTTGAATACACACTTGGGCAGGATATGCAACGCGCTAACAGTGCGCCAATCTCATGGCGAAGTATCATGCTGCGGATGAGAGAGCGTATGAAAATCACTTGCCCTCTGCAATTCCCGCAAATAGAGGGTGATGATCTTCGCTTCGCTTTTAGCCTCCAAAAAGCCAATATACACGGCGCTTTAGCTGTTTCTCCCGAAGGTGGCGGGGTGACTCTGGGTGGTGGAGAAGTCCACGGCCTTAAAAAAGGCGATACTTTCGCCTTAGTGCCACTCCAGGAGGAGTCGTTCAGAGACAAAAGTGAAATTGCAGAAGTTGTCGTTGAGGCAGTAGGGCCTACAAAGTCTTTTGCATGTTTCGAGGGAGAGTCCCATCTCACAGAGCAATGTTGGGAGAAAGGAGTTACAGCCTTTCCGAAGAATAGATGCCTTAATAAGCTGCCTGTCATGCTTAAGGGCGAACATATCTGGACGAGGCTCAAAGACTCCATTCAAGATTCGAGCTTCGTGACCGTTGCTGAGAAAGGCATTTTGAGTCCTTTAGCAACTGTGCATCAGGAAGATGGCGATGTACGTCTATATGCTCATGAAGGGCAATTTCGATACATACTCCGAAGCTGGAACCTATCAGATACCCTTCTGGCCAACGAGGCTATTTCGCTACTAGAATCGCTAGCTCGTGCCCGTCATATTTTAACACTACAAACTGCGTATGGGAAGACCGACGGCTTGCAATTTAACGTCGAAGTAGGAAAGATCAAAGATAGCAGTCAGGTGCCACTATTACAGGAAGGTACCACAATCAAGGAAGGCGAGGCGATCTTCATTAAAGTCAGCAACATCGGCCCACACAGAATCTATGTGTCAATATTTGATGTTTGTGGTCCTTCTGCCAAGCTACTTTCCCAAAGCGCCCCCTATGGCCGAGGTATCGACAGTCAGGATGCCTACATGTTTGGTCACCAGGACTACCTCGGACGTCTTGTGGGCTCAGAGGTTAGGTGGCCAGATAAGGTGCCAGATGATTCAGGAGAAATCCTTGAAACAATCATTATAATAGCTATGACTGGTCCAGTAGACCTTCGTGGTCTCAGTACAGGTCCACGGGAAGCAAGAGGCCCGTATAGGAATCCGGAATTGGCTCGATTGCTTGATAACATTTCTACTTCAGGGGCTCGCGACATTAAACCAGATAGCCAGGACTATGTTCAGTTTGCGGTAAGGCGATTCTCGTTCTTTCTCTCTCCGCTAGTGCGAAATAATACGTCGGTATTATTAGGTGAGCCGCAAGCGGATCACCTCTAGGTAGACTGCCATGAACAAACGCTTCTCTAAGAGAGATAACCTTGTTAGCTTTTTTAGATTCTTGTGTTTCGCTCCAAGAATAAATCTGCAATCATGTCAAGCAGGGAATTTATTTTAGATTCAAATTTATTTCTTATGTCTGGCCTGCTAAGCGAAGCCGGATTATATACGATTCTAGTCAGGGTAAAAGGGAACCTGATTATAAGTTAAAGGCATATCGAGAATTTAAATCTAGATCGGATAAGGAGCAAAACATTATCAATCATATAGTATAGAATTTAAGCTTTGTAAGTTCTCTATATTAGCCGATGTCTATTCTCATGTTTAAAGTATTATCTATTAGAGTGGATGCTTATGGAAAGCTAGAGAGCTTATCCACCCACTTTCCGCTCCGTTACTTGTACAACGTTCCGTGATCATTAGATAACAGACCACCTAATAGGATTCCTCTTGAACTAATCCACCCATATGGTTTATATAGCTTCATTCATCACCTGTGCACATTAGGGGCCGTGCTATCACACTAACTGCGATGAACTTTACATTACACGTGTTAAATTAGACTGTGTTTATTAAGTATTATAGATTGCACCCTAAACCTTATATGCCTACATAACCCTTTGCATAACGTCTAATAACTTGGTCGCCTTTACCATCTAAATATGCATCCTGTAGCAGCTATATATATTGCTTGAGTCGCGCCTAAGTGGCCGTCCTCATCACTCTATTAGAGAGCTAAAAATATTGTGCAGCTCGCTCGCAGGTTACCCCTCATCTAGCCAGCCTTTTTCTAATGTTACCACTCGGCCTCGCCGACGCATGGGTCAGGATGCTGGGGCGGAACTCGAGAAATGTTATTTTAGGGATTATTGCCTCACTTTGGGTGGGAAGGAGGCGGATCTTTACTTCTATCAACATGGCTGCTTTTCTTTAACATTTCCAACCCCACTCTGAAAGCCAGTCATGGTAGCTGACCCGTCTATCTCTCTTAAGAAGCCATGGCTGTGATGCGTGCAGTTTTAGTAACTATCTGTGCTTACCAAGCACTAATTTTTATTCATTCCTTAATACCTGCAATTTTTCAAACCTAATTTCCTCTTCCCATTAAGACAGAAAGCCCAGGACTCTTTAACTACCCTGCCGCTTATATATGTCCGTTGCTTGTTTTCTCTTCCTCTACACGCCGAAGAAGCCTGAGTTTGCATCTAATAAGAGATCTCTAGATAATTCGCAATTGGAACGCGCTATGTAATCATGGTTTACATCTGGTCAATTCAAAAAAATTTGCTTTCTGGTCGGCCAGCGTAAAACAACATTATTAACTAGTTAAGCAGACCGCCCCACCCTGCCGGGGGCGCAGTGTGAAGTTCGTCATAATCGCTTGTTTCCAGCACTTGCCAATATTTACTGATAGTTGACAATACTCAAATCTGGCTGGCCTGTGAAATAAGCCATGGCACCTAATGGCACTTGATCATTCTCAATGAATAACCTTTGCTCAGGGCCCTTAAACACACTGATCACACCAAAGCCGTCTTTGCGAGTCCATAAAGGGAACACTGCACTACTATATTCAAGGCCGTTTTCGTGAGCAGAAAGTGTCTTCCGCGTGGCTGGTCCATCAAAGGTCTGGGCGGTATATTAGTTAACTGACAAGGAAAGCCTTAAGAGAGAAAAAAAGACGATAATATTACCGTAGTCGCGAAGTTTATTCCTGCTCCTGTTAGCGAGGTAGATATTCCTGCACTTGTAAGAAGACGATTCGGTTTATATCGTGAGACCACGACCGTGATTTCCTCGGAGTGTTGATTCACGACCCATACACAAGGCGGAACATTTTTAATTGTACGGACTAATGCACCTAAATATCCCTAATAAGATATGCGATCAGTAAATTTTCGACATAATAAGTATAGGAGAGGAATATAGGTTCGCACTTTTGGAGTTAAATCACTGCGTGGAGGATAGCGAGGCAGTCTAGTCACCGGTGTCAGGCTTTCCGGTTCTGGAAGATCAGGTGCAAAGATTTGGCTTTGTGATTGCTCAGCAACGTCTTGATCCATGTCTCTTATAGCGAAAAATCGATTAGAACCCTTCTTGTTCATCGTGGTTACTATGTCGTGTACTGAAAGAGGGGGAGGATCTTCCGCCACGATGATAGTGGGTGTAACCTTGCTAAGATGCTGACGGAACGTAGCAGTATGTAAATATATAAATAGGATAATATCCGGCAAAAGGACACGTTGCCTTCCCTGCCCTGATTGATCACTGAGCGGGAGTGTGCAAAAGCACTCTCATTCTGCGGTGTTTAGAAGCCCCGCCTCGCTTTAAGGAGCCCCGTTAGCCCTTTCTGTAGGTGATCACCTGATGGCCGGTCCCACCTGCCGCCCGAAATCACTCTAAATTACAATATCGAATATGAAGCAACTTAACCACATATATTTAATATAATTACGAAACTTTGGTGGTTTTACATTGCGATTACGCCAAGGTGCGGGCTCGGACTTAGTACGGAACAGAATAGTATTAGTAGTTGACGCTACAGGCAGCGGGCGGCCAGACATAGGTTAGGCTATCGACAGGTACATAGATAGGACGCAGCTCAAAGAGCTGCAACAGGATTAATATTAGTGATACAGAAGTACTCGCTATAGGTTATATACAGTCAGGTAACGGCAGTATTACATTGTAGGCTAGCACTGTGACATAATCAATTTATTAAATCTCTAATAGAAGTACTCGCTATGGGTTATATACGGTCAGTTGGCGGTAGTATAGTACCTTACAGGCTAGCACCGTGACCACGGGCGCGGTCGAGAATATGGCGTGAGAGAGCTATATAGAAAGCGTGCTAAGTTAGGAGTAACATACTAAGTAGGGGTACTCAATAAGTTGTATAAAGAACTATTCACTGACCTCTACTACTTACCCGTGCCCTCCGAGCGCACCCACCCTAGTGTCATCCAACACACCAACTTTAACCTCCATTTACACCATCCAATATGCCTCCAAAGAAGTCAGAATTAGAGAATCGACTTGAAAATGCTCTACGGATATATAGCCTCGATGAAAAGCAGAAAATCCTACCTTTAGCGCGGCAATTACACGTCCCCTATCGAACCCTCCTCCGCCGGATACAAGGGATTCAACCACGGTCTTCTAGGACCAGGACACATTCAAGGCTTGATAAACAGCAGGAAGAGGCGCTTAAGCATTAGATCCATCAGCTTGACAAGGCCAATCATGCCCTAACTACGGAGAGAGTGCGAGATTGTGCAAATTCAATCTTAAAGAGGAACTATACAGATCTAAAGCTCCCACCCCCAGAAGTTAGCAAGATATGGGCTTATCGATTCTTTCAACGGCTCCCAGCGGAATACAAAAGGACAAAGCAGAAACTAATTGATCCAAAACGAATTGAATCTGAAGATGTGGCTGCTATCCAGGATTGGTATGATCGGTTGGAGATTATCTACAGATATAATCTCCAGGCCTTAGACATCTATAACTCCGATGAAGTTGGCTTCATGGAGGGCTAGAGCCGCAGTGAGAGTGTTATTACTCAATTTCTAGAGAGAAATGGCCATATCTCTTCTTTATATTCTTAAGGTTGATTACCATTCTTAAATGTGTATCTGCAGATGGATCAAACCTTGCACTATGCATTATCCTCCTCGGAAAATCATATTTAGAGGACTAGTTTACCTATTTAGCAATGCCTGGTTCTTGGATTGTTAGAGTTTCAGAGACTGGCTATATAACGGATAAGATTGGCTTTCAATGGCTCCTTCAAAATGACACCTACTCTAAAAAGCGTTAGGTAGAGTTAATCTCTTCTAAATGCTGGTTTTTTATGCTAATATATATTATATTTAGGTTGGTAAATACCGATTATTACTCCTTGATAACCACGGCTCCCATTTAACCTATGAATTTATCGATTTTTATGATAAAAACCACAGTCTTCTTTACTCTCTGCCTCCACACACAACCCACATCCTACAGCTTCTAGACGGCAAGCTGTTTCAACAATACAAGAAATCTATGCATTCATGGTAAAGCCGTCTATTTAGGCGATCTAAGAACGAATAATAAGCGTGGAAAGGAAATAGATACAAATTAGACTAAGATAGACGACTGCTCAAGCACAAAGCGAGAATCGTGGCTAGGGGAGACTAATAGCCTAAGTATAAGCTCCCTACTAGGGCCACTACTCTAGTAGTTGCTACACTCCGTCACTCGATCGCTATCATCACATACTTTGACATGGAGATGATTCAATTCTACGTGACGAACGCGCTTATGCATACCCGCCTACTAGCGGAAGAAGCTGGTTTTAGAAGGGATAACGGACCTAGGGCATGTAGTAGCCATCCTTGACGAATTCTAGGACATGTCTTTGTCCACTCTTATTGTTTTTATGGATATACTTAGCCTCGGGCGTAGGATGAGACAGCAAGTCTTTCAGCGCCGTACTTTCTTTATATAGCGTTCCTTTCATTGCTACACAGCCCTGGCTAGAGTCGAGAATTTTTCTGATGGTCATCCCCCTAAGTAGACGATTAGGTTCCCCTTTACCCGTATAGTGCGGCCTTGAAGTTAGGAGGTTATGCGCCGTTCCTTGGCTTCGTTTTCATTGCCGCGGTGGGGTTTGGGCGAGGCGAGCCACTTTGTTGTAGGTATAGTACACAAACAAGGAAGCTAGCTTTACGGCTATATAAACCGAGAACCTACCGAGGGTCTGAAACCTGCTAAACAGTATTAGGAAGATGACAAGGATTCTTTGCAAAGTCACTTAACTGAGTAATGAACCGCTATACACTGTCAGAGGCTCGATCTAAATAGATGCATTCTTTATATTGAAACGGGGAAAACGGTGCGGACATGCCCTTGGCGCAAATCCTCCAGGAAACTACTACTCAATTGGGAAAAATGAAGCCGTAGAAAAGGGAAATGAAAGAATGAATTATATCTATAGACACTATGGAGGAGCAGGCGGACTAAATATGCGCCGCTCTAAGGATGGAATAACTATCGGTCCGAAGGAAACTATGGAGTAGAGGGCCACCCCACTATAATATAAAGCTCTAAAAAGGTAGCTATTCGACGAAAATATCAAGCATAAAGATGAAAGGTGTGGGCGTGGGCGCTTAGTTAACAAGTAGGCGGCTAGTGGCGGCATGAGGTCCCTCTCTGCCTACCTACCCGCTGCAGTACCGCAGCCAATAGGATCGAGAGAAAATCCTATTGAGAGTAGACAACAATAGCTCTAAGCATCGTACGCCACCTACCTATATACCCTTATACAGGCGCGTTGCTCCTTTTCACAGACAATCAGGTAAGGATGAATAGATGATATAGACGAGTAAAAGTAAACGCTCTTCACCTATCTTAATAAAAACTGTGCAAGTTCTACATAGAGTTCGGTATATCGAATAGATTGTTCCTAAATCGAAATGTATAACCCTCGTCGTTTGATTTCTTTGTTCCTCTTTCTTTATATTACCTCCCCCTCCCCCCTCTTCCCCCCTGCTATTCACACTCTTCCATCTCAAGTCCATATAACGTCGCTCTGTTAGTGTACCATGGACGAAGTTCGCAACCAGCAAACCAAGGCAAATATACCGGCCGGGTATCAGCCAGTCTATACTTGGCCAGCGCAGTCGTCAATAACGTTAGGCTTTCCATGCGAGGTCTGGTGTATGATAAGTGACATGGTATTTCCCCTACCCTACTAGCATACTCTCTGTACTAATTATATTCTAATAGCTAGAATCGCCTCGCGATCTACGAAATCTATGCCACTCTGGGTCGGCTTTACGGATATATTTGGCTCCACTATTATACCGAAACATTCGTCTAAGTGACACTACCGCAGTAGCCAGCGATGCCTTTAATGATGAATTCCTCTCTCTTCCGTACCTACACCACACCTGGCATCTTACGATGAACATGAACAGCCCACTACAACATGTCACAGACGAGAAAGGAGTGGCACGGGTCTACGAGAGGTTTAACCGCAACCTGACCAAGTGCTTGCGCAAAATGCCAAATCTAAAGTCCTTTGTGTACGGCTGTTCTCTCTTACTATTAACCTCATGCTCTAGCTCTTCGCACGAGGAAAAGATGCGTTAGTTTAAATGCTAATGGGTTGCTTGATAGGTATGGCGCAATGCCAAATATATACCAGAGGGTGTTCGTTAATTCAGACGATGATGTCAACGCCGTCCCTATCTTCCGGGCCGTATTTCCATTGCTCCAGGATCTTTACGAGCTCGAGCATCTTTCCGTTACCATGCATGAATTAGGACATCATGACGTTCAGGTGTTTGCTATGGGTGGGAGCCAGCCAGGCGAGGAACATTGGTCCTACTACGCGAACCCCCTTATCTTAGACACCAGTGGTTTTCACAACTTGGTCTCCCTACAGCTTCTAGATTTAAGCTACGGGGACCATGACCTTAGGATATTGGCAGCCGAGCTCTCGTCAACTCTTCTGGCGTCCCCCCAACTACGTCACCTAACGCTAAGTCTAGATGACAGCCAGCGCGGTGGAGCTCTTATCCATTTACTCGCGGACGAGTACCAAAAGAAAGGCGGCGTGCCGCTTTCCCTAGAGACCCTCCAGCTAGGCCATGGACGCCCAAGGGCCCATCGAAACACGCCCCACCCAGCTGCATCTGATGTGTTGAAACTGTGCAGGCCGGCTGTTTTGGAACGGGTATTGTTATTCAATGGCTTCGGACCACGGCCGCTATTCGGCAACGGCTTTTCCCCCCTGATGACGACCATGCCTCCGAATATGATTCTGTCAATACGGCATTTCTCGGGCTTGGCTTTAGACGACGCGATGCTAAGCCTGATACATATTATTGGGAACGACACTTCACTACCACCGACCTTTATGAGTGAACTTGTCTTCGTAGAATGCAATTGCTCACCAAATCAAGCGGATAAGCTCGACATTGACCAGACAAAGGGAACCTATTGGCCAAGAAGTTTAGCAATCGAGCGCATGGCTGATCATCTGCTTGAGAAGCAAAAGATGAGCATAATCTGGAAGACGGCACAATATACGGGGCTTAAGCACCTTCATTTCCCCCTAGAATGGATCGGTAGGAAGAATCAGTGGGTCGAATATAAGCAGGTAAATATCGATATCACCCTATATACATAATGCTAACGTCCACCATTATAGGTGCTCGTGCTAAAGCTTGTACAGGCGTTAAGGAATAACCTAAGGGTTTTGTCTATCGCAACCAGTGTCCCGCCATTACAGATCATGAGCCAGGGCTCAGATACGAGACTTTACTTCATCGATGATGCTACCCCTAACAAACGAACCCGAATTGGCGCTCGGATTACCATACCTGCTAATCTTCCCACCGCCGATAAGAGATTACGATTTGCAAAGAAGCTTTGTGATGAGAGTGAGCTAAAGTATCTTGGGATATTTGGGACATTCCTAGAGATCTGTACAGCCCGAGTGACCCAGATCCACGACCAACATGACGGCCAGGTTACATGGCTACATCAGATCACCTCAGATCGGTTGCAGTATAGCGCATTATACGAGACGGTCTTTACTTCAGGGAGTCTTTAATGTGTGTGGCGGCGCAGAGGAGTTAAAGGAAGGTTAAATTACTTAGCTAAATCGACAATTTTTCGCGAATTATCGTGTAAGAACGCGTTAATAGCCTTTTAACCTAATCCTTAATAATATTGTAATGATTTAGCATGGTTATAGTGGTCAATTAGAGCTTAAAGTAGGTGTGTTAGAGGAGAGTAGAAAATTTACGTTAGATTATAATTTACATTAGAAGACTTATGATCGATGGCTACGCTTAATTAGTGAGTGTCATGATCGATGGCTATAGTCAATTGGTAAGTGTTATGGTCGATAGCAACACTCAATTGCTACGTGTCATGGTCGATAGCAACGCTTAATGGCAACGCTTAATTGGTAAGTGTCATGGTCGATGGCAACGCTCAATTGCTGAGTATTATAGCCGATGGCAACGCTTAATTGCTGAGTGTTATGATCGATGGTAACGCTCAATTACTGAGTGTCATGGTCGATGGCCAACAATCAATTGGTGAGCGTTATGGTCGATGGCAACGCTCAATTGCTAAGTGTCATGGTCGATGGGAATGTAGCGGACCTATAATAGCAGAAAGTAAGTCTGTTTAGGACGGCTATATCCTGACCGCCTTCCATATCGAAATCCTATCGCGCTACCGATAGGATTTTGCTATGTAGACTACATCTTGACCGCCTTCCACATCGAAATCCTATCGCGCTACCGATAGGATTTTGCTACGTAGACCACATCTTGACCGCCTTCCACATCGAAATCCTATCGCGCTACCGATAGGATTTTGCTACGTAGACCATATCTTGACCGCCTTCCACATCGAAATCCTATCGCGCTACCGATAGGATTTTGCTACGTAGACCACATCTTGACCGCCTTCCACATCGAAATCCTATCGCAGTGCCGATAGGATTTTAGAGCTTGCTCTTGCTCTTTAGGTAGTTAAATATCTTAAATATATTGAATCTCGCTTTATTATTGCTTTATATAGCCTTTAGATACTATTTAATCTCATATATCGTAGCGTTATTATAACTTAATAGATGTTGGTACTTTGAATAAACTAACGCCTTGGTAATATATATATATACTATTACATACTCTCTTATATATATATTTAGCATGTCTATATGTTCTTCTAATTGCTTGCAAAGCTCTTCCGACCGTGGTTAATGCTTGCAAAGCTCTCTTAATTATAGTTAATACTTGCAAAGCTCTTCTGACTATAGTATATGCTTGCAAAGCTCTTCTAACCGTGGTTAATGCTTGCAAAGCTCTCTTAATTGTAGTTAATACTTGCAAAGTTCTTCCGACCGTGGTTAATGCTTGCAAAGGCGTAGGCGTAGAGTGTTATAGCTTACGTATAGAGGCATAGGCGGAGAGGTATAGGAGTCTACATATAGAGGTGAAATGTAGAGGTGTTGCAGCCTGCGTATAGAGGTGTGGTACAGAGGTGTGGTGCAGAGGTGTGGTGCAGAGGTGTGGTGTAGAGGTGTAGGCGTAGAGGTGTAGTGCAGAATTGTAGTGTAGCGGTGTAGGCGTAGGCGTATATAGAGATGCTGCAGGCCTATATATAGAGGGGTAAGGCTGAGGTGTTAGAGCCTAAGCGCTACGGCGTACGTATAGAGGGCTCGGTCGAGAATAGATATAAAATATATATCTAGAAAATCCATGTCCAAAATATCCGTGTCTAATAAATCCGTGTCCAATAAATCCGTGTCTAAAATATCCGTGTCCAATAAATCCGTGTCTAATAAATCCGTGTCTAATAAATCCGTGTCCAAAATATCCGTGTCCAAAATATCCGTTCTAATAATAGCCTAAGCGCTAAAATATAACTATTCCTATTTTGATTTTTTCGGACACGCTAGTCCTATTTCGATTTTTCCGGACACGCTAGTCCCGTTTCGATTTTTCTGGACAAAATCTTTAACGCCCCATAACTCCCTAACGAAGGGCCGTATTAAAAATCGGAAAGAAGTTCTAGAATGCTGGGACGATGCAGAATCTGCCTATATAAAAATTAGTAGGATTTATTAAATTTTGGGGTGGTACTTTGCCCATGAAGTTGCCCTATAGATACTCCTCTTCTAAATCTTACTATTATTATCTTATAATTTTAATCTTTAATCTGAAATATTTATTAAACTCCCTTTAATGTTCTAGATAACATTAATACTAACTACACGTCCTAACAATAATAATAAATGCTCCGTACCGAATTCTATTCCTATTAGACATATAAATATATCGAAGCAATGGGAAACAAGTTATACTATCTAGATATGAAGACAGTCCCACTATATATATATGCCTCTTAACGTAGAGAACATGCATGCTGTAGAAGACCTATGGTGACCGACGTTATTATCGATATAGATGGCCGGAGTATGCCGATATATATCGACCCGATAAATATAGATAGCGATAAAAGCTTCTTTCTTAGAAAATACTATCTTTTATCTAAAATCTCGCTTTTCTGATACTTCGAATAGAGAGGATGGAAAATTTGGTAAGAGACACCTTCCCCTAGCTTAAATCCCTACCTCTCACTATGGTAGAGTAATAATGGTGCCATAAGAAAGGTTAAGTATATTAAAAATCACGGATCCCTTACTTTTCTATAGCAAACACTGGGAAAAGTGAATTTTTATTAGAGACACGCCATGTCAAGGTGCGGGCTTAGACACGGTACGGAACAGAATGATATTGGTAGTTGACGTTACAAGCAGGCAGCAGACGCGTGCGGGTCAGGCCAACAACAGGTACATAGACAGGACGCACCTCAAGGAGCTGCGACAGTATGGACATCAGGGCTGTAGAAATACTCGATGTGGGCCACGTGTAGATCAGATAACGGATTATAGCAGGTCACGAGCTCGCATAAGTGTATATTCGCGAAGATACTAACATGATTTCTAATAAGGCTCACAATAAATAATAAGGCACGGTAAAGCGAGTAAACTGGACTATATATAACCTATCATCACTATATATATTGTCAGTGTCTAAGTCTTAAGTAACGAGAACTGTACACTGACCTCTAGTACTCGGCGGTCAGTGCCTATTTATGTCTGGCAATAGGGCGCTGAATAATACATGTAAACAGTGCAAACGCATTATTAAACAGAATAGACATAGGCTAAGTCATTAGACCTTCCAGCCAGTTCTTCCATAACATAAACCCGTGTCTAATAAATCCACGTCCAATAAATCCATGTCCAGTAAATCCGTGTCCAATAAATCCATGTCCAGTAAATCCGTGTCCAATAAATCCATGTCCAGTAAATCCGTGTCCAATAAATCCATGTCCAATAAATCCGTGTCCGATAAATCCATGTCCAATAAATCCATGTCCGATAAATCCGTGTCCAATAAATCCATGTCCAATAAAACCGTGTCCG
>Ga0209916_1001779_pt1 | contig 14938 bp, 19 predicted proteins | sample ThiBio_1000_plan_FD_183956 | JGI IMG/M metagenome (GOLD analysis project Ga0209916, IMG submission 183956) | Wastewater bioreactor microbial communities from Cape Town, South Africa - Thiocy_solids_2 (SPAdes) | ecosystem: Engineered > Bioreactor > Thiocyanate-remediating > Anaerobic-Aerobic ... | reverse complement strand
ACCGAGGGACCTTACGTCATCGTCGACAAGGTCTCGCCGCAATGGACGTTGCGCAACGGCCAGGAATCGACCTGCGTCTTCAATCGCCGTCTGACCAACGTGCATGAACCGAACGGACTCGAACCCTATGCGCCGCGGCGTGTGGGCTCGGCCACGACTCTGGGAGGTTGACGCGCAATGCCGAGCGCCCACGACTATCGCTCATTCGAACTCGAAGCGGCGGCGGCCACCTCCGTCGCGCGTGGCCGCACCGCGCTCGGCAGCTTCCTGAAGCTCGGGGTTCCGATCGGCGCGCTGCTGGTCGCCGCCTGGATGATCTACGACTCGGTGGCGCGGCGCGCGCCCACGCTGACGACGCCCGACAAGGAGGAGTTCACGACGACGCAGTTTCCGGCGCCCTCGCTGGCGGGACCGCGGACGCAAACCAACCAGGGCACCATCGTCATCCCGCGGGCGCCACCGGAATCTGCCCCACCGCCCCCTCCGGTTGCCCCTCCCTTGGCGCTGCCAGCGCCTCCGCCACCTGAACCGCCGCTGGCAGCGGCGCCGCCCAATGACGACGAGGCGCGTCGTCTCGCCGAACTCGAACGACAGCGCCAGGAGGAAGAGCGGCGGAAATGGGAACGCTTGCGCGCACCCCAGGTGATCACCGATAACGCAGCGGCCTCGGCCGCTGGAAACGCCGAGAACGCCAGCAGTGCGGCGGCGGGCGCGGACGACGATCCCAATCGCCGATTTCTGGCCTCGGTCTCGGCAGCAGGCGTCGAGGTATCGCGCGCCACCAAGAACAGCCGGATCGATGCGCTGGTCGCTCAAGGCACGATGATCCGCGGCGTATTGGAGACGGCGCTCCAGAGCGATCTGCCCGGCATGGTCCGGGCGGTCGTCAGCGAGAACGTCTGGTCCTTCGATGGCCGCCGTGTGCTGATCCCGGCCGGCAGCCGCCTCGTCGGCGAATACAAGTCAGGGATCGCGCAAGGGCAGACCCGCGTCTTCGTGGTGTGGACGCGCATGCTGCGATCCGACGGGGTCTCCGTTCAGCTCGGCTCGAACGGGACGGATGATCTCGGCCGCGCCGGCAATGCCGGATTCGTCGACAACCATTATCTAGAGCGCTTCGGCTCCGCGATCATGCTGTCGCTCGTCGGTGGCGTCTCGCAATTTCTGAGCGGCTACGGCCAGAACACCAGCAACACCGGCAACGGCACGATCATCACCACGACCGATCCCGTCACAGGCGCGGTGACGCAGACGCAAACGGGCCTGAACCAGAACCAGTTGAGCCTGCAGGCGCGGCAGATCGCAGCTCAGAACGTATCGCAGACCCTCACCACCATCGCTCGGGAGGCGTTGCGCAACTCGATCAACATTCCACCCACCATCCACCTCGATCAGGGGACACGGATCATCGTCTTCGTGCGACGCGACCTCGACTTCTCCGCGCTCTATCCCGACCCGGTCAAGGAAGCCTTGAGGGAGCTGAAGCGTGAACGCACCGGCGCGAAGCGTGACAGTCTTCATTGATCGGGCGCTCGATCCGATCCGCCTCTGGCTTGACGACGACCAGATCGTCGAGATCTGCGCCAATGGCCCGGGCGAGGTGTGGGTTGAACGCTTTGGTCGTTCGGCGATGGAGCGCCACGAAGTTCCACGTCTCACCGAGCATGCGATCCGCCATCTCGCCGAACGTGTCGCCGGTCACTCGGGCCAGAGCGTCAATGAGGAGCATCCGCTGCTCTCGGCCGCGCTGCCGACAGGCGAACGTTTCCAGGGCGTGATGCCGCCGGCGACGACAGCGGGCGGCGCATTCGCGATCCGAAAGCAGGTCATCAAAGAAATGCGGCTCGATGATTACCGAAAGCTCGGTTCCTTCGACAAGGTGACAACAGCGGGGGAGGGGGCGCTGTCGGAGACCGACGGGCGCCTGTGCGAACATCTCGACGCCGGCCGGATCGAAGAGTTCATCCGCCTTGCGGTGCTGAACCGCTATTCGATCCTTTTGTCTGGCGGCACGAGCTCGGGCAAGACAACGTTCTTGAATGCGATCCTCAAGGAAGTGCCGATAGAGGAGCGCATCATCACCATCGAGGACACGCGCGAGGTCAATCCGATCCAGAGGAACTACCTGCCGCTCGTCGCCTCGAAGGGCGACCAGGGCGAGGCGCGGGTGACCGTGGAGACGCTGCTGCAGGCCTCAATGCGGCTGCGGCCCGACCGCATCTTCCTCGGCGAGATCCGCGGCGCCGAGGCCTACTCGTTCCTGCGTGCGATCAACACCGGCCATCCCGGCAGCGTCACGACGGTGCATGCTGACAGTCCCGCCGGTGCCTTCGAGCAACTCGCCTTGATGGTGATGCAGGCCGGGCTCGGCCTGCGCCGCGACGAGATCGTCGCCTACATCAAGTCGGTGCTACCGATCGTCATTCAGCAGACGAAGGTCGGCGGACGGCGTGGCACATCGGCGGTGCATTTCTCGCGCATGGCGGAGTGGCGGGAGCAGCGCACCGGAGGGAGAGGCCGTCATGGCGCGCGTCGTCGCCTATAGGATCGGCGTCGCGATCTTGCTGCTGCTCGCCTTCTGGCTTCTGTGGAGCATGGCCTATGAAGTCGTCGTGGCGCTTCGTTGGGCGCCGAGCCGCTTTCCGAGCGAGGGCGCGACCCGTTGGGCTCTCTTCCGGATGCAGAATGCCGACCGCTCGGCCGACTTCTTCCTAGTTGCCTGGCGGCATTTCTACGATCGGCTCGTGTTCGCCCCTACGCGCGTCGAGGCGCTCATCCGCGCTGGCTACGCCGTGGCGACCGTCGGAGCGCTAGGGCTGGCTGGATTGCTCTTCGCCATCGTCAACCGGCGCCAAATGCCCTACGGCGCCGCGCGCTTTGGCACATTGATGGAGGCGGCGAAGCAAGGCCTCACAGCCAAACGCGGCATTGTGCTCGGAACGCTCGGCGGGGCGACGATCCGCTCCGACGAACCCGCCCACATCCTGGTCGTTGGGCCATCGCGCTCGGGGAAGGGCACCGGCTTTGTTCTCCCCAACGGCTATCTCTGGCAGGGCTCGGCGGTGTTCTTCGATCCCAAGCGCGAGAACTTCGAGGCGTTGGCCAATCACCGAGCGGCGATGGGCAACAAGGTCTTCATGTTCTCGCCGGGGTCAAACGACACGCATCGCTACAATCCGCTCGACTTCGTGCGCCGCGACGAGCGCATGGCGACGGACTGTCTGGTAGTGGCCTCTTTTGTGATTCCGGAGAAAGCCGACGACACGTGGGCCGGCGCCGGTCGCCTATTACTGTCATCGCTGATCGGCTACGTGCTGTCATCGCCTTTGATCGCCAGCGCGCAGCACATGCGCACCGTCGCGCGGATGACGACGACCGGCAAGGATATTTCATCGGTCCTGCGCGCGATAGTGCGGACCGAACGTCAGCATTTGCCGACATGGGTCGTCGATAGCTTCAATCAGTACATCGCCTTGGAACCGGAGACGCGCAACAGCGCGGTGTTCAACGTTAACATGGCGATGTCGCTGTGGAACAACGGACTCATCTCGGCGGCGACCGAGACGTCGGACTTCGACATCCGCGAGCTACGCCGGCAGCCGATGACGATCTTCATCGGGTGCACCATCGCGGAGCTATCGATCTTCCGGCCGCTCATTCGCATCCTGTTCCAGCAGATCCACGACCTGATGATGGTAAAGATCCCGGGAGACGACGAACCTCACCAAGTTCTGCTGATGCTCGACGAATTCTACCATGTCGGCCGGATGGACTCGCTGATCTCGAAGATCACAATCAGTGCGGGCTACGGCTTCCGCATGGCGATCGTGATGCAGGACATCGCGCAGCTCGACGAGCTCTACGGCAAGAACACGCGCGTGACGACTGTGTCGGGCTCGCAGATTAAGCTTTTCATCCAGATCAACGATCTCGACACGTCGGAGTTCGTATCCGAGATGCTCGGCGAGACAACACAGGTTTACAAGACACCGATCCAGAGACCGGGGCAGGGCATCTTCGCGCCGCGCGTCTGGTCACCGCACTACACGCCACGGCCGCTGCGCAGCGCACTTGAGCTGCGCGAGATGTCCGCGCGCCTCTCGATCTTGATGGTAAAGAACTCGCGCTCGTTCGAGCTCACGAAGATCCGGCACTACCTGGACAAGCCATATCGCGGCTACTTCGAACGCGCCAAAGGCTCTCCGCCTGTCCTGCCCAGGTTGCGTGCTTGGCAGGACGAGTCCCTGAGAGGCGCGATCAATCCAGCTCCCGAGCAACAAGAAGACCAGAACAATGTCATGCCGCCAGCCGCTTCGCAGCCGAAAAAAAACCCGGGCCGGCGGCCGAATAAGAAGTCCACCGCTCCGGCGACGTCGGTAAAACCCCCGGACTTGTCGGACGCGCCTTTCCCACTCGCCCGACGGAATGCGGCCACTCGGTCATCGTCGCCTACGACGCTGTCGCTCGGTGAGGCGCCCTCGCCGCCGGCGGGCGAGAACTGCGATGTGCGTGATATCCTCGCCGCCGCTGCGCATGAGCAGAATCAAGAATTCGCCGCGATGACCAAAGTGCTCGGTGTTGATTCCGCAGAGATGGACCGAGTGCAGAAAGCGCGAAGCCTCTTGGTAGACCTACACGAATCTTTCGGAGAACAAGACAAACCAAGCGCAGAACGAAGGTGATCGCCTATACGGGCGATGGATCACGCCTCAAGGGCCTGGCAGCTTTTGTTAATCACGCCGTCCAAGACGAAGTCTAGTTCCAGCTGTGCCCTCGCAACCGGTCTAATGTGGCTCTCTCGCGGAAGAATGGTGTCCGTATGGACTTGCACCGCTCCAAGTTTATTGGATCGCAGACGACGACGCCGCCGCAACAGCCGACCGCTGGCTTGGCTGATCAACATGCACTTTACGGTCAACCCATCCTCTTTCGATCAGAACTTTCAACGCAAGCGCGATTTGGTCGGGAGAGAACTGCTTCTTTCGCTCATTCCAGGCGTAGAGTTTGGATTGGAGGTCCGAAAGGCTCTGAGCTTCTTCGTTCGTTGCGACCCAATATACTGTGGACAGCAGTTCCAGTCCGTAGGGCGTCTCGAAACCATCGACCAATTCGGCGACACGATCAAAACGAAGCCGCGTCTCGGACTGATCCTCGAGGAAGCGGTCGGCATCTTCGAATGCGCCCGGAACGAGGCTCAACCGCTTCGTCGGGTCGTCACCACCGTCAGAATAGCCGGAAATCAGGTGACCCTCGATGCTGCTGAGTACATGGCGCAAGTTTTCAGCGTATGGTCCGTAGTTGGCCTTGCGATACTTTAGGCGCAGATTCTCACCGGCCTCCTGCATGAAGAACATGAGCTTATGTGCTTCCAGAAGCGTAACAAACGGGTCCATCAGGCCGTTTAGGTAACGCTGGACCAAGATGACCAGTGCGGCGCGACCGGGCGTCATGTTGGGCACCGTACGATTGCGCGCCAGTGCGGCGGAATCCGGAGCACCGGAGGGTTCGTAGATCATCGCAACAACATCAGGGGCATTTTCCAACGCCTGAACGATCTTGGGCCGAACGTTGTCCCAGTCGAGTCCACCCAGCCCGGAGCCAAGCGGCGGTATCGCGATGGAGCGTATCTTGAATTGTCCTATCACCCGCACAAGGTCCTCGAGACCCGTCTCAATATCTTCGATGCGACTCTTGCCCTTCCAGTGGCGCTTGGTCGGAAAGTTAATGATATAACGCGGTGACAGCTTGCCTGTCTCGTGGACAAACATCTTCCCAGGCTGAACTTCGTGGCGATCACATGCGGCGGCATAGGCCTTGAAGTTACCCGGAAACTTGTTCTTGAATTGCAGCGCAATTCCGCGACCCATGATGCCGACGCAATTGACGGTGTTCACCAGCGCATCAGCGTCGGCATCGAGGATGTCACCGGTTGTGAATGTGATCATGCGGTCCTCCTCAGTAATACCAGTGTGGTAGGATCTGTACGGTCGGCTTGTGCGCAGCTTGTGCTAAGGCATTTACCGCTACATTGAACACAGCCTTCGAATGAACGCCGATGCGTTCAACCAGATGCCATGGGAAATGATTATACATCAGGAACTCGGCTTGCTTGGCCTCCTTGATATCAGCCTGCGCCCATTGCGTGGCAGCGATATGTTCCCAGTTCAGCTGATCGAGTTGGGCGGCAACTTTCCAAAACTGCGCGTAGGCCGCGCCCGCATTTGATCCGCTGAATGCCCAGCTGTGATTGTTTCCATCTGCCCATTCGATGACCTTGTGAAGGTCTGCTTCTAAGTGGACGATCGGCCCCTGCCCACCCTTGTACGCAAGTTCGGGACTGTTGGCGCAATGGATCACATAGAGCATCACCGAGCGGGGACAGAAGTAGAAGGGCACGAAATTGCCCACAAACGCATTGGCGTAGCAATCGACGGGAAGGCGCAATCTGCGCTCCTTGATCGATCCCATGCCGATGGTCGTGCCGGGAAGCGCAAGCTTTATGATCTCAGAATCGCACAGCAACCTGTTATGAGCGATGATCGACGGAAGTCTGTCGACATTGACGATATGGTAGATTTTCGCACCTGGCGGCGACTGAGTCATTTCTCGGCCTCGACGTACCCCAGGCTGACGAGTTGATCTTTCAACAGTAAGCGAATGGCTGCGGGCCTTGTCGGGATGCCGGCCTGCTTGCGTCGAAACTCATCGAGGATTGCGAGCAACGGAAGCGGAAGCCTGACCATGACAGGTTCCGTTTCCACTTTCGGTCTGCCTTTTTGACGTGCCACGGCGGCCCTTTTTGATTCGTCCTGATTACTTGATATCAATAAGGCCGTGCGACGCCAAGGATCAACGGCTCAATGGGAAGTTTTTCCCTGGCTCATGCCTCATGGCCGCCAGCGGCTGTTGCCGCGTTCGATCTTGCGGACCACCTCACAGGATGATACTGTGGCATCGTTACAGATTGTCCTGTTAAATCAAATACTTATGTTCCATAATCTATCTTATGCGAATCAAATTTCTCTAACCTGCTTAACAGCGGCCGATGTTATTAACGGTGGGATCGCAATGCCATCAGCTTTTCGCCTCTTCGGCCACGGTGTTCTTGGTTGCATGCCTTGGCACCAATAACAGCGCAGCAAATGCGACAAGACTCAGTAACGACGATACAACCAGAACCCCTCCCCATAGTGGATCAATCAGCAGGCTGAATCCCAACGGAGCCAATGCCTGACAAACGCGCGAAGGTGCGCCCAATAATCCAAGCCGATAGCCGTAGTTTTCGGGGCCGAAGATCGCCAGCGGCAACGTTCCCCGAGCGATCGTGAGCAGGCCGTTGCCTGCGCCGTGAAGCAAAGCAAATGCCGCGGCCGCAGGCCCTCCGAATATCCCGATCACGCAGGCATCGATCGGATGCGTGATGCAGGCAAGCCGCGTCGAAAGCAATGGATGGAATCTGCCAAGCGTACTCGCTTCAAGGACATGCGCCGCGACCTGGGCCGGACCGATCATCATCCCCGCAAAGACGGCCTGCCCCGGTGTGGCACCGAACGCCTCGACGATGCGCGGTAGATGTTCACACCCCGTGATCATCAGGAACGTCGGCGCCCGCCCATAGGACTTCATGCCGGCGAGATACAGCCCCGGTTCATCCTGCCGGAGTTCGGGGGCGCACCGTCCCGCAACTGTGTTCGTTTGGATCGATCAAGGGCGCTAGATCGACCGGGGCCTCGATCGCGGAATCCAGGCGCAACCGCATTTCGCCCAGAAACGAGAGATCGGGCCGGAATCCCGTCGCCACGATCAACTCATCGACGACGACGTGGCGGCCGCAGCAGGCTAACCCTGCCCCGATGCGTAACCGTTCTCCCAACGCGGAAACGTGCGTGACGCCGAAACCATTCCACCTTGATCCTGCCGTTGGCAACGAGGCCAGCAAATACCGCGCCCAATTCGCCACGGGCGACCAACTTGTCGTTGGCACCTCCGCCGAATGCTTTCGACGGATCGGTGCCGCGGAGAAGCCAGATGACCTCCGTTGTCGGGGCCTCATCGCGAAGGCGCGCCAGATCGGTCAACGTACCGATGGCGGAATGGCCTGCGCCGAGCACAGCAACGGTTTTGCCCTTGTACCGCTCCCGATCGTTTCCGGAGACGTCAGGCATTCCATAGATGATCCGGCTTGCACAGTCCCGTTCCCCGATTGCAGGAAGCCCGTTCGCGCCCGCGGGATTGGGAGACGACCACGTTCCAGACACGTCGATCACGGCGTCGGCCCGCAAGACCTAAGGCCCCTTGCCGTTCTGAAACCGGATTTCGAACGGCGCGTTCTCACGGCCTCTCGTCTTTGCCTTGTCGAATCCGACGCGGCTGATCGCCGTCACGCGACTGGATGTCCGGATGACATCCTTCAGCGGCGTCTTGGTCCCAAGGGGATCGAGATAGTGGTCGAGCAACTCGCCGCCCGTAGGATAGACTTCCGGATCGGGGGATTCCACCCCGTTGAAGCCAGCAGGCGAGCCGCCGCGCCGTCGATGTTGTACTTCCAAGGCGAGAACAGTTGAACGTGCCGCCACTGCCTGACCGCGTGACCGGTCCGCTCTCCAGCCTCCAGCACGATCGGTGTCATGCCGCGTTCCATCAAGTGAGCGGCGGCGGCAAGACCGACGGGATCCCCGCCGATGACGGCTACGGTTTTCGATGTCATTTTCCATTCTCCATATTTCTAGAATGACCGAAATTTAAGGTCCGAAAGACTTAGGCAGCGGTCTTTGTCTCGTTACATCCGGTGGCTTCGTCGGCACAGCATTCAGCCACGAGGAAATCCACCAGCCCACGCATCGTGTCGTACTCGGCATGACACACGAGCGTCGTCCCTTCCCGGACTTGCCGGATCAGGCCGACGCTCACCAGCGACTTGACGTGATGGGACAAGGTGGACGGAGCGACCTTCAATTTTTCCTGCAAACGGCCAACGGGCATTCCGGACTGCCCCGCCCGCACGAGCGTCCGATAAATCCGGAGCCTCGTCGGATTGCCGAGGGCTTCGAGGCGCGATGCTGCGTCGATGAGTTTCATGCCAGAATACTGAGCGGGAAGCTTTCTGGAGTCAAACCATATTTCTAGAATATTCGAAATATAAGTACCTCCGATTTCCTCGAAACAGGTTGACAAAATCGAATATTTCCATAAGTCTGGATATATGGAAATCGAACAAGCCATTCTGGCGCTCGGCGCCCTCGCTCAGCAAACCCGCCTCCAGGCCTTCCGGGTCCTGGTACAACATGAACCCGATGGATTGGCCGCCGGCGATCTCGCGCGATTGCTTGAGGTGCCGCAGAACACGCTTTCGGCCCACCTCTCCGTGCTGACCCGGGCCGATCTCGTGACGTCCGAGCGGCACAGCCGTTCGATCGTGTATCGGGCGAACCTCACAACCTTCCAGGCGATCACCGTCTTCCTGTTGCAGGACTGCTGCGGCGGTCGACAGGAAATTTGCGCGCCCATTTTCGAAAGTCTCGTCCCTTGCTGTCCGCCTCCGAAGAAGGAGAAATCTCGTGCCTGACCGCGTCTATAACGTCCTGTTTCTCTGCACGGGCAATTCCGCCCGCTCAATTCTGGCCGAATCCATCCTGCGCAAGGACGGAAGCGACCGCTTCCGCTCATTCTCCGCAGGTAGCCAACCGAAGGGAGCGGTCAATCCGGTTGCATTGCGCGTACTGGCCAGCCTCGACTATCCCACGGACGGTTTGCGTTCGAAGAGCTGGCAAGAATTCGCCGCTCCGGATGCGCCCGTGATGGACTTCGTCTTTACGGTTTGCGACGGCGCCGCCGGGGAAAGTTGCCCTGTCTGGCCGGGGCAGCCGATGACGGCGCATTGGGGCATCGAAGACCCCGCGGCCGTGGAAGGAATCGACATCCAGAAGGAAGCCGCGTTCGTTGCCGCACTTCGCTACATGAAGAATCGCATTTCGCTATTCACCGCTCTTCGGCTTGCTTCGATCGACAGAATGGCGCTCGGCACCAAACTTCATGACATCGGAAACTCCGAGGGCTCGACGTCGGACCGACCTCAGGTGGCCTGATCATGAATACGTTCGAACGATATCTGTCTCTATGGGTCGCCCTTTGCATCGTCGTGGGCATCGGCCTCGGCCAACTGGTGCCAGGTTTCTTTGCCGCGGTTTCAGGCGCTGAAATCGCGAAGGTCAACCTGCCGATCGCCGTGCTGATCTGGCTCATGATCATCCCGATGTTGCTGAAGATCGACTTCGCCGCCATGGGGAAAGTCACGGAGCACGCGCGCGGCGTCGGCGTGACCCTCTTCATCAACTGGGCGGTCAAACCGTTCTCGATGGCATTGCTGGGGACGCTGTTGATCGGTCATTTGTTTGCGCCGATGCTCCCGGCTGACCAAACCCAGTCCTACATCGCCGGTTTGATCTTGCTGGCGGCAGCGCCCTGCACGGCGATGGTCTTCGTTTGGTCCAATCTCGTGGGCGGCGAACCCCACTACACGCTGGGCCAAGTGGCGCTCAACGACGTGCTGATGGTGTTCCTGTTCGCGCCACTGGTCGGCCTGCTCCTCGGCGTGGCTTCCATCACCGTGCCATGGGAAACACTGTTGCTATCCGTTGTCCTCTACATCGTGGTTCCGGTCGTCATCGCGCAGGTATGGCGTCGCGCCTTGCTCAACATCGGTTCGGCCGCATTCACCCGGACCCTAAGTCGGCTCCAGCCGCTATCCCTGATTGCCCTCCTCGCCACCCTGATCCTGCTGTTTGCATTCCAGGGCGAACAGATTGTCGCGCAGCCCGCCGTCATCGTCATTCTCGCAATCCCGATCCTGATTCAAGTCTACTTCAATGCGGGTCTCGCCTATTTGCTCAGTCGGCATTTCGGAGTGGCGTGGTGCGTGGCCGCACCCGCCGCGCTGATCGGCGCCAGCAATTTCTTCGAACTCGCCGTGGCGGCGGCCATCAGCCTGTTCGGGGTCAATTCCGGAGCGGCGCTCGCCACCGTCGTTGGCGTGCTCGTCGAAGTGCCCGTAATGCTTTCGGTCGTGAAGATCGTGCGGATGTCTCGCGGTTGGTACGAATCGCGCCCACCCGAACAGATCAAAAGCGCCGAGGTTCGCTCATGAGCGTCACCATCTATCACAATCCGGATTGCGGGACGTCCCGCAACACTTTGGCAATGATCCGTCAAAGCGGCGTCGAACCGGAAATCATCGAATATTTGAAGCAACCGCCGTCACGCGAAAAACTGGTCGAGTTGATTACCCAAATGGGTATCTATCCTCGTGACCTGCTCCGAATAAAGGGTACGCCGTACGACGCTCTCGGACTGGCGGATTCAAAGTGAAGCGACGACGATTTGATCGACTTCATGGTTACTCATCCGATTCTGATCAATCGCCCTATCGTCGTGACATCCAAGGGCGTCACGCTGTGTCGTCCTTCCGAAGAAGTGCTGTCCATTCTCCCGAAACCGAACATCGGACGGTTCGTAAAGGAAGACGGTGAAATCATCAATGCGGACTGAAATGCAAGATTTGCCGAACATCAACGACGAAGCCTTCGTCCATCCCGATCCCGGATCGCTGCATCGCCCAATGCCGACGCACCGCCCGCGCATTCTTCTCCTGTACGGATCGTTGCGCGAGCGGTCATTCAGCCGTTTCGCCACGGTTGAAGCGGCGCGCCTTCTTCAAACCTTCGGCGCGGAGACCAGGATCTTCGATCCCTCCGGCCTTCCTCTCCCGGACGACGTCCCGGCAACGCACAAGAAGGTTCAGGAACTTCGTGAGTTGTCTGCTTGGTCGGAAGGCCAGGTCTGGTGCAGTCCGGAGCGCCACGGTGCGATGACCGGCATCATGAAGGCGCAAATTGACTGGATTCCGTTATCGATCGGCGCGGTGCGACCGACGCAAGGCAAAACGCTGGCCGTCATGCAGGTCTGCGGCGGTTCTCAATCGTTCAATGCCGTCAACCAGCTTCGCGTCCTCGGCCGATGGATGCGCATGATCACGATCCCGAACCAGTCGTCGGTCGCCAAGGCCTATGAACAATTCGATGAGGCCGGGCGCATGAAGCCGTCGCCCTACTATGATCGGATCGTCGACGTCATGGAAGAGCTTATGAAGTTCACGTTGCTGACGCGTGGCGTATCCGGTTATCTCACGGATCGTTACAGCGAGCGCAAGGAAACGGTCGAACGCATTTCAGAGCGCATGAGTCTCGGCACGGCGCTCTAGCCGACGCTCCGAAACCGGACATTCCTAGCATTTTTTCTCGATGAATCTCCCGATTTCATTAGGTGCAGCGAAGATCACCGCCGCACGATCCCCCATCATTCCCGCAGGCATAATTGCGGGCGCACCTTTCTCTGGCCCGTCGTTGCTTGAATCGGTCATGAAGCGAAGATTGCGTTCCCAGAACGCACGCGTCTTTCCGTCGGCGGTAGCAACCCGATAAGTATCACGGCAATAGGTGATCGCCTTTACCTGCTTGGCGGGCTCAATCTTCTTCAGATTTGGGTCGCGGCCTCCGCCCATCATTCCGCCCATGCCTTTCATCTGCGTCTGCGCGGATTGCGTGGGTGCGGCTCCCGGCTTGGTGGCCTCCTTGAGGAACGCCAACAGGTCTGCGCGGGCGCCGGGGTCCTCGATGCCGTCGAACGGCATGTCGTTGTCCGGCACCATCCGCTTTGGATCAGTCAACCATCCGTCGAGCGCACGATCGTCCCAGATAATTCCCGATGACTTAAGCGCATCGGAATAACGGTCGAAACTCGGCAGCGACCCGGCCTTCCGTCCCCACAGGTTGGCCAGACTTGGTCCTGTCATGTTGCGGCCGGGTTCGAGCGAGTGGCACGGCGCGCAGGCTCTGAAGTCGCGCTGACCGCGTGCGGCATCGCCCTGCTCGGCGAGAGCCGGCGTCAGCAATGCGCCGGCGAACAGTGCCGCGATCCCGAATATTCTCATGGTCGGTCTCCTTTGCGTCCGGACAACAGATACTTGACGAGCGCCGCCGCGGTCAGGATCAGCACGACGATGACCAGCAGCCCGACCAGCGCCACGCCCCACATCATCCCGGGCATCATCATTCCGTCCATCATGGCTCACCTCATTTGGCTGGTTCCGGAATATGCTGTGTCACTCTCTTTACAGGAGCCGAAGGCGTTGCAGATTGATCGCTGCCGCCGTTCGGAAGTCGGTATCCCTTGACCAAGCCGAAGATCGCCGGGATCACGATCAGCGTCAGCAACGTCGACGAGATCATGCCACCGATCATCGGCACCGCGATCCTCTGCATGATTTCGGAACCGGTGCCGGTGCTCCACATGATCGGCAGCAGGCCCGCCATGATGGCGACGACCGTCATCATCTTCGGCCGCACCCGCTCGACCGCGCCTTCCATGATCGCATCATAAAGGTCTCGACGCGTAACCTTCCGGTCCTTGAGTGTGCATCGCAATTTGACCTCATCAAAGGCCTGATTGAGATAGATCAGCATAACCACCCCGGTTTCGGCGGCGACGCCTGCCAGTGCGATGAATCCGACGGCGACGGCGACGGACAGGTTGAAGTTCAACAACCACATCAGCCACAGGCCACCAACCAGGGCAAACGGCAGCGACAGCATGACGATCATGGTTTCGGGGATGGAGCGGAAGTTGAGGTACAGCAGCAGAAAGATGATCAGCAGCGTCACCGGCACTACGATTTTCAACCGTGCGGTGGCCCGCTCGAGATACTCGTACTGGCCGCTCCAGACCACGTAGTAGCCCGGTGGAAACGCGATGCTGGTATTGACGGTGAAGCGCTGGCGACCCTCAACGGTCGTGGTCACCGTCTGCCCCCCAGTGCGGTGGCGATCACGTCCTGCACGTCCTGGATCATAATGCCGTAACGCGCCAGCGCCATCCGATCGGGCGTGATCTCGAGATAGTATCCGCCGATGCCGCGCTCGGCATAAGCCGACGATGTGCCCGGCACCGCCTTCAGAACCCGCTCGACTTGTTTCGCCAGCTTGTCGATCCCATCCAGATCGGGGCCGATCACCGTGACGCCGACCGGTGTCCGGATTCCGGTCGACAACATGTCGATGCGGGCCTTGATTGGCATGGTCCAGGCATTGGAGACGCCCGGGAATTGCAACGCCTTGTCCATTTCGGCGGTGAGGCTATCGATCGTCGCGCCGGGGCGCCATTGCCGCTTCGGCTTGAGGTTGATCACGGTCTCGAACAAAACTTAGCGCTTTCGTGCTTTCACGATCGAAATCCGTCCTGACTCGAATGAATGAGATGACATCCGTGACGCGCCTGCGAGGCCAGCTTTCGCTAGAAAATCAACCCAACTACCGTCGAAGTGTGGCGTTACCGCAGCGACTCCTGAGATGCGTCCCGCTAGCTCGAGAATCCGCCGTTCTTTAGCATTTTCCGGCTTGTCGAAATCGACTGCTCGTAACGTCCCACCATGCCGTAGAACCCGGCCCATCTCTTTAATAATGCCAAGCTTTGCCTCCGGAGGATTGTCATGGAGCGCAAGCGTACAAATAACCGCATCGAACGAACCCGCGTTCAGCGGAAGCTTGCCCAGAAGAGACGCATGAACAACAGTAATGTTCCCGAGCTGTTTCCGAGCAGCACTAAGCCGCATCCTTTCGGCAGCCTTTGAGTTTGGGTCCACAATGACGAAAGTTGCTTCGGGATATCGAAGCGCGAGCGAAATCGCCGTGGAGGAACTGTGCGGCCCAAAATTGAGTATCCGATCACCTGCCTTGGGCTTAAGAGAAGCGACGAGTTCTTCCTGCCAGCTTGCATCGCGAGCCAAGATGGCAAACGAAAGATTATAAAACAGTTTAGCAACCCAAAATCGGTACCGGACTAATAGTCCTGGCGAACCTTGCTTGATAGATGACTTGATCACCGTTCG
>Ga0209916_1001776_pt1 | contig 14956 bp, 10 predicted proteins | sample ThiBio_1000_plan_FD_183956 | JGI IMG/M metagenome (GOLD analysis project Ga0209916, IMG submission 183956) | Wastewater bioreactor microbial communities from Cape Town, South Africa - Thiocy_solids_2 (SPAdes) | ecosystem: Engineered > Bioreactor > Thiocyanate-remediating > Anaerobic-Aerobic ... | reverse complement strand
GAGCGAATAGGCCCTGTGGCAGCCTTCGATACCCGATGATCCGCCCCGTTTCTGCCCATGGTGCCGCGATATACGTTGCGAACGTATAGACGTCCATTTCATTCTCAATAGATCAGAGCATCCTTAGTCGTAGTCGTCTTCGCGCCGATGGCGGACGGCAAGATATGTCACGAAGCAATTCCCCTTGATCTCGCACAGCGCCACGTATCCGGGAGTGCTGAATGAGACCGCCGGCACGCGCAAGAATGACCTACGCACGCGCGCAGCTTATGGATGTGCGGTGAGCGCCGTCGGTTGCACGCCGATAGCAAAGACCAGTTCGCCGAGCGTGATATTTAGGGACTTCGTCGTCTAGCGTGGAGAGAGGGGCGATTGGTCAACTTCGCGCAAAACTAGGTCTTTGTCACCACTTGCGCGGATGGTACTCGTCGGCTATGCCCATTGCTTCATAGCGACGGCGACGTGCTCTTTCAAGAAGATACGCTCCATCGTCCTCCCCGTCCGTAGCTTGCGGCAGGTGCGGCGGCAGTGCGCGTTTCGGTAGCTCGGGGACGCCGCGCTTCCGCAGCCCCCGGGCTCGGTGAATCATCGGCACGACATAGTAGAGCAACGTGACGAAGCCGACCGCCGTTGCGATGGTGAGGATGCTCATGGGGGCCCTTTCCTGCCGGCTAGGCTCCGACTATACGGGATGCGGAGCACGCCGAAGATCCCTCAAGATGGCCGCCGGCCGTTGCCCTCTACGGCGGATTGGGCCATTTTGCAGTCAGCAAAGCATCTGTAGGCAGGCGAGGCGCGAGCGCAGGTCTGGTTCCCGATGCTCAGCTGCTGATTTCGATGGAAAATATATATAAATCAGTAGCATGACACGAGCTCGTTTGATGCATCGTTTGATCTACTGACGCGTTTACGGGGTACTGACATCAATTCGGATCACACTGACATCGTTAAGGGCTCTCGACAGCTGGACAAGGGCAGGGGATATCTGTACTATTCGGTTCATTAAAAGCACGGAACCAACCCCGTGCTTTAGCACTCCAAGCACCCGAGTGCTAAACTTTGCTGTCATGCAGGAGGTTTCATCCATGTCCCAAGCCTTGGCGATCACCCCCAGCAATCTGCCCAGCGTCGTCGGCAGCCTGGACGCGTACATCTCCGCGGTCCATCGCATTCCGGTGCTGAGCCAGGAAGAGGAACAGGCGCTGTCGCGTGACTACATCGAGGAGGCCAATCTGGCCGCCGCGAGGAAGCTGGTGATGTCGCACCTGCGCTTCGTGGTCCACGTGGCGCGCGGCTACTCGGGCTACGGTCTGCAGCTGGCCGACCTGATCCAGGAAGGCAATATCGGCCTGATGAAGGCGGTCAAGCGCTTCGACCCCGACCAGGGCGTGCGCCTGGTCAGCTTCGCGGTGCACTGGATCCGCGCCGAGATGCACGAGTTCATCCTGAAGAACTGGCGCATCGTCAAGGTCGCCACCACCAAGGCGCAGCGCAAGCTGTTCTTCAACCTGCGCAAGAGCAAGAAGCGCCTGGGCTGGATGAACGCGGCCGAGGTGAGCACGGTGGCGAAGGACCTGGGCGTGCCCGAGGCGACCGTGCGCGAGATGGAATCGCGCCTGTCCGGCCGCGACATCGGCTTCGAGGCTCCGGCCGACGCCGACGACGATGCCAAGCCGGCACCGGCGGCGTTCCTGATCGACGACGGCGCCGACCCGTACCAGAACGCGGCCGACGAGGACTACGCCGACAACCAGATGGAGACCCTGAGCGACGCGCTCGACCACCTGGACCCGCGTTCGCGCGACATCATCCAGCGCCGCTGGCTGGACGACGGCAACAAGGCCACGCTGCAGGACCTGGCCGACGAGTACGGCGTGTCCGCCGAGCGCATCCGCCAGATCGAGGCGAATGCAATGAAGAAGATGCGCGGCCTGTTTGCGACGGCGGCCTGAACCGGCTCGCCCAGGCACAGCCTCGAACGAAAACGGCCCCGCGAGGGGCCGTTTTGGTGTGGGCGACTTTGGAGCGGGCGCTCAGCGCCGCGCGGCGGTGGGTTGGCGCAGCGCCATGCCCTTGAGCACGTTCAGCGCCTGCGCCAGCGCGTAGTCGCTGGTGGCCAGCTTGGCGTCGGCGGCGCTGCCGTCGTCGTTGATGTCGGTGCCGGCCTTGGCCTTCTCGTTGGCCAGATGGTTCGGCAGGTCGGCCTCCGAGCTGATCAGCGTCGGCCCGCGGTCGGACTGGTTCACGGTGAGGTCGGCCAGTGCGATGTCCGGCTTGATGCCTTCGGCCTGGATCGAGGTGCCGTTCGGCGTGTAGTAGCGCGCGGTGGTGATCTTCACCGCATGGTCGGCGTCCAGCGGCAACACCGTCTGCACCACGCCCTTGCCGAACGTGCGCTGGCCCATGATCAGCGCGCGGCGGTTGTCCTTCAGCGCGCCGGAGACGATCTCGGCGGCCGAGGCGGTGCCGTTGTTGGTCAGCACGATCATCGGCGCGCCGTCGAGCTGATCGCCGGCATGCGCCTTGAAGCTCATGTTGGCGTCCTGCAGCCGGCCACGGGTGGTGACGATGGTGCCGGCGTCGAGGAAGTCGTCGCTGACGCCCACCGCCGCGGTGAGCAGGCCGCCGGGATTGTTGCGCAGGTCGAGCACGGCACCCTTCGGCGCCCCGTTCTTCGCGATCAGCTGGCCCAGTTTCTTCTCGAGGTCGCCCGCGGTGTCGTCCTGGAACTGGCTGATCCGAACATAGGCGTAGCCCGGCTCCAGTTCGCGCACCTTGACGCTGCTGATCGCGATGTTCTCGCGTACCAGGTGCAGGTCGATCAGCTTGTCGCTGTTCTGGTGCACGATGGTCAGGTCGACCTTGCTGCCGGGCTTGCCGCGCAGCTGCTTGAACATCTCGTCCACGTTCTGCGCGTCGACCACGGTGCCGTTGATCTTGACGATGCTGTCGCCCGGCTTGATGCCGGCACGCGCGGCCGGGGTGTCGTCGATCGGCGAGACGATGCGCAGGCCGCCGTCGACCTGCAGCACCTCGATGCCGAGGCCGCTGTACTCGCCGGTGGTGTCCTCGTTGAGCTGGACCAGGCCGTCCTTGTCCAGGTACTCGCTGTGCGGGTCGAGCCCGCTGAGCATGCCGGTGATGGCCGCCTTCATCAGGGTCTTGTCGTCGACCTTTTCCACGTAGGCCTGGCGCACCACCTCGTAGACGCGGCTGAAGTTGCGGATGTCGTTCAGGTCCACCTGGTCGACGCTGCCGGCGGTGGCGGGAACCGTGGCGCTGCTGGTGGCGGCGGGCAGCTCGACCGGCGCGGCCGCGCCGGCCGGTGCGTTCTGCGCGCAGAGTTTCGGCGCGGCCAGCAGGAATGGGGCGGCCAGCAACAGGGCCGCCAGGCCCAGCGGCGCGCCAGAGGGGGAAAGACGCATGGGTGTCACTCCGTGCAGCGGACAGCGTCGCGCCGGAGCGCGACGGGAAAAGTGGTCAGGCATGAGACAAGCAGACGCCGAGGTAATTCAGTGTGAACGTGCAGCTAGCCTGCGATGCGGCGGCGAGCGCGTCAACGGTGCTGGCTCAGCCAGCTGCGCGGATCGACCGGCTGATTGTTCCGGCGCAGCTCGAAATAGACGCCGGTGTTGACTCCGGTCGGCGGGCTGGCGGTGCCGATCGCCGCGCCGGCCTCGATCTGGTCCCCGACGTCATGCAACAGGGTCTCGTTGTTGCCGTACATGCTCATCCAGCCGTTGCCGTGGTTGAGGATCAGCAGCATGCCGTAGCCGCGCAGGAAGCCGGCGTAGATCACCCGGCCGCGCGCCACGGCGTGGATCTCGCTGCCGCCGGCGGCCTTGATCAGCACGCCGTTGCCGTAGCTGTTGACCACCCCGCTGGCCGGCCATGGCAGGTTGCCGCGGATGTTGGCGCTGGCGCCGCCGACCTCGAGCGGCGGTGGCGGCTTGCGCCCGGGGTGCTTGCGGATCGCCGCGGCACGCTCGGCGGCGGCGCGGGCGGCGGCTTCGTCGATCGCCTTCTGCAGCTTGTCGAGCAGGCGGTTGAGCGCCTGCGCGTCCTGTTTCAGCGCGGCCAGGCGCTGCGCCTGGTCCTGGTACTGGGCGTCGGTCTCGGCGGCCAGCTTCTGCTGCGCGGCGCGTTGCTGGGAGAGCACGGCGGCCTGCTGCTCGCGCTGGATCCTGGTCGCCTGCAAGGCCTGTTGCTCGGCGCCGATCGCCTGCTCCAGTTCCTGCAGCCTGGCCAGGTCGCCCATCAGCCGCTGTACCCGCTGCACGCGGTCCTGCTGGAAGTATTTCGAGTAGACCAGCGCGCGGGCGATGCGCGCCACGTCCTCGTCGCCCAGCAGCAGGCGCAGGTCCGAGCCGTGGCCGAGCGCGTAGGTGGCGCGCAGCAGGTCGGCGATCGCGGCGCGCTGGCTTTCCAGTGTCTGCTTGAGGCTGTTGCGTTGCTGCTGCAGCTGGTCCAGTTGCTGCTGCTTGGCGGCCAGCTCGGCATCGGTCTGATGCACCGCGCGCGCTGCGCTGGCCAGGGCGTTGGCCCGCCGGGCCAGCTCGGCGTTGGCGCGGTCGCGCCGGCTGGCGGTATCGGCCTGCTGTTTGGCCAGCGCGTCCATCTTCTGCTGCAGCTCGGCCAGTTTGTGTTTGGCCGCGGCTTGCTCGCTGCGGCTCTTGCCGTCCTGGCGCGCGTGCAGCGGGGTGCCGGCCAGGCAGCCCAGCAGCGCGGCGAGGAGCAGGTAGTGGGCGGGGCGGGCGGCGAGACGGGCGGGTATGGGCATGGGGGTGGATTATCCCTGAGCGGGACGGCCGCGGCGAGACGCGGCGGCTGCCGGGATGGCGCCATGACGCGCTTCGGCGCACCCGATCGTCGGGCCGCCGGTCAGTGCCGGCGTCGGGGCGGTGCGGCCCGGTTCGCGGTAGCTCCGCCGCTCACGCTCTCCGGATGGCAGTCTAGCCGTCCAAACAAATATTTTGACGCGCCGCAGCAATTGTGCTTTAGTCGGAATCGCTCCTGCGCAAAACGATCGGTGCCTTCGGCATCGCGGCAGCCTGCGCAGCGCGGAGGGTGAGATGGCGGCGAGCGGCTCGGCGACCTTGTACGACCCGGCGTTCGAACACGACAGCTGCGGCTTCGGCCTGGTCGCGCAGGTCGACGGCCGCGCCAGCGCCGCGCTGGTCGACACCGCGTTCGCGGCCCTGGCGAAACTCTCCCACCGCGGCGGCGTGAACGCCGACGGCGTCAGTGGCGACGGCTGCGGCGTGCTGATCCATCGCCCGGCGGAATGGCTGCGCGCAGTGGCCGCAGCGGACGGCATCGTGCCGGGCGAGCGCTTCGCGGCCGGGCTGGTATTCCTCGATCCGGCCGGCAGTGAAACCGCGGCGGCCACCTTCGAACGGCACCTGGCCGAGGCCGGCCTGGTGCTGGCCGGCTGGCGCGAGCTGACGGTGAACGCCGAAGCCTGCGGCCCGCTCGCCAGCGCCAGCCGGCCGCGCGTGCGCCAGGTATTCGTGAATGCCACCGCCGGCATGGACGACGCCGCGTTCGAACGCGCGCTGTTCCGCGCGCGCCGCCGCGCCGAGACCGCGCTGGTGCACGACCCGCAGTTCTACGTGGTGAGCCTGTCCGCCCACGTGATCGGCTACAAGGCGATGGCCGCGCCGGGCCGACTGCGCGAGGTGTTCGCCGATCTCTCGCATCCGGCGCTGGCCAGCGACGCGGTGGTGTTCCACCAGCGCTTCTCCACCAACACCACGCCGCAGTGGCGTCTCGCGCAGCCGTTCCGCCTGCTCGCGCACAACGGCGAGATCAACACCATCCGCGGCAACCGCCGCTGGATGCAGGCGCGCGAGGCGGTGCTGCGCTCGCCGCGGGTCGACCTCACCGACCTCGGCCCGCTGGTGCGCCAGGACGGCTCCGATTCGGAGAGCCTGGACAACGCGCTGGAAGTGCTGCTGGCCGGCGGCCTGGACATGCTCACCGCGATGCGCGTGCTGGTGCCGCCGGCGTACGCGGCGCGCGAGGATCTGGACGAGGACCTCAGCGGCTTCTACGAGTACTACGCGCTGCACAGCGAACCGTGGGACGGCCCAGCCGGGCTGGTCATGTGCGACGGTCACTACGCCGCCTGCACGCTGGACCGCAACGGCCTGCGCCCGGCGCGCTGGGCGCTGTCCGACGACAACCTGCTGATCGTCGCCTCCGAGGCCGGGTTGTGGGACGTGCCGGCCGCGCGCGTGGTGGCCAAGGGGCGGCTTGGCCCGGGCCAGATGCTGGCGGTGGATTTCGCCAACCATCGCCTGCTGCACGACGCCGACATCGACGCGATCAACAAGAGCCGCGCGCCGTTCCGCGACTGGCTGCGCGCCGGCGTGAGCTACCTCGAATCGGACCTGATCGATCCCAGCCTCGCCGCCGAACCGCTGCCGGCGCCGGTGCTGCGCCGCTACCAGAAGCTGTACGGCTTGAGCCGCGAGGAACGCGAGAGCGTGCTGAAGGTGCTGGCCGAGACCGAGGCCGAGGCCACCGGCGCGATGGGCGACGACACCCCGATGGCGGCGTTGTCGCGCCAGGTGCGGCCGCTGTTCGACCGCTTCCGCGAGGGCTTCGCCCAGGTCACCAACCCGCCGATCGATCCGCTGCGCGAGCGGCTGGTGATGTCGCTGGTCACCCAGTTCGGCCGCGAGGGCAACCTGTTCGAGCTGTCGGCCGACAACGCCAAGCAGATCCTGCTGAACTCGCCGATCTGCTCGCAGCGCAAGCTGCGCCAGCTGCTGGCGTTGCCGCAGTTCATCCACGCCACCGTGCAGATCGACCTGTGCTACCGGCCCGAGGAAGGGCTGGAGGCGGCGCTGCGCCGCTTCTGCCGCGAGGCGGAGCAGGGCGTGCGTGGCGGCGCCGGCATGGTCTTCGTCACCGACCGCTATCCGAACCGCGACACGCTGCCGGCGCACGCGTTGCTGGCCGTCGGCGCGATCCACGCGCATCTGATCGAGGCCGGCCTGCGCTGCCAGTGCAACCTGCTGGTGGAAACCGCCACCGCACGCGACGCGCACCAGTTCGCCTGCCTGATCGGCTTCGGCGCCACCGCGGTCTACCCGTGGCTGGCCTACCAGAGCCTGTTCGAGCTCGGCCGCGACGGCCACCTCAAACGCGGCGACGGCACGCCGCGCGAGATCGGCCGCAGCTACCGCCGCGGTATCCGCAAGGGGCTGCTGAAGATCCTGTCGAAAATGGGCATCTCCACCATCGCCGGCTACCGCGGTGCGCAGCTGTTCGAGATCGTGGGACTGGCGCCGGAAGTGGTCGCGCTGTGCTTCGCCGGCACGCCTTCGCGCATCGGCGGCGCCGGCTTTGCCGAGCTGGAGCACGACGCGCGCCTGCTCGCCGCCGAGGCGTGGAACGAGGCGCAGCCGCTGCGCGCCGGCGGCATCTACAAGTTCGTGCACGGCGGCGAGTACCACATGTACAACCCGGACGTGATCGACACGCTGCAGGCCGCCGTGCGCAGCGGCGCGATGGCCGACTACCGCCACTACGCGCACCAGGTCGACACGCGCCCGCCGTCCGCCTTGCGCGACCTGCTGCTGCCGCAGCCGGCGGGCGCGCCGGTGCCGCTCGATGAAGTCGAGCCGGTCGAGGCGATCCTCAAGCGCTTCGACTCCGCCGGCATGTCGCTCGGCGCACTGTCGCCGGAAGCGCACGAGGCGCTGGCGATCGCGATGAACCGGCTCGGCGCGCGCAGCAATTCCGGCGAGGGCGGCGAGGACCCGGCACGCTACCGCACCGAGAAGAGCTCGAAGATCAAGCAGGTCTCCTCCGGCCGCTTCGGCGTCACCGCCGAGTACCTGGTCAATGCCGAGGTGCTGCAGATCAAGATCGCGCAGGGCGCCAAGCCCGGCGAGGGCGGCCAGCTGCCCGGGCACAAGGTCAACGAGCTGATCGCGCGCCTGCGCTGCGCCAAGCCCGGCATCGGCCTGATCTCGCCGCCGCCGCACCACGACATCTACTCGATCGAGGACCTGGCGCAGCTGATCCACGACCTGAAGGAAGTGAATCCCGACGCGCTGATCTCGGTGAAGCTGGTCTCGCACGCCGGCGTGGGTACGGTCGCCGCTGGCGTGGTCAAGGCCGGCGCCGACCTGATCACCATCTCCGGCCACGACGGCGGCACCGGCGCCAGCCCGCTCACCTCGATCAAGTACGCCGGCACGCCGTGGGAGCTGGGCGTGGCCGAGGCGCAGCAGACCCTGCGCCGCAACGGCCTGCGCGGCCGCGTGCGGCTGCAGACCGACGGCGGCCTGAAGACCGGCCTGGACGTGATCAAGGCCGCGCTGCTCGGCGCCGAGAGTTTCGGCTTCGGCACCGGCCCGATGGCGGCGCTGGGCTGCCGCTACCTGCGCATCTGCCACCTCAACAATTGCGCCACCGGTATCGCCACGCAGAACGAGACGCTGCGCCGGGAGCACTTCACCGGCCTGCCCGAGATGGTGATGAACTACTTCCGCCTGCTCGCCGAGGACGTGCGCGGGCACCTGGCGCAACTCGGCGTGCGCAGCCTCGGCGAACTGGTCGGCCGCAGCGAACTGCTGCGCCAGGCCGAAGGCGCCACGCCGGTGCAGCGGCGGCTCGACCTGTCGCGACTGATCGTCGACGACGGTCTCGGCGCGGACGTGGACAGCGCCTGCACGATGGCACGCAACCCGCTGCGCGACGAGGCGGCGCTGGCCACGCGCATCGCCCGCGATGCCGCGCCGCTGGTCGAACTGGGTGCCGGCGGCACCTTCCGTTATGCGATCGAGAATACCGACCGCGCGATCGGCGCGCGGCTGTCCGGCGAGGTGGCGCGACGCTGGGGCGACCATGGCATGCCCGAGCCGATCACCCTGCAGCTGGAAGGCAGCGCCGGACAGAGCCTCGGCGCGTGGAATACCGGCGGCGTGCAGATCGAGCTTACCGGCGAGGCCAACGACGGCGTCGGCAAGGGCATGGCCGGCGGGCGCATCGTGGTGCGGCCGTCGCCGGAATCGCCGTTCGCCAGCCAGGACGCGGCGATCCTCGGCAACACCTGCCTGTACGGCGCCACCGGCGGCGAGCTGTTCGCCGCCGGTCGCGCCGGCGAGCGCTTCGGCGTGCGCAACTCCGGCGCGCTGGCGGTGATCGAGGGCGCCGGCGACCACTGCTGCGAGTACATGACCGGTGGCGTGGTCGCCGTGCTCGGCGCCTGTGGGCTGAACTTCGGCGCCGGCATGACCGGCGGCTTCGCCTACGTGCTCGACCTCGAACGCAACTTCGTCGATTGCTACAACCACGAACTGGTCGACATCGTGCGCATCTCGCCCGAGGGCATGGAGCAGCACATGCAGCACCTGCGCGGCCTGATCGCGCGCCACGCCGAGCTCACCGGCAGCGCGTGGGCGCGGCGCCTGCTGGGCGATTTCCGCGGCCTGCTGCAGCGCTTCTGGCTGGTCAAGCCGAAGGCCGCCAGCCTGGCTGCACTGGCGGAAGAACTGCGGAGGGCAGCATGAACGACAAACTGTTCCGCTTCCTCGACCTGCCGCGTCAGCCGCCCAAGGCGGTGCCGGTGGCGATCCGCGTGCTCGGCTACGGCGAGATCAGCGGCGACTTCGCGCCACCCGCCGCGGTCGGCCAGGCCGAGCGTTGCCTGGACTGCGGCAACCCGTACTGCGAGCACGCCTGCCCGGTGCACAACTACATCCCGGACTGGCTGAAGCTGGTGCAGGACGGGCGGTTGTTCGAGGCGGCCACGCTGATGCACGAGACCAACCCGCTGCCGGAAATCTGCGGCCGCGTGTGCCCGCACGATCGCCTGTGCGAAGGCGCCTGCACGCTGGAGCAGGGCGGCTTCGGCGCGGTGACCATCGGCAGCATCGAGCGCTCGATCACCGACGAGGCGTTCCGCCAGGGCTGGCGGCCGGATCTGTCCGGCGTGGTCGAGACCGGCCGCCGCGTGGCGGTGGTCGGCGCCGGCCCGGCCGGGCTGTCCTGCGCGGACCGGCTGCGCCGCGCCGGCATCGCGGCAGACGTGTTCGATCGCCAGCGCGAGATCGGCGGCCTGCTCACCTTCGGCATCCCGCCGTTCAAGCTCGACAAGTCGGTGATCCACACCCGCCGCGAAGTGCTCGAAGGCATGGGCGTGCGCTTCCACCTCAACGTGGAGATCGGCCGCGACCTCGCGTTCGAGCAGTTGCTGGCCGACTACGACGCGGTGTTCCTCGGCACCGGCGCCTACACCTTCGTCGACGGCGAGCTGCCCGGGCGCGAGCTGGACGGCGTGCACGACGCGCTGCCGTTCCTCATCGCCAACGCGAACCGCCTGCTCGACGACCAGCCGGTGCCGCCCGAGCTCGACCTCAACGGCAAGCATGTCGTCGTACTCGGCGGCGGCGACACCGGCATGGACTGCAACCGCACCTCGGTGCGCCTGGGCGCCGCCTCGGTGACCTGCGTCTATCGGCGCGGCGAGGCCAGCATGCCCGGCTCGCGCCGCGAGATCGCCTACAGCCGCGAGGAAGGCGTGGGCTTCCTGTTCCATCACCAGCCGCTGGCGCTGCTCGGCGAGCAGGGCCGGGTGCGCGGCGTGCGCCTGGTGCGTACCGAGGTGGGCCGCGACGCGGACGGCCGCGCGCGGCTGCAGCACGTCGACGGCAGCGAAACCGAGTTGCGCGCCGACGTGGTGATCCAGGCGTTCGGCTTCCGCCCCAGTCCGCCGGCGTGGTGCGCCGACTACGGCATCGAACGGGATGCGGTCGGCCGCATCCGCGCCGGCGGCCCGGGCGCCCTGCCGTTCCAGACCGGCCACCCGAAGATCTTCGCCGGCGGCGACAACATGCGTGGCGCCGACCTGGTGGTGCGCGCGGTGCACGACGGGCGCGAGGCGGCCGGCTCGATCGCGCGAATGCTCGCCGCGCTTCCGCTGGCAGCGGTGGCCTGCATGGCGTAGGTTGCGCGCATGTGCCTGATCGCCTTCGCCTGGGAATCGCATCCGCGCTGGCGCCTGCTGCTGGCGGGCAACCGCGACGAGTTCCACGCACGGCCCAGCGCGGCGCTGGCGCGCTGGGACGACGCGCCGATCGTCGGTGGCCGCGACCTCGAGGCCGGCGGCACCTGGCTGGGCGTCGCCGAGGGCGGGCGTTGCTGCGTGGTGACCAACGTGCGCGACCCGCGCGACCCGCAACTCGGTGCCTCGCGTGGCCTGCTGGCCAGCGACTACCTGCGCGGCGACGCCGATGCCGCCACCCATGCGCGACAGCTGCTGCGCGCGGCCGCCGACTACCGGCCGTTCAATCTGCTCACCTTCGATGCGCAGGCGGCGTTCTATCTCGGCAACCGCCCCGACCCGCGCGCGCAGGCGGTGACGCCGGGCGTGCATGGCCTGTCCAACGCCGACTTCAACACGCCATGGCCGAAGACCCGCACGCTGATGCAGCGGCTGCAGCAATGGATCGACGCCGGCGACGACACGGATTTCGCGCCGTTGTTCGAGGCGCTTGCCGATGAACGCCAGGCACCCGATACGCAATTGCCCGACACCGGGGTGGGGCTGGAACGCGAGCGCCTGCTGTCGCCGGCATTCATCCGCGGCGAACAGTACGGCACCCGCGCCAGCACCGTGGTGGCGATCGACCGCGACGATCGCGGCGTGATCGTGGAGCGCCGCTTCGGGCCGAACGGCCGCTATCACGGCCAGACCCTGCTGCGCTTCGGCGCGTTGCCGCCCGCCAGCGACTGAGGTCGCGCGCCTACGTGCCGCCGCGCGCGCCGCCGCCTGACCGCCGCGCCGCGCGTCGGCTAGCTTCGCCGACGCCATCCACGGAACGGAGCGTCGCATGCGCACGATTTGCCTATCGCTGGTCCTGCTCGCCGGTCTGGCCGGCGCGGCGCACGCGGCCGCTTGCCCGGACTGGTCGCCGGCGCGGGCGCGGCAGGAGCTGGCCGCGCTGCATGACCGGCTGGACCGCTGGAACCACGCGTACCGTGTCGAAGGCCGCTCGCCGGTGAGCGACGCGGTTTACGACCAGGCCGTGCAGCACCACGCCGAGTGGCAGCGCTGCTTCCCCGCGTCGGCATCGGCGTCGCTGGCGCCGCTCGCCGACGCCGGCGGCCGGATGCGTTCGCCGGTGGCGCAGACCGGCCTAGCCAAGCTGCCGGATGCCGACGCGGTCGGCGCCTGGATGCACGCGCGCGGCGACCGCGACCTGTGGGTGCAGCCGAAGGCCGATGGCGTGGCGGTCACCCTGCTCTACGTGGACGGCCGCTTGCGCCAGGCAACCAGCCGCGGCGACGGCCTGCACGGCTCGGACTGGACGGCGCAGGCGCGGGCGCTCGGCGCGATTCCGCAACTTCTGCCGAATGCGCCCGCGCGGGTGGTGCTGCAGGGCGAGCTGGTCTGGCGCCGGCCCGGCCACGTGCAGGCCGAGGCCGGCGGCGCCAATGCGCGCTCGGCGGTGGCCGGCGCGCTGGCCCGCGAGGCGCTGGACGCCGACAGCGCCGCGCAGATCGGCCTGTTCGTGTGGGACTGGCCCAGCGGCCCGGTCGACATGCCGGCGCGGCTGGCCGGGCTGGCCGCGATGGGGCTCGCCGACAGCGTGACGTATACGCAGCCGGTGGCCTCGCTGGAGGAAGTCAAGCGCTGGCGCGAGCGCTGGTATCGCCATGCGATGCCGTTCGCCACCGACGGCACGGTGCTGCGCCAGGGCCATCGGCCGCCGGCCGACCGCTGGCGCGCCGAGCCGCCGGACTGGGCGGTGGCGTGGAAGTACCCGGCTGCGTCGGCGCTGGCCGAGGTGCGCGCAGTGCACTTCACGGTGGGCCGCAGCGGGCGCATCACACCGGTGCTGGAACTGGCGCCGGTGCAACTGGACGACCATCGCGTGCAGCGCGTCAGCGTCGGTTCGTTGAAGCGCTGGCGCGAGCTCGACATCCGCCCCGGCGACCAGGTCGAACTGGCGCTGGCCGGCCTGACCATTCCGCGCCTGCAGTCGGTGGCGTGGCGCGCGACGCAACGCGCCGCGGTGGAGGCGCCTGATCCCGCGCACTATGGCCCGCTGACCTGCTGGCGCGCCACGCCGGAGTGCGAGCAGCAGTTCCAGGCACGCCTCGCCTGGCTGGGCGGCCGGCACGGCTTGCGGCTGGCGGGCGTCAGCGCGGGCACCTGGCAGGTGCTGGCGGATGCCGGCCTGCTGCACGGCTTGCTGGACTGGATGACGCTGACGACCAGGCAACTCGCTACGGTGCCGGGACTGGGCGCGAACCGCGCCGCGGCAGTGGCGCAGGCGTTCGCCGACGCGCGCGGGCGACCCTTCGCCGACTGGCTGCGCGCGCTGGGTGCGGCGGACGAAGCGGCAGACGCGAACGGCGACTGGGCGACGTGCGCCGCGCTGGATGCAGATGGCTGGCGTGCGCGCGGCGCCAGCGCGGCACGTGCACGCCAGCTCGCCGCGTTCTTCGCCCACCCCGAGGTGCGTGCCCTGGCGGCCCGGTTGCACGCCGCCGGCGTGCAGGGTTTCTGAGCCTCAGCGCTTGTGAAGAAAACCACTTCCTGTGGTTTTCTTCCGCCGCGAGTCCGGCACATGTCCGGACTCGCTCACGCGAATCAGGCACTTGCGTGCCCGATCCGCGCCCGGCCGTCCATGGCCGGGCTTCGAGGTTGAAAAACTCCCAACCTCTCAGCTCTTCAGCTCGCCGTCGTGGTAGTACCAGCGGCCGTCCTCGCGCACGAAGCGGCTGGTCTCGTGCTGGCGCTGCGCGCGGCCGCCGCCGAGCCGGTAGCGGGCGACGAACTCCACGATGGCGTGGTCGTTGTCGACGCGTTGCTGGCGGCGCACTTCCAGCCCCAGCCAGGTTGGCGGCGGCTGCTGTGCGGCCAGCCGCAGCGAGGCCGGGCGGGTATCGGCGTGCCAGCTGGCCAGCAGGTAGTCCTCGCGCCGCAGCACGTAGGCGCTGTAGCGCGAGCGCATCAGCTGTTCGGCGGTGGCGGCGATGGCGCCGTCGTGCAGTGGCCCGCAGCAGCGGCTGTAGCCGGCCGGGTTGCCGCAGGGGCAGGGGGTCAACGTGTCGATGGCCTTCATGCCGCCTTTGTACCCGCTTCGGCGGCCGCGTGCAGGTGCGCCGCCCTGGCGGCGATTCCGCCCTGGCCGCGACGCCACACGCGGCAGCGGTTGCTGGCCGGCATCGCCACGTCGTCGAGCAGCGCGAAGCCCGCCGCCGCGGCCAGTGCGTCCACCGCCTCGGCGTCGCGGATGCCCATGTGCGCGCCGCGCGCCTTCAGCCAGGCGTCGAACGCGGCGTTGCTGTCGCTGCTGTAGCGGCCGTGCTCGTTGAACGGGCCATAGATCGCCAGCACGGCATCGCCGGCGGTGATCGCGGGCAGGTGCGCGAACAGCTGCTGCACCTCGGGCCACGCCATGATGTGCAGGGTGTTGGCACTGAACACGGCGTCGAACGGGCCGCTCGGCCAGGCGCCGCCGACGTCCAGCTCCAGCGGCGCCGGCGTGTTCGGCAGCGCCGCCTCGTCCAGCCAGGCGCGGATGCCGGGCAGGTGTTCCGCGCGATCGGAGCTTTGCCAGTTCAGCTGCGGCAGCGCGGCGGCGAAGTGCACCGCGTGCTGGCCGCTGCCGCTGCCGATTTCCAGCACCTGCCGGCGGTCGGCGAAATGCTCGCGCAGCACGCCGAGGATCGGTTCGCGGTTGCGCTCGCAGGAGGGCGAGTGCGGCTTCTCCACGGGCCCGTGCAGGTCAGACCGGGCGCCCGCGCAGCACGCGGGCGGGCAGCATCAGCAGCGCGCCGAGGAAGGCGAACACCGCGCTCACGGTGATGCCGACCAGCCGCAGCGGCAGCAACAGCAGCCACACGATCGGGTACAGCACCAGCGCCAGCAGCGCGAGCGGCCAGCAGAACACCAGCAGCAACAGCCAGAGCAGGAAGGCAGCCATGC
>Ga0209916_1001772_pt1 | contig 15007 bp, 12 predicted proteins | sample ThiBio_1000_plan_FD_183956 | JGI IMG/M metagenome (GOLD analysis project Ga0209916, IMG submission 183956) | Wastewater bioreactor microbial communities from Cape Town, South Africa - Thiocy_solids_2 (SPAdes) | ecosystem: Engineered > Bioreactor > Thiocyanate-remediating > Anaerobic-Aerobic ... | reverse complement strand
CGTTGGAAAGCGCGTGGCCGTCGCCGTCGGTCGTCATCGCGTAGCTCGAATCGGCGGCTCCCAGCGTCTCCGACGCCGCGTACTGAAGCCCCAGGGGGAGCGACGCGCCCGACGCGCCGGCGACCTCCGCGGGGGGCATGGGTCCCGTCGCCGCGATCGGCAGCGTCCCGGCCGTCAGGACCAACCGGGCCTCCAGCGGTTCGTGTTCGGGCCGCCGCCGCGCCCACGCGGCGCGACGGGCGCGGCGGGGCGACGTGTCGGGGCGTCGGCGCGGGTCTCGGGCGGCGGGGAAGATCATCGATGCGGGCCCCATCGGTGGTGGCATCGGACGCGACGCCGCCCCTCTCCGCGACGGCGGGACCGGCGGATGGGCGAGAGGGCGCGACGTCGCGTCGGCGAGCGGATCGGATCCAGGTGTACGACGACGTCTAATTTACTCGATGATCCCCCGCTTCGCCACCGGATTCGCGCGACAACTTCGCGCCGCCATACGAGACGCGCCGAATCCGCGCGTTGCGCGGCCGCCCGTCGCGCGACCGGCCCGACGCCTGGAAACCGGGGGGGCGGGCGCGCGCGCCTTGCGGCCGATCGCGCGGCGCGTCCATAGTGGGGGGCGGCCCCCGGTCGTGGGGGAGGCGCCCCGAACGTTCGCGATGGCGAGGCCACGGACATGAACCGCCGCGACTGGATGAAGACGACCACCGCCGCCGGGCTGGCTCCGGCCCTGGCCCGGCCGGCCCGGGCCGCGACCCCCGCCGACCCCGACCGCGTCCGCGCCGAGAACGCCCGCCCCGGCACCGTCGACTGGATCGCCTCCAACGTCCGGGTCGACCCGGCCACGAAGTACCGCAGCCCCGGCGTCGAGGGGTACGCCTCCAGGACCAGCGTCCGCCCCGGCGAGTCGATCTCCCTCCACGTCAGCGCGAACCCGGCCTCGCGGTTCACCGTCGAGTTGTACCGCATGGGCTTCTACCAGGGCAAGGGCGCGCGGCTCGTGGAGAAGCTGGGCCCGTTCAAGGGGGTGATCCAGCCCGACCCCGCGATCGGCCCCATGCGGCTGCGCGAGTGCCTCTGGGAGCCGGCGGTCACGATCACGATCCCCGACGACTGGACCAGCGGCGTCTACCTCGGCAAGCTCAAGGCCGAGCGCGAGGGGCTTGAAAGCTACGTCGTCTTCGTCGTCCGCGACGACCGCCGGGCCGACTTCCTCTTGCAGGTCTCGGACAACACCTGGAACGCCTACAACCGTTGGCCGTCGCAGTTCGCCCTCTACGACGACGGCGTCAAGGAATGGTACTGGGGCCCCGACGTCCAGACCAGCTTCGACCGCCCCTACGGCAAATACTGCCAGATCTTCGACGTCCCCCTCTCCGTCGGCTCCGGCGAGTGGCTCCTCTGGGAGTTCCCCCTGGCCTACTGGATGGAGGAGCGCGGCTACGACGTGACCTACGTCTCCAACATCGACACCCACCTGGACCCCGAGGGCCTGCTCCGCTGCAAGGGCTGGATCTCCATCGGCCACGACGAGTACTGGTCGCTGGAGATGTTCGACCACGTCAAGAAGGCCCGCGACGCGGGGGTCAACCTGGCGTTCCTCTCCGGCAACGCCATCTGCGGCGTGGTCGACGTCCACCCCTCCAGCGACGGCCGCCCCGGCCGGATCATCGAGCGCGTCGGCCGCTTCGGCTCGCCCCGCAAGGAAGAGCTGGAGAAGGGCTTCCCCGAGGAGGGCCGGTTCGTGAAGAACGGCCCCAACGAGGCCTCCTTGATCGGCGCGCAGAGCACCTACCCGGTCACCGGCGGCGGCGACTGGACCTGCCGACTCCCGAACCACTGGCTGTTCCAGGGGACCGACATGAAGGAGGGGGACTCCGTCGGCGGCCTGGTCGGCTGGGAGTGGCACGGCGAGCCCTGGGACCATCCCGGCCTGGAGGTCCTCGCCAGCGGCCCGACCAGGAGCCCCCGCGGCGAGGGGGTCTACACCGCCACGATCTACCCCGGCCCCAGGGAGAACTTCGTCTTCAACGCCTCCACCATCTGGTGGGCCACCGGCCTTTCCAGCCCGCCGGGCTTCGTCATGCCCGACGTCTACACCCGCCCCAGGGGCGTCGACCCCCGAATCCAGCGGATCACCGCCAACCTCCTGGACCGCATGCGCTCCAACGCCTGAACGCCTTGTCGAAAACATCTTGAGGCGATGCCGACGAACGTCCTTCCCCCTCGCGGGGGAAGGTGGCCCGAGGAACGATGCCGAAATAACTTCCGGGAATCCTTCGCGGCCGAATCGCGTGCCCATGACGTAAAACCGAAACCGGAAAATCCAACGACTCGTAAACGTCCCGCGCCTTCTCCGTCGAGGAATTCATCCACGGATTTCCCAGATTGACGCAGATTCGGATCGGACAATTTAATTTAATCTGTGTTAATCTGGGAAATCTGTGGATATTCTCTCCCAGGTCGTTCGCGCGAAGTTGTTTCGGCAGCGTTCCAAGGGCCGGATGAGGGGGGGCGGATCAGAGGACCGTCGGGATTCCGAGTCGGCCGGGTCGGCTTTCGAGATCGCCGAGGCGCTTGGGTACGTCCTCCCCCTCATCTGACGCCTTCGGCGTCTGTCTTCCCCCGCGAGGGGGGGAAGACCGTTTCCGTCCCGACTCCGCGCGTGTTCGAAGAGCCACGCCTGACGACGAAAGGCCCCCCATGCCGACGTTCCGCCCCGCCCCCGCCCTGCTCTGCCTGCTCGCCGCGACGGTCGCCGCGCCCGTCCGCGGCGGCGAGGAGTGGGTCAAGCCCCGTCCCTTGCGCCCCGGCGACGTGATTCGGTTCGTCGCCCCGGCGAGCGCCGGCGACATGGCGGGCGTCCGCCGCGCCAGGGAACTGTTCGAGGCCAGGGGGTTCAAGGTCGTCGTCCCGGAGGGGATCGACCGCAAGCGCCGTTATCTGGCCGGGACCGACGACCAGCGCGTCGAGGAACTCAACGCGGCCCTCCGCGACCCCGACGCCCGCGCCGTCTTCGCGATTCGAGGCGGCTACGGACTCACCCGGATCCTGGCCCGGGTCGATTACGACGCCTTGAAGAAGCATCCCAAGATCGTCGTCGGCTATTCCGACCTGACGGGGCTGCATCTGGCGATCTCGGCCAAATGTCGCCTGGTGTCGTTCCACGCGCCCATGCCGCTCTCCCACCTCAACGACGAGGGCGAGGCGTACAGGTACTCCAACGACCTGTTCTGGAACCTGGTCCAGACCGGCCGCTACGGCGACGACCCGACGACCGGGATGACGATCCCCGCCCCCTCCCCCGCCGAGGCGCCGAAGGCCCTCGTTCCAGGGACGGCGGAAGGGAGGCTGACCGGCGGCAACCTGACGTTGGTCTCGGCCACCGTCGGCACGCCCTACCAGATCGAGGCCAGGGGGCGGATCGTCTTTTTGGAGGACACCCAGGAGCCCGGCTACCGGGTCGACCGGATGCTCAGCCAGCTTCGGTTGGCGGGGCTGCTGGACGCCCCCGCCGGCGTCGTCCTGGGAAGCTTCGACGGCGCCGACTCGGCCGAGTTGGCCGAGGTATTCCGCGACTACTTCGCCGACCGCCCCTATCCGGTCGTCACCGGCTTCCCCATCGGCCACGGCGCGCGTAACGCCGCGCTCCCCTGCGGCGTCCCGGCCCGGCTCGACGCCGCCGCCGGAACGCTCACCCTGCTGGAGTCGCCCCTGGCGACGGATTGACCCGCCCTCCCGCGGTCACTCCTCGGCCTCTGGCGGCGCGATCTTGTCCACCAGGACGGCGACGGTCATGTCGCCCAGGACGTTGGAGGTGGTCCGGCAGCGGTCGAGGAACCAGTCGATCGTCAGCAGGATCGGGATCTTGTCGGGCGGCATGCGGACCGCCGCGAAGATCAAGGGCATGGTGACGAAGCTCCCCGAGGGGATGCCGCCGGCGCCGACGCTCGCCACCAGCGTCGTGAGCATCACGACGACCTGATCGGCGATCCCAAGGTCGTACCCGAGCGCCTGGGCCATGAACAGGACCGCCGTGGCCTGGTACAGCGCGGTGCCGTCGTTGTTGAAGTTGGTGCCGATGCACGCGCAAAGCTGGCTCGACTGCCGCGAGACCCCCAGCCTTCCCAGCGAGCCGAGCGTGATGGGGATGGTGGCCGCGGTGCTGGCGGTGCTGAACGTGTTGGCCATCACGTCGGCCGCGCTCCGGAGGAACCGCGCGGGGGACGTCCGCGCGAAGATCCCCATCTGAAGCAGATACCAGCAGACCTGGAGGCAAAGGCCCAGGACCACCGCGACGATCAGCCAGATCAAGGAGGCGAAGACCTGCATCCCCTCCTTGCGGCCCACCTGCGCCGCCACGATCCCCAGCACGGCCAGGGGGACCAGCGCGATCACCCAGAGCAAGACCTTCATCATCAGTTCGAAGCCGATGGAGAAAAGGTCGACAACCGTCTCGACGGCCCGGCTCTCTCTTCCCTCGGCGCGGTGGGCGTTGCGGATCTGGACCAGGCCGATCCCCATGGCGAGGGTCAGGACGACCAGTTGGGCGATGTTGTTGGTGGCGAACGCCTCGCCGACGCTGCGGGGGATCATCTCCGTCAGCAGTTCGGCGACGGTCTTCTTGACCGGGGGCTGGCTCGCCGCGACGTCGCCGAGCGCCGCGCCGACGCCGGGGCGGATCAGGTTGGACAGGACCAGGCCGATGACCATGGCGACCAGGGTGTTGACCAGGTAGAGGAGCATCATCACCCCCCCTTGCCGGCCTCGGATGTCGTTGGCGACGATGGCGTAGAGGATCGCCAGCACGACCAACGGCGCGGCCAGCGCGGTCAACGCGCGCATGACGAGGTCGGGGATGATCTGAAGCGCCTGGGCGCCCTCGCCCCAGACCATCCCCAGCGGCGCGGCGACCGCCACGGCGATCAACACCCAAACGTACAGGGGGAGTCCGCCGGGCCGGCTCTCCGGCTCGTCCTCGATGTGGGGGGCGCCGTGGAGGGGGTCGAGTTCCGGGTCGTCGTCGCGGTCGAGGTCGCTCGGCGGCATCGCGGTCTCCGAGGGCCCGCGGCGGTACCGGCGGGCGGTGGCGTTCGATGGAGGAAACGGGCATTATGCCCCGCGGTCGCGTGGATCGCGAGCCCCGCGCGAGGGGAGACCTTGATCCTGGAGGCTTCTCGAAATCGCTCTTCCCCCCTCGCGGGGGAAGACAGACCGCGAAGCGGTCAGATGAGCGACTGTGTTTCCGCCCGGGGTGATTCGCGATCGATTTTCCAAGGAAAACCCCGGGCTTCAACACCGTCACTCTGGTCCTTCGGACATACAAGGGGGACGACAAACAAGAGGACCGTTGATATTCGCGGAAGCCCGTCCGGGAAGCCTTGAACGCCGACGACTTTCTTGCTCGCCCTCCCCCTCATCCGGCCCTTCGGGCCACCTTCCCCCGCGAGGGGGGAAGGATGAAATCGCTCTTCCCCCCTCGCGGGGGAAGACAGACCGCGAAGCGGTCAGATGAGGGGGACGACAAACAAGAGGACCGTTGATATTCGCGGAAGCCCGTCCGGGAAGCCTTGAACGCCGATGGCGTTTTGGCTCGCCCCCCCTCATCCGGCCCTTCGGGCCACCTTCCCCCGCGAGGGGGGAAGGACGTTTCGTTCCAACGGCGTCTTCGGAAATCCGAAATCGAGGCCCACGCTCCCCGCGCGGCGGGGGGTATCGCCGGGGCGCGGTCGTATGGTGGAATACGACATCCCTTCTTCGATGAAGCGACGCCAGCATCCGGGTCTTGAGTCAATTAGGATACGCCGCATGTCGAGCGAAACGTCCGCTCCCCCCTCGTCGCTTCAACAAGTCGTCCTGCCGCGGGTGTTGGGGCCGTTGACCGCGCTTTGCGTGGTGGTCGGGTCGGTGATCGGCTCGGGGATCTTCATCGTGCCGGCGCGGGTGGCGCACGAGCTGCCGTTTCTGGGGGGGATCCTGGCGGCGTGGATCGTCGCCGGGGCGTTCACCACGGCCGGGGCGCTGACCTTGGCGGAACTGGGCGCGATGATCCCCCAGGCGGGGGGGCCCTACGTCTATCTTCGCGAGGCTTACGGCAAGCTGCCGGCGTTCCTCTTCGGCTGGTCGGAACTGACCATCGCTCGGGCCGGGTCGATGGCGACCCTGGCCGCGGCGTTCTCGCGGTACTTCGCGCAGGTCTTCCCGTCGCCGGAGGCGGTCCCCTCGGCGGCTTGGCAGGCGATCGCGGCGTGTACGGCGATCGCGATCGTCACGGTCGTCAACGTGCTGGGGACCAGGGGGGGCGGCGGGCTCCAGGTGATCGGCACCGGGCTGAAGGTCGGCGGCGTCTTGACGCTGATCGCGCTGCCGTTTCTGGTCGGGGGCGGAAGCGTCGCGAACCTCTCGCCGTGGACGATCCCGGCCGATTACCACGGAAACCTCTTCTCGGCGGCGATGGTGGCGGTCGTTGGCGTGCTTTGGGCCTACGACGGCTGGATCAACGTCACGCCGCTGGCCGAGGAGATTCGCGACCCCGGCCGCAACATTCCCCGCGCCTTGATCCTGGGAATGACGAGCCTGGTGGCGCTGTACGCGGCGATGACGCTGGCCTATCACTACGTCCTGCCCCTGGACGTGGCCGCCGCCGCGCACACGGCCAGCGGCGCGAACATCACCGACGCGGTGGCCGCCGTCTACTGCAAGGCGCTTCTGGGGGCCAACGGCGTGCTGGCCATCTCGGCGCTGGTGATGTGCTCGACGTTCATCTCGCTCAACGGCAACGCGCTGACCGGCCCGCGGTCGTACTTCGCCATGGCTCGCGACGGCCTCTTGCCGGAGTGGTTCGTCCGAATCCACCCGCGGTTTCAGACCCCGGCGCACGCGATCGTCGCGCAGGCCGCCTGGGCGATCGCCCTGACGGTGGTGGGGACGGCCCTCATCATGGTCCCGCCGCCGGGCCCGGAGACGCCGTTGCCGGGCTTCGCGCGGACGGCCTGGACGACGCTCAACCACAAGCACCTCTACGACATCCTGCTCGACTACGTCATCTTCGGCGCGACGGTCTTCTACATGCTGGCCGTCACCAGCGTCTTCGTCCTGCGCCGGACCCGGCCCGACGCCCATCGTCCCTACAAGACCTGGGGCTACCCGTTCACGCCTTTACTCTTCGTCGCCGCGTCGCTGCTGCTCCTGGGCTCGATGCTCGCCAACGCCGAGACCCGGATGCAGGCCCTGGGCGGCGGCGTCCTGATCCTCCTGGGCGTCCCGGCCTTCCACTTGCTGCGACGCGATCATAACCCGGCGACCAAGCCACCGGCCGTCGCGTGATGCGGCCCGCTCATCGCGACATCCTCCGAACGGCCTCCTCCACCGACGGCCGTTCCAGGTCGGGGAAGAGGACGGCGAGGCGGGACGTGTCCAGCGAGACGTCGGTCGGGCGGGGCTCGGGGAACGAGGCGTCGGCGCGGCTGTCGGGGCGGACGAGCGAGGCGTCCAGAGCCAGCCCTCGCGCCACGCGCGTCATGAGTTCGTAACGGCTCAGCCGCTCCGGGCCGCCGACGTGCAGCGGGCCGCGATACGGCGACTCGACCAGTCGCGCCAGGACTTCGGCGGCCGTCGCGTAGTCCAGGGGCGTTCGGAACTCGTCGATGAAGAACGTCCGCGGCTCGCCGTCGCGGAGGCGGGCGACGGCGTGGTCGAAGAACGTCGCGCGGTCGTTGCGGGTCGGGCCGTACAGGAGCGACAGCCGCGCGACGACGGAGTCGGGGGCCCCCAGCGCCGCCCGCTCGCCGCCGCGCTTGGAGTCGCCGTAGGCCAGGACCGGGCTCGGTTCGTCGGCCTCGGTCCAAAACGGCTTGGCTCCGGAGAAGACCATGTCGGTCGACGCGAAGACCAACCGGCGGTCGTTCCGCGCGCACCATTCGGCGACGGCCGCCACCGCCTCCACGTTGACGACTCGGGCGCGGGCGGGGTCGCGACGGACGGCCTCGGCGTCGCTGACCGCCGCCAGGTGGACGACCGCGTCCGGATCGGCCCGGTCCAACTCCCGTTCGATCGCCAGGGCGTCGGTCATGTCGACGAGGGTCGTGGCCGCCCCGCCCCACGTCCCGGCCGACGCGCCCGACCAGGCGACGACGTCCCATCCTCGCGACGACAGCGGCTCGCGCATGTACGCGCCGATGCGTCCCGTCGCGCCCGTCAGTACGATCCGCATGATCCGCGCGTCCTCCGTCGCGACGTCGGCGACGGGCTGAAGTCCCGCAAGCCCGCGTTCGCTCCGACCGATGATAGGCCACGACGACGGGGCCGTCGATGGAGACGAGACGAAGCGAGGGAGCGACCGAGATGGACATTCGCAACGTGGCGCTGGACGACCTGGTTCTGGACCCCGATCTCAACCTGCGCGACCGCCTGGACGACTACGCCGTCGAGCGCTACGCCGAGGCCTGGGACCGGCTCCCCCCCGTGACCGTCTTCGAGGTCGACGACCGCCGGCTGCTGGCCGACGGCTTCCACCGCCACGCCGCGGCCGTCATGCTCGGCAAGCGGACGCTCCCCGCCGAGGTCCGTCCCGGCAGCTTCCACGACGCGCTCGACTTCGTGGCGAGCGTCAACCTGTTCCACGGCTTGCCGCTGTCGCGCACCGAACGGCGCAGGGCCGTCGAGGTGAAGCTGAGGCTCCATCATGACTGGTCCGACCGTCGCACGGCCGAGGAGCTGGGCGTCTCGCGCGAGCTGGTGGCGAAGATCCGCAAGCAGTTGATCGAGGGCCACCAGATCCCCGACAGCCCCGGCCGCGTCGGCGCCGACGGCAAGCTCTACGCCTCCGCCGGACTGCCGAAGGATCCCAACGAGCGCCGGCCGCGGACCAACGAGGACGGCGGCGCGCCGCGCGAGGCCGCCGAGCCCGCCGACCGCGGCCGCCGCGGGATGTCCGGCGCGGTCCCTCCCTGGGAGGACGAGGCCCCCTCGCGGGCGCAAGCCGGCCCGGCGATCGCCGAGGACGTCCACTTCGCCGGCGGCGTCGATCCCCGGGCCGTCGCCATGTCGGCCCCGGTCGCCGTCGAGGCTCCCTCCATCGATGAACTGCTCGACGTGATGGCCAGGCAGGTCGCCGAGGTCGTATCCTGGACCCAGGTCGACGGCTTCGTCGAGAACTACAAGGCCGCCGCCGCCAACGCCCGCGGCGTCTTCCACGCCGCCGTCATCAAGCTCGCCGCCCGGGCCGACCAGCTTCGGCGCGCGTGAAAAGCCGACCGCTTGACGCCAGCGCGCCGACGGCGGCAAGTCCAGCCCGGTCGACGTCTTCGCGCCCGATCGCGCCTTGAGGGCCCTTCGTCCGAGGCGCGCCTGGCGACGTCGCGGCGACGACGTGGACGTCGCCGCCGACCTTGAGCGCGACGTTTCGATCGTCCGCGCGTGGCGATGCCTGGGACGATTGCTCCGGCGGCGACGCGAGTCGTGACGCGACGAGTCGCCATTCCTCCAGCAACCCCAGCCGCGCGGCCCACTCGACGATGTATTCCCGATCGATGCGGTTCGCCTGGGTCTTGAGGACGCCGGCGATGTCGCGCAGGTGCTTCTCCGACCCCCCTTCGCGGAAGTACTGGAGTTTCTTGACGATCACGTCCTCGGGCGACGCGAACGAGGCGACGGTCCCCGCCGTCGCGAGAGACCGGGCGCGAGCCAGCCGAGAGCGGTCAAACTTGCTTTGTCGAAAACCATCGAAAACCCGTGACGGCAAGCATCCCTTCTCCCCTCGTGGGAGAAGGTGGCCGAAGGCCGGATGAGGGGGCGACCGGCGTCGCATACCTCGTCCGGCCATGACTTTGAAGCTCGCGGCTTTTGGTCGCGCCCCCTTCATCCGCCCCTTCGGGGCACCTTCTCCCACGAGGGGAGAAGGGATTAAGCATGCTCGCTCGCGGTGGTTTTCGACAAAGCAGGTCAAACTCGGAATCGGAGGCGAGGATCACGTCGACCTTGAAGCCGGATTCGATGTGAACGATGTTGAATTGCGACCGCCGCCGCGCGGCGGCGGCCACGCTCGGCTCCCAGCAGTAGAACTCCGCGCAGAACTCGGAGACTCGATCGGCGTCGAGGGCCGCCACGATGTCGATGTCGTTGGTGAAACGGGGCTCGCCGTAGGCCGTGGACGCCATCGACCCGGTGACCAGGTAAGGCACGTCCAGCCGAGACAGCGACGCGGCCACCCGCGCCAGAAGGTCAGACGGCCCCATGCGACAACCTCCGGGCCACCTCGCGGTTCACCTGGTCATCGGACCAGTCGGGGTGCTCGTCGCGGACGGCGGCGCGGACGAGGTCCTGGGCGAACCGCCACATCGCGAAGGTCATTTCCAGCCGCTCGGCGGGGGTCTTGCGGCGCGGGATCTCCGCCATGCGGTCGTCCAGGATCTCGTCGGTGAACGTCCTCTCGGCCATGCTCCACCTCGCTGGATCCTCGCCCGCCCCAGGCGCGTTTTCATTATGGATGGCCGGGGCGCGGGATCCTGGGACAGTCCCGGCTCAGCGGCGGCGGGAGTCCATGGCGGCCTGGGCGGCGTCGGCCATGACGACGGGACGGCCGGGAGAGGCGTCGGGGAGGCGGTTGGCGGCGACCAGGGTTCGGAACTGGGCGCGGGTCTCGGGGGTGGCCTCGGGCTCGCGCATCGCCACGTCGGTCGCCCAGTCGGGGTAGGAGACGACCAGGCGGCTCATCAGCGAGACGAACTGGCCGGCCTCCTTGACCTGCTCGTCCATCAACTTCTCGATCAGCGGCCGGAAGGTCCGCGCCAGGGTCTTCCAGCCGCGGGAGTCCACCTTGACGAACGCCTCGACGTCGTGCTGGATGTAGGGCTGCTTGTTGACCTCGCGGTAGTAGCCGGCGCGGAGGACCAGGACGACGCGGGCGTCGATCTGGGCGCCGCCGCGGGGTCCGCCGACGTAGCTGACGTTCGCCAGCACGACGTGGGTCTTCGGCGAGCGGAGCACGAACCGCCAGGCGGCGGAGGAGCCCATGCCGTCGTCGCCGGAGTAGTCGTCGGGGCCCAACCGCTTGAGGCTCACCGGGTTGTCGGCCAGGTCCTTCCAAAGCGCCAGGGTGATCGCCGGCTCGTTGACCAGGGAGAGGTAGAGCGAGGGGTCGCAGGGGAACGCCTCGGCCTCCCCCTTGCGGTGGAAGGTGCAGTCGCGGATCACCTCGGCCACCGGCTCGCGGAACTCGACGGGGATCTGCTCCATCGGCACGATCTGGGCTGGATCGAGCTTGGACCAGCCGATTCCCGCCTCCGCCGTGGCGTGGCCGAGCGTCAAGCACGCGCCCAGCGTCAGCAGCACCCCGAGGGCCTTCCCGACGGCCGAACGCGATCGGTCGCGGCTGGGTCCGGTCATGGCGAGCTCCATCCTCTGTCCACCGCGGGCCGGCGCGAGGGGTCTCCGGGGGCTCCTCCCCCGGCCCGCGCCGCCATCTCCAACACTCCTAGAATCGGCCCCTCGCGACCGATTCCTCACCCCGATCCCCGGCATTCGGCAAGCCCCGCGCCCATGGGACGATTGGGAAGACTGGACCGTCGGCCGGCCGCGCGTCGGCCGCTGGCGGGGAAAACTTGAGGCGGAGTCGAGATCGACCTTGTCGAGAGGCCGTTTCCCAATATGATCCACGCCCATCAAGGGGGCCGACGGCGCGCCTCCGATGGATCGGCGCGGATCGAGGCAAGGAGGTCGACATGCCGCGGGGACGTGGACAAGGGCTTTGGATCGCCGGCGGTCTGGCCGCCGCCGCCGCCGGGGCGGGGCTGTTCTGGGCGACGTCGGCGCGTCGCCCCGCGACCGCGACCGCGAACGCGACCGCGGCCGGAACGGCCGCCACCGCCGCGGCGACCGCCACCTTCGACGGATCGACCGCGACGGCCGATCTGGTCCGTGCCCTCCGCGGCGGCGACGCCCGGGCGCTTCGGGAGGCGCGGGTTCGGATCGTCGGCAAGGCCGACGCCCCCAGGGAGGCCGTCGCCGACGCCGCGATCGACGACTTCCTGGAGTTGATCGGCGGCATTCGCGCCGGCTTCCTCCAGTTCCCGCCGACCGGAAGGGCCCTGTCGGTCGGCCTCGCCTCCGAGATGCTGGATCGGTTCCGGGTCGACACGGTCTCCATCCGGTTCCTCGACGCGCTCAAGCCGATCCACGACGTCTACTCCGCGGCGCTCTCCGACCCCGACGCCGAAGTCCGCTTCGTCGCCCTGGGCGAGACGGCCAAGTTCTGGACGTGGGTCCCCGGCCGGACGCTCTCGGAGATGGACGAGGCGAAGGTCTCTCAGTGGAAGGAGGGGATCCACCCCGCCGTCCTCCGCTGCCTGGCCGCCGCCGACTCCCACACCCGCGCCGGGGCGGTCTACTCGCTGGGCTTCCTGCCGATCGAGGCCGCGGCGGCGCCGGCCGTCGCCCACGTCGAGGATCCCGACGCCGAGGTCCGCCGCCAGGTCCTGATCTCGTTCGCCGCTCGCCGCGGACTGCTGACCGAGGACATGCTGATCCAGCGGATCCACGACGAGGACCAGGCCATCCGCGAGGCCGCCTTCGCCACCCTGAAGCTGCGAGGACTCAACCAGGAGCAAATCAGCCTGGGAGTCATGATGACCAGCCCCCGCGCCGACCAGCGGGCGTCGGTGATCGCGCTTGTGAAGGACCGAACCGACGTCGACCCGGTCGTCTGGCTGATGCGGCTGTCGCGCGACCGGGACGAGACCGTCCGCCTCCAGGCGGTGGAGGCCCTCGGCGCGCGGAAGACCGACGACGCCGCCGTGAAGCGCCGAATCGTCGAGATGGCCAGGTCCGACGCCTCCGAGCAGGTCCGCCAGGCCGCCAGCAAACTGATGCCCACCGTCGAGGAGACGACCGCCGCGCTCCCCCCCCTGCCCGGCTCGTCGCTTTTGAACCCCAAGGCCAACTAAGCCGGGTCGGGCCGACCCCGGATCGAGCGACCCGCCCGACGGCGCGACCGCGAGGAACGCGGCCGGCGCCGTCGTCGCGTTCGCCGGATTCCGGTTCGCGACGTCGCGGTCGCGCGGGACGCCGGGACGTCGGGACGTCGGGATTGGGGTTGAAGGGGGATCGGGACGAGATTACAACAGGACGCTTCAGCCCGAGCCGGGACGCGCGGGCGCGACATTCCCTTGACGATCAGGATTCTGGTTCATGGCCGAAGCGACCGACGCGCCCAAGGCGGGCTGTCTGGTGGATCTGAAGGGGCAGACCGCGCTGGTGACGGGGGCGTCGCGCGGGATCGGCCGCGCGATCGCGCTGAAGCTGGCGGCGTGCGGGGCGCGGGTGGTCGGCGTGGCGCGGACCCTGGAGGCCCTGGAGGCGACCCGCGAGGCGGTCGTCGCCGCCGGGGGCGAGTTCGAGGGCTTCGCGGCCGACGTCTCCAGGGCCGAGGACGTCAAGCGGGTCGTGGAGGCCGTCGAGGAGAAGCACCAGAAGATCCAGATCCTGGTCAACAACGCCGGGATCACCAAGGACGGGCTGTTGCTCCGGATGGAGGACGACGCCTGGGACCGGGTGGTCGACGTCAACCTGAAGGGGACGTTCCTGTGGTGCCGGGCCGTCGGCGCGGTGATGATGCGCGGCCGCTACGGCCGGATCGTCAACGTGGGCAGCGTCTCGGGGATCCGCGGCAATCCCGGCCAGGCCAACTACTCGGCGAGCAAGGCGGGGGTGATCGGCTTCAGCCAGACCGTCGCCCGGGAGCTGGCGTCGCGGGGGATCACCGTCAACGTGGTCGCCCCCGGGTTCATCACCACCGACATGACCGACGTGTTGCCGGAGAAGATCAAGGCCGAGGTCAAGGAGCGGGTGCCGCTCAGGCGGCTGGGGGCGCCGGAGGACGTGGCCGAGGTCGTGGCGTTCCTCTGCGGGCCGGCGACGAGCTACGTCACCGGCCAGGTCGTCGCGGTCGACGGCGGGATGACCGTCTGACGGCCGTCGCGGGCCGGCCGCGGGATCTCGCGAATCGAACCGGACGACCGATGGACAACGGCCGCGGCCCGTGCTATTTTGACTCGTCTAACAATCGTCGGCGCCGCCCGACCGCGGGGGAACAGTCGCCGGATCGCGCCCGCGCTCGACGCCGTCGCGACGGCCTCCCCCGGCTTGGAAGGGTCGGGGCGCCATCGGATCGTGTCCTTGCCCGACCCCCTGCGTCTTTCACGGCCCGCGGCCAGGCCCGGACGATGGACGAGCAGGCCCTTACACCGAATCGACTCCAGCCAGGAGGACCGCCCGTGTCCGTGGAAGAGCGCGTGATCGAGATCGTCAGCGAGCAAATGGACGTGTCGAAGGACCAGGTCTACAAGGAGACGTCGTTCGTCAACGATCTCGGCGCCGACTCGCTGGACGTGGTCGAGTTGGTGATGGAGTTCGAGGAGGAGTTCGACATCACCATCCCCGACGACGAGGCGGAAAAGATCCAAACCGTGGGCCAGGCCATCGAGTACATCGAGCAGCACGCGCACGCCAAGTGACCCCGGCGCGGCCGGGTCGGGCCGGGTCGCGGCGAGCCGGATCGGCGCGCCGCCGCGCGCGGAGCGGTGACGCGCCGCGAAGTCCGGCTCGGCGCGCGCCCGCGCCCCCCCCGCCCCGCCGGCCAGGCTTTTCCGCGAGACGAGACGATCATGGCAGAGACGCGGCGCGTCGTCATCACCGGCATGGGGGTGGTCACGTCGCTGGGCGACGATTTGGACGCCTTCTGGGAGGCGCTGTGCGCCGGTCGCAGCGGCGTGGGCCCGATCGACCTGTTCGACGTGTCCCAGTTCAAGGTCCACTTCGGCAGCCAGGTCCGGGACTGGGACGGCGCCGCCCGCTTCGGCGCGAAGGAGGCGCGGCACCTGGACCGCTTCGCGCAGTTCGCGCTGGCGGCCTCCGAGGCGGCCGTGGCCGATTCGGGGATCGACTTCTCCAAGCTCCCGGCCGAGAACTGCGGGGTCATGATCGGCTCCGGGATCGGCGGGCTCAACGAGTTCGAGTC
>Ga0209916_1001770_pt1 | contig 15061 bp, 5 predicted proteins | sample ThiBio_1000_plan_FD_183956 | JGI IMG/M metagenome (GOLD analysis project Ga0209916, IMG submission 183956) | Wastewater bioreactor microbial communities from Cape Town, South Africa - Thiocy_solids_2 (SPAdes) | ecosystem: Engineered > Bioreactor > Thiocyanate-remediating > Anaerobic-Aerobic ... | reverse complement strand
GCGCTCAAACGAGCTCGAATAGTCTGGCCTAAAGAGCAGCGACGGATATAGTCACTCACTGCTAAGCCACTTTTATCGGCAGCCAATTCGATGGCTTTTTTTTCCAGGTGGTAAACTCGGAAAACAAGCCGAGCGTTACGATGGGCAATGGATTTTGGACGCATAATGTTTATTTAAAATATACCTAACAAAGATACGTTTGCGAACTGAAGGGAGCAAACCAAGGGGGTTTTTGTGCTAACAAAAACACATCTTGAAAAAATATACAACAAAGGGTAGGTAAAATGTAGCATAATTACCTCTTCGATTCCTCACCTTAAGCCTTTAAATACATAAGCTAGGGCTACCCCCTACCCTGCCGTTACTAGAAAACATCTAGCTGTTTTTCATCTCAACTATTCGGATAAAAAAATAAAAGCCAGTTATGTTAATTAGAATAACCACACCTATGGCATCCATTTTAAGCCCCCTAATAGCCCATAGGAAAGACTTTTTTATTTTGGTAAGAAATTTACATCTAAGAAAAATTTGTTTGTCTAAGCGTCTGTATGGTCCCTAAAACGATAACTATTTATAGATCGTAAATATATTTAGTTAACCATAATAATAAGTAGTTCAGTAAGTTTTTTTAATAAGTATCATTGATGGAAGTATATAAAAATTGCTGGTTTATAGCTGATATAAGTGAATTGACTGATAAAGTTGTACCCTATAGAAGTAGGGTGCTTGATTATTGAGTAAATTCATGATCAAAAAAGGACAGATTTAATGTTGTTCTTTGCTCATGAATTGAGTTTTATGAATTATGCCTTAGTATATGCAAAATACGGTTCTTATCCTGGTCAATTCCTTGCTAAAAGGGACAAATTTAATGTCAGGTATTAAGGTATTTTAGAAAGTAAATGCTTTATAGGGGAAAATATTTTTCTTGTTATGATAGAAATAAGGTATAGGTATATAGGATTTAAGCTATTTAAAAATACTTATGTCTTTTCGGACATTATCTGCAATTATTTTCAAAAGATTAATACCTTTTTTCATTTTGTTATAGGAATACTTATTTTATAACTTATTGATTATCAAGCTTATATTTTTTAAAAGGGACAAATTTAATGCCGGCGGAACCTCCTTGTTTGATTAAGACAGATTTTTTTGTGTTTTGTTGAAGAGATTAGATTAAAAAGCTTAAATAATTTAAATTTTATTTAGTTGTAAAAGCTACTTTTTTATTTGAATATAATATTTGAATTATCATTGTAGAATTGCAGCATTTTTTTTCCTCTTCAAAAAGTTCACTTCTAGTGTATTTATAATTCGATTTTAAAGATTTTATTTTAATTAAAAAGGGACAGATTTAATGCTATAAGGGGACAAATTTAATGCCATGTGGGACAAATTTAATGCCAATAAGGGGACAAATTTAATGTTATGTAGGACACATTAAGGTATTTGTCCTTTTTTATATCCTTTGTTTATTTTAAATTGCCTACCTACATAGAATATAAGGTTATAATTTTTACTTATACATAATGCAGATAGACAACAATAATGACTCCCTTGTTAAGTTACCATATGCGATTACCATGGGTAAATGGTATTTAAACATGCCTGAATTTCGCATTTTTACCCGCGTTGTACAAGCATTACAACCTAATATGGTATATGGGAAAGATCGAACTTTTATCCAACATACGATTTTAGGAGATGTTATAGTGCAATTGCCTACTAAAGATTTGTTGCCCGAAGGAAGTGAAAATTATACAGCTGTTAAAAGAGCCCTTAAATCACTTGAGCAGAAGACAATTAACATCCGTGGGAAGGATGCAAAAGGGGAATATGAAACTAACGCAAAACTTATTATGAAGTCTAAATATTACCTTAATAACCATATGGTAGAGATTCAGTTGGACCGTGATTTAATACCCGATATGTTAGCTTTGGCTAAAAATTACTCACAATACTTGGCCGAAGTTGCCTTTAATTCTTCATCTCCCTATGTAGCCAGACTATACATGTTCTTTAGCCATTGGAAAGACAAAACTAAGAAGACTGTTATGCTAGACACGCTAAGAGATTGGTTAGAGCTGGACAACAAGTATGAAAAATCCAAAGACCTTAGGAGACGAATCCTTGAACCTGCATCAGAAGAGCTTAAAAAGCGTGCAGATATTTGGTTTGAAATAGGGGAGCCAATTAAAGTAGGAAAATCTATTACAGGATATGTATTTAAAATCTTTAAGCGCGGAGGCAATAACCCTGCTTTAGACAGTGCACATGCTCAAAATATCAGACATATCTTGAGGGAACTATTTGGGTTAGGAGACTATCATCTTAGACAAATAGAATCAATTATCAGTAGACCAGATTTACACGCTCACATTCATGAAAAGATTCAAGAAATTGCCGAACACATTAGGAAGGGAAATGTAAAGCATATTAAATCTTATGTTGTAAAGTCATTAAAAAATGAATTTGATACATATGAGATTGAATAATCTCATATATTTTGAGCGATAATCCTAAAAAGGAATAAATAATTATAAAATGTTTTATTAAAATAAGCTACCCTATAAACATAAAACACAATACTTTATGATAAAAACCCATTTAGATATCATCTTATTTAGCCTTTTCTTAGCTGCTAATATAATATTAGGATTAGTTGTTGGACGCCGTGTAAAGAACATAAGGGATTTTTCTGTAGGGAATAAGGACTTTTCTACAGCTACTGTTACCTCTACCATTGTAGCTACCTGGGTTGGAGGAGGATTCATGTTTTATGCTTTAAAAAACATCTATACTAGTGGTCTCCAATTTATTATCGTTACAACTGGAGGAACGCTATGCTTATTATTTACTGGACAGGTTTTGGCAGTGAGGATGGGAGAATTTTTAAATAAGCTTTCTGTAGCCGAGGCAATGGGCAGCTTATATGGTTCTGTAGTAAGATTTGTTACTGCAGTTTGTGGCATATTAGGGGCCATGGGGTATATAGCTGTACAGTTTCAAGTAATGGCTAAAATGCTAACCTTACTGCTAGGTTTTAAAGGGCCTTCGGTAACTATTGCAGCGGCTTCTATTGTTATATTTTATTCAGCCTTTGGAGGAATTCGCTCCGTTCTTATTACTGACTTACTACAGTTTATCATCTTTAGTATTTTTATTCCCATACTAGCATTAGTAGTTTGGAACCACTTAAAAAACCCTACGCAAGTGGCTACTACCTTGGCTACTAACCCTATTTTTAGTTTTAAAGAAGTAATAGGATGGAATCCTAAATTTTTATCTTCTTTAGGGCTAATGTTGTATTTTATTGTTCCTGGCCTAGAACCGGCTATATTTCAACGGGTAGCCATGGCAAAAAATTTAGAACAAGTAAAAAGGTCTTTTACCTATGCAGCAGGGCTTAGATTACTGATAGTTTTATCAGTAGCTTGGATAGCTGTTCTATTGCTATCTGATAATCCTGGCTTAGACCCCAATAACCTTGTTAACTATATTATTACAGAGTATGCCTATCCAGGATTAAAAGGGCTTATTGCTATTGGTATTGCTTCTATGGCTATGTCTTCTGCAGATTCGGATTTAAATGCTGCTGCTGTACTCGCTATTCATGATATCATTAAACCTTTCAAGTCCTCTTGGAAAGAATCCATGATTATGGTACGTATTTTATCTGTGTGCTTGGGTTTTTTTGCTTTGTTATTAGCATTACGTACTACGGACTTACTAGAACTTCTATTGCTTTCCAGTAGCTTCTATACACCTATAGTTACTGTGCCACTTTTACTAGCCATATTTGGTTTCCGTAGTACCACAAGAGCTGTTCTTATAGGTATGGTAGCTGGCGCATTAACAGTTGGATTTTGGGATAAATTATTTGGATATACAGGCATTAATGATGTTATACCTGGCATGCTAGCTAATCTAGTATTTTTTATGGGTAGCCACTATATTTTACGAGAGAAAGGAGGATGGGTAGGAATCCAAGTAAAAGGACCACTGATAGCAGCCCGGCAAAGTAGAAGAGATGCTTGGATAGATTTTATTAATAATATAAAGGATACAAGGATATATGATTACCTGCAAAATAACTTACCTGCATACGAAGTCGTTTATTGCTTTTTTGCTATCTACGTAATAGGCGCTACTTACGTCTCTTTTTATACCATACCAGATTCTATTGTAGCTAATTATAAAACACTTTATGATTTTGCTGCTCATTCAGTATTGATTATGACTGCTGGGTTTTTAACCTACCCGGCTTGGCCACCTACTTTTAAATCAAAAAGGTTTATCACTTTTGCCTGGCCTGCTGGAATCTTTTATATTCTCTTTGTGGTAGGAACTATGCTGGTCATTATGAGCGGTTTCCATGAAGTGCAAGTCATGGTATTTATGGTTAACCTAATTCTTGCTGTGCTCCTGCTTTCATGGCCTCTTATGATGCTGCTTTCTATTGCCGGCATATTCATAGGTGCTTTCCTATTCTATCTATACTATGGACCTATACATTTTATAGGTGCGGCAGATTCGGGACAGTTTAAAGTCATGTATGTGGTACTTTTATTAGGAGGATTTTTAATTGCTTTATTTAGGTTTAAAAAAGAAAAAGAAACGTTACAAAATAAAAATAGTTACCTAGTAACCATGTATGAGGAAAGAAGTAGCGAACTAGCCCAAATTTTAGCTTATAGGGAGCAACTTTTAAAAGAGTTAAATCGAGATGAAATAGAATTATTTGATAACGGCATAGCAGCGTATTTTCAACAAGCGATCTATCGTATTACGGATTATATACGCCTAGAAGTCAGTAAAACAAAACTAGATAAACTTATTTTAGAAGTAAAATCTATTCTTAAACTTAAGGAACTGGACGCTGTACCACAGGTTATCATTAAAAAAGATACCAAAGAAGAAGTAATTAGTGGAGACATACCAAAGCTTAAGCAGTTACTAGTAAATGGCATTCTATACATACATCAACATAATACGGCTGGAAAACCCATTATTGTTTCTTTAGAGAGTGCAAAATTAGGCCATAGTATCGATTACATAGAAAACTATACAAGAAAGCTATCAGCCTTAAAAATTACCATTACTACAGAAGACTCTATTCCTGCTACCAAAGAGATTTATATGTTTGACCAAGCTCCTTTAATAAGTCAAATTGCACAACATAGAGAGAGGCAAGCATTAGTTGAGAATGCACGTATTATTGATGCACATTATGGATATGGAGAACTGGATAAAGACCATACCCATGTATATGTCCTTCCAATTAATGTACGAGAAGTAAGGGGTAAAGTGATGGAACTATTAAGGGAACCAGCAGTCGAAGACCCAGAAGAGATTAAACACCCACTGGCTATTCAATTAGAAAAGGAACTACTCAACAGATTAAAGACTACTACAATCAACATACAGGCTATAGAGAAAGCACTAACTATTATTAAAAGATATCATGCAGGGGTTAAAAGAAAATCCGGAGAACCTTTCTTTACACACCCTATTGCTGTAGCATTGATTCTACTAGATTATTGTAAAGATCAAGATGCTGTTATAGCAGCACTACTACATGATACTGTCGAGGATACTAGTCTATCCCTAACGCATATTAGAATTATGTTTGGTAATACAGTAGCTTTTATAGTTGAGAAGGTCACCAACCTAAAAGATATGTTAAGAAGAGTAAACTTACAGGAACATGAAAACATTTATCGATTGATGAATAATGAGGATGAGCGAGCAGCCTTTGTAAAATTAGCCGATAGGCTTCATAACATGCGCACCATTGAAGGACATCCTTCTTTAGAGAAACAACAACATATAGCTAACGAAACTTTAAATTTTTTCGTACCACTAGCCAAGAATTTAGGGTTAACGGCTGTATCACAGGAGTTAGAAAGAATTAGTTTAAGGGTAATGAGTAAGCAATAAATACATCTACAAAGCTTACGCTATAATACAGTTTAATTATGATTAGCAATAATTATAATAATATGAATCATTTAGTAGCTGGATGCGATGAAGCGGGTAGGGGCTGTCTAGCAGGGCCTGTTATAGCGGCTGCTGTGATATTACCGCCTATACCTTATTATTTCTTGCTGAAAGATTCTAAAAAGCTTTCTGCTAAACAAAGAATTGAGCTTTCAGCTATTATTAAAGAAGAAGCTATTGATTGGTCTATTGGCTGTGCAACACCAGAAGAAATTGACCAGATTAATATCTCAAACGCTTCTCATTTAGCTATGCATAGGGCTATTAATAAGCTTATAGTAAAACCTGGCCTTTTGCTTATAGATGGGAATCGATTTATACCATATCCGGATATCAATCATGAGTGTATTGTAAAAGGTGATGAAAAAGTTAACTCCATAGCTGCTGCTTCTATCATAGCTAAAGTATATAGAGACGAGTATATGCAAGAGCTAGCCGGATATGAGCCTGGCTATAATTGGGAAGTCAATATGGGTTATCCTACAAAAGACCATTACGAGGCTCTTTATGAGCTAGGAATGAGCTTTTACCACCGTAAAAGCTTTAGTTTGGTCGCCAAACATTTACAACCTAGTTTGTGGGTTTGCTAAAATCTCTTGGATTAATATTTTGGAGAAAAAAGAAGAAGAAAAACCAGAAAAACTGGCAAAAAGAAAAAGAAAAAAGAGACTGGTTGTGAAGCTTTCGAAAGGGGCCATGTCAAGGATTTAGGGATAAGAAGCTAGGCATAGAGAAATCCTTGACAAGACTTGAGATGGAATTGTGCGCTTTGAAAGCTTAACTTGGGGATCTTTTTTCTTTTATTGCGAGCCGTCTGCGAGCGCGAACAAGCCCGGCCAGGAAAGAGCCGTGTAAACGGCGACCTGGGCGTCGAAGGCTTTTTTGCCTGGGTAGCTAATAAAATGTGGAAGGGGGGTTGATTTGCCGAGCTATGCGAGGGAAAAGCGCTTGCGTAGGGCAAAAAAGCCTGTGGCGAGTGAGCCAGCAGGCGAGCCAAACACCGAGGGCGAAGGCCCCCCGTAAAAAAAAATAATGAGCGTAAGCGAATACCTTAATGGGGTTTGGGGAGACGATGAGCCCGCAGATGAACAAGGAGTAAAGCGTGTGTAACAAAACAAGAGAGCTTGCCGAAGGAGCACCCACCAGAGCGCACAAGGCCAAGCAAGCGGTATATGCAAGGGCTTTAGAGGCCCCAAGGCCGTCCCTTGCATATATGTTTCGTGGAACAAAGCGCACGACGAGTGAATCCCTAAGGTCAGCGACTTTGAGCTCTCAAAGTATAGAATTTATCACACTAATGGTATTTTAATTTGCAAAGTAAGCAACCATATCTTATTATAAATTCCTTATTAATCTTTAATCTATGAAAAGAACTTATACGCTATTTCAGCAATCTACAGCCACTGTTTTACTTGTAGGCTTACTTTTACAAAGTTGTGGAAACTTTAGCAGTTTACCTTTACCTAATAAAGAAAAGCAGAAAGAAGGATTCCAAGCTCATCCCCAACCAATTATTTCTGCAAACAATATCGGGCCTTTGGTAGAACAACAGCTTACAGCAGATGGTGGGTACCTAATTACCCCTTATGAATATAAGGGTAAATTACAAGCCAGTGTGGAAGTAGTAGATGAGAAGGATAAAGTTTATAATGGAGTTCCTATAGAGGTAAAAAAGGGAACAGATGTAGTAAGTTTACCATACTTGCCTAAAAAAGTACAAGCAGGTCGTATTCACATCCAGAAAAATAGTAAGGATAAGCCAATTAAAGTAATTATACATGAAGGTACAGGGTTGATGGGAGGAGGAGATAGCGAAGATGAAGGAGAGGAAGAGGGTACATATCAAGTAGTGGGAAAAAATAGTGAAGATAAGGAGAGTAGATCCTTAGAAGAGCAAGTAACAAGATTATTTGTAGATATAGATACTCTTATTGAAGTCTATTTAATAAATAATAAACAGGAAAAATATAAAGAGGAATTAATAAAGAAAAAGCTAGAAGAAGTAAGAAAATCGTTTGATGAGTTAGAAGTGGAGGAAAGTGAACAGCTTGGCTACTTTAGATACTTATATTATATCAAAAATACAGCATATTTAAAAGCATTAGGAAAAGAAAAAGAAGCTGCTACTCAAAAAAAGCTAGCTGAAAGGCTTAAAAAATTTGCAAAAGAAAAAGAAGTTAAATCGAAGGTCGAGCCAAAAAAGGAAGAACAACCGGGTTTTAACACAAGGAAGAATAAAGGCAAAGAAAAAGTTGATGATGAAGAATTAAATGGATTAGGCAATAATGAACCGTATACATTAACTGATACAGAAGCAGTAATATTTGATAAGATTAAAGAAGCAGGACTAGTAGACGACCAACTGCTTGAACTTCTTAAAGCAATGAGAAAATTATTGCAGGGAATCGAGAGCCATCCACTCAACCATTTTAATGATTACTATCAAATTAAAATTTGTAAGCTAGAATTTACTAGTTTAATTAAGACAGTAGTTGATGAACTGCTCCTTAGAAAGGAAGTTAAATTAGAAAATGAAGGAGAGATTGATAATAATATACTTGCTATTATTCAAAGTGTTATTGACGAGTTATACAACTTAAAAAAGAATATTGATGATAAATTTTACCATATCCATATAGAATTTATTAAAAAGGTATTGAATTTAAATGAACCGGAGCTAACATTATTTAATGATTTAACATTAACAGAAGAAAATATTATTAAACGTCACAAACAATTATCTAAATGTTTTCACCCTGATATAGATGTTTTTCTTTCTGATGATCACAAAGGTTTACTTAATAAACTAACTGCTTTAATTAATGATCACAGGGATAAAAAGTTACAAGAACTTCAAGAAAAAGTTGAGTCAAAATGGAATCTTGCCTTCCATCGAGAAAAAGGAAATACTTATTGGAGAATTGCACTTGATTATAACTGTGCATACAAGTATAAGGATACAGAGATAGGAGAATGGAAAGAGCTAGAACTATTAAAACAAGAAGATATTGCTCATCTAAGCTTAGCAGAATTAGAAGACCAAAAGCTTTCCTATACTAAAAAGGCCTATGAAGAATACAGAGCTTGTTGTAAGATTGCAGATGCAAATAAAGATTTAAAAAACCAGATAGAGCTTAGAAAACAAATGGCGTTATGTTTGTATGTCATGAGAAAAGGAAGTTTAACGTCACAATTATCAGCACAGCTTTATGCGTTAGCTGCTATTAATTTAATAGAAAAAAATGCTCAACATACAACGCAGCAAGATTTAGTAGAAGCAAAGAAGGTATTAGATAAAGTAAAAGATATTCCTGTAGATAATTCTAAAAATAATAGCCCTCAATTAGTAATAATCGATAAAAAACATTTATCTAATCCAGAAAGGTCGCTTGTTATAAGCACATATTCCCCTGCTGAAAGAGTCAATATACAAAACATTATTGGGCAAGAGTTAGCGAAAATATCTAACCAATTAATATTGAAAGTAAAACCAGACTTAGTTAGATATCAAACTTCACAGGAAGAAATATTAGTTGCTCAAAAGTCGGGATATAAGCATCGAATTGCTGGAAGTACCGCACTAATAGCATCACCATTTTTTTCATTTGGGTTACTTGCCACAGGAATAAAAGAAGTAGTGGAGGCACGAAGATTAATGGATGGAGTAAAATTCTTCAAAGAAATGGAAATATTAGACAGAAAACTAACAGAAAGTGCACGCCCTTTTATTACGAGCTCTGTCTTAAAAGAACAGGCACAAGAAACCATGCAACTTATACAATCTGCATCAGAAAATTTTTCAAATTATGCATCATCTTCAAAGACAACAGCAGCTATTTGTATTGTTGGTGGTATAGCAGCTATTTCAGTCGGTATTTTAGGAGGATATTGTTTATTTAAAAAAGGAAATAAAATATTAGAAGAGCCAGAAATTCGCATAAAACTTAATGATATTATCCAGACAGCAATGAAATTCTACAGTTTAGGTAACTACCAAGCATGTATTGAAGAACTTACGAAAGAATATAAAACATCTGCCAGTATTTTACCATTAAGCCTCTTAATATCTGGTGATTTTAATTTCTCTGATAATATTGATCTCCCCAAAATAATCAACTGCCTTTTAAAACATGGTTTTAGGCCAGACGGAATAGCCTATTTATTAAATATAATTGCAGAAATATTCATCAGTGGAAAAGTAAGCATCAAGAATAATAGTGAAGGTGATTTGAAGCATATAGCACAAGATATCTTAAAGGGTATTACGAAGAGCCAACAATTAAAAGAAACAGCTGCTATACTTGATCAAAGAATACGTGAACTTCGTATAAAAAGCTTAGAAAGCTTCTTCAAAAGCTATTGGCATAGAATTAAAGATCTTAGTACATTTCAACCTTACAGCAGTATAGCTGCAACATTCATAGATAAGCAAAATATTCGTGATGCACAAGAAATGCCTTTTAAGTCTAGACTAGAAGAAATGTGTAATCTTGCAAAGTTAAATATCGCTATTATTCGCATAGCAAAAAGAACCGATGAAGAACTTAAATTTGCAAAAGAACTTATTGAAGAAGTTAAGGCTTCCATTGAAAATAATCATCAATTTTTCTCTATAACAGAAATAAAGTTAGAAGCATTAGAAGACTTTTTGTGGGTAGTTAGTGGGCAGCCAGTGAGTGAACAAGAGCCAGCAATTTCGAGACTTACAGCAGTTACCAATGAAAATTTTTCTAACCAAGAAACAATAACTGAAGATTACATAAATTATTTAGATGAAGAATTTAAAACTTCTATTTCCACAGAGCAGAAAGTGACAATATTAAATAAAAAAGCAGATTTTTATGCTAATAAAGCACAAAAAGAAGCAAAATCGAATCATTTTAAAAGTTTACGTGATTGGAAAGAGGCACAAAAAACCTATCAAGCAGCACTTGAATTAAATACAAAGGATCTCTCTGCTGCCATGGGTTTTTGTAAATGCTTACTTAAACTTTCTAAACATAGTGAAGTTGTTGCATTTTTAAAAAATAATAAAAATCTATCTACAACAGCTAATTACTGGCTACTAGCTAGTACAGCTTATCGTAAAAAGAATGACTATAAAAAGGCAGAAGAGTGTATTGTTGAAGCCTTAAAAATAGATAAGGATAACAAAGAGGCACATAAAGAGCGAAGCCTAATAAAAAAATTACAACAAAGTAATAGTAAAGCCCGCCTAGATTTATATAAAAGGGCTAAGCCAGAATGTATAGAGGAATACTTGAATTACCGAAAAAGTGATGCTACTCCATTTTACAAAATACTTTCTATAGACGGAGGTGGCATAAGAGGAATAATACCTGCTGTATGGCTTAGTGAAATTGAAAGACAGACACGGAGACCAATTTCTCATTTATTTAATATGATGGCAGGAACTTCTACAGGAGGAATTATTGCAGCTGGATTGTCCACGCCCTGTATAGATATACAACATGAAACTCGAACAATCTATGACTTTCATGGTAGTGATATGTTATTTCCAATAGAAACTATCTCTTCTTTTCGCCCACGTTATTCAGCTATTGATATACTAGAGTTATATACTGAAAAAGCTCCTAATATTTTTACTACTAATAATTATTGGTTCCCTCTTCCTGAATTTTTAAAGCATAAAACTACTACCAAGTATACAATGGAGGGACGCTTAAATGTATTTAGAGAAAAGTTCACAAATACTAGAATACGTCATGTCCTAACTGATTTAGTAATTCCAGCTGCTTGCGAGGACAATTTGACTGAATCATATATATTTAATCGTTATGATAGCCATAGAGACAATTCTAAAAATGATGCATTAGTTGACGTTTTAATGGCAACTACCGCAGCACCAACTTTTTTCCCATCTTATAAAATACCAGGAAAAGGAATTTTCTCAGACGGTGGGATTCATTTAAATAATCCGTCTGCAACTGCTTACCACGAAGCCCTTAGATATGGCATCCCAAGAGAGAAAATATTTGTTCTTTCTATGGGAACAGGAAGCTATATACCAGATCCTTTACATCCAGATTTATATAGAGGTCAATTATTCTGGGCACAGAATCTACATAAAGTAGCTTTACCAGCTCAAGAGGGAAATACTGATATACAAATGTACCATTTACTGCCGAAAAATCGTTACCAAAGATGGCAAGCGTGGTTAGGAGAACCAATCACTCTAGACGCTTATAGAGAATCAGATATTAACAATTTAATAGAAATAGGTAGACAGTATGTTGAAGAACTTTATGCTTCTGATGACAATACAATGAATAAATTAATAGAATTTCTTAAATACGATACGGATATGTCAGCCTAATTATATAAAATAGTAGGTTTAAAGGTATTAACTGCTCGCTTTGTTCCACAAAATATAGCTGCAAGGAATAGGCTAATAGACTCTAAAGCCCTTGCATATAGGAACAGCGAGGGCATTGGTTTGGTATAGAAACTTACGGTTTGGCTGACCAGGTAGTATTTTGCCTATCTAGTATATATAAAATCGACAGTTCAGGAGAGTCTATACAACAAACCATAGGCGTCAAGTTAAGGACCTGTTTTTAGGATTTGTCTTCCATAATTTCTCAGTTCTCCATCCGGACTCAAATATCTGTAAAGAGTTTGTCTGCATACATTAAGTTCTTTGCATAGTTCACTGATAAAGGTATCCCTATTTTTGATCGATACTTGTGCCAATCGAACTTGGCCTTTGGTAAGCTGAAATTTCCTGCCACCATTCTTTCCCCTTGCCCTGGCTGACGTGAGCCCTGCTATCGTCCTTTCTCGGATAAGCTCCCGCTCAAATTCTGCCAAGGCTGCAAATATACCAAAAATAAGCTTGCCAGATGGGGTGGTAGTCAATGCTTGCCCCTTGCCCCTTGCCCAGTAATTACTTTAAAACCTATTCCTTTATCAGCCAGCTCCTGGACGGTATTTACTAAATGTTTCAAGTTGCGCCCTAAGCGATCGAGTTTCCATACAATGAGCTAGTCACCCTGGCGGAGTGCTTTTAGACAAGCTTCGAGGCCCTGCCGGTCATCTTTTGAACCAGAAACTTGGTCATGATAGATATGTCCTTCATGAACTCCTGCTCGAAGAAGTGCATCTATTTGTAAATCGAGGATTTGGCTTCCATCAGCTTTGGAAACTCATGCATAACATATTTTCTTATGTGTCACTTAAACATTTGGTTAGCATATTACGAGCAGATAGATAAAGTTATACTATATAAGTGTCTATTAACTTATAATATAAGAGACACTCCAAAACCACTACTTTTTAGTGTCTATAAAATCTATTTTCGCTATATTAGTAGACACTTTTTCTAATAATCGATTTTATAGACACTTTTATGAGAACCTTTGGTTATGCGCGCGTTTCAACCAGCCAACAATCTCTCGATATCCAAATCAAGGCTCTTGAGGAAGCTGGCGCTCACCCACACCGTATCTTTACCGATAAAGCAACCGGAAGTAATACCGAGCGAGAAGGCTTACAGTTGCTACGCCTTAAAATAGAAAAAGGAGATCTAATCCTTGTTAAAAAGCTAGACCGACTGGGTAGGGATACGCTCGATATGGTGCAGCTTGTGAAAGAATTTGATGCCATGGGTGTCTCTATTCGTTTCCTCGATGATGGCATTTCGACAGAGGGCGCTATGGGTAAAATGGTCGTCACCATCCTTGCAGCAGTTGCACAAGCAGAACGCCAACGGATACTCGAGCGAACTAATGAGGGGCGGCTTGAAGCAAAAGCTAATAATATCAAGTTTGGAAGAAAAAGGTCAGTCGACAGGGATAAGATTATCGACCTTTATAAAGCAGGTATAGGAGCCACTCAAATAACTCGGCAAACAGGTGTTGGTCGATCAACTGTATATAAGCTCATCAAGGAAGCTTAGCCATAGTTTAGTTACTGTTAGTTTTTGTGTTTGGTTTTTATCACTAATAATATCCTTGCTAATATAACCGTAATTCCTAGAGACCAAACATCTAATGGAATCCCTGCCAGAGAAGGCCGCTAATCTAGGAGTCTCTATCTTCAACTCTTTATAGATGGATTCCTGCTTCACCTAAGCCTTAACGTATTCTATGCTCCGTTTCGTGACGTGCCCCCAAATATGTACTGTTACAAAAACTATTTATTGCAATTATAAAAATTATTCATTAGTATATAATCCATACTTTTAATTCGTTCATAAGCATTTAAAGAATAATTTAACTTAACATAAATAATTATGAAACAAACATATAGCAAAAAAAGGCTAACACCTTACTTTGTAGTAATAAGCTTATTATTACAAAGTTGTGGTATTTTTCAGAATCAGATTATACCTCATAAAGAAACCTCGCAAACAGATAAAATATTACAACCTATTGACACCTCACCCTTAGAGGGACAAGAATTTAAAACATCGCAAGGCGAACTAATCTATTTTTACAGAGAAAACGAAGAATTAAAAGCTAATGTAAAAGTTGATGATAAACAACCAGAGCCTAATTATAAAAGCCTGTCTGTAAATATAGAAGAAAATACAGATCTAAATGAGCTAGCTAATCTAGATTCCAAAATACAACAAAAACGGATTCAACTAATAAAAGAAAAAAATGTTGGGATAAACAGGATATACATTTTAAAAGCTGGAGGAATTGTAGGAGGAATGCAAGTAGATAATGACGACGACACTGAGGCAGCAAAAAAAAGCTACAAAAAAGGGAAAGAATACTATAAAAAATGGAAAAAGTTAGATGAAGAAACAGACAGAGAAAAAGCAGAAAAACATCTAAAGAAAGCAAAGCATAAAGGTCATCCAGAAGCCAATAATTTGTTACAAAAACTCAAAATTATAAGAAAAGAGAGAGCAAAAGCAAGAAAGGAAAGAGAAGAAAGAGAAACTAAAGATGAAAATAGTGGTAATAATATTAATACGATATTACAACAGGCCTTAACAAGAGCTGTTTATATAGGTGTAAATGCAATTGTAGACCGGTTGATATCAAACACAAATGGCACCCAACCAACTACATCTACCCAACCAACTACA
>Ga0209916_1001763_pt1 | contig 15149 bp, 8 predicted proteins | sample ThiBio_1000_plan_FD_183956 | JGI IMG/M metagenome (GOLD analysis project Ga0209916, IMG submission 183956) | Wastewater bioreactor microbial communities from Cape Town, South Africa - Thiocy_solids_2 (SPAdes) | ecosystem: Engineered > Bioreactor > Thiocyanate-remediating > Anaerobic-Aerobic ... | reverse complement strand
CTGCTCTACGTGATGCTGGGCGCCGCAGCGATCACGGCCTTTCTCGGCCACTGGATCGATACCGGCGTGCTGCTCGCCGCGGTGGTGATCAACGCGATCATCGGCTTTCTCCAGGAAGGCAAGGCCGAAGCCGCGCTGGACGCCATTCGCGCCATGCTTTCGCCGCATGCCACCGTGATCCGCGACGGCAGCCGGCGCGAGATCGAGGCCGCCGGCCTGGTGCCGGGCGACCTGGTCCTGCTCGCCTCCGGCGATCGCGTTCCGGCGGATTTGCGCCTGATCGCGGTAAAGGAACTGCGCGTCGAGGAAGCCGCCTTGACCGGGGAATCGCTGCCGTCCGAGAAGTCGGATGCGGCGGTCGCGGTCGACGCGCCGCTGGGCGACCGCTGCGGCATGGCCTATTCGGGCACGCTCGCCGTCCATGGCCAGGCCAGCGGCATTGTCGTCGCCACCGGCAGCGCCACCGAGCTGGGCAAGATCAACCGCATGCTCGCCGGCATCCAGAGCCTGACCACGCCGCTGCTGCGCCAGATCGACCGTTTCGGCCGCGTGCTGGCGATGGCGATTCTCGTCATGGCCGCCGCGACCTTCCTGCTCGGTACGCTGTTGCGCGATCATGCCGCCGCAGAAATGTTCATGATGGTCGTGGCCCTGGCAGCCTCGGCCATTCCGGAGGGGTTGCCGGCGATCATGACGGTCACGCTCGCCCTCGGGGTCCAGCGCATGGCGCGGCGCAATGCAATCATCCGGCGCCTGCCCGCCGTCGAGACGCTGGGTTCGGTCACGGTGATCTGTTCCGACAAGACCGGCACCCTGACGCGCAACGAAATGACCGTTCAGCGTGTGATCTGCGCCGGCCACGAGTTCGCCGTCGGCGGCATCGGCTATGCACCGGTCGGCGATTTCAGCATCGACGGGCGCATCGTCGACACCGAGCGTTATCCCGCCCTGGCCCTGGCGGTGCGCGCCGGCGTGCTGTGCAACGATGCCCGCCTGCGCCAGGAAGAGGGGTTGTGGCGGATGGAGGGCGATCCCACCGAGGGCGCCTTGCTCGTCCTCGGTGACAAGGCCGGTTTCACCCAGGATGCCGGCGACGCGGCCTGGCCCCGCATCGACTCCATCCCGTTCGAGTCCGAACACCGTTTCATGGCCACCCATCACCGCGACGCCGATGGCGCGCCGTGGATTTTCGTCAAGGGTGCGCCCGAGCGCATCCTCGACATCTGCGACCGGCAGTTGAACCACGACGGCGAACATCCGCTCGATGCCGATTACTGGCGCCGCATGGCCACCGGCACGGCCGCCCAGGGCCTGCGCCTGCTCGCGCTCGCCTGCAAGCGCACCGCCCCTGCGGGCGAACAGCTGGCGTTCGGGGACGTCGAGGCGGGCTATACCTTGCTCGCCTTCGTCGGCATCGTCGACCCGCCGCGCGAGGAAGCGATCCGCGCCGTGGGCGACTGCCACCGCGCCGGCATCCGCATCAAGATGATCACCGGCGATCACGTCGAAACGGCGCGCGCCATCGGCGCGCAGCTTGCCATCGGCATTGGCAAGCCGGCCGTCACCGGCGCCGAGATCGCGGCGATGGACGATGCCGTGCTGCGCCGCGTGGCGATGGAGGTGGACGTCTTTGCCCGCGCCAGCCCGGAGCACAAGCTGCGACTGGTCCAGGCCTTGCAGGACGACGGCCAGGTGGTGGCGATGACCGGGGACGGCGTGAACGACGCGCCTGCGCTCAAGCGTGCCGACGTCGGCGTGGCAATGGGAAAAAAAGGCACCGAGGCGGCCAAGGAAGCCGCCGACATGGTGCTCGCCGACGACAACTTCGCCACCATCGCCATCGCCGTGCGGGAGGGGCGGGCGGTCTACGACAACCTGAAGAAATTCATCCTTTTCATGTTGCCGACCAATGGCGGCGAGGCCCTGGTGGTGATCGCCGCAATCCTGTTCGAACTCACGCTGCCGCTTGCGCCTGTCCAGGTTCTATGGATCAACATGGTCACCTCGAGCACGCTCGGGCTGGCGCTCGCCTTCGAACCCGCCGAACGCAACATCATGGCGCGCCATCCCCGGCCGCCAGGCGAAGCCCTGTTGTCGGGCTTCTTCATCTGGCGGGTGCTGATGGTTTCCATCCTGATGATGACCGGCGCGCTCGGCCTTTTTCTGTGGGAGTTGCAGATCGGCACCAGCATCGAAACCGCGCGCACGATGGCGGTCAATGCCGTCGTGGCCGCCGAGATGTTCTACCTGATCAACAGCCGCTCCATCTTCGCCTCGGTCCTCAATCGGAGCGGGCTGACCGGAAACCGCTATGTCCTGCTTGCCATCGCCGCCTGCATCCCCCTGCAGCTGGCTTTCACCTATCTGCCGGCGATGCAGGCGGTGTTCGGCTCGGCCGGCCTGTCGGCACTCGAATGGCTCAAGGTCGCTGGAGCCGGGCTGCTGGTGTTCGGCGTGGCGGAACTGGAAAAACTGCTCATCCGGCGCACAGGCCTCATGGCACGCCTGGCCCTTGCCTGAGGCCCGGGCGGATCAGCCCCGCTTGCCGTCGACCCGCGGGCGCAGCAGCATGGGGGCGTACACCGCCACGAACACGCCGAATGCCGCCACCCACAGCAGCCCGGCTGCGGCCATCCCGGGCGCATAGGCCGCCGGAAACAGCAGCGGCAGCAGCACCCGGACCAGCGCCGCGAGATTGACCGCCACGAAAGCCAGCGTCATCACCGGGGCGGGCTCCAGCAGGCGGCCGGTGTGGCCGAGCGACACCCGCGCCATCATGCCCAGGGTCAGCACGCCGATGCCGCCGGCGGTGAACGCGTGCAGCGCGCTGACCGCCGCTGCGCCCACTCCTGCCGCCGCCAGCGCGAGCAGCGCGAAGCCGAGCGCGATCCAGGCATACCCCAGATGCAGGATCCACAGCAGCGGCACCGCCCAGAACTTGCGCGTATACCAGCCGGTCAGCCGGACGACATGGGCCGCCGCCACGACGGCGGCGAGCAGCGCGGTGACCGGCGAAACGGGGGCGATCAGGGCGGCGAGCAGCGCGCCGAGGGTGGCAGCCGGCAACAGCCGCTCGATGAGGTTCCAGCGGCGGGCGCGGGTGCCCAGCTTGTTGTCGGTAAAGCTGGGAATCACCCGCCCTCCCATCACAACCATGATCATCACCACCGCATAGATCCCCAGATGCAAGCCGAGGCTGGCACTGGCGCGGGTCCAGCCGAGCGCTTCCAGATGCACCAGCGCGTTGGCCGCCGTCAGCGCCAGCAGCAAAACGGGGAAAGGATAGTTGTGCAGCTGCTTCGCCTTGTGGATGGGCAGTGCGAGCGCAAGCGCCAGCAGCGGCAGGAACGACAGGTCGATGGCCGCGACCAGCCCCGGCGGCAGGCCGGGAACCAGGAATCCCGCCCGTCCCGCCAGCCACAGCAGGAACAGCGCGGCCAGCGGCCGGCCCGACGGCATGGCAAGGCCGGTCCAGTTCTGCGCCGCCGTGAGCAAGAATCCCGCGATCACCGCCACGGCGAAACCGAACAGCATTTCATGGCCGTGCCAGACGGAAGGGCGCCATGCGCCGAGATCGATGCCTCCCTGCAGCACCGCCAGCCACAGCCCCATCAGCAGTACGGCATAGATGCCCGCCGCCAGGAAAAACGGCCGGAAACCGAGGGCGAATGGCGCATAGCCGGCGAGAGGCGAAGGCTTGCGCGTGCTTTCAATACTGTGCGGGGAAGTGCTCATTGCGCTTGACTGAAAAATAGAAAAGGGCCGGGCATGCCCGACCCGGGGAGTATAGGCCGATCAGACCCATGCCACGTCGGCATGGGCAAGCGCGGGCCGGGCTGCGGTCAGCCCGTGCTCCAGGCGCGTGGGCGCCGCATGCCGGCAATTTTGCAGGCCTGCTTCACGTAGCCGTACGGGAACAGTTCGAACAGTTTCTTCTGGGCATCCTTGCCCATGCGCTCGGCCAGATGCTTGATGACGAAACGGGCATCCGCCGCAACCTGGTGTTCTTCGTAATACTCGCGCATGAAGCGGATGGCATCCCAGTGGTCGTCGTTGAGCTGGATATTTTCGTCTTCCGCAAGCGCCCGCGCCACATCCTCGTTCCAGTCGCCGGGTTCAATCAAATATCCCTCCGCATCGCGTTCGGGCAAATCGATAGCCATCTTCCGGTTCTCCTTCCTGGTTCAGTTAAAGAAGTATCCATGATACATCTTTATCGCATCAAGTTCCGCCGCCGTGGAACTCGACCCCGGGCTGGCGTTCCGGCAACTCCTCCACCAGCAGTTCGCGCCGGCTGTGCGCCAGCGCGTCGACGCCGGCCTCGTCCAGATACGACTTGGCATCGGCGACCGCTGCCGCCAGCAATTCGGCCGCCAGCGCGCCGGGATCGTGGCCCACGGATTTGGCCAGCGCCCGCAGTTCGAAGCAGGGATCCTGCGGCAGACGGATTTCCAGCGGCTTGCCGCCGCTCTGCGGCGAAGGCATCGGCTCGCCGCTTTGACCGGACTGCAGCCGGCTCATCACCTCGGCGATCCGGGAGGCGACCGAAGGCGCCGGTCCGGCCGGCCTGAGCCGGATCTTGTTGACGAAATATTTCTCGAAGTCGACCTTGGCCTGGTGCACCCAGCGCCCCTGGCGCATCCAGTTGATGTCGCGCAAGGGCACCTGCGGCTCCGACAGATAAGTCGCGCCGGTGCTACCCATGTCGGTCAGCCACGTGGCGCGCTGCGGCACATGGCTCGTCAGCGCTTCGTCGCGGATGAGGGCGAGGAGGTTCTGCACCGCGATCCCGCTGGCCTTCTGGATCGAATACACCGAATCCGGCGCGCCGACCGCGACGGGCGTTTTTTCCACCGGCGGCTGCGCCACGCAAGCGCCGATGGCGAACACGTTGGGATAGTCCGGGTTGCGCAGGTATTCGTCCACCACGACCAGCCCGCGCTCGTTCACCAGTCCGCGCGCATTGCGCACCCCCGGCACGCCGCCGAAGGCGGGCCAGTACACCGAATAGGCGTAGGGCAGGGCATGCGTCTGTTTTTCGTTGCCGGCGGCGTCGAGCTCCACCACGTGGATCGTATCCTTGTCGACCCGCACGGTACGCGCGTTGCAGATTGCGCTGATGCGGGTATCGGCCAGCGCCGCGGTCACGGCGCCGCGGCTGGCGCCTTCGCCGCCCACGCCGAGATGGCCGGGCCAGGGTTCGGGGGTCACCAGGGTGATCGACACCCGCTCGCGGATGTTGCGGCGCTTGAGGTCGGCGTCGACCAGGAAGGCATATTCGTAGATCGGCCCCAGCACGCTCGCCCCCGCGGCCGCCCCCACCACGATGGGGCCGGGGCGGCGGACGAACTCGCGGTAGGCCGCCAGGGCGCGCTCGGCCTGCTCGATGTGGAGCACCGACTGGGTGTGCTCGGCGAGGCCGGGGATGTCGTCGGACAGGCCGGTCACGCCGGTGGCGATCAGCAGATAGTCGTAGAACAGCACGTCGCCGTTTTCCAGGTCGACCTGGATGACGTCGGGCTGGATGCGCTTGACCCCGCTGTGGACGAACCTGATGCCGCGCGCCTCGAAATAGGGCGCGATGGGGAAGGCGATGTCGGAGCGCTCGCGCCAGCCCATGGCAATCCAGGGATTGGACGGCACGAAATGGAAGTAGGGCTTGTCGGATACCACGGTCACTTCGTCGTGAGGGCCCAGTTGCGCTTTCAATGCGTAGGCCGCAGACACGCCCGCGATGCCGGCCCCCAGGATGACAACATGCGTCATTTCAGTCTCCTAAATTCGGTTGGGATCGGCCGCTTCAGCCGCGCGGGCGTACAAGCTGCCAGGCACGGGCCGCGTAAGTCGTTGCGGCGAAGCCGCTCCAGACGTGCACCAGACGCGTGAACGGAAAGACGAGGAAAATCGTCATGCCGAGGAACAGGTGCGTCTTGAATACCCAGCCCGCGCCTGCCAGCATCTCGACCGCACCGCTGCGGAAGGTGACGATGTGCTGCGCCCATTCGGCCAGCCGGAGCATCATGCTGCCGTCCAGATGCTGCGCCGACAGCGGGATGGTGGCGAGGCCGAGCGCAAGCTGCAGCCACAGCAGCAGCAGGATCAGGACGTCGCTGGGTTTGGAGGTGGCGCGGATGCGCGGTTCGGTCAGCCGCCGGTGCAGCAGCAGGGACAGCCCGATGAAAGCCAGCACCCCGGCGGTGCCGCCCGACACCATCGCCAGGATCTGCTTGGCGCCGGAACTCATGAAGGGCTCGTAGACGAAGTGCGGCGTCAGCATGCCGACAAAGTGGCCGAAGAACAGGAACAGCACGCCGATGTGGAACAGGTTGCTGCCCAGCCGCAACTGGCCGCTGCGCAACAACTGCGACGAATCGCTCTTCCAGGTGTACTGCTCGCGGTCGAAGCGGATCAGGCTGCCGAGCAGGAATATCGCCAGGGCGATATACGGGTAGATCCCGAACAGGAAATATTGCGAGTAGGACATTTTCCGATCCTCCTGTAATCAATGCGTTTGGGCAGGGGCGGCCGGCCGGCGCGACGCCGGCATCTGCACCACCGCGACTTGCGGGCCGGGATTCATCAAGGGCTCGACGCCATCCATCGACGGGCCGAACATTTCCATTGCCTCGTCCATGTCGCGCACCGGCGGCTCGGCCAGTTCCTGCGCCGCCACCGGCGACAGCGCTTCCAGCAACTGGAATGCGGCGGCATAAGGGCTGCCGTTGGCATCGAGCTTGCGGCCGACGGCGGCGAGCACGTGCACGGCGTCGCCCAGCAGTTCGAGGGCCTCGTCGGCCGGTAGCAGCGAGAGGAATTCGAGGAACAGCGGCACGTAGTCCGGCAGCTCGGCGGCGCTGGCGTCGAAGTCGTGCTTCCAGTATTCCTCCAGCAGGTCGATCATCGCCGAGCCGCGGTCGCGCGATTCGCCGTGGATGTGCTCGAACAGGTGCAGCGAATGCGACGGATTGCGGTCGAAAGTGGCGACGTAGTTTTCCTGCAGCGCGATCAATTCCGACTCGTGCAGCAGGTCGAACAATGGCGCCAGGCGGGCGGTGGCATTGCCGTTGAACCCGGCTTCGTCCAGCAGTGCGGCATGCATCTCGGGCAGGGCCGACAGCCAGTCGGATTCCGGATACATCAACAGCATTGAAATGACTTTGAAGGTTTTCATCGTGCGGGCTCCTCAACCGGTTTTCTTCTTGGCGTGCAGCTGCGACAGGTCGACCGGCACCGAATTCTTGCGGTTGCCGAACAGGCTCGGCTTGGAGACGCCGTCCGAGCAGCCGTTGCCGAAGGTGAAGCCGCAGCTCGACTTCTCCTCGAAGGTGTTGATCGTCTCCTCGCGGTGGGTGGTGGGAACGACGAAGCGGTCCTCGTAATTGGCGATGGCGAGATAACGGTACATCTCGTCGGCCTGCGCCGAGGAGAGCCCCACCTGGTCGAGCGCGGCGGTGTTGGGCTTGCCTTCCACCGACTTGCCGCGCATGTAGGCGCGCATCGCCAGCAGGCGGTCGAGCGCCGTGATCACCGGCTTTTCCTTGCCGCCGGTCAAGAGGTTGGCGAGGTAGGTGATCGGGATGCGCAGCGATTTGGTATCGGGGATGATGCCGTTCATGCCCATCCGGCCGGACTCGGCCGCGGCCTGGATCGGCGAGAGCGGCGGCACGTACCACACCATCGGCAGGGTGCGGTACTCGGGATGCAGCGGGAAGGCGATCTTCCAGTCGATCGCCATCTTGTACACCGGCGACTTCACCGCGGCGTCGAGCCAGGCCTCCGGGATGCCCTCGGCGCGCGCCGCGGCGATGACGGCGGGGTCGGACGGGTCGAGGAAGATCTTCAGCTGCGCCTCGTAGAGCTCCTTTTCGTCGCTGACGCTGGCGGCCTCCTCGATGCGGTCGGCGTCATACAGGATGACCCCCAGATAACGGATGCGGCCGACGCAGGATTCCGAACACACGGTCGGCTGGCCGGCCTCGATGCGCGGGTAGCAGAAGATGCACTTTTCCGCCTTGCCGGACTTCCAGTTGTAGTAGATCTTCTTGTACGGGCAGCCGGAGATGCACATGCGCCAGCCGCGGCACTTGTCCTGGTCGACCAGCACGATGCCGTCCTCCTCGCGCTTGTAGATCGAGCCGGAGGGGCAGGAAGCGACGCAGGTCGGGTTGAGGCAGTGTTCGCACAGCCGCGGCAGATACATCAGGAAGGTGTTCTCGAAGGTGGCGTGCATTTCCTTCTGCACGTTGTCGAAGTTCTTGTCGCGCCCGCGCGAGGAAAACTCGCCGCCGAGATCGTCTTCCCAGTTGGGGCCCCAGTGGATCTTGTCCATCTTCTTGCCGGTGATGGCGGAAATCGGCCGCGCGGTCGGCGGCGTCTCCGACAGCGGCGCCTTCTGCAGGTGCTGGTAGTCGTAGGTGAAGGGCTCGTAGTAGTCGTCGATCTCCGGCAGGTTGGGGTTGCCGAAGATGTTGGCGAGGATTTTCAGCCGGCTGCCCTGGCGCGGCTGGAGCTTGCCGTCGCCCTTGAGCTTCCAGCCGCCGTTCCACACGTCCTGGTTTTCCCACTGCTTGGGATAGCCGATGCCGGGCTTCGACTCGACGTTGTTGAACCACACGTATTCCATGCCTTCGCGCGAGGTCCACACGTTCTTGCAGGTGATCGAGCAGGTATGGCAGCCGATGCACTTGTCCAGATTCAGCACCATGGCAATTTGCGCACGCACTTTCATGTTCTAACTCCTTGCCTGCCCGGGGCGGCGCCCCGGGTCGTTGTATAAAAAACCCCGCACCGGAGAGAGGCGGCGCGGGGGAGGGCGGCGGGAGACGCCGCCCTCAAAACCTTTTCGCCTAGCGCTCGACCAGCGGGCCTTCCATCCAGTCGACCTTCTTCATCTTGCGCACGATCACGTATTCGTCGCGGTTGGAACCCACCGTGCCGTAGTAGTTGAAGCCGTAGGCCAGCTGCGCGTAGCCGCCGATCATGTGGGTGGGCTTGGTGATGGTGCGCGTCACCGAGTTGTGGATGCCGCCGCGGAAGCCGCTGGTCTCGGCCCCCGGCACGTTGATGATCTTTTCCTGGGCGTGATACATCAGGCACATGCCGCGCGGCACCCGTTGGCTGACCACCACGCGCGCGGTGAGCGTGCCGTTGACGTTGAACACCTCGACCCAGTCGTTGTCGGTGAGGCCGGCTTCCTTCGCCTCGACCTCGGACACCCAGACGTGGGGGCCGCCGCGCGACAGGGTGAGCATGCGCAGGTTGTCGGTGTAGGTGCTGTGGATGCCCCATTTCTGGTGCGGGGTGATCCAGTTGAGCACCAGCTCGTGGTGGCCGTTCGGCTTCTTGCCCAAGAGCGGCGCGATGGTCTTGGTGTCGACCGGCGGCTTGTAGACGCACAGGCCCTCGCCGAAGTCCAGCATCCACGGGTGATCCTGGTAGAACTGCTGGCGGCCGCTGAGGGTGCGCCAGGGGATCAACTCATGCACGTTGGTGTAGCCGGCGTTGTACGACACGTGCTCGGACTCCAGCCCCGACCAGGTCGGCGAGGAGATGATCTTGCGCGGCTGCACCTGGATGTCGCGGAAGCGGATCTTGTCGTCTTCGCGCGGGATCGCCAGATGCGTGTGGTCGCGCCCGGTGATCTTCGACAGCGCTTCCCACGCCTTCACCGCCACCTGGCCGTTGGTTTCCGGCGCCAGCATCAGCACCACCTCGCAGGCATCGATGGCCGATTCGATCCTGGGCATTCCCTTGGCGACGCCGTCTTCGGTGACGGTGTAATTCAGCTCGGCGAGCTGCCGCACTTCGTCTTCGGTGTTCCAGGCAATCCCCTTGCCGCCGTTGCCGATCTTGGTCATCAGCGGGCCGAGCGCGGTGAATTTTTTGTAGGTGTCGGCGTAGTCGCGCGTCACCACCGTCATGCTCGGCATGGTCTTGCCTGGGATGGCGTCAACTTCGCCTTTCTTCCAGTCACGCACCGCCATGCTCTGGCCCAGTTCGGACGGCGTGTCGTGCATCAGCGGCGTGAGCACCAGGTCCTTCTGGGTTCCCAGATGGGTGGCCGCGAGCTCGGAAAACTTCTTCGCGATGGTCTTGTAGATTTCCCAGTCCGACTTCGATTCCCACAGCGGCTGCACCGCCTCGCTCAAGGGGTGGATGAAGGGGTGCATGTCCGAGGTGTTGAGGTCGTCCTTCTCGTACCAGGTGGCCGACGGCAGCACGATGTCGGAATACAGGCAGGTGGTCGACATGCGGAAGTCGAGCGTCACCAAGAGGTCGAGCTTGCCCTCGGCGCCCTTGTCGTGCCATACCACTTCCTTCGGCTTGGCTTCGCCGAGTTCACCGAGGTCCGGTCCCATCACTGCGTTCTGCGTGCCGAGCAGGTACTTGAGGAAATACTCGTGACCCTTGCCCGAGGAGCCCAGCAGGTTGGAGCGCCAGACGAACAGGTTGCGCGGGAAGTTCTTCGGGTTGTCCGGATCCTCGCAGGCAAACTTGAGCGCGCCGCTCTTGATCTGCTCGACCGCATACTTGACCGGGTCGATGCCGGCGGCGTCGGCAGCTTTGGTGACTTCCAGCGGATTGGTTTCCAGCTGTGGCGCGGACGGCAGCCAGCCCATGCGCTCGGCGCGCACGTTGAAATCGATCAGCCGGTAGTCGCCGTTCTTCCTGTCGGCGGTGGGCGACAGGATCTCGGACGCCGCCAGCTTCTCGTGGCGCCACTGGCTGGTGTGCGCGTAGAAGAAGGAGGTGGAGTTCATCTGCCGCGACGGGCGGTGCCAGTCGAGGCCGAAGGCCAGCGGCGCCCAGCCGGTTTGCGGGCGCAGCTTTTCCTGGCCGACGTAGTGCGCCCAGCCGCCGCCCGACTGGCCGATGCAGCCGCACATCATCAAGAGGTTCATGATGCCGCGGTAGATCATGTCGTTGTGGTACCAGTGGTTGAGCGCCGCGCCGAGGATGACCATGGACTTGCCGCGGGTCTTGTCGGCGTTGTCGGCGAACTCGCGCGCCACCGTGATGATGTCGGCACGCGGCACGCCGCAATGCTTCTCCGCCCAGGCCGGGGTGTAGGGCACTTCATCGTTGTAGCTGGTGGGAATGTTCGGCCCGCCCAGCCCGCGGTCAACGCCGTAGTTGGCGAGCGTCAGGTCGTAGACGGTGGCGATGCGCACGTCCTGGCCGCCGACGCTGATCACCTTGACCGGCAGGTTGCGGGCCATCAATTCGTTGTGGTCGCCGCCGCCGAAGTAGGGCAGCGCCACCTCGACGACTTCGTCGTGGCTGCCCAGTAGCGTCAGCTGCGGCTTCACGTCCTTGTTCGAATAGCCGTCGCGCATTTCGAGGTTCCACGCGCCGGACTGCCCCCAGCGGAACCCGATCGAGCCGTTGGGCGCCACCAGGTAGCCGGTGTTCTCGTCGAACACCACCGTCTTCCACTCGGGATTGTTGTCCTGGCCCAGGTTGCCGGAAAGGTCGGAGGCGCGCAGGTAGCGGTCGGCGATGAGCTTGCCCTCGTGCTCCTTCAGCATCACCAGCATCGGCATGTCGTTGTACTGGCGGCAATACTGGTCGAAGTATTCGCTGCGGTTCCTGACGTGGAATTCGGACAGGATGACGTGACCCATCGCCAGCGCCAGCGCGGCGTCGGTGCCCTGGCGGGGGGCCAGCCAGATGTCGCCGAACTTGACCATCTCGCCGAAGTCGCTTGAAACCGCCACCGTCTTGGTGCCCTTGTAGCGCACCTCGGTGTAGAAGTGGGCGTCCGGCGTGCGCGTCTGCGGCACGTTGGAGCCCCACACCATCAGATAGGTCGAGTTGTACCAGTCGGCCGACTCCGGCACGTCGGTCTGCTCGCCCCACACCTGCGGGGACGACGGCGGCAGGTCGCAGTACCAGTCGTAGAAGGAACCACAGACGCCGCCGATCAGCGACATATAGCGCGAGCCGGCTGCGTAGCTCACCATCGACATCGCAGGGATCGGCGAGAAGCCGTAGATGCGGTCGGGGCCGTAGTCCTTGATGGTGGTGACGTTGGCGGCGGCGATCATTTCCGTCACCTCGTCCCACTTGGCGCGCACGAAACCGCCCTGGCCGCGCACCGACTTGTAGCGTGTTGCCTTGGCAGGGTCCTGGCTGATCGATTTCCAGGCTGCCACCGGGTCCATGGTTTTCCGCGCCTCGCGCCACATTTCCATCAGGCGGCCGCGGATCAGCGGGTATTTCACCCGCTGCGCCGAATACACGTACCAGGAGTAGCTGGCGCCGCGCGGGCAGCCGCGCGGCTCGTGGTTGGGCAGATCGGGGCGGGTGCGCGGATAGTCGGTCTGCTGGATTTCCCAGGTGATCAGGCCGTTCTTGACGAAGATTTTCCAACTGCACGATCCGGTGCAGTTCACCCCGTGGGTGGAGCGCACCACCTTGTCCTGCTGCCAGCGGCTGCGGTAGGCGTTCTCCCAGCTGCGGTCTTCGTTGCTGACGGCGCCGTGGCCGTTGGAAAACTCGGAGACGGTCTTCTTGAAGAAGGTCAGTCGGTCGAGGAAGTGGCTCATTGCATTGCTCCTTGCAGTCGCTAGGGGTTAGGAGTTAGGGGCTAGGATTTAGGGAGCAGGGTTCTTGTGCTTTGCACATCCATCAAACCCTAGCCCCTAGATCCCAGTTCCTAGTCCCTACTCATGGATTCTTCACGTAGGCGTTCTTGCGCAGGTAGAACCACCAGTTCAGCACCAGGCACACGGCGTAGAAGATCGCGAAGCCGTACATCGCGACTTCCGGGGTGCCGGCCTTGATCTGGTTCTTGATCACCTCGGGGGCGATGAAGGAACCATAGGCGGCGACGGCCGAGGTCCAGCCCAGCACCGGACCGGCCTGCACGCGGTCGAAGATCACGCCGACGGTGCGGAAGGTGGAGCCGTTGCCGATGCCGGTGGCGGCGAACAGCACCACGAACACCACCAGGAACTGGGTGAAGTAGATCTCCGGGGTGGCCGACTGGTAGGCCTGCATCAGGATCCAGCCGGCGTAGACCGAGGCGGCGACCATCACCGCCGAGATGGCCTGGGTGACGATCGAGCCGCCGACCTTGTCGGAAATCCAGCCGCCCACCGGGCGGATCAGCGCGCCGACGAAGGGGCCGATCCAGGCGTATTGCAGCGCGGACGGCGCGTTCGGGTTCTTGCTGTGCAGCCAGGTGCCGGTCGCCGCGTCGAGCACGTGGGTGTCGCCGAAGATGACCGTGATCGACAGCGGCAGCGCCATCGAGAAGCCGATGAAGGAGCCGAAGGTGACCAGGTAGAGCGCCGTCATCGACCAGGTGTGGCGGTTCCTGAAGATGGCGAACTGCTTGCCGATGTTCTCCTTCATCGGGCCGAAGGCGGCGAGCTTCAGGATCAGCAGCGTGCTGACGATGATGAGCGGCATCGCCAGCCACATGTTGAGCAGGCCGAGCCCGGTGGGGGCGGGCAGGTAGAGGTAGAGGCCGCCGATCGCGGGAATGAAGGCCAGGGTGTAGAGCCAGGTGACCTTGATGAAGGCGGCGATGGGGTGGCCGGCGTCCGGCGAGACCGACAGCAGGTTGTTCATGCCGAACCAGGCGATCACGCCCAGCGGCACCAGCGACAGCACCCATGCGAAGCCTGCGTTCTGGACGAAGGTCGCGGTGCCGGCGGCGATCTTGCCGAAGATCCAGCCGCTGTCCTTCACCAGCGTCATCGGCTCGCCGCCGAGCGCGCCGAACACGCTCACCGTCATCACCAGCGGGATGAGGATCTGCATGGTGGTGACGCCAAAGTTGCCGAGGCCGGCGTTGATGCCGAGCGCGGTGCCCTGCAGCCGCTTGGGGAAGAAGGTGCTGATGTTGGACATCGAGCTGGCGAAATTGCCGCCGCCGACGCCCGACCACAGCGCCATCAGCTGGAAGCTCCACAGCGGCCACTCCGGATGCTGCAGCACGATGCCGGTGCCGATGGCGGGGGCCAGCAGCATCGAGGTGGTGAGGAAGATGACGTTGCGCCCGCCGGCCAGCCGGATGAAGAAGGACGACGGGATGCGCATGGTCGCGCCGGCGAGGCCCGAGATCGCGGTCAGCGTGAACAGCTCGTCCTTGCTGAAGGGGAAGCCCAGGTTGGACATCTGCACCGTGATGATTCCCCACATCAGCCACACGGCGAAGCCGCACAGCAGGGCCGGCACCGAGATCCACAAATTGCGGTAGGCGATGCGCTTGCCGGTCGTCTCCCAGAAGGTCGGGTCTTCCGGATTCCATTCCTTGATGTTGGCGGGCATTGAACGCTCCTGGTTGGAAAGGCAGGGAATTATTCGCGGGTGTCGGCTGCGGCCGTCTTCCTGATCATCGGCACCTTGCGCACTTCGGTCAGATACATCCAGATCAGCGACACCCAGGTGACGCCGTACATCAGCATGAAGATGCCGCTGTTGACGCCGGTGATGTCGACGATGGCGCCGAACAGGATGGGCAGCAGGAAACCGCCGAGGCCGCCGATCAGGCCGACGATGCCGGAGATGACGCCGATGTTGTGCGGGTATTCGTCGGAGATGTACTTGAATACCGAGGCCTTGCCGAAGCCCCAGGCGATCCCGAGGATGAACAGCAGGGCGGTGAACACCCAGACGTTGAGGCCGAGGTGCAGCGACATTTCGCCCTTGGTGGTCTGCACCACCATCTCGGTCTGCGGATACGAAAGCAGGAACAGGCAGATCCACGACACCCACATCACCCACCAGGTCATCCTGTGCGCGCCGAACTTGTCGGACAGCCAGCCGCCCATCGCGCGGATGATGCCGGACGGCAGCACGAAGACGGCGGCCAGCAGCGCGGCGGTCTGCATCCCGAAGCCGTATTCGGTGATGTAGTACTTGGTCATCCACAGGCTCAGCGCGACATAGCCGCCGAACACGATCGAGTAGTACTGGCACAGCTTCCAGACGTTGCGGTCCTTGAGTACGGCGAGTTGATCCCTGACGGTGACGTGGCCCGGCACATGGTGGGTGGTGTCGGTATAGGTGAAGATCCAGAACAGGATGGCCATCGCCAGCATGGCGACGGCGTAGACCTGCGGCACCGCCTGCCAGCCGTAGGCCACCACCAGCGACGGGGCGACGAACTTGGTCACCGCGGCGCCCGCATTGCCGGC
>Ga0209916_1001761_pt1 | contig 15187 bp, 8 predicted proteins | sample ThiBio_1000_plan_FD_183956 | JGI IMG/M metagenome (GOLD analysis project Ga0209916, IMG submission 183956) | Wastewater bioreactor microbial communities from Cape Town, South Africa - Thiocy_solids_2 (SPAdes) | ecosystem: Engineered > Bioreactor > Thiocyanate-remediating > Anaerobic-Aerobic ... | reverse complement strand
ACGATGGCGCCCTGGTGGGTCCGCAACGCGCGGGTGTACGGCGAGTTCGTCCCCACCGCCCTCTGGATGGGCGCGAGCCTGTACGACGGCCTCAACCCCGACGCGACCGGCGGCAGCGACATGATGCGGTTCCTGGCCGATCCCGACGTCTGGCCCCTGGACGAGCGCGATCAGGACCGGCGGTTGAAGGCTCGCGCGGTCGCCTTCGCGCGCGAGAACCCCGGCCGGGTCGCGAGTCTGGCCGTGGTGAAGCTCGGCCGCTACTGGAGCCCCTGGCCCAACGCCGAGGCCGCGGGCCCGGCCTGGGTCCGGATCGCCGCGGGCGCGGTCATGACGCCGCTGTTGGTCCTCATGGCCTTCGGCCTGTGGACGCTCCATCGCGACGCCCGCGCCTGGGCGCTTCTGGCCGGGCCGATCCTCTACTTCGCCGCGGTCCACGCGGTTTTCGCCAGTTCGATGCGGTATCGGACCCCCGGCGAGTTCCCGGCCATGGCGACGGCCGCGGTCGGTCTGCTTCGCGCGGCTGGGGATCCCAGGCGCGGAGTGGACCGTCGCACTTAAGAAGGTGGGTTCGCTTCGTTGGAGACCATCGAGAAATAGTGATGACAATCATCCCTTCTCCCCTTGTGGGAGAAGGTGGCCGAAGGCCGGATGAGGGGGGCGTTTCCAGGGGCTTGCGGTCGCGCCCACCCCTCATCCGCCCCTCCGGGGCGCCTTCTCCCACAAGGGGAGAAGGGATTAAGCACGCTCGCTCGCGGTGGATTCCAATTAAGAAGGATTCACCTTCTCAACCGCGACGGTAATAGGAGTGACGGATCGAACCCACGGAGGGGGCGCGGCGATGGGATGGCGGCGGGCGGCGAAATTCCTGTTCTGGATCGCGACCCTCGGGCTGGTCCTGTCGGTCGCCGCGGTCTGGTTCGCCTACGCCTTCGTCACCGACGGCGGCACCGTCGCGCGGATGCTCCAGGCCGAATTGCGGCGGTTCTTCCCTCACGCCGAGTTCGAGTTCGGCCGGGCCGAGTTCCGCCCCTTGCGGGGGCGGGTGACGCTCAAGAACGTGACCGCCGTCCAGACCGTCGAGGGCGCGCCGTTCCCCTCGGTCTCGATCCTCTGGCTGGAATTGCACTTTGACCCGTGGAAGCTGTTGGAGGGGAAGCGCGAGGTCGGCGACGTCATCATCAGCCGCCCGACCCTGCGGCTGGTCCGCAAGAAGGACGGCGGCTGGAACCTGGCGGACCTGCCGGCGAACCCCTGGCCGACGACCTCGATCGAGAACCCGCCGCCGGTGGACGTCGTCAACGGCGTCGTCGAACTGGTCGTCGACCCCGACGCCGGCTCGTCCTCCTCCCGCGGCGCGGGCGGGGACGGCCGCGGCCAGGCCGCCGCGGCCGTCCTCCGCGACGTGGCGCTTAAGATCCGGCCCGACGAGGAGGGCCGCCTCCGCTTCGAGGGCTCCGCCCGCGGCGACGTCTTCGACCACGTGGACTTGAAGGGGACCGTCGACCCCAAGACCGGCGACGTCGACCTTCAGGGCCGACTCGTCGACCTGACCGTATCCGACGCCTTCCGCCGCCGACTCCCCCCGGAGGCCGGTGCCGCCCTGGACGCCCTGGCGCTGAAGTCGGGCGACGTCGACGTCGAGCTGGCCTCGCTCCGCTTCCGACCGGCCGCGGCCCCTGGCGAACGACTCGTCTACGACCTGAAGGCCCAGCTTCGAGGCGGCTCCTGCCGCTGCCCCATGCTGCCGTTCCCCATCGACGACCTCTCCGCCCGCGTCGGCTTCGACGGTCGCGCGCTCGCGATCGACCACGCCGAGGGCTCCAACGGCCCCGCGCGCCTGCGCGCCTCCGGCCGCGTCGACGTCGGCGACTTCGAGACGACCGCGTTCGCGATCCACGTCGAGGCCGACGACCTGGACCTCGACGACCGCCTCAGGCGCAAGACCCCCGCGGAGTTCCTCAAACTCTGGGACGACTTCCAGCCCCGCGGCCGCGTCGATGTCAAGGCCGACGTCGCTCGCGAGCCCGGCGGCCCGATCGTCGCGTCGGGATCGGCCCGGCTCAAGGACGTCTCGGCGCTTTACAGCCACTTCCCGTATCCGCTGAAGAACCTCACCGGGACGCTCGCCATGGAGGGGAGGCGGGTGACCGTCGACGTCCGCGGCCCCGTCGGCGACCGTCCCGCGCGGCTGTACGGCACGGTCGACGAGCCCGGCCACGACGCCGTCGTCGACCTCCAAGCCGACATCGAGTCGTTGCCGATCGACGCGACGTTCCTCGACGCGCTTGAGCCGAAGGCCCGCCACTGGGTCGACATGTTCAAGCCCTCCGGCGCCGCGGCGGTCCACGCCCGGATCCGCCGTCGGCCGCTGGCCGGTCCGCCCCCGCCGCCGGGCTGGGAAACCGGAGAGTTGCGGCCCGAGGGCCTGCTGGCGGTCCACGCCGAGGCCCGGCTCGACCCCGCCAGCAGCGAGATGACCTGGCGGGGGCTGCCGTTCCCCGTCCGCCGCCTCGGCGGCCGGTTGGAGATCCACCCCGACCACTGGGTCTTCCAGAACATGACCGGGCGCAACGGCCAGGCCGTCATCACCGGCTCCGGCCGGGTCGAGCTCATGGACGCCCCGCCGCTGCCCGACGGCGCCCCGCCTTTGAAGATCGCGTTGAACCTCTCGGCCCGCAAGCTCCCGTTCAGCCCCGAGCTTCGCGACGCCTTGCGGCCGGCCTGGCGGAAGTCGTGGGAGGTCATCAACCCCGACGGCTTCTGCGACGTTGATGTCGCCATCGCCGCCGAGGCCCGCAAGCCCCAGCACGTCGTCGTCGCCGTCAGCCCCCTTCCCGGCTCCCACGTCCGCCTGGTCCTCCCCAGGCCCCCCGGCGCCGACGCCGAGGCGGGCCCCACCGTCGAACTCCGGATGCAGGACGCGCTCGGCTCCTTCCGGTTCGTCGACGGCATGGTCGGCATGCGCGACGTCCGCTTCAACTTCCACGGCGCCCCGGTCGACTTCCGCGAGGGCGTCCTCCGCGTCGAGGACAGCGGCCGGTTCGCGCTTCGCGTCGCCGATCTGAAGGTCCACAACCTGCTTTTAAGCGCGTCGTTGCGGCGGATCATGCCCCCCTTGATGGCCCAGTTCGCCTTGCGGCTGGACGACGGCAAGCCGTTGACCGCCTGGGGCGACCTGGCCGTCGGCTGGGACGGCGTCCCCGGCGTCCCGGCCTGGTGCGCCTGGGAGAAGACCCAGGTCTTCCTCCTGGACAACAAGCTCGCCGCCGGCGTCCCCCTGGAGCACCTCAACGGCAAGCTCACCGACGTCCGCGGCCGGCTCGACGGCCAGACGCTCGAGCTGCACGGCACGCTCGACGTCGCCAGCGTCAAGGTCGCCGGCATACCCCTGGCGGACGTCCAGGGGCCGCTTTCGATCCAGGGGGGCGCGGCCCGTCTCCCCGGCGTCAAGGGGAAGCTGCTGGGGGGCGAGATTTTCGGCGAGGGCTGGATCACCCTGACCGAGTCCCCGCGCTACGCCGGGGCGGTTCGGATCAGCGGGGCCGACCTTCAGAAGTACGCCGCGACCCTCCCCGGCCGGCAGTCGTTCCGCGGCCTGGCCGACGCCGACGTCGAATTCAACGGCCTGGGGGGCGACGTCCGAAGGCTTCAAGGCCGCGGCGCCGGCAAGGTCGTCGACGGCGACATCGGCGAACTCCCCTTCGTCCTGACCCTCGTCCGCGGCCTCAACAAGATCCTCGCCCCCAACGTCGTCCGCGGCCGCGACAAGGCGCTGTTCGACTCCGCCGACGTCGCCTTCCGGATCGTCAACGGCACCACCTTCTTCGACGTCTTCAAGCTCACCGGCGACGCGGTCAGCCTCAACCTCAGCGACAAGGGCCGCAAGAACACCCGCGATCCCTTCGACAAGATCGACCTCACCTTCGACGTCGCCTACGGCCGCAACGAGCGCAAGCTGCCGATCATCTCCAACCTGATGCGCGAGGCCGGCGCGGGTCTGTTCCAGATCGACGTCGCCGGCACCCTGGCCCAACCCCAGCCCAAGCCTCGAATCCTCCCCTCCTTCACCGGCATCGCCCGCGACCGCGATTGACGCCGGCCCGATTCGTAGTAGACCGCCGCACTTGAGAATATGGGTTTCTTCGTTGAAAACCCTGAGCAAGCATGATGGCCATCGTCCCTTCTCCCCTTGTGGGAGAAGGTGCCCCGAGGAACGCGGCCGAAACAACTTCCCGCGAAGGACTTGGGAGAGAATATCCGCAGATTTCGCAGATTAACACAGATTAAATTAAATTGTCCGATCCGAATCTGCGTCAATCTGGGAAATCCGTGGATGAATTCCTCGACGGGGAAGGCGCGGGCCGTATACGAGGCGATTGATTCCTCGGTCTTATGTTTCGAAGCCAGGCGAGTCGGCCCCGAAGGATTCCCGGAAGTTATTTCGGCCGCGTTCCAAGGGGCGGATGAGGGGTGGGCGCGACCGGAAGCCTTTGGAAGCGCCCCCCTCATCCGGCCTTCGGCCACCTTCTCCCTCAAGGCATAGGTATGGCCACAACTTTTCGATTAGGAATTTGGAGAGCATAGGCAAGCTCTATATTGACCCAGATCGCCTATTCCGTCCCCTCTCCCACCGGGAGAGGGCAGCCGCGCAGCGGCGGGTGAGGGTCGTCGCGCTTCGCGGGGAGCGTCGGGTCGGCATGACGCAAGCCCAGAGCGTATCCCGAAATGCGACGACCCTCACCCGGCCCTTCGGGCCACCCTCTCCCGGTGGGAGAGGGGACATCGGACGCTTGCCTATCCTTCCCAGATTCCGAGTCGAAAAGTTGTGGCCATACCTATGCCCTCAAGGGGAGAAGGGATCGCGCGTCTCCGTTCGTGTCGGATTCGTGAGAGCGGACTCATGTTTTTAAGCGCGGCCGGTCACGACGAAGACGTTGACGACGTTTGGCGTGGCGCCTTGTCTTCCCCGCGTCGATCGGTGGTAAAATTGCGGCTCGTGGCGATGAGCTGAGGGCGGTCGACCCGACGAGGAGGCGGACCATGGGGGGCTCGACGTTGGAGCGGGACCGGAAGCGGGAGCGCCGCGGCTGGTTCCGCGGCGAGGCCGCGGCGTATCGCCTGAGCTTCCTGGGGCTGTTGCTCGTCTTCTCGGCGTTGACGTTCGCGGCGACGTCGTCCGGGTCGGCGTCGGACGTCGCCAGGCGGCCTCGGCTGTTGACGACCCTGCTGACGGCGACGGGGCCGTTCACCGGGGCGGTCGCGCGGCGCGGACAGAGTTGCTGCCTGGCGTCTTCGACGCGGTTGGCGACGTGGCTGGCGCCGGCCCCGGCGGTCGCGCTGCTGGCGCGATGGCTTCTGAAAGGCCGGCGCGGGGTCGCGGGGACGGCGGGCGTGGTCCTTTGGACGCTCGGCTGGTTCGTCTGGCTGGCGGGGGGGATCGTGTCGTTCGGGCACGCGCTGAATTAATCGATCGTCGGGCGCGCGGAAAACCCCCGGGCGATCGACGGGATCGTCCGGGGGTTGGGATGAGGCGTCGTTCGTCGTGTTCGGAGGCGGCTCAGGCCGTCTGGGGGGCGCGGCGCCTGGAGAGCCGGCGGCGGAGGGCCAGACCGCCCAGGGCGGTCAGGGTCAGGGCGATCATGCTCGGTTCGGGGATGGGGGCGACGGTGGAGGTGATCTGGGCCTCGGCGGTGGTCACGCCGCCGTTGGACTGCGACGGGACCAGCAGCTTGTCCCCCTTGGGGAAGCTCAGGGCGATGGTCCGCGAACCGTCCAGGTTGATCTTCCCCTCGGGTTCGTTGAAGGTGGCGGTGACCGTCGAGTGGTAGGGGCTGTCGACGACGCCGTTGAGGACGCCGGTGATCACCTGCGAGACGCTGGTGATCGGCTGGTCGTCCAGCGACTGGGGCAGGAAGGTGATGGCGAACGGGACGTTGTCGTAGACGGTCTGCGAGCCGGCGGCCGGGGGGGCGACGACGAACGTCCCCAGTCCGGCGTTGACCGACCCGGAGGCCAGGTCCACGCCCGCGGAGGAGGCCGGGGTGAAGCTGATCAGGTTCGGGCCGGTGATGCCCTTATCCAGGTTGATCGCCGTGGCGGTCTGGTACTTGAGGATCGCGGCGGCCTCGACGCTCGTCCCGGCGCCCGCGACCAAGCCCGCGGCGAGGGCCGCGGACCACAGCCTCGTCAGTCCCTTGGTCATGCTCATCTCTTCCTCCTGAACAAGATTAGGATTGTCACGACGCAATCCCGGTTCCTCGGTCGCTCCGTCTGGCTCGCGTCGTGACGACCTCGCCCGCTCGGAAGGGCGCGGCGCGGTTCTGTTCGGTCGTCGCGAGGCCCAAGGCCCACGACCCGTGACGTCCCGAGGCGGCGGATCGAATCCGCCGGCGGACTCGGCGAAGAAGGGATGGATGAGAGCGGATTTCGGTCGCATCCATGCCCGTCTCCGCGTGGGGCCCGACCATGAGCCCCGGCCTCGGAAGTCCAAGGTCGTCAACCAACGGCGGGGAGGATACCCCCGTCCGCCGGGGCTGTAAACGCGAATTTGTCGCGCTTTGTCGAAATTCCCCTGAAGACGCGCCGGCTCTTCGCCGATCGCGCGAGCTTGACGACGCCTATCACGTTCCTCCCCCCTCGCGGGGGAAGACAGACCGCGAAGCGGTCGGATGAGGGGGACGACAAGCAAACGCGCCGTCGGAACTCGCAAGCCCGTCCGACCGGCTCGGGATTCCAACGGCTCTTGGCGCGCCCCCCCTCATCCGGCCCTTCGGGCCACCTTCCCCCGCGAGGGGGGAAGGGCGTACTTTCCGACGTCTTCCCCCCTCGCGGGGGAAGACAGACCGCGAAGCGGTCAGATGAGGGGGACGACACGCGAGAAAGCCGTTGAAATTCGCGAAAGCCCGTCCGGCAAGCCCTGAACATCGATGGCCGTCCGGCGCGCCCCCCCTCATCCGGCCCTTCGGGCCACCTTCCCCCGCGAGGGGGGAAGGCCGTACTTTCCGACGTCTTCCCCCCCTCGCGGGGGAAGACAGACCGCGAAGCGGTCAGATGAGGGGGACGACACGCGAGAAAGCCGTTGAAATTCGCGAAAGCCCGTCCGGCAAGCCCTGAACGTCGATGGCCGTCCGGCGCGCCCCCCCTCATCCGGCCCTTCGGGCCACCTTCCCCCGCGAGGGGGGAAGGCCGTTGTTTCGCCCGCGAGGCCCTTGAGGGACACACGTTAGAGCATTGCGACGGGGTCGACGTCGACCGCCAGTTCCACTCGGGGGGGCGGGGGGGGCTCGGAAAGGTCGCGAAGCAATTCGTGCAACGGGCCCGGCCGGGGGCATCGAAGCTGGAGGTGGAAGCGGAACTCCTCCTTGATCCGCAACACCGGCGCGGGGCAGGGGCCTAAAAACCGCACCGAGGCGTGGGCCCGCTCGCGGAGGCGGGCGGTCAGGGCGTCGAGGTAGGTCCGGACCCGGTCCTCGTCGCGCCCGCGCGCCAGAAGCCGGACGACCCGGCCGAAGGGGGCGGCCAGGGAATCGCGACGCAGGGGAAGCTCCCAGGCGACGAAGCTCTCGTAGTCGTGTCGGGCCGCGTGGAGGATGGCCGGGCTCTCCGGGCTGTAGGTCTGCACCAAGACCCGGCCCGGCCGACGGCCGCGGCCGGTTCGACCGGCCACCTGCGCCACCAGTTGGAACGTCCGTTCCGCGGCGCGGAAGTCGGGCAGGTGCAAGGCGACGTCGGCGTCGACCACGCCGACCAGGGTGACGTCGGGGAAGTCCAGTCCCTTGGCGATCATCTGCGTCCCCAGCAGGATCCGGACGTCGCCGGACTTGAACGCCTCAAGCGTCGCCTCGTGGCTGCCGTGCTTGCGCATGGTGTCGGAGTCCATCCGCCGCGCCTCGTGGAACGGGAACGTCGAACGGACCTCGCGCTCCAGTCGTTCGGTGCCGATGCCGCCGTAGTGGAGCATCGGCGCCTGGCACGACGGGCAGGCGGGCGGACAGGGACGCTCGGCGTCGCAGACGTGGCAGACCAGCATCCGGCGGTCCTTGTGGAACGTCGCCGCGACGTCGCAGTGCCGGCACTTGACCACCTCCCCGCACTTGGGGCAGATCACGAACGTGTTGTAGCCCCGGCGGTTCAATAGCAGGATCACCTGGCCGTCGTCGTCGAGCGCCCGCTGGATCGCGTCGCGAAGCGCGCCGCTCAGGCCGCCGGTCATGTTCTTCTCGTGCCGCAGGTCGATCAGCTCGACCTCGGGCATCGGCCGGTTCTCGACCCGGTTGGGCATGGCGATCTTGACGTAGCGCCCGCGCTCGGCGTTGTTCCACGACTCCAGCGACGGCGTCGCCGAGCCCAGGAGCGCCGGCACGCCCTCCAGCCGCGCCCGCATCACCGCGACGTCGCGCGCGTGGTAGCGGGGGGCGGTCTCCTGCTTGAAGCTCCCCTCGTGCTCCTCGTCCACCACGATCAGCCCCAGCCGCCGCGTCGGGGCGAAGACGGCCGAGCGCGCGCCGACGACCACGTCGACCCGGCCCTCGGCGATGTTCCGCCAGTGGCGGTGCCGCTCCACGTCGCCCAGGTGGCTGTGGAGCACCGCGACCCGGTCGAAGCGCCGCTTGAACCGCCGGATCGTCTGCGGCGTCAGGCTGATCTCGGGCACCAGCACGATCGCCTCGCGCCCCCGCGCCACCACCTCCTCGATGGCCGAGAGGTAGACTTCCGTCTTGCCGCTGCCGGTGACGCCGAAGATCAAAAACGGCGCGAACCCGTCGCCGCGCAACGCCGGCGCCAGGGCTTCGAGCGCCGCGGCCTGCTCGGGGGTCGACGCCGGCTTGCCGGCGGGCGCCGCCGTCGGGACGGGCTCGGCGGCCTTGTCGTCGCCCTTCGATTCCTCCAGCGAGAGCCGGCGCTTGACGGTGTGGACCGCGCCGGACTTGCGCAGGTCGGCGACCACGCCCGAGCCGCAGCGGGCGCGTCGGCAGACGTCGGCGACCGTCAAATGCTCGCCGTCGTCCCGGCAGAGGACCTCCATCGCCGCGATCTGCTTGTTGGTCAGCCGCTCGCGCAACGACCCGTCGGCCCAGGCCCTTCGGGTCTCCTCCGGGACGACCAGGAACGTGCCGATCCGCGTGCCCGCCTGCCGCCGCACCCCCGCGGGGACCGCCGCGTCGAGGGCCTGCCCCCACGAGCAGAGGTAGTAATCGGCCATCCAGCGCGTCAGTCGGAGCATCCGGTCGTCGATCAGGGGGACCGGGTCGAGGACCTCGGCGACATCCTTGATCCGCGAGGGCGCCAGCCCCTCCGGCGGCGACAGGCCGATGCCGACGCAATACCCCGTCACCAACCCGCCGCGCTTCCCCAACGGCACCCGCACCCGCGCGCCGGGTCGAACGCTGGAGACCAGCTTTCGCGGCGCGTGATACGTCAGCGCCTGGTCGAACGCCCGGTTGAGGACCACCTCCACGAACAGCCCGTCGCGCTTCGCGGCGGACCCGCCGTCGTCCCCGCCGAACCACGACGGCGGCCGGACCAGCCGGCCGCGCGAGGAGGGCGCTTCTTCCGCCGGGGAAGGGGCATCGGAAGACGGGGCCTTCTCCCCTTGAGGGAGAAGGTGGCCCGAAGGGCCGGATGAGGGGTCGACCGGCGTCGCGTCCCGCCGCGGGCCTCGGCTCGCTCGCCCTCTGGATCCCGACGGTTTCCGGTCATTCCACCCCTCATCCGGCCTTCGGCCACCTTCTCCCTCAAGGGGAGAAGGGGTTGCGGGGTCGCTCGTCTCCTCGGGCTGGTTGACAACGCTCATCGGGCGGACCTATCGTCAAATCACCGGATCATTGGCGGACAGCGCGTTTCTTCTTGGATCGACCTGATTCTGTGGATTTGTCCAGTTGGAATCAAGGTCCAACGCGGGAGCGGGGGTCGGATCGTCCATGCGACTGGGATTGTTCGGAGGGACGTTCGACCCGATCCACGTCGGGCATTTGGTCCTGGCGGAGCAATGCCGCGAGGCGTGCGGGCTGGACCGGGTCTGGTTCGTGGTCGCCGGCGAGCCGCCGCATAAGCGCGGGGTCGAGCGGACGGCCGCGCGGCATCGCCTGGAGATGGTCCGGCTAGGGATCGCGGGGAACTCGGGGTTCGAGGTCTCGGACGTCGAGGTCGAGCGGGAGGGGCCGTCGTACAGCGTGGAGACGCTGGCCCAGATCCAGGCGGAGCGATCCGGCGACGAGCTGTTCTTCCTCATCGGCGGCGACAGCCTGGTCGACCTCCCCACCTGGCGCGAGCCCGAGCGAATCGCCCGGCTGGCGTCGATCGTGGTCGTCAACCGTCCCGGAGCGCGGGGCGAGGTCCCCGATTTCGGGATCGACGCCAAGCCCATCCTGTCCGTCGCGATCCCTCCCCTGGAGATATCCTCCTCGGACCTTCGGCGTCGTCTGGCGTCGGGCAAGAGCGTCCGCTACCTGGTCCCGGCCGCCGTGACGGCCTACATCGAAGCCCACAAACTCTACCGGGATTCCGCCGCCGCGCCGACCTGACCGGGGATGATTCGACGATTTCGTCATTCCTCACCGCCGAAATTCGAACGGGCGATACAATAGACCATGGTGGTCGGCGAATCGCCTTCGACCGGGTATCCCACGGCGGCTTGGAAGGACCGGAATGATGCATCGCCTCTCCAGGACCAGGACCAGGACCGGATGGTTGGTCGCGCTCGCGGCGGCGTTCGCGCTCGCGCCGGCCGCGGCGCGCGCCGGGTCGCTCTCGTGGCTGGACGAGGTCGTCCACCGCGTCATCGTGGAGGCCCGCGGCGGCAAGGCCCTCGCCCAGGGGGGCGACGCCGCGGCGATCGAGGCCCGCGCCGCCGGCAAGCTCTTCGCCCACGGCGCCGAGGAAAGCCTGGAACAAATCGCCAGGCACTCCGACGAACTCGGCCGCGCCGCCCGCAAGGTCGAAAACCCCAGCGAACTGTTGCTGGAGACCCGCTTCGGCCAGCTCGTCGGCCGCGACGCCGACGCCATGCGCGGCTTCTCCGCCCTCAAGACCGCCGAGAAGCGCGCCGTGCTGGCGATGGGCGAATCCGCCGCGACGATCGCCAGACGCCACCCCGGGGACGCCGAGCGGATCGTCCGCGAACTGGGCCCCGAGGGGCTGGCCGCCGTCCGCGCGTTCGGCGACGACGTGGCCGAGGTCATCGTCAAGGAAGGCCCCGAAAGCCTGGGCGTCCTGCGCAAGACGGGCAGGGGGGGGTGGGAGTTCCTGACGACCCAGGTGCTTCCTCATAAGAAGAAGCTGGCGGCGGCGGGGGTGCTGGCGGCGTTCTACGCCAACCCGGACGCCTTCGTGGACTATGCCGGCCGCGTCACCGAGTACGGCGCGCGCGAGTTCGCCCGCGCCGGCGTGGCGTTGGCGACGGCCGTCGGCGGCGGGGCCGCCGCGGGGTTGGAGGCCAGCATCGGCGAGGCCCTGGCCCGTCACGGCATCGACTTTCCGGTCTTCCGCAAGCTCGGCGCGGTCCTCGCCGCGGTCGTCGCCTGCGGGGCGCTTCTGGTCGTGCTGGGATTTCCGCTTCGAACCATGTTCAGGCCGTTCACCGCCGCGGCCGGGCTGCTGCGGCGGGTGGTCCCGCGACGCGCGGCGGGCAAGCCGATCAGATGAAGTGAAACGAGAAACGCGCCCCCTCTCCCGCCGGGAGAGGGCAGCCGCGCAGCGGCGGGTGAGGGTCGCGGCGCTTCGCGGACGCCGACGGGTCGCCATGACGCAAACCCAGAGCGTATCCCGAGGCGCGTCGACCCTCACCCGGCCCTTCGGGCCACCCTCTCCCGGTGGGAGAGGGGACGTTGAACCCATTGAGTACCCAGGTCTTTCGTTTTTCCGGGCGTGGACGCCCGCGGTCGTCGGTTTCCTTTCAGGATCGAGGAACGGAGCGTGTCGAACCGCCGCAACGCCAGCGCGCGACTGGACGCCCTGGAGGCCCGGCTGACGGGGCCCAAGAAGCTCGCGCTTTTCGGTCATCGCAACGTCGGCAAGACGACGCTCCTGGCGATGTTTTATCGCCAGGCGGCCGGCGGGCTGGTGCCGGGCGTCCGGCTGGCCGCGGCCGACGCCCCCACCGCCGAGTACCTCGCCGAGAAGATCGCCGCGGTCGAGTCCGGCGAGGCCATCGGCGGCACGCTCGCCGAGACCGAGCTGAACCTGCGGCTCTACCACGGCCCCGCGCGGTTCGATCTGATCGTCAAGGACTACCAGGGCGAGCACGTCACCCTGGGGAGCGACGAGCCGATCCAGGAGTTCTTCCAGGGCTGCGACGCCGTCTTCCTCTGCCTGGACCCCGAGGGCCCCGCCGACCCCGCCGAGCGCCGACGCCGCCAGCAGGAGGTCGAAAACCTCCTGGAACGTTACATCGAGAAGTCCGACGACATCAGCACCGACCGCCCCGTCGCGCTCCTGCTCACCAAGTTCGACCGCGTGCTGGCTCGCGAGAAGCAAGACGCGACCATCGACGAGGCGTTCGTCGAGGAGTTGGTCGACCGCCAGTACGGCATGACCCGCCACGCGCTTCGCCAGCACGCCCCCGACGGCGTCATCTTCGCCGTCAGCGCCTTCGGCCCCGGCGCCGACGGCAACCGGCCGCCGTCGGAGATCCGGCCGATGGGGTTGGAGGGGCCGTTGGGATGGGTCGCCGATCGGCTTCAAGCCCGCGACCGCGCGCAGATGGAGACGCTCTGGGAACTCGCGGCCGACGACCCGCCGCGCTTGCATCGCTGCCTCGCCGCGTACGAGAAGCGGTACCCGCGGTCGAACCGGACGTATGAATTTCGCGATCGCCTCCGCGGCTTGGAGCGCAAGCGGACGCTGCGACGGTTGGGGAAGGCGGCGGCGGCGGTCGCGGCGGCGGCGGGGTTGGCCGTCGGCTACGACCTGTGGGGCTTCGAGCGGGCCGCGGCGTTCGAGCGCGACTCCGGCAACACCGCCGCGGCGGTGGCCTCGCGGTGGTCGAACCTGCTGGAAAGTCATCCGACGATGCCCTGGCTGATGCCCCGACGCGCCCGCGAGGCCGCCGACAAGCAGGCCGAGTGGACCGTCAAGGCCAGCGCCTCGCGGCTGGCGGCCGGCGCGGCCGTCCCGGACCTCGACGCCAAGCTGGAGGCCGCGCGCGAGCAGGCCCCCCGGTTGGCCCCGGCGATCCGCGAGGTCGAGAAGTCCCGCGAGCAAGTCCGCCACGACGAGCGCTGGAGGGACGTTTACGCCCAGGCCAACTCGCTTGAGACGATCGACGACCCGGCGACCGGCCTGGCCGCGCTCGACGGCTTCCTCCGCGAGTTCCCCGACTCTCCCAACCGGCCCGAGGCCCTGAAGCTGGCCGCCAGCCTCAAGACCGAACAGCAAACCAGGCGGACGGCCGTCGAGCGCCGAGTGGTCGACGACCTGATCCGCGCCGAGTCCCTCCCCAACGCCTCGCTGTCCGAGCTGGTCGAGCGCGCCGGCAAGTTCCTCGACGAGCATCCCGAGAGCCCGTTGCGTCGCGAGGTGCAAGACCGGCTCGACGACTACCTCAAACGGCTGGACGAGCGCGACATCGCCCGCGCCCGCGAGTTCTCCCGCAACCAGCCGTCGAGCTTCGCGGCCCGGATCGAGAAGTACCAGGACTATCTGAAGGCCCACCAGGCGGGCGGGAGTTACATCAGCGAGGCGCTTGAGGCCAGGGACGGGATCCTCCGCGAGTGGGACTCGTCCGCCTACCGCCAGGCTTACGACCGCGCCCAGGCCCGCCCCGACGACGCGGAGGAGGTCGCCCGCCGCTTCCGCGACTATCTCCGCGACCACGCCGACGGCCGTTACGCCGACGCCGCGAAAGCCTACCTCGACTGGTGGGACAAGGTCACGGTCCCCACCGGCTACCGCGTCACCCTGCGCCGGGGGGAGGTTCCGGCGTCGACCGGCAAGTACCTCGCCGGCGGCGGCCCGGACCTGGGGGTGACGTTGGAGGTCGGCGGGGTGACTTACGGTCCCTCGCCGGTGGTCGCCAACAGCACGCGGCCGATCTGGGACTACACGTTCGCCCAGCCGATCGTCTGGAAGCACGGCGACCCGATCACGATCCGGGTGATCGACTACGACTGGTCGGCCTCCGAGGTCGCCGTCCTGCACAGTCGCCAGGGCGACCCCTTGGCGATGCGCCTGCTGGCCAACACGATCCGCCTCGCCAACGGCGGCGGGACCACGCTGACGTTCACGTCCGACTTCGCCATGCCGAGCCTGCCGCGGCCGGAGTAAACGACGGACGGGGGCGCCTCCACGCGCCGCCTTGCCGTCGGGGCGACGTCCGCCCATGATGGATTCGGCGGGTTGCGTGGTCCGACCGGGCGGGGATCGTCGCCTATTTAGTTGTGGACGGAGAGGGGCGTGGGTCATGGCCGAGGGGCCGATCGAGCTTTTGGCCAAGGCTCGCGCCGGCGAGGCGGAGGCGTTGGGCGAACTTTGCGCCTTGTACCGCAACTACCTTCGGATGGTCGTCCGAACCGGGTTGGGGCCTCGCCTTCGCGAGCGGCTGGAACTCTCCGACGTGGTTCAGGAGGCGCTGGTGGAGGTGGTCCGCCAGTTCCCCCAGTTCACCGGCCAGAACGAGGCGGCGCTGGTGGGCTGGCTGCGGCGGCTGGTGGGGCAGAAGCTGGCCGACCTGGGGCGTTATCACAGCCGGACCAAGCGCGCCGGCGGGGTCGCGCCGGTGCCGCTGGACGCCCCCTGGGAGGGGGGCCGGGGGGACGACGGCGGCGAGGGGGGCGGCGGGCGGCTGCTGGACGTGCTGGCCCTGAGCCAGACCAGCCCCAGCGAGGTCGCCAGCCGTCGGGAGTTGATCGTCCTGCTGGCCGACGCTTTGGCCGCCTTGCCGACCGCCGAGGCCGACGTCCTGTGGCTGTATCACGCCGAGGGGCTCTCGTTCGAGGCCATCGGCGACCGGATGGGGGTGACGCGGAAGTCGGTGCGGGGGATCTGGGCGCGCGGCTTGAAGCGGTTGAAACGCTCGCTGGAAGGACCGCCGGGCGGAAACTTGAGGTACGACCATGGGCCTGCCGGTTGACGAGACTTCCAGCGTCGTCCCCCCGGACGACGACGAGCGCCTGGGCGAGGCGGTCGAGGTCTATCTCGAACTGGCCGAGCGCGGCGAGGCCCCCGCGGCCGAGGTCTTCGCGGCCCG
>Ga0209916_1001757_pt1 | contig 15241 bp, 13 predicted proteins | sample ThiBio_1000_plan_FD_183956 | JGI IMG/M metagenome (GOLD analysis project Ga0209916, IMG submission 183956) | Wastewater bioreactor microbial communities from Cape Town, South Africa - Thiocy_solids_2 (SPAdes) | ecosystem: Engineered > Bioreactor > Thiocyanate-remediating > Anaerobic-Aerobic ... | reverse complement strand
GCAAGCGGACGTCCTCTTCGACTTCGACTACACCGCCATCGGCCAGCTGCCTGAGCGGGCGCCGTCTGCCCGCTGGCTTCAGGCGACCAGCGCAGGCATCGGCCAACTCGTCAAGCGCGAGCAGCTCGACCGGATGAACGCGGTGTTCACGACCGCAAGCGGCGTGCACGCTAGGCCTCTCGCGGAGTTCGTGATGATGATCCTGCTCGAGCAGACCAAGCGCGCGGCGCTCGCGCGGCAACAACAGCAGGAGCGGCTCTGGAAGCGCTTCGCGACGGGCGAGTTGGCAGGTAAGACGTTGGCGATCGTGGGTTACGGCAACATCGGCCAGGAAGTAGCGCGGTTGGCGAGACCCTTCGGCATGCGCGTTACTGGCAGCAAGCGCCGCACTGAGGGCTTCGACGCCGGCGAGCTTGGCCTCGACGCCCTCTACTCTTCGCAACAGCTCCACGAGATGCTGGCAGAAGCCGACTTCGTGTGCCTCATCACTCCGCACACGCCGGACACCGAGGGCCTCATGAACGACGCGGCGCTCGCCGCCACCAAGCGCGGCGCCACCCTCATCAACATCGCGCGCGGAGTGGTGGTCGACGAGCCGGCCCTAGTGCGCGCCCTGGATTCGGGTCAGCTTGGTCACGCCGCTCTCGACGTGGCAGCGAGGGAGCCTCTACCGGCAGACAGCCCCCTGTGGGCGCACCCGAACATCACCATCTACCCGCACTCCGCCAGCACGGGCGAGCACGAGAACGAGCGCATCGTCGACCTGTTCTGTGAGAACCTGCGCCGCTACCTCGCCAACGAACCGCTACTCAACCAACTCGACGTGGAACGGATGTACTAAGGTGCAAGCCCGCCTAGAGATCCCAGCTAGCGAACACAAGCAGCGCGTGACTGCACTACAGGAGTCGTTGGAAGCGTCCGGCCTGGCCGCCATGTGCGTGTTCGGCCCGGTGAGGATCAGTTACCTGACCGGCTTTCACTTCGCCGCAACCGAACGACCCGTCGTCCTCGTCGTGCCAGCCGCTGGCGAACCGGCCATGCTCATCCCGCACCTCGAGATCAACCACCTGCAGCAACAATGCCCGCACATGGAGCACGTGCGCACCTACCCCGAGTACCCAGGCGGCGGTTCCGGCAAGCACCCCATGCTGCACCTCAACGACCTGCTGACAGACGCCGGCCTAGGCGGCGCGCGCTTGGCCGCCGACCACGACGGCTACGAGAACCGCTGGGGTTACCGCGGGCCAGCACTAAGCGAAGTGGTTGGCGCGCCCATCGCATTGCGCCTCGAACTGATCGACGACCTGCGCATCGTCAAGAGCGACACGGAGATCGCCCTCATCAGGGAAGCCTGCCGCTGGGGCGACCGCGCGCACCGCATCATGCACGACAAGATCGAGCGCGGAGTGAGCGAAGTGGCGGTCTCGCGCGCCGCCAGCCTCGAGGCTACTGACGAGATGCTCGTCGCCCTCGGCGAGCGCTACGTACCCAAGGCACGCGACGGCATGCCAGCCAACGCCATGTTCATCCGCGGCACGAACACCGCCAACCCGCACGGTCTGCACGGCCAAGCGGGCGTGCAGCCGGGCGACGTCATCGTGACGGGCGCGTACGGCACCGTTGGCGGGTATGAGTCTGAACTCGAACGCACCATGATCTTCGGCGAGCCAGACGAGCGGTTCATCAAGTACTTCAACGCCATGGCCGCCGCCCAAGACCGCGGCTTCCAGGCGATCAGGCCAGGCCGCACCTGCGCCGACGTCGAGCGCGACGTCCGCGACTTCATCCACAACGAACTCGGCATGGGTGACCTGCTGCGCCACCACACCGGGCACAGCTTCGGCCTAGAGGGCCACGAGCACCCGTTCCTCGACCTCGACGACCACTCACCCATCCAGGTCGGAATGATCCTCTCCGTCGAACCCGGGCTGTACGTCCCCGGCTACGCCGGTTTCAGGCACTCGGACACCGTGCTTGTGACGGAGTCCGGGTGCGAGAGGTTATCGCTGTACCCACGGGAGCTTGAGGAGATGATCATTCGCCGGTAGCCGCAAGCGGCTCCTACTGGATGGCATTCGAAGACGCTGGCTTGAGCTTCCCCACGTTGGAGCGAAGCGAGCGCCAAGAGCGGGTCAAGGCCTCGAACGGGTCCTAGAACATGGCTGGCCGACTCTCTTTGTCCCTCTAGCCGCTGGCAGCTGGGTAAAGGCAGGAGGCCAGCCTGCCCATTGCCACAACAAAGTCTTTTGTGTACTATCACACCCATCACTCTTACAGGAGGTGCCGCCCAGGACCAGGCCACTGTCGCAGCATGCGAGTCGCGCTCGAACCGTTAGTACGTCCATTACCGTAGGGAGCCCCCGATCTTGAGACTGCTTAGATTACTGACGACCTGTGCGCTGGCCTTGGCGCTCAGCGCTGCCGTTGCCCAAGGCGCACCCCCGCAATCCACGTTCACCCTCGGAATGTCCGCCGAGACGGCCACGTTCTACCCCCCAGGCACCGGCGGCCTCTTCGAACGCAACTCGTTCCTCCAGATCTTCGATGCCCTCATGCACCGCGAGGCGGACGGAACCATCGTTCCGCGCATCGCCACCTCCTGGGAAGCGGTCGACGCCACGACGTGGCGCTTCGTCATCAGGCAGGGCGTGACCTTCACGAACGGCGAGGCCCTAGACGCCGAAACCGTCAAGGCCAGCCTCGACATCTACCGCGCTCCGGACAGCGTCGTGGCATCGCGGTACCGCAACATCAGCGAGATCGTCGTTGTCGACGACTACACCGTCGACGTCCTCACCTCCGTGCCAGACCCGTTCCTCCCGAACGCACTGACCGACAACGCGTTCATCCTGCCGATCGACTACCTCACCCAGGTAGGCAAGGAGCAGTTCGCTTCTCAACCGATCGGGACGGGCCCCTACGTGCTCTCCGAGTGGGTGCGCGGCGACCGCATCGTCTTCGCCGCCAACTCGGCCTACTGGGGCGGAGACGTACCGATCGCCCGCGTGATCTGGCGCACCATCCCCGAGCCGTCTTCGCGCGTTGCTGCCCTGCAGAACGGCGAGGTCGACCTCATCTGGGAGATCCCGTCCATCCAGGTTCCGCTCCTGGAACGCACCCCGGGCGTTGAGGTTCAAGCAGGCCCGTCTCCACGCGCCGTGTATATCGGGTTGTGGCCAGACAGCCCCGTCGCCGGCGGCGAGCCGCTGCGCGACGTACGCGTCCGCCAGGCGCTCAATTACGCCGTCAACCGCCAGGCGATCGTTCAGGCCTTGCAGCGCGGTTACGGCACGCTCATCAGCCAGCCCATCCCGCAAGCCAACTACCTCGGATATGACGCGAGCATCGAACCGTACCCGTACGACCCAGCCAAGGCGCGCGAGTTGCTGGCCGAGGCCGGCTACCCGGATGGCTTCAGCATCGAACTCCTGACCACCGCCCGTTACCTGACAGCTGAGGAGTCTCAGGCCGTGGCCGCTGACCTCGCCGCCGTCGGCGTGAAGGTCAAGCTCGTTGAAGTCGAGTACGGACAGTTCGTTACGCGCCTCACGCAGGAGAAGTCACAGTCGCCCATGTACTCCCTGTCCATCCAGGGCACGCAAGGCGTGGACGCATACGAGATCTACAGCGTGGCGGTCGCAAGCACCGGCACCTTCAACTGGAACCACTACACGAACCCCGCCGTCGACGCCCTCGTTGCACAGATGGGTAGTGAGTTCGACAACGCCGCCAGGGCCGAGTTAGCCCACCAAGTAGCGCACCTCACGCACGACGATCCCCCCTGGATCTACCTGTGGAACAACTCCTCCATCTACGGCGTCAAGGACATCTGGGACTGGACGCGGCGCTCAGACGACCTCCTCTCCATCTACGACGACGTTCGCTGGTAGATGAAGCTCCGGTTCCTAGCGTCACGGTTGGCGCAAGCAGCATTCGTGCTGCTGGGCGTCTCATTCGCGGTGTTCGCGCTCTCGCACCTGAGCGGCGACCCCGTCTCGCTCATGGTCGGACCGACGGCAACGCAAGCCGACATCGAAGCGCTGCGCCAATCCATGAACCTAGACCGACCCTTCTTCATGCAGTACGCCGCTTTCCTCGGCGGCGTACTGCAAGGAGACTTCGGCACGAGCCTCTGGCAACACCAACCAGCTTTGGGACTGGTGCTCGAGCGCTTCCCATTCACGATCCAGCTGGCCGCCGCCGCCCTGTTCCTCGCCCTGCTAGTAGCCGTGCCGCTCGGCATCCTAAGCGCCGTGTACCGCAACAGCCTCCTTGATCGACTCGCCATCGGCACGTCTCTCGTTGGTCAAAGCGTTCCAGGATTCTGGCTCGGCCTGCTCCTCATCCTGCTCTTCTCGGTAACGCTCCGCCTACTACCCACCGGCGGAAGCGGGAGCCTCCTACACCTCATCCTGCCAGCCGTGACCTTGGCCGCCTTCACCATGGGCAGGATCGCGAGGTTAGTGCGCACGAACATGCTCGACGCGTTGAACAGCGACGCGTTGCGCACTGCGCGCGCCAAGGGGCTTCGGGAGATGACCGTCGTCCTCAAGCACGGCCTGAGGAACGCGGCGATCCCGATCGTCACCCTCATCGGACTAGACGCCAGCTCGCTCCTCGGGGGGGCCGTCATCACGGAGACGATCTTCGCGTGGCCCGGCCTCGGACGCCTAGTGGTGCAAGCCATCAGCCAGCGAGACTTCCCGCTAGTCCAGGCCGCGACACTATGCATCGCGGTGATCGTCGTAGCCGTCAACCTGATAGTCGACCTGTCCTACTCGTTCCTGGACCCGCGAGTGAGTGGTTGACGTGACGACCCAAGTAGCCTCCGAACCGAGACGCCGCCGCAAGGGCAAGGTGCCAGCCACGATTCTCGTGTCTGCCTTCTTGCTCGCCGTCATCATCGTGTCAGCCGTCGCCGCTCCCTTCGTGGCGCCGCACGACCCTCTCGCGCAAGACCTCCTGAACCGCTCCCTCCTACCCCCGGCATTCGCTGGTGGCTCCTGGGCGTACCCGCTCGGAACAGATGCGCTTGGCCGCGATCTTCTCAGCCGCATCATCTATGGCGGGCGCGTCTCACTTCTCGTCGGCCTTACGGCAACTATGATCGCGGGCTTCCTTGGCCTCGTCATCGGAGTGCTAGCTGGCTACTTTGGCGGTTGGCTAGACATCGTCTTCATGCGCGTCGCAGACGTGCAGCAGGCGTTCCCGTTCATCCTCCTCGCCATCGTGGTCATGGCCGTATGGGGGCCGGGGCTCGTCAACCTCATCATCGTTCTCGGGGTTACGGGCTGGGTGATATTCGCCAGGGTCATCAGGTCCCTAGTCCTGGTGATCAAAGACCAGGAGTACGTTCAGGCGGCCATCGCGCTCGGAACCTCCACTCGCCGCATTCTGTGGAAGCACGTTCTGCCCGGCGTGACGAGCACGCTGCTCGTACTCGCCACGTTCGCGTTCGTTCAGTTCATCCTGGCCGAGGCGGCCCTGAGCTTCCTTGGTCTCGGCGTGCCTCCACCGGCTCCAACCTGGGGCGGCATCCTCTCAGAGGGGCGCGTCTACATGGTCATGGCGTGGTGGATCACCGCCCTGCCAGGCGTAGCTATCTTGCTAACCGTCCTCACCGTGAACCTAATCGGCGACTGGGTGCGCGACCGACTCGACCCGCGCCTGCGCCACTGAACCCCACTCATCAGCCAACCATCGCCACGGAGGAAGCACTTGCCCCACTCTGTCATCGACGAAACCAGCCTACTAGCCTTCTGTGAGCGGCACGCCTTGCCCACCACTCTGCTCGGGACGACGCTATTCGGGCGTGGCATTCACGCCATCGACCTCCCTGGGCCAGCCGACGCTCCACCCATCGTCATCACGTCGGGCTCGCACGCCACCGAGCCAGCTGGCATCATCGCGGCCCTCGAGGTGGCAGCTAGCCTAAGAGTCGAGCGCCGCGTAGTGATCCTCCCGATTCGCGACCCGCTAGGTTGGGAGGGTTACGCGAGCTACCTCTCACTCGCAGCAGGTCGCCAGATCACGCTCGCCCCGACCACCGACCTGACCGCACTACTGGTCGAGCTCGGGACCGTGCTCTATCAAGAGGACGGCCTCACGATCGCGCAGGTGGGTGAGATCGCGTTCCTCTCCAAGCCCCCTGTCACCGGTGGCCGCGGACCGATGGACATCTGGAAGCACCTCCACGGCGTGCTAGATGCCGATCCCGGCGTGGTGAGGACCTTACAGAACCGCCGCCTCGTGCTGCCTGAGAACCTACCTGATGTCGATGGTTGCGGCGTTTACGACCACGCGTTCACCGCGTGGGTGACGGCCGAGGGCGGGGTCGGTAACTTCAACCGGCTCTTCTCCTTGCCTGACCCCCCGACCGAAGTCCGCGTGCTGGCCGACTTGGTGCGCGAGCTACGCCCTGAACTCGTGATCGACATGCACGAGAGTCAGGGCGGCAAGTTCTCGATCTTCGCGCACCCGGACTTGCGCCCTGGCGCAACGGAGGTCTACTTCGGGGCCACCGGCGCCGTCTACGCAGCTGGGCACGAGCTTGAGGCCCTGGTTGACCTCATCCCCATCATCGGAGCCGACCACGCCGCGAAGTTCGTCGACCGGGGCGGCGGCGTGCTCACTGGCCTCAACGAGTTCCCGGGCCAAGGTTGGCAGTTCACGCACCTATGCGCGGAACTTGGCGCCGTTACCGTAACGACGGAGACTGGCAGGTGGCAGCCACTAGCGTCTCGAGTCGAGCAGCAGGTGCTGGCGGCGCGCGGTGCGATCTTCGCCTACTTGCACGCGGTCGGTGCGCAGCGTGCCTGAACGCGTTCCCCTCACCCCGGATAGCGCCACCAAGTTGGGGGCCGCCGCTGGCCTGCAGGTCCCGCTTGAACTCGCCGCAGGCGTAGCAGCGCGCCTGAACGGCGCAGCTGCTGAAGCCGAAGCTTGGCGACCAGCTGTCGGCCAAGACGCCAAGCCGTTCCGCGATTTCGAGCTGCCTCCAGCGCCAACCCGGCAGCAGGCTCGCACGCACTACCCCATGCCCGCACACCGCACTGCGGACGACGTAGGTGACCTCTTCGACCTCGCGACCAACATCCGCGAGCGCTGGCTACGGCCAGTCGACCTCGCTGAGGACCACCTACGCGCGATCGAGCGGCTAAACGGCGAACTCATCGCCTACCTGACCGTCGCCACAGAACGGGCGACGGCGGATGCCGAGCGAGCAGAGAGCGAGTTGAGGGCAGGGAACTACCGCGGGCCCCTTCACGGCATCCCCATCGCGCACAAGGACCTCATCGCCACCCGCGGGCTTCGCACGACCTACCACACCGACTCGTTCAAGGACAACGTCCCGGACGCCGACGCTCCGGTAGTCACCGCCCTTATGCAAGCTGGGACAGTGCTCCTTGGCAAAGCCAATACCCTAGAGCTTGGAAGTGGCGACGGCGACGTGTTCGGCCTCGCACGCAACCCATGGAACCTAGAGCGCCAAGTCGGCGGGTCCAGTTCAGGTTCGGCGGTTGCCGTAGCGGCGGGGTTAGCCGCCGCCGCTACTGGCACGGATGCGGGCGGCTCCATCCGCATTCCGGCCGCGTTCTGCGGGGTGGTGGGACTGAAACCCACGGCTGGCCTCGTACCGATGAGCAAGGGCTCGAGCGGGTTGTCGGTGACTGGCCCCATGACCCGCACCACCCTAGACGCGGCGATCTTGCTCGAGGCTATGGCAGGCTTGAGTGGCGTCCTCGAACAAGTGACAGGTGACGTCTCCGGCCTGAGGGTCGGATTACCGGTCGACTGGCTTGACGTCCCACTAGAAGACGAGGTTTCGGACAACCTTCAGCATGCCGCTACCGTATTGCGCGGTCTGGGCGCCACTGTTCTTGAGGTTCGCCTCCCGCACGCCGCCGCTAGTGAGGTGCTTGGCGGGGTAATCACGCACGTCGACAACTTCGGGAAGTACCGCTTCCTGCTCGAGCGCGGCGCGAAGCTTGGGAAGTTCGTCCACGAACTACTCCTGGCCGCCGAACTCTATCCTGCAGCGACTTATCGACTCGCCCAACAACTGAGGCAACTCATGTTGGAAGACGTCGAGGCCGCCCACGCGCAGGTCGATGTGATGCTCACCCCGGTGACGCCCTACCGCGCGGCGCTCCTCAGCCAAACCGAACTACGCATCGGCAACACGACCGTGAACCCCCGGACGGGCCAGGGTCGCTTCACGCGCCTGAGCAACCTGACGGGATATCCGAGCCTAAGCGTGCCAACGGGCCTTGACTCCAACGGGATGCCCTTGGCCGTTCAGATTCACGGACGTCCCTACGAGGAGGACATCCTCCTCTCAGCAGCACGCGCCATCGAGCTCAACAACTCGCAGCGCTCCGCGCGCCCCAAATTCCACGCCTGAGCCCTCAGGCAACAAGGACGGACAATCACCATGCTTCTTAACGCCGACAAAGCTCGCCAACTGATGCACGAAGATGGTCTAGACGCGCTAGTCCTCGCTTACACGGAGAACGTCATCGTGTTCACCGACTTCATGCACGTGAACAGCAACCGCATCAAGCCGCGCCTCTATTACGTCGTCTTCTTCGCGGACCCGGCGCGGGAGGCCGTCTTCCTGGTGCCACACCAGGACTTCGACGATGCTCGCCGTCATACCTGGATCAAGGACGTCCGCCCAACCGCGGAGTACGTGTTCCCAGGCAGGCCCAACGTGATCGTAGACAAGGTCGCTGCCGTCTGCGAAATCGTTAGCGCTGCCGAACTTGGTGGGGGAACCATCGGTTTCGAGAACGCCTCACTGCCGTACGACGTCTTCGCTGCGCTCAGCACGGGTCTGCCGGACGCGACGTTCAAGCCTGCAAGCGTGCTTCTTTCGAGGCTTAGGGCCACGAAGAGCGCAGAGGAGCTCGTCCGGCTCCGTAAGGCCATGGACGCCACTCAGGCTGGCGCCCGCGCCATCATGAACAACATCCGCGCTGGCATCACGGAGCAAGAGCTGGCAGCGCTAGCGAAACAAGCGTGCCTAGACGCTGGCGGCGAGTACGTCGACTTCCTCATCGTTGGCGCGGCAGAGAACGGCGCCATCGTGCACGGCACGCCGACAGATTATGCGCTCAAGGATGGCGACATCGTTCGCTTCGACCTCGGCGCCGTCTATGGCTCGTATCCGGGTGACTTCGCGAGAACTTACGTGGTCGGCGCCAACCCACGCCCCCAGGACGCCATGCACTACGAGGCAGTGCGCGCCGCGGTCGAGGCCGGGATAGCGGCCGTCAAGCCAGGCACCACTGCAGGCGAGGTTTACGACGCTATGCTCCGTGCGGGCCAAGCCATCGACCCTGAGCTGTACCGCGAGCATGCCGGCCACGGCGTGGGCCTCGAGATCCACGAGGAACCCATGATCTACCGCGGCTCCACCTTCGTGCTAGAAGCTGGCATGGTCGTGATGATCGAGTGCGGGCGCTACATCCTCGGTCAAGGCGGTTATCAGCTTGAGGACTTGGTGCTCGTAACCGAGACCGGACACGAGCTCATGACTGACGTGCCACGCGACCTCGTGATCGGTGCTTGAGTAGGTGGCGCCGATCGCGCTTGCGCTGCTCGGGGCAGGCGGCATCAATAGCGTCGTTGCGCAGGCCATCGTCGCCGGGCAGCTTCCGCACGTAAAGGTCGTGGCGGTGTCCGGCGCCACCGCCGACTCGCCTAGCGCGATGCTGCTAGGCGAGCAGCTTGGCGCGAACGTCGTTGCGCCCGAGGGGCTAGTCGACGCTGGCGCCGCGTGGGTACTTGAAGCCGCGGGCGGCTCGGCCGTGAGGCAGCACGTGCCCGGCCTATGGGCGGCGGGCATAAACACCATCGTCATGAGCGTCGGCGCCATGATCGACGACCAAGTGCTGGCCGCATACCGCGGGCGCGGCGCCGTACAGGTCATCCTCCCAAGCGGCGGGATCGCCGGATTGGACGGCGTTCGTGCCCTGGCGGCCGTCGGTGGGCTGACCCTAGCCCGCATCACGACGACCAAGCATCCGAACGGGCTGCGTGGTGCGCCTTACCTCGAGGAACACGGCACCACGCTGCCAACCGACCACGCCGTGACCGTGTTCGAAGGCAACGCACGCGCCGCCGTCAAGGGCTTCCCCGCCAACGTGAACGTGGCGATCGCACTCAGTCTCGCCGGGCTTGGACCAGACCTAACCGAGGTCGTGGTGCGGTCCGACCCGTTCGCCACGGCCGTCACGCACCTGATCGAAGCCTCTGGCCCACTGGCAGCGCTGGAGGTGCGGCTACGTTCTCAATCCAGTCAACAGAATCCACGGACGTCCTACATGGCTGGCGCCTCGGCCGTATCGGCAGTGCGGTCTCTTGGCGTAGGCTAATGGAACATCACAGGGTTGGCGGGCACTAGTTATGTCGGGCAAGGTCACACGTTTGAAGCAGGTCATCGTCGACCGCATAAGGTCAGGAGACTATCCAGTAGGGCACCGCCTCACGAGCGCGCGGACCGCCGCCAGCGAGTTCGGGGTCCACTCGAACACCGTCAGCCGCATATACCGCGAGCTGGCGGACGAAGGCATAGTCCGCACCGTCCACGGTAGCGGCACGTTCGTGGTGTCCGTGCCAGGGCCTGAGCACGGTGGGAGTGCCATCGACGAACTGGCGGCCGATCTCGAGAGCCTCGCAGAGCAGGCACGGCATCTTGGCCTATCGCGAACGGCCTGGGACGACCTCGTTGCCGAAAGCTCGGATCGCGCTTTCGTGGATCCCGACCCAGGAATCTGGATAGTCGAGTGCAGCAAGCGCGACGTTGAGGCACTCTCCGTCAACCTCACGACGTTGTTGCGTAGGAGCGTCAATCCACTCCTCGTCAACGAGGTGCCGAAGTTGATGGATGACTGCGGGCCGCACGACATCTTCCTCACGACGCCCTTCCACTACGAGGAAGTCTCGGCGATGCTCGGGCCTGAACGGACATTGCTCAACGTCAACGTGGTCCCAACCACCGACACGCTCGTGACGTTCGCGCAGCTCGACCCCAGATCGACCATCAACGTCGTGGCGTCGAACGCACCTACCCTCGAGCGGCTCGTGAGGATGGTAAAGACTTACGCGCGGACGGCGCCTCAGTCCGCCGCGCTGATCGACTCACCCGAAGCTCGGGCCATGGTGCGATCAGCTCAGGTCGTAGTTGACACGCAGTCCATTCATGACCGCGTCCTGTCATGGGAACCTGCCGGAGCCGTGCTTACGGTCAGTTACCAGATCGAGCCGACGTCGTTAGCGTTCGTCCGCGAAGTCCTGCGCATGCGTGAGCTGGCGCCAGACGCGCGTGAACTCACTGCGGTGACGTGAAGGCGTCCTCACCCTCGAAAGGACCATCTCCATGACAACCCTCCCCGCCCTCGCCACTCGCAAGTTCGCTGTCCCTGCCACGCTGCTCACGGTGCTGGGCGCGGTGGCATTGCCGTTCTTCGTGCACATGCTGCCTCCGGTTGGCGCCACGCCCATGGGCGCAGTGTTGTTGCCGCTGTTCATAGCGCCGTTCATCGCGGTGTTGCTGTTCCACCCAGTCGCTGCGCTGGTGGCGTCGTTGGCAACGCCGCTCCTCAACCGCTCACTAACCGGTCAGCCAACGCTCGAGATGGCCGTGCTCCTCACCGTGGAACTGTGCGCCTTCACCGTCGCCGCGCTCGTCCTCACGCGCGTTTGGCGGCGGTCGGTGGTCAACGCGCCCATCGCGTACCTGATCGCCAAAGTCGTTGCGGCTGGCGTTCTTAGCGTCACCGCGCTCATACCGGCGCTACCGCTCGGTTACTTGTCGGCCTCCGTCGTCAACGCGCTGCCTGGCCTCGTGGTGCTTGTCGTCGTCAATCTGCTGGTCGTGAGGCTCGCGGGCCGGCCGAGTTCAAGGTGACCGTCGCCTCACCCAAGCTCGAGCTCGACTTTCAGGACGTCTCCCGGCGCCTGAAGGCATTGGGGCTGCCGGAGGTCGATGTCGTCGTGGGTATCGCGACCGGCGGCGTGGTGCCAGCCAGCCTAGTCGCCTACCACCTGGGGGCGCCTTTGAAGATCATCCATCTGAACTTCCGCGACCCCGACAACAAGCCGCGGCGCGAGGCTCCCACCCTGCTCGAGCCGTTCGATGGCCCGGCTCCGGGCAGCCGCGTGCTGCTCGTCGATGACGTCAGCGTGAGCGGCGCTACCATGGCCGTCGCCCGCCAACACCTGGCTGGTTGTGAGGTTACGACCCTCGCGTTCAAGGGCAAAGCCGACCTGGTCGTGCTGCCTGAGGTGGCGTCGTGCGTTGTGTGGCCGTGGGCGCTTAGCCCAGCCAGTTAACGCCAGCCGAGCCCGGGCGCCACGTACTTGAGTACGGCTTCGATGCTGTGCGCGCAGTACTCGACCCCAAGCTGGTTCGGAACGGTGAGGAGGAGCGTGTCGGCCTCCGCGATCGCCTCGTCCTCTGCTAGCTGCTTGACGAGCACGTCCGGTTCGGCGGCGTAACTGCGGCCGAAGATGGCCCGCGTCTTCTCGTCGATGAAGCCGATCTGATCAGCGTCGTTCTGTTCACGGCCGAAGTAGGCGCGGTCGCGGTCGTCCACCAGTGCGAAGATGCTGCGGCTAACGGACACGCGCGGCTCCCCAGGATGACCAGCCTCGCGCCAGGCTTCACGGAACACGCGGATCTGCTCGGCCTGCTGGATGTGGAACGGCTTGCCGGTCTCGTCGAACTTGAGGGTCGAGCTTTGCAGGTTCATGCGTAGCCGGCCCGCCCAGGCGGCGGTGGCGTCGGATCCGGCGCCCCACCAGATCCGCTCACGCAAGCCGGCCGAGTACGGCTCCAGGCGCAACAGGCCAGGTGGGTTAGCGAACATCGGTCGGGGGTTCGGCTGCGCGAAGCCCACACCACGCAGCACGTCGAGGAACTTGATCGCGTGGCGCCGGGCCATGTCGGCGTCGTCCTCGCCTTCCTCCGGCGCGTACCCGAAGTAGCGCCAGCCATCGACGACCTGCTCAGGCGACCCGCGGCTGATGCCAAGCTGCAGGCGCCCGCCCGCGATGAGGTCGGCGGCGCCAGCGTCCTCAGCCATGTACATCGGGTTCTCGTAGCGCATGTCTATGACGGCAGTGCCGATCTCGATGCGCGAGGTCTTAGCTCCGATGGCGGCCAACAGCGGGAACGGCGAGCCAAGTTGCCGCGCGAAGTGATGCACGCGGAAGTACGCCCCGTCAGCCCCCAACTCCTCCGCGGCCACGGCCAGGTCGATGGCTTGCAGCAAGGCATCCGATGCTGTGCGCGTTTGCGAGTGCGGGGACGGTGTCCAGTGCCCGAACGAGAGGAAGCCGATGCTCTTCGTCATATCCGTCGATTCTGGCACGGGTCGGGTGTCCGGCCCGTGACCGGGCTTCCGGCCCGGCCACGGCCTAAACTGACCCCATGAGGGTTCTCGTCACCGGCGCCACCGGCTTCGTTGGCGGCCACGTCGTGAAGCACCTGTTGGACGCTGGCATGCAAGTCACTACCTTCGGCCGCCTACAGCGGTCGACCGAGTTGCCAGCGACGGTCGCCAGCCTGCAAGGCGACGTCGTAACTAGCGAGGGTCTCGCGGCCGCCATGAGCGGCGTGGACGCCGTCGTTCACCTTGTCGGCATCATCCGGGAGCGCGGCGGCGCGACGTTCGAGCGGGTCCACGTCGAAGGCACGCGCAACGTACTCGCCGCGGCCGCTAGAGCTGGGGTGCCGCGGCTGGTACACATGAGCGCCCTCGGCGCAGGCGTTGGTTCCAGCAGCGGCTACCACCGCAGCAAGGCGGCGGCCGAGGAGCTAGTGCGGTCGTCGGCTGCCGCTTGGACCATCATGCGGCCGAGCCTGATCTTCGGTGTTGGCGATGCCTTCTTCGGAGGGACGCTCCGCGATCTCGTCACCCAGCCGCCGGTCATTCCGGTGGTAGGGAGCGGCGAATACCCGTTCAGTCCCGTGTGGATCGATGACGTTGCCACGGCGTTCGTTCGCGCGCTCGAGCGCCCGACCACGGTAGGTGGCAGTTTCGATTTGGTCGGCCCTCGCGAGTACACGCTCCGGGAGTTGCTCGTCTTGGTGCGCGAAACCCTTGGGCTGAACAAGCCGCTCGTGAACATTCCGCTGCCGCTCATGCGCGTGGGCGTTGCGTTGTTCAGACTGCTCCCGAACCCCCCGATTACACGTGACGAGCTGATCATGCTCCTCGCGGGTAACACTGGGGATCCCCGACCGGCGGTCGAAGCGTTTGGGCTGGAATTGGCGGCGCTAGAGGAGCACCTCGCGACAATCCTTAGCAACCGCCGCAGCCGCCAAGTGCTGCGTGCCTAGCGCCAAGTAACGCGGACCCCGCCTCTGCCGGTAACATGCCCCGATGCGCAGCACCGGCCAACGCATAGTGATCGTAGGTGGCGGCGCCGCCGGCTTCTTCGCGGCCATAACTTGCCAGGAAGCTAACCGGGCGGCGCGCGTAACCATCCTCGAGGCCAGCCAGGTTGTGCTGTCGAAGGTGCGCATCTCGGGTGGCGGCCGCTGCAACGTCACCCACGACCAGCCCGACCCGGCGCTGCTCGTACGGAACTATCCTCGGGGCGGCCGCGCGTTGTTAGGCCCGCTCACGCGTTTCGGACCGCGGGAGACGGTGGCGTGGTTCGCGCAGCGCGGCGTGCAACTCAAGACCGAGGCCGACGGCCGCATGTTCCCAACCACCGACGACTCTGCCACCATCATCGACTGCCTCGTTGGCGCCGCGAGAGATGCGGGGGTCGAGGTGCGCACCGGAGCGGCCGTGGTCAGCGTCGAGGTGCACGAACCCACAGGCGACGGGCATCCTGCGGAAGGAGCCGCCGCCAGGTTCCTCCTCCGGTTGAAGGACGGCAGCGCAGTCGCCGCTGACCGCGTCCTGCTCGCCACAGGCGGTGCGCCGGCGAGCTACCGTTGGGTTGCGGACTTGGGGCACACCGTCGAGCCGCCGGTGCCATCCCTGTTCACCTTCAAGATCGACGACCCGCGCCTGCACGGCCTAGCGGGCGTTTCCGTGCAGGATGGACGCGTGCGCCTGGACGGAGTAAAGGAGTCCCACGACGGCCCGCTGCTCATAACTCACTGGGGCCTCTCCGGTCCGGCCGTTCTGAAGGCGTCGGCTTGGGGCGCTCGGCCGCTCCACGACCACGGCTACCAACTCGGCGTGACGGTCAACTGGCGCCCAGACCTCACCGAAGA
>Ga0209916_1001753_pt1 | contig 15268 bp, 15 predicted proteins | sample ThiBio_1000_plan_FD_183956 | JGI IMG/M metagenome (GOLD analysis project Ga0209916, IMG submission 183956) | Wastewater bioreactor microbial communities from Cape Town, South Africa - Thiocy_solids_2 (SPAdes) | ecosystem: Engineered > Bioreactor > Thiocyanate-remediating > Anaerobic-Aerobic ... | reverse complement strand
AGTCTACAAGTTTGCTGTCGCCACCACCGATGTCTATAATTTTTGCCGTCTTTGTTAAGTCGAAAGAATGTATAAAGTCCAAAGAAGTTTTTGGAATATCTTGTGTCCAACTTACCTGGTTTGGTTCTTTGGTTTTGTAAACTGTGTCCCAATGATTTTGAGCTGTCTTGTCCATAAATGGAAGGTCGTTAAATTATTTTCAATGTTGTTCTGGATGTGGTTAAGGGTTGCACACAACGGTACGGCTTGGCGCAGGTGGGATATTTGAAATCCGTCTGCTGAAATGCCGGATGACAATTTAAAGTAAAAAATACTGTATTTAGATAATTTCTGTTGTGATGTCGTCTGCCGGTAGCTGAAGCCAGGAATTGTAATTAGCCGATTGTACTATGTCTTGCCCCACTTGAGCCAAACCGCCTGTTATGCGGTCGTTTTTTAACGATACCTAAGACATTTATTACAAAATGGACTGATAAGTTAAGTTTTTGATTTCATGTCTATTTACGGGTCCATAAATATATGTTTCGATAAAAACAACATAACCGAAATACGTTCCTGCATTAATTATAATTTGTTTCGACTTCTCTGCATTTAGGTCAAGCCGACTTAAATGCTTCTCCCAAATACTTTTACTATTATTTAATAAATTCTTTTTACTAATACTATTGTTTAAGTCCGAAATGTACTTAACCGAATTACAATATATGTCCTCAAAGTGTTTTTCGCTATTGAGCACATTATTAAAATATATATAATATAGTTCAACGCTATCGTCATTAGTTAAGTTGCGGATCTTGATCAAGTCATTTGCCAAATGTCCTGTAGATCGTTCTTCATAACGAACAACGGATTTAGCTTTACATTCAATTAGGCACAATACTTTAGAGTCAGTTTTGTCTATAATTGCTATGTCAATTCGGTTACGCGAATTATTAACTCTTGGTCTCCACTCACGGCAAACGAGATACTTATCTTGATATTTCTTGTGTAATTGAAAAGCTATTTTATCACGAAGTGGTAATTCAATTTTACTCGTTAGCGCTAAGAATGCCAATTCATCGTCCTGATATACCTTATGAATTGAAGCTATGATTTCTTCGATGTCTGATTTAAATGTCATGTTGTGTTTTCTTAAAATGCCGCATAACGGTACGGCTTGGCGATGTGGTGGTATTTGAAAATCGTCAGCCCGTAACTGATGCTCATTAAAGTTATAAATATTGATGATAAGAACTACAGCCCGGTGTTATTCGTCTGCCGAAACTGAAGCCGATAGCGAACCAATTGCTGAAAATATATTCGTCACCCCGCCATATTGCCAAACCGCCTGTTGTACGCCTGTGACTTGTCACGTATGATAAAAGGGGCAGACCACCAATATCCCTCGGGCGTAAGGTCAAACGAAATTATAGTTTAAGACTGATTGAAATTTATTTGTCTACAGCAAAACATATTACAAAGTATAAGAAGCTAAGCCTGCCGAATTTTGTCGGGCGCAGGGCCTAACTGCTGGAAACTTACTATTTTTCAATGTCAAACAAAACACATTTAATAAACGGTCTATTAAAAGCCGTCAAAATAAACCTATACAAAACCTGGCAACAACTTACCAATACAAACTACGTCTACGAAGCGCTGGCAATGCCGAAAAAATTGCTATGGCTGATTAACTGCCCCTGTGTCCGCTAATGTCTGCGGGAACTGCCCTTACAGATTATTTAAAAAATCGTTAATCAAAATGCCCACGGCCTATGTTTTTAAATATAAATTTCATCGGGCAGTTTACTATATAATTAATGCAAAACATTTTTCCAAGGCATGGCGTGCAACGTTGCCGGCTTTGCGCAGGTGGGATATTAGAAATCCGTCTGCCGAAATACCGGATTACAATTTATAGTAAAAAATGCTGTATTTAGATAATTTATGTTATGATGTCGTCTGCCCATAGCCGAAGTTCGGAACTGCAATTAGCCGACTGCACTACGTCCCGCCCCACTTGTGCAAAACCGAATGTTATATGGCGCTCTCAGTCCGTCAACGGAAGGCACAGGAATAAAAATGTCCCAAAGTCTGCCGCTACTTATTGTCTAAAGCTTAGTTGTAAAACCGGGTCAATTTATTTTAAGCTCCAATAAGCTAGAAACTGTCACCACCAGGTTGCTGAGTAAAATAAGCAAATCGGTCAACCCCAACTATTTAAAAATTATATTACTGCTGCACGAAGGGAATATGTCTACCGAAACCGCTTTGATACAAATAAAGGAAGTCCGGCGCTTAAATAGTCCTGTAAAATAATATGAATTTCAAAAGTCGCTGCAAAAAAGTCTACATAATGAAACCGTTTGCCAAAGTCCCCAAAGCTAGAATGTCCAGACTTTAGAAAAGAAAAGTCGTTGCAAAGTTATTTTGAAATTTGACTTTAAGGAAACTGTCATACGAAACCTGCTGAAATTTATAGTGAACTAAGATTTGCAACCAGTCTACTGAATAATCGTAGCTTTTAATAGTAAGCTTTGTCCTGTCACCACTTGCCATAGCGAAAGGAAATTATTTAAGTGCCATATAACGGTTGTATTTGTATATAAGACGCACTACTTAAATTTTACTTTCCATTGATTATCAAAGATAAATAAGTTGTTTCTGGAAATTACGGAGTGCGCCAATGACAATTAAGTAATTTTATAATATGTCGTCCGCGGCCTTTTCCCACAAACTGTCTAACGGACTTAATATGTTGATCAACTGCTCTTTTTTTACATGCAGGTAGCGCTCCGTTGTCTTTATACTGAAATGTCCCAGCAGGTCCTTGATGTACCTTACATCTACACCCTTTTCTAATAAATGCGTGGCAAAACTATGCCTTAATCCATGAAAACTGATATGTTTTTTTATACCAGCCTTCTCCTTTGCCAACTGAAATACCTTCTGCGCACTCTTTACACTATAAGGCGTTCCGGCTTCCACACCTTCAAATACATACACCCTGGGCCTGGGCTTGCTTTCTTTTATATATGCCCGCAGTATATCCAGTACCAACGGACTTAACATTACATACCTGTCCTTTTTTCCTTTTGCACGCTCTACAAAAATTTGCATCCTGTCACTGTCTATATCCGCTAACTTTAAACTCACCACCTCGCTCACCCGCAGCCCGGCGCCATAAGCGGTAAATAATATGGCCTTATGCTTTTTATTGCCAACACTCGCAAATAAGCGCCTTAACTCCTGTTCGCCCATCACCTTCGGAAGCTGCAACGGTTTCTTAGGCCGGGGAATCTCCCAAAAAAATCTTTCTTTTCCCAGTACCTGTTCAAAATAAAATTTCAATGCATTGATCCGGCTATGCGCAGTATTTTCTCCAATGCCCTCTCTGCTCACAGCATAATGCATATATCTTTTTACATCTTCTACCGACAGCTCTGTTACTGCCTTATTTTTCAATAATTTCAGCAACTGCATAAACTCGTTGCGGTATGTACGTATAGTAGACGCGCTGTATGATTTCAACGCTAACTTTTGAATGAACTTCTTTAGCTCTCCCAGGTTTTCTTCGCTCAGCCTCCAAACCGCCGAATTGGGCGGCGCACTGTTAACATTTGAAATCAGTTCCACAGGCCGTGGCTCACTTTTTTTCTCCTTCAGGTATTTTCGTATTGCGGTGGTGTCTAAAGTGGCCCTGCCGCTTACCGATTGTTGAAAGGCTTTATAGTCCGCTTCCTGCAAAGGAATATACCAGCACTTATGGGTTTTACTCCATGCCGCGCATGGCAATGCTTTTAGAATTTTATTAATAGTAATGTCTAATGGAAAATGCAATGCTATGCATGCATTGCCGCGATGGGTGAGTGGTGTTAGCCGGATGTTTTCCATGACCTGTTATTAATGCAAAAGCCTTCTCAGTCACAGGGTTTGGTGAGAATAAGGTTGAAAACTGTTTTACAAGTTATAAATTAACTGGTTTTAATTCAATATTATTTCGTAAAAGATGGATTTATTTAGTATTTGGTAGTTTATTAATAATAATCTCGCGCCGGCGAAAAAGTCCCAGGCTCCGTTTCCCTGGTGCGGCTATGATCTTCCCCCAGGGGTCCTTTTATCACCGATTCGAATTTATTGCCTTCTTCGATCCGGTTTATTTTTTATTAAATTTACAAAACAGCTTTTATTAAATTATACGGAAATGAAAGAGTTGGAATTAGCATGTATTAAGGAAATGCTCATTACGAGGGTGAACGGTACCACAAGCTTACCCTTGTTCGACATGCTTTCCGTAGAAGAACCACTTGAAATAAGAATAAGCTATGGCCCGGAAACCAAAAGATTGCAAAAGAATATCTCTGTAACGATGCGCACCCCAGGTAATGATCTGGAATTGGCAATCGGCTTTTTATTCACGGAAGGAATTATTTCTTCTTACGATAATGTGAAGAACGTGTACCATGCAGGCATGAAATGCGCATCACAAAAACAAAACATTGTTCAGGTAGAACTTACTGAAAGTACCATACCCCGGTTGATGCAATCAGACAGGAATTTTTATACCACTACCAGTTGTGGTATTTGTGGAAAAAGCTCCATTCAATCTATACGAACGGTTAGCCCCTTTCGCCATTTGGAAAAGGTTCCCCAAACCGTATCTGCAGATACCCTTTACCAGTTACCGGGAAAATTAAAAGAGGCACAAAGCAGTTTTGACGCCACTGGTGGTATTCATGCATCCGGACTTTTTACCATAGAGGGCAACCTGGTAATTTTACGGGAAGACGTTGGCAGGCACAATGCCTTAGATAAATTAATCGGTAGTGCTTTAACCGGTCGCTTACTGCCATTGAACCGGCATATTTTGCTGTTGAGCGGGAGAGCGAGTTTTGAATTAATTCAAAAAGCGGCTATGGCCGGTATTTTTATTGTTGCTGCCATTGGAGCACCATCAAGCCTTGCCGTAGAATTGGCCATGGAGTTCGACATTACATTGTTGGGCTTTCTTAAAGAAAACAGGTGCAATATTTATCACGAAAGTAAATTCAATAAGATTGTTGGCTGAAAAAGACTTTGTTTGCATTGATAACGCCGAAGAAGATCAAAAAGACAATTATTCTAATCTACACCTTACCTGTTAAATAATAAATACCGGTATTATGAAAGAAAATAACGGGAAAAAAGATAAAGCAGAGGAGAATTATAAGGAAGAACCTTCTGCGGAGAACCCCTACAAGCTGTTAGACCTTAAAGTAACCGGGGCAAAAAACTGGGCTGCCGGTGTACCTGCTGTTGTGGCTTCCCTTAGCGATCTTATGGAGGAGAAAACGCTGATCAGGGGAGGGAAGGCTTTATTTAAGATGAACCAGTTTGATGGTTTTGATTGTTCAAGTTGCGCCTGGCCCGATCCGGACGACGACCGGTCGTCTGTAGCCGAATACTGCGAAAATGGGGCAAAAGCACTGGCAGAGGAAGCTACTACCAAAAAAGTTACGGCGGAGTTTTTTATTAAAAATTCCGTTTACGATCTTGCCCGGTTAGATGATTACCAAATAGGCAAAAAAGGAAGATTAACTGAACCTCTGTACCTGCCTCAGGGTGGTACTCACTACCAGGCTATCAGTTGGGACGACGCTTTCAAAAAAATTGCAGCGCATTTGAATGCCCTGGAAACTCCGGATGAAGCCGCTTTTTATACTTCCGGAAGAACAAGCAATGAAGCATCGTTCCTGTACCAGCTTTTTGCAAGGGAATACGGTACCAATAATATGCCCGACTGCTCCAATATGTGCCACGAAACATCCGGTACGGCTTTATTGCCCACCATCGGGATTGGTAAGGGAACAGTGAAGCTGAAAGATTTCTACGATACAGATGTAATAGTGATCATCGGGCAAAACCCCGGAACCAACGCCCCCAGGATGCTGAGCGCTTTGGCAAAAGGTAAAAAGAACGGGGCCAAAATTATTGCCATCAATCCCTTACCCGAAGCAGGATTGATGGGATTCCGTGATCCCCAGGAAATAAGTGGCATTGTTGGCAATGGCGGTAAACTTGCAGACCTTTACCTGCCCGTAAAGATAAACGGAGATATGGCTTTGTTGAAAGCACTGGAGCTGCTGCTGCTTGATTTTGAAAAAAAATCTCCGGGAGAGGTGTTTGACCAAAAATTCATAGCCGAAAAAACCACAGGGTACGATTCCTTCATCAAACAGTTTAATAAGTATAAGCTGGAAGACCTTGCGCAAATTTGTGGCGTACCAGGCGCCGCCCTTTATGAGGCTGCCCAAATGCTGGCTTTTAAAAAGCGCATTATTATTTGTTGGGGAATGGGACTAACACAGCAGCCCAACGGGGTAGATATGATTAGAGAGATTGTTAATTTGCTACTGCTGAAGGGAAGTATTGGTAAGCCGGGTGCAGGCGTTTGCCCCGTTCGCGGACATAGCAATGTGCAGGGCAACCGCACCATGCTGATCAATGAAGAACCGACCAATGAACAATTGAACCGCATACAGGAAGTTTTCGGTTTCAACCCCCCGCGTAAGCACGGGTACGATGTGGTTGGAACTATTAAAGCGATGCATGAAGAAAAGGTAAAAGTTCTTTTCTGTATGGGCGGAAATTTTTTATCGGCAACACCGGATACAACTTATACGGCCGAAGCATTGAGAAAACTGCGCTTAACAGCCTTTGTATCTACCAAGCTTAACCGCGGACATTTAATTCATGGCAGGGAAGCTATTATTCTTCCAACACTATCACGGAGTGATATTGATATGGTGAACGGCGCACACCAGTTTGTGAGCACAGAAAATTCAATGGGCGTGGTAGAATCATCAAAGGGGGTGCTAAAGCCAGTTTCTGATGACCTTATTAATGAAACGCAGATTGTATGCCGTATGGCAATGGCAACTTTAGGGAACCGGTCTGTTGTTAACTGGAGGCAGTACCATGATAGTTACGATGCCGTAAGGGACGTTATTGAAAAGTGCATCCCCGGTTTTGAGCGTTATAATATCAGGATACGCCAAAAAGGAGGATTTTATCTGCCGAACGCCGCACGGGATGGGAACTTCATCACCAAAGCATTCGGCGATCGTGCTCCGTTTACTTTAACCGCCGTACCCGGCAATACACTTGCTCATGATGAATATATGATGGCTACCACACGTTCGCACGACCAGTTTAATACTACCATATACGGACTTGACGACCGGTACCGGGGGATAAAAAATGGGCGACGGGTTATATTTATGAATGAAAAAGACATTGAGAGCGGCGGATTTAAAGCAAATGATAAGGTAGATTTATTCAACTACGACGATGGTATTGAACGCATAGCACCTTTGTTCATTATTGTTCCCTACCAGGTACCGGAGCGGAATGCGATTACCTATTTTCCCGAAACAAATGTGCTGATTTCTGTAAACAATGTGGTGAAGGAAAGCAATATGCCTGCGTCAAAGTTTGTAAAAATTAAAATCAAAAAGCACAACCCGGCGGTATACAAACAGATACATCAATTGTAAAGCTTGCGCCAATGCCTGTTAAAACGAATTTCAACAGGGGCTTATCTATCAGTACCTACGCTGTATATATAAGTATCTATTTTTAGCCGCTTAAGTCGTAAACGAGTTACATGTAATGGTATTCTGTAACAACTACAAGCGGTTAATGTTGATCAACCGGTTAAATTCAATGCCTGCAATAGCGGTCTATTGCTGAGATCACAGTAGTTGTTGCGATTCTTTACCAAAAACCGGCAATACCATCTGGCAATGATAGCGGCTAAAATTGTCGTTTCATTCGTGCATCCATGGCTGTTTTTTACCCAGGATCCTTCTCACCTTTTCCGCATCTTCCGGCGTATTCACATTCATTAAGGCTTCAGGATTTTTCGGCTTTAAAATAAGGGTGTCACTATTAATCAATATCTTTTGCGGGTAGGTGTTTCCGATCCCCAAAAAATTCAGCAAAACCAGGTAACTTTTCGGCTCCCAAATGGTTATCAATGGTTCGGGAAGTCCGTCAAACGGGCTTTCGTAAGTTGTGGCAACTTTTTCGGTATTTCTGTTTTCAATTAAAAATCCTAAAGATTTTTCATCCAGTAAAGGCAAATCACAGGCTACAACCAACCAGGCTTTATCGCCCTGTGAGCGAAGTGCAGAAAGTATTCCGCCAATGGGTCCCATGTTCAAAAACGTGTCGGGCAGGGGTTTATAAGCGGCATCAACATCTTTTGCCTGTTCAGGGCGGCAGGAAATATAAACTTCCCCGCAAAATTTATTGAGCATATCAGCCACCCAATAGCGGTGCTCCCTGCCGTTCCATTTTATTAAGTCCTTATCTGTGCCCATGCGCCTGCTTCTGCCCCCCGCAAGTACCAGCCCGTTTAATGGAGGGATATGCTTATCTTTTGAAATCATTTTTGCCGCCGGTTTTAACTTCAATGTTTGTGGCGCCATGGATGACAATTTCATGCTGCTCATTCATATCAGTAATGTTATCCATCATCTTATCCTCCTATTGATGCCATGGATTCGTGTTCGCGGTGTTGAGCTACCAGCATATGTTGTGCTTCCCATCCGTCCAGTGTTTTTTTCAGAATAGCATCCGTTATTAAAAGCTTTAGTTCTTCATTGGTCTTTCCTTCACGCAAAGCGTCTTTGAGGTTTAATTTACCGGCATCGTACAGGCAGGTTCTTACAACACCGGTTGGCGTAATACGAACGCGATTGCATGAGCCGCAAAACAACCGGGTATAAGCTGCAATGATTCCCACATCGCCTTTATGACCGGGAATGGTATAATGATACGCCGTAGCGTGTGGTGGATCTGTAGCTTTACCAATGGAAGGAAAATGCTCCCGGATGTGATCCAAAATGTGCAGGTAATTCCAACTCAGCGAAACTTCGCGACTTTTTCCGTTAAATGGCATTTCCTCTATGAAGCGAACACTTACCGGCAGCGCTTTCGTTAACTGAACCAAAGGAATAATGTCATCAATATTCCTGTTTTCCATTACAACGGTATTGATTTTTACTTTGATGCCATATTCCAGCAGTTTATCCATTGTGGACAGAACCTTATCAAGCCCGTTCCGGTGGGCTATTTGAGTAAAGCGGTCATTATCTAATGTATCCAGACTCAGGTTCACTGATTTTATACCGATTTTTTTTAATTCAGGAACCAAAGGAGCAGTTAGTAACCCGTTGGTGGTAAGCGTAAGTTCCTTGAGTCCGGGAATCCGGGAAATGCTTTTTAAAAACGACAACAGACCTTTTCTTACAAAAGGCTCACCTCCGGTAACGCGGATCTTTTCAACACCCATTTTTACAAATAGAGAACATATCCGCAACATTTCTTCATAAGTCATCAGTTCATTGCGGGGTAACCAGTTCAAGCCTTCTTCAGGCATACAATAGGTGCACCGGAGATTGCACCGGTCTGTAACAGCCAGCCGCAAATAACTTATTGTGCGTCCATAACTATCTGTAATCATTACTTTAGTTTATACGGCGAATGGTACAGCGAACCACTGTGCTACTTTCCAAAAGAGCGATGCTGTCAAATTTACTTCATCCGTGTAAATATCAGTCCCAAATCTTTTTCCCAGGTATGAAAACCTTGCTGGTCAATTTCCGAATACGGTTCTGAAGCTCTTTAAACTTTATTCAGGTTGTTTTGAATGTGCTGCATGGATTGCGTTACTGTTTTGATTGCTTCCCTGTAAAGCATACTGTTTCGTTTATTCAGCGATTCAAGTAATGAAATATATTCCGACATGTATTTTACGGAAAACCCATATTCAATATTGGCAATGCCGGCGCTGTTATCAATGATATCAGCATACTTGGTGGTTTGCGCGTCTGTACTGATGTATTTTAGCCTGCCGTTTTCCATCTTTGCTCAAAAATTTCGTAAAGAAATGACCTTATATCTTCTTCCGGCACCGTTGTGTCTTCAAGAACATCGTGCAGCAATGCCGCAGAGAGCAATACCTCGCCGGTACTTACTTTATTGCAGGTTTGCATTACGTGCACTACGTGATGGCTAAAGGTTTCGTCGGCAATTTTTTTTGTTGACCCTCGTGGGCTTTTGCCGCAAAGGCCTGAACTTTTTCTATCAGTGTAGTGTCCATTACTACGCTATTAATTTGTATATCTCCGAATGGCTTTTATGGTTAGCGCGGTAGCCAGTCCACCCAGGATGTATAAGCTCACCGTTAATATTTTCGTTTTTGTTGTTCTGGTAACAGGTTCATCATTCAGTCCCATCGGCGCAGGCAACGAAATAGCGCCTATACCCGCAATCAGGCCGTATCCCGCTCCTCTGAGTAAAAGGTTTTCGTCATTTGCACCCCCAATCATAGCATAGTAACCCGTGTTTGCTCCCAGGTCACCGGCTAATGTAAGTCCCGTTAAAGTATTTCCTGTTGGCGGTTCCGCATCAGCATTTTGAAACGCCCTGGTTACGGCTTCCCCGCCTATGATATCTATCCTGGGTGCATCTTTATCAAAACGTGCAAGTGCCTGGTGTGCGATGTTTAAAACTACCGAGCCTGCAAGGCCGCCTAATATATTTTCTACAACTTTCATAGTTTCTGTATTTAAATTTATTACGTTGTCTTTTTTATGATCTGTTGATTGTGGGCTTCCGGGAGATTGATTTTATATATTAATTGCAATTTGCATGCCGCCGAAATTCAGTGTACTTGTCAGGAAAATTGAGGAAATTGTTGCCCAATGATTGATTTCTCTGATCGCTGGTATTTAACAGACAGAGACAGCGCTATTTTTCTTCCGGCTGCATATTGTTTATCAGCCAAATTATTGTTCCTTCTTTTTTACTTTTGACTCATTGGGAGCCCTGACGGCAGATATCCTCACGTAATTTTACCACTATCAGCGGAGAATATCCATACAACTCAATTGTATAATAAGTAAAAATAATTGTATTCTATACATTTATACATCGGATTCTGCATAAATACGGGTTGTTAAGAGGAAAGTCTTAATGCACCTTCATCGTAATTTTCCTGCAGTGTAGAAGAAGAATGACTGATCATTTATATTAAGCACTATTTTTTAACAGTGCAAACCAGTGTTTCTTTGTGTAACAAATCCAATGATCCTTATCCAATATCCGAATCCGATAATCCAGTTGATCCGGTATCCATGATGAACATCCCGATCCTGCGACAGCCCTTGCAGAACCAGAACAACACCTGATCCAATACCCTAAGGAAGAACAGCAATGTATTTTAACCGTCCGTCAAAATCATTGCAATTGTAACAACAGAAAATGGTGCAGCGCTTTGCGTTGCTGATTAAACGGATCCCCTTCACAACCTTAATCTATTGCCATTTTCTGTTGTTTTTTAAAAGCTTAATCAAGACTCCTTTCCGAAAATGGGCCTTATTAATAAAAATCAAGCGTGAACTTTTCTTAACTCTATTCATAAAAAAAGGGGCAGCATAGAAATGCACCCCGTTTTTAAATCCAATATCCTATGAAAAACCAGTGCAAATATAAGTTTACATTTAATCAGTTTAAGGTTTAATCAGTAGCTATTCGATGGTTAGCCCGAATGCTTCGATGAATGATCTATGCCGGTACTAACGAGTTAGAAGCGCTTTTACAAAATCATCATCCGTTTACACTGTTTAATTTTCCGCAACAAGCTATTTATACCGGCTGGTAATAATGGGTAATTTGACATGCGGTTAAAATTTGCCTTTTCTTTCCTGGTAATGGGTAGGTTTATTGATGGTTTGTCCGCCGTGCTTTAACCATTCCGCCTGTATCTCCATCATTTGTTTTAGCTGCACTTTTGGATATCCGAACAAACGGCAGGCTTCACCTGCATTGCTCAGCAAAGCGGTGTCTTGCTCTTCGTTCACCAATACCGTCGTTTTACCAAACATTTTTCCAAATTCGTGCGCGGCCCATCTTACCGGAATAATTTCCGGGCCTGTTATATTTATTGTTTTAGCCGGTGTTTCGCAATACAGCAGCGCCCTGATGGCCATTTCGTTGGCATCGCCCTGCCAGATGGAGTTGATATGCCCCATGCTGACATCAATGGGTTTGTTCTCCATTACGGAACGGGCAATTTCGGGCAGTACACCATAGCTTACGTCACTGGCATAATTAAGCCGGTAAATAAAGAGGGGAGTGTTGTGCTTAGATGACTGGTATTGAAATAAACGCTCCCTGCCCAGGCACGACTGGGCGTATTCTCCCACTGGTTCCGGCTCTGTATGCTCGGTGGCGCCGCCGGATGTTACGGTCACAAGCGGATATACGTTTCCGGTAGAAAAAACCACTATACGGGAGTCTTTGTACTTTTCGGCTACCCGTCCCGGTAAGTAGGTATTCATCGCCCAGGTAAAATATTCTTTTCCTGTTGTGCCAAACTTTGTACCGGCCAGGTACAGCACATTTTCTGCAAAGGGCAGCGCCTGCAACTGTTCGTCTTCCAGCAGGTCGGCCTGCAGCGTTATTACCCCGGCCTGCTCCAGGCTTTCCCGAACACCGGGTTCAGAAAAACGCGAAACGGCTGTTACCTTTTTTGATAGGCCCGCCCTTTCAATGGCTTGCCGGGTAAGCTTTGCCAGTGCCGGCCCCATTTTGCCACCTGCGCCCAAAATTATGATATCGCCCTGTATTTTGGTTATATCGGTTAGCAATGCCGGCGAAGGCTGCAGCAATTGTTCGTATGCAGTTTCAATACCTTTCATGTTATTTTTTATCAGGATCAGAAGAATAGCTTTATGGTATAAAAATATGGATTGTTGACTCACTTTGGTACATCAGCCGCGAAGCATTATTGTAACTGAACTTTTGGGGTTATGTAAAATAGCCGGTAAACTCTATATCTGGTAAGGTATCAATAGCTAAAGCGGTTTGCACAAAGAAAACCGCGGTAAAGAAAAAAACAGAGTGTAATAAGCAATGAAGAAGAGGTGATGATGAAAAAATAAGTGGTTTTATTTTCCGGAGAAATAAAACCACAGCAAAAAGGCGGCGAGCAGCACCAAAAACAGGAAGGTCCAAATACCCCCATGGTCATTGTTCTTTTTCCATATCAGTGCAGATGATGCTTCGGTTGTAAATGTTCTTTTCATCAATCCCAGAAAATCATAGAATGCATCCTGCACATTGTCTTTGGTGGCGGCGCCGTTCTCTGGTTTTGTTGCTTCAATATTGATTATAGTACTGTCTTCCGACTCGGGAATGAGTTTTACGGAAATGATTACAATACAAAAAGACTTTATCCAGCCGAAAAGAAATGAATTTGATGATATATTCTTATAATATGATTCAGGATAATCTTTCCCTTTATCCAATAGCTCACCAATGGTGTCTTTCACCGTTTCAATTTCACGGTCAACTTTCAGCACCGTTTTAATAGCAGATGTATGTATTTTCTCTTTCATCTAACTATACTTATTATTTAATAGTGCAATCTTCCTGCCATATTGTGTTCCGCGGGGGCTTGTTTAGGGGATGTTAACAAATAGGATATTAATGTTAATTCTATTGAAATTAAACAGGGAAGGTAATTTATTGAGAAATTCGGATGGCTGATGTTTTAACCACTCCGGAATGTGAAAGCGGCAGCGAAATGAAGCTGAAATTACAGTCGTTACCGATTGTTTTTTTGTTGTATTTGATGATAAAGAAACCCGAATCAAATTATATATATTTCACCTTACTGAGGAAATAAAAAAGCTGTTCCCAATGCTGAAAAAACAATGACATCACCCGAATCTTTCCACTCTAAAAGGCTTCAGATCAATACTGCTTTTTTCTTCATTTACAATTTCACTCACTAATTTCCCGGTTCCCGCCCCCAAACTTAATCCGAGCATAGCATGGCCGGTGGCCACCACCACATTGTTGTAGCTTTTTATCTTCCCTATATAGGGCAATCCATCGGCCGAACAGGGACGGTAACCGTACCACAATTTATCCTGTGGAGGCATCGGTACATCAAATTCGGGGTAGAACCTTTTCACCGCATTTAAAATGCCTTTCACCCTTTGATAACGTGGTGGGGTAGACGTAGATACTACCTCCATCGTTCCTCCAAAGCGGATCTTATTGCCGTCCATGGGCGTAATGGCTACTCTTCCTTCGGCTAATACGGCCGGGTGGTTCAGGCGATAAGGTGAGTTTTCAAGGGTTACCGAATAGCCGCGACCGGGCATCAGCGGAATTTTAGTATTAACCATTGCAGCTACGTCGCGGCTCCATGCTCCTGTAGCTATCACCACTGCAGCTGCATCGAAATCTTCGCTGGGCGTTATCACTTTTTTTACTGTGGTTCCGTTCTTTTCAAAACCGGTTACAGGGGCGCTGCCCACGAGCTTCACTCCGTTTTGCTGTAAAAGTGAAAGCAATCCCTGCATTAACTTATTGGGGTATAAGTGGGCATCGCATTTAAACAATATAGCGCCAATGGCATTGATTTTTGTATGCGGTTCCAGTTGTCTCAATTCTTCTGCATTCAGCAATAAGGCTTCCAGCCCAAGCGCTCTTGCCTGTTCAACCGTATGATATGCATGTTCTGCTACAGGTTGGGTTTGAAATATTTCCAGTAACCCTTTATGCTCGTAAGCAAAATCGAATCCTGGGATTGCTGCCCAGGTTTCATATTCTTTTTGACTCAGTAAAGCGATATCACGTAAAGGGATAGCCGAAACTGTTACATGCCGGGTATTTGCACTCCGTGCAAATTTCAATCCCCAGTCGGCCAGCGACCGGTTAAGGGAAGGTTGTACATAAAAAGGGCTTTGCTTATTGAACATCCACTTAAAGCCCTTCCAAACAATACCGGGGGTAGCTAAAGGAATAAAATGGCTCGGACAAACATAGCCGGCGTTGCCGTAGGAACAATTGTTTGAGAAATCATCTTTATCCAATACTGTTACTTTATAACCCAACTGTTGCAGGTAATAGGCGGAGCTTAAGCCCATGATACCACCGCCAATAACAACCACATGCTTCATTAAAATTGTATTGATCCTTTTTTGTTAAATTAAAACTAATCTCCCGAAGTTCACTAATAAGCGGCGTATTTCAAAAAGAATGGTGGGGAGAAGGGGAGGGGAGAAGTGAGAGGGGAGAGGGGAGAGGGAGAAGTGAGAAGTGAGGTCTCATGTATAAGAAAGGGTCCTGTAAAAGTGTAAATTGAAGGTTGAATAAAGACATTCAATCACTTTAAAAACAGAGACCCATGACACAAGTTAGGCAATTAGATTTTAGCGGTACTACTATT
>Ga0209916_1001752_pt1 | contig 15280 bp, 7 predicted proteins | sample ThiBio_1000_plan_FD_183956 | JGI IMG/M metagenome (GOLD analysis project Ga0209916, IMG submission 183956) | Wastewater bioreactor microbial communities from Cape Town, South Africa - Thiocy_solids_2 (SPAdes) | ecosystem: Engineered > Bioreactor > Thiocyanate-remediating > Anaerobic-Aerobic ... | reverse complement strand
ATCCTTCATCAGAAAGACAAGTAATCGTAAATTATAAATCTCTACTTTATAATTGATATAAATTCTATTACCGTATAAGCACGAGGAATCGACGAAACCAAACCATCAAACAGGACTCAATTATTATCTAGAATAATTCTATTTCTAAAGCGCAACTCTGCACGACGGTGCTGTTGACCAAATACCTCGACAGCAAAGCGAAGCCGGGCCAAATTCCGACCCTGACAGCCAGGGCTGCGCTGGATGCTTCGACGTTCCGCCCAACAGGTTTTCGATGCCCACGAAGAGACCCGACGAGATGGACGGCAAGGAACCCGGAACAGACCCTGTAGCGATAACCCGACAGGGCATTCCGGCCGGCATCTGGGCCCTCGGCTTCGTTTCGCTCCTGATGGATGTCTCGTCGGAGATGATCCATGCGCTGTTACCGGTCTACATGGTGACGGTGCTCGGCACCTCGGCGCTCGCCGTCGGCGTGATCGAGGGCATTGCCGAAGCCACCGCCTCGATCACCAAGGTGTTCTCCGGCGCGCTCAGCGACTGGCTCGGCAAGCGCAAACTCCTCGCGGCACTCGGTTACGGCCTAGCCGCCTGCACCAAGCCGATCTTTCCGCTGGCCCCCACCCTCGATTGGCTCATCCTGGCGCGCTTCATCGACCGCATCGGCAAGGGCATTCGCGGTGCGCCGCGGGACGCCCTGGTGGCCGACATCGCGCCGCCGCATCTACGTGGCGCGAGTTTCGGTCTTCGCCAGTCGCTCGATACGATCGGCGCGTTTCTCGGGCCGCTCCTCGCCATCGGGCTGATGTGGCTGACGGCCGATCATTTCCAGGCGGTGTTCTGGGTCGCCGTCATTCCTGCCGTCCTGTCCGTCGGCTTGCTTCTGGTCGCCGTAAAGGAGCCGGACCGACCGAAGGCGCAGCGCCGCGTTCGCATGCCCCTGCACCGCGATGAACTGGCCCGCCTGGGCGCGACCTATTGGTGGATCGTCGCGATTGCGGCGCTCTTCACGCTTGCTCGCTTCAGCGAAGCCTTCCTGATTCTGCGTGCGCAGTCGATCGGGTTGCCGCTGGCATCGGTCCCGATCGTCCTGGTGATCATGAGCCTCGCCTATTCCCTGTCCGCCTATCCGGTCGGCGTCCTGTCAGATCGCGTGAATCGCCTGACGCTTCTGGCTCTTGGCCTCGTTCTTCTCGTTTTGGCCGATCTCGTTCTGGCCTTTGCGACGGACATCATTGGGCTTGCGGGTGGCGTCGTGCTCTGGGGCCTCCACATGGGGTTCACGCAAGGCTTGCTGGCAACCCTCGTTGCCGAGGCGGCCCCTGCGGAACTGCGCGGCACCGCGTTCGGCATGTTCAATCTGATGACCGGAGTTGCCCTGCTCGTTGCAAGCATTGTCGCCGGGTTGCTCTGGGACATGGCCGGGCCACGAGGGACATTCCTGGCGGGGGCGGCTTTCGCCATGCTAACGCTCGCCGGATTGTCCGCCATTCGCGGCCGGTTGAGAGGGAGGGCGAATGCCTGAACACGCGCCCCGCCATGCCGCCGACCTGCCAATGTCGGCCCTGCGGAACACATCAAAGACACTGACGCTGGAGTGACAACCCGGGAGTTCCAAATGTATCAACTCGACGCGGCTGTGACGCGTGCAATCAACGGCTTGGCCGGACACAGCGCAGCCATCGATTTCCTGATGATCTGGGTGTCCACCATCGGCATCCCGGTGCTCGTGCTGGCCGTCGCGGTGCAATGGTGGCGACGAAGCGACAGGCCGCACACGCGCCATGTTCTCGTTGCCGCCGGGCTTTCCTTCCTTGCCGGGCTCGCGCTTAATCAGATCATCCTGCTCCTCGTACATCGGATGCGGCCCTATGATGGCGGCGTCACCCATCTCCTGATCGCCCCCAGCGCCGATCCCTCATTCCCGTCCGACCATGCAACGGCGAGCTTCGCCATCGCGGCGGCGTTCCTCGTGCACGGCATGCGGCGCGCCGGGCTTGGCTTCCTCGCCGCCGCTGCCCTCGTCGCCTTCTCGCGCGTCTATCTTGGAACCCATTATGCCGGCGACGTTCTGGGTGGGGCCATGACCGGAATCATCGCCGCCATCATTGTCCGCATGGCCTATCGGGAAAACACGCGCTTCGACCGTTTCATTACCGGTATTCTATAAGACGTGGCCTGCCACTCGTCATAGCCTCCGCATCGACCTGTGATTTAACGCCTTGCCGGCAGCCCTGATTTTCTCACCGCTGGGAAAGTTCGGGAACCGTTCCTTTGTGAAGGATGGGCGGATGCTTTGCGCAGGCTCCACCCTGGAGAGGGTATCCATACGTTCTGGGATTATTTCCGGAACGCCTGGAGACGCGACGCCGAGCTTCGGACCGACCACTTCCTTTAGCGCCAGCCGCCTTCAAGCAGTTGGCGTCAATCCCCACATTCACGGCTGGGAGAAGGCGAATGACCACGCCCCCGTCTGGATCGAGCGTGCGGGGGGGGGGAGGAGAATGACGATGGACAATCCGTTCGACCTTGGCCGGTTCAGGATCGCACAGGATCCGGTCTTCGAGACTGCGATTGCCGAATTGCGCGCCGGGCGCAAACACAGCCATTGGATGTGGTTCATCTTCCCCCAGTTGCGAGGACTCGGCCGCTCACCGACCGCGCATTTCTACGGGATCTCGTCGCTTGCCGAAGCTCGCGCCTATCTCGCTGACCCGGTTCTGGGAGACCGATTGCGCATGGCGACCGAGGCGGCGGTCGGGGTGGAGGGAGGCTCGGTGAACGCGATATTTGGCTCGCCGGATGATCTCAAATTCCACTCTTCGATGACATTGTTCGGCGAGGCTGCCGGCTCATCGGATTCTCCTTTCCAGAGGGCGCTCGAACGCTATTTCGACGGCAAGCCTGACGACGGCACGCTCGCGCGGCTCAGCGACCAGCCATTGCCCTGATCGCCAATGCTGCTGCGCTATCGGCTTCGCAGGAGCGAATCCCGCCAGCACGCATTCTGCTCTTACCCGCCCCGGGGGCTCTCGGGCATTCCGCCAGTTCTGCCGCAATTACCGAAACGGGGCCGGGAGCAGACGGTCCGGTTTCGGCTGGGATTTTCGGCAAGCTGCCGTTCGCCGGCAGGCTACACTCGAGGCAGGTGCCGACGCCAATGCAGACAATCGTGTTGACAGCAGAATTTCCCAATAACTGCCACAAGCCCCCGGAGAATGTCATTCTTGCTGACTTCCCATCCGACTACGGTTTGGCGGCGAATTTTGGCGCGGTTTTTTGACGGTTTTAGGCTTGGCAGGTTTCGGCTCGGGCTGAGAGCGAAACAAATCGAGGACGACAACGTCAATCGGTTTCTTGAGATCCTCCGGCATGTGTTTGAGGATTGCGTTCCGCAGTTCAGAGGCACTTTTAATGGTTGCGTCCACCTTTCCCGCAACAGGCTCACCGTTGCCAAACCAGAAGACCAGATAGATGCCTTGGCCTGACGCATTGGGGTGGACGGAATAGCGCTCACTCAACTGCGCTGCTGCGGCTGTGAAAAGCTGAGCGTGCCACTGCCCCTTCGCCTCCACGACGAGAAGTGGATTGGTGCCCGACACCGAGGCGGTGGCAGTGAAGTCCGACCTATTACCCTCTGCCATGTGATGTTCGATCACGACAGGAATTCCGAGCGCTGTCAGGCGGGCACGGACCATGTCAACAACGCGGTTACGCGCCGTGTTTTCATTTACGTGTCTTCCGCCATCGTAAAAGGTGTCCAGCGGGTCTGTGTCTAGGCCCTTCAAATCGACCTGAACGCCGCTTAGTATTTCAACCATGAGCGCACGCAGGTCTTCGACGCTGGCCACGGCATTGCTATCCAGCAGCTCGGAAACGCTCTCAAATGAGGGGGGTCGGAAGTCAGCAAGGGCCGCTTCGCGCATCGCATCAGTTCGCAGGCTCAACAAGACTGGCCCATAGTCTTCAAATCGCTTATCTTCGAGAAGCCGATTGAGCACGGGAAGCCTTCTGCCCGGTATGTCCGAGGCGATACGCCAAACAACGTCACGAAGAAACCGGTAGGCGGCCTCGTTGTCTGGGTCGCCAGTGCCGTAGCTGCTGGGCAAGTGGACCTTGGGCCAGGCCTCAGCAAACGCGTCCAGTATGCTGAAGATTGCCTCGGCAGAAAGCGGGGGTATGTGGTCACTTTCGTGCCCACCAAACCGACCGGCGCAATCCGCAATAGCGATGATTGACTTGGGGTCCTGCCGCAACTCGGCCATGGCTTCGCCGCGTCGTGCGGTGGAGAAGAAAAACGCGTTAAGTGCCCAAAAGCGGTGACGGTGCTCAGCGATCTGCCGCTCAGGACTATCGGCGTTTAGCATCGGCAGCGGTTCGTCGAAGCCCTTGTCTATCAGCGCCTCAAGCTGCTTTCGGTCACCATGCTTTGCAGCCATTGCAAACAGACTGTGTTGGGCACTCATTGGCATGCCTGGGTAACGCTGCAGCCATTCGAGGGGCAACGTGTCGCGCAGGCTATGGAAGATTTGCTTGCGCTCCAACCACTCCACGTTTGTTGACGTGTCATTTTTAGATTCGAGTGGAGGCTCAATATAAGCGCGCGCAAACGCCAGCACCGAGCCGGCCCCCGAAAACACCAAGCGATTCAGCTCCGCCTCTATGGCGTATAGCTCCTCCTCGCTTTCGATTGCCGGATAGGAGGCGAATTCTGTCACGACAGCGCGAAGTATCTCCGGTTTGAGCTCGTCGAGCGGTTCATTGGCGCGGAAGCGGACTAGGCAGTGCGCAAAAAGCACTTCTGCAATGTTGGCCCCTTTGCGCTGCGAGAGTTCCTCTAAGTTTGGAACATGCGGCGTGAGTAATGGAATGCAATTGCGCAATGCCCGTAGCGGCGTATCGCCGTAGTCCGGATTCGTGAGCTTTTCCGGTTCGAACAGGTACTGGTTGGCGAATTCCGCGAGCCATCCCCAATGCTCCCCGGCCTCAATTTGCGCCCGGTTCACGATAAGATGTCCCCGGTTGTGTTCAATGGCCTCCGCCTCACGACGCTCAAATCGCTTTCGCCGCGACCGAAACTTAAAGCGCCGTTCGTCGTCGTTTCTTTTAGTCGATCTGTCGAACTGGGCCCACACTCGCAGGAAGCGCGAATCGCTGTTGGCTTGCGTCCTCATCAGAGTTCGTAGCGGATTTGCGCGGCTTTGCTCGTCATAAATGTTGTGCCGCGCCCAGAGGGCGGACCACACATCGACCAAGCCCTGATGAAAGGCATACTCCGCAAGCGAAATCAGATCGGTTGCGTGGAATCGGATGCCGGAATGTATATTGGACTGAAAGAAGCGATTGACAGTCTCTCGCGCCTGTTTGCCGTTCAGACCATATATAGCCAACCGCTGTATCGCCTGACGCAAGTCTGAGTTTTCGCTCAAGAACTTTACAGCTGGGCTATCGTCGCGGGGTCGGTGATTGTGAAAAATGAGGGCGCGTGTCCACCCCCAAACCTGCGCCGCGTCGAGATTGCTCGCTTCCGACAGATGATGATCGAGAAGAAATCCGACTATCTTGCTGATCCCGGGTCGGCACGTGCACTGAAACTCGTATTTTGGATTGCAGCTGCAGGCCAAACCGGTCGTCAGTTGGTTCAGGGCCTCGGCCGTGAATTGCTGGTCCAGGGATTCGACCATCATCTTGATGAAGTAACGAGAGCCGCTATTCGGGTCTCGGGCCCCGTCTTTCTTCGGGTACAGTTCGGATAGTTTACGAAGCAGGTCTACCATACGAGAGGGCTCGAATTTTTCCGAGCTGAACGAGCGGACAGCAGTCGCTGCTAGTTCGAGCGAAACTGGCGAGTTCTCTGATAGAAGCGCTGGCATATCGCGACGCGGATCAAACTGTGCGTCCTCCAGCAGCAGGGAATACGCCGCCTTGCGAACATAGCGACGTGAGGCGCCGTCTAGGGCAAGCGTGCGCAGTTCACCCGCGAATTGCCCGGCGGCGTGAGAAGAAGACAGAAGCTCCAAAATAAGGTCTCGAAGCGGACTATCGACTGGTGCAGGAGACAACAGGACCGCGACATCGCCCATGATGTCGGCAGTGAAAAATGCACCGACGTTGAACTGCCGCCAAGCATCGCTTCGCCGGAAAAGCGGGTTGGTATCCGCGAGCTGGCTCAGGGTCTTCAGCAAGGTCTTTTTGGAGCCTGTCGCGAATTCAGACGGATCACCGTTCGCGACTACAGCGTAAGGATCGAGTTCGATCAACTGGCGCTGTGTCGATCCTTGTGCAAGGGTGGCCATCCATCCGAGCATACCCCTCAATTCGGTTCGGACCGTTCCTTTGGGCGCGATGATCGCCAGCACCCGCGCTAGGGACAATCGGTCGGCAGGATCATCGATCCGACTGACAAGATACCTGGCGGCGCAGTATTCAGCGACAATGCGGTGGGTCGGTTCGTGTAATCCTGGATCGTAAGAAGGCTTTAGAAGACGGGTATCAGCAAGATAGCGCGCGTTCTGAGGAGTGTCTGCGACGAGCGACCGAAGGTAAGGGTATTCGCTCGAAGGAAGTCCTTCGCTAGCACTGACGCCAGTGCTTCCCGAAAGCATTAGCTTAGCAAAGACCTCACACGCCATCTCGACGATTTCGGCATCGGGTGGGCGGATCGATCGCCTCAAGAGCGGGTTCGCTTCGTGGGCCAATCGGCGCACGGCGTCCAGGTAAATTGCCTTCTTCGATACGAAATGCCGGCCACTCTCGATATAGGCTTCACCGAACAGCAACAGGAACTGCGGGTTTCCGAGAAGGGCATCCAGCTCAAAACGCGCGCACTCGGCTGCGAACGCATCGAAGCTTTCTGCGGGAAAGTTGGCGGTGAAAAGCTGCCGCTGCTCCGATTGCGTGAAGGCCTTCAGTTGAACGACAATAGGATCGGCCTTAAAATAGCCTTTTACATGCTCGGTTTCGGCAGTGTCCCACTCGCTAGAGCGGCCCGCGAAGATAACTGTGCCTGCGCCAAGTTCACTGGCTTTGACGATGATGCCTTCAACGCCTAGGGGGTCTACGCGCGCGACTTCATCCATCGCGTCGATAACAAGGGCTTGGAGAGGCGACCCAAGTGTCTTGTTGCGGAAGACGCTCGCCCTGATAGGACTGACGTTCAATAGCTGGCCGAGTTGTGAAAGAAGCTCGGTTTTTCCCGCGCCGGGTTCCGCAAGGACGACGAACAGCGAGCCCGTGCGGAGTAGCTGCTCCTCACTATAGCTTCGTTCGCCAACAACCAGCTCTCTGGGGATGTATAAGTCGCTCACAGAGGAACTGTAGCGATTTTTCACTGCCCCTGCCACTATTTGAAAGGGCGCATCAACAACTTACTCTGCTGGGAAATCTCGAAATCGCCGAAAAGCACCCTACTTTTGTTGCGGTGCGAGAATGACTACTAGATTGATCGGCAGATTCAGCATGAGACATGAGGGCCAACAAGCAGATCGAACAGGAGGGGCGCTCTCGACGATGAAGCGTCTCATGGACTCTAGGCGTCCTTAGCTTCACCGGGAATAATGTCTGCTACCCATGCTTTTCGGTAGGATAGCGGACGGTCCGTGTTCCACCCCATCGCGGCCGCTGTCGTCTGCCCGGCCGGCGGGAGCCCGCGCATGGCGAATAGGGGGCCGACAGCGGACTGACTGGTTCCAGGTACGAGCCCAAAGGAGCCGCCATTCATTGAGCGTATGGTGGTGCAGTGAAGACCCGTTAGTCACTATCAAACTTTTCCCTGCTGCTCCCATGTCCGGATGCTCGTACATCCTCAACGTGCGGTTTTCTGAGGGCCACAAGCACAATCGAGAAGACAGGACGTCATCGAGGCCGCCCTCGATCGCCTGTAGGCGCGCTTTGCTCTTATGACCTTCGAACACATCGCGCGGACGGCAGGCGGTAGCAGGCTCTTGTTTCCATCGACGCGCTAATCGGCTTTGGTCGTACCAACACGCGTGCTAACCCTTGAAGCGCTTACGCCTCTGTTTACGGGACTTCGAAATAGCTTGCGGCAAATCATCACTAGAATCGCAGACTGGCTTCGCCACTCGAACAAGGTGGTCGAAGCACAATCAAAATTCATCGATCTTGCCCCAACCGAGAAGGCGGACGAGGCGGGAGTGTATTCCGATGCGCTTCTGTACGCGATGGGCAACCCCAGAGTTTCGAATATCGCGCTGACCGGCCCTTACGGTTCGGGGAAAAGCAGCATCATCAAGTCCTTCCTGAAGGAATACCGACATCCTGTTCTGCAAATATCGCTCGCAGCATTCCTTCCTGAGGCGACCGCCTCAGGCGGTGGTGTGAGCAAGCAGGAGATCGAGCGAAGCATCCTCCAACAGATGCTCTACGGCGCGGATGCGAACCAGTTGCCGCTCTCGCGGTTCAAGCGAATTAAGTCGCCCGGCAGATGGTCGATCTTGCTGTCCTTGTACGCGACCCTTGGCGTCGTCGCCTGCTGGCACCTCTTGCAAAAGCGCGCCGACATCGTTGATGGCAAGTTCTTCTTGCCTTTTGCCGTAAGTAATTGGCCGAATTTCCTGTGGTTTGCAGTGGGGGCATCGTTCCTTTGGTTGATGGTCTATCAGGCCTATAAGGCCAGCTTCGGCTTCTCCCTCAAGAGTATCTCGCTTAAAGATATCGAAATTACGCCTGCGGCGGCCAGCCAGGAGTCGATCCTAAACCGACACCTGGACGAAATTATCTATTTCTTTCAGTCGACGAAGTATGATCTCGTTATAATTGAGGATTTGGACAGATTCAACAATTCAGAGATTTTCGTCACTCTTCGAGAGATAAACAGCCTCGTCAACGAAAACGCCGGGGTGAAAAGATCAATACGCTTTCTTTATGCGTTGCGCGACGACATGTTCGCGAACACGGACCGAACAAAATTCTTTGAATTCATCATTCCCGTAGTGCCTATCATCAATAGCTCAAACTCGATCGATAAGGTTCTGGAGCAAGGGAAGCGGCTTTCATTGGACAGTCGGCTTGACCGCCAGTTTCTGCGTGAGGTGTCGCGCTATCTGAATGATCTGAGGCTGATCCAGAATATTTTCAACGAATACGCTATCTATGTCGCCAATCTGGAAACCGATGATGACAACGTGTTGGACACGAACAAGCTCCTGGCGGTCCTGATATATAAGAATGTCTTCCCGAGAGATTTCGAGAGCCTGCATGGCGGCAAGGGTAATCTCGCGCAGATTCTCGGCCGGCATGACGATTTCATTGCGGCCGGCGAAGCGAGATATAAGGCCGAGATTGAGCAAATTGAGCATGAAATTGATGTTGCTGAACGACAGGTCCCATCCGACCTGCTGGATTTGCGTCGAATTTACGCGATGGCGTTCGTTGAGAAACTACCAGCCCATGCGAAGCACATCTTCCATAATGGGCAGAGTTTGATCGAAATTGGCGCTCTCGCAAAGAATGAAGGTTTCGACCAGATCATTAATAGCCAAACTATTATGTATAGAGATGCCAACGGATATCAGCACAATATCAACATTTCCGGTTTGCAAGCCGAGGTCGATAGCCTGAGAACGTTCGGGCAACGCAAGGAAGAGGTTGAACAGCGGGCCGCTGAGTCTAGGAGCTCTGCCTCTAAGAGGTTGCGAGTGTTGCGGGCGAAAATCGCTACCCTGCGCTCCGCCAAGTTTAATGAGGTTGCCCGGCTCAACTCAAAGGAGCTGGACAATCTGTTCAATGCGTTTGGCGAAAAAAGCGAGCTCGCTCGCTTTCTGATACTAGAAGGTCATCTCGATGACACCTATTATCAGTATACGTCACTTTTCCATGCGGGTCGACTGTCGCCCAACGATAACAAATTCCTCATCCAGATACGCGGCTTCATAAACCCGGATCCCAACTTTCCAATCGACAATGCGAAGGAAGTCGTGGCGGCGATGCGTGACGAGGATTTCCGTCAGCACTACGTCCTCAACGTCAAAATCATCGATTGCTTGCTAGGTGACGAACCTACCTATGCTGGGCAGATTGCCAAAATGTTTGAGTATATGGCTTCAGAATTTGAGAATTGCGGTGCGTTCTTCACGAGTTATTACGTCACAGGTGCCGAGGTGCCCAAGTTGGTTGCCGGGCTGCGCGCGGCATGGTCAGGCTTCGTTCCAGCTGCTCTCGACAATCCCGAACATCTTTCCCACGTTGGACAGATCATCGCCCATTTGCCTGAGCCGGCCCTCAAAGCGCTGCCGGGCGCGTATCCCGAGATCTCGCCATTCGTCTCCGAGAATCTGGCTGAGATCCTTGCACTTGGAATCGACTTCGATCCGTCCCGTCTCAAGCCCCTTGGGATCGAGCTGGAGGACCTTGCCCGTATAGAGGGCTTTCCCGGGATTGCTCGTTTCCTCTTCGAAGAGGGCTTCTACACGCTCACCGTCGCGAATCTGGAGTTTATCTTTCGGGCGGTTCTGGGAGTTGGCGATCTCCAGCCCTTGCGCATCCAGAATTACACGACGGTCACCGGCGTCGGCAATGCGGTTCTGAGTTCAAGGATCGAGCGCGGCTTCGAAGACTATCTGAAGAACGTGCTCTTACGCCTGGAGGGCAACTCGCACGAGAGCGTTGCCGCCATTCTCGCCATTCTCGCTCGAAACGATGCCGACTTTGACGATCTGGGTACCTTTCTCGGAAGGCAGTCGGCGACCATCCCTTCCCTCGACGACGTGCCGGTCCGTTTCCATCCCCTCGTTTTCCAGTTGGCCAGAATCGAGGCGACATGGGCGAATTGCCTCGCATTCATAGACAGCGAGGTTTTCGATGCGGCAATCCTCACCGGCTTTCTGGACACAAAGACAGCACTGGCGGCGCTTCCACAGCAGGCTATTCCCGATGACGATAAAGCAGCTGCCCTGCGCCAATTCCTGATCGGCAACGACGCCCTGCATGACGCCACGTATCGAACCTATGTCAAAGAGCTACCAAAGACTTTCAAGAAATTTCCGAGTGATCTTGGTCCCGGCAAATTGCGGATATTGATCGAGGAAGCGAGGGTCAATTTCACGAAAGAAAATGTGGACACGCTTCAAGAGCAAATCGATCTTCAAGTCCTCTTCGTGGTCAGGAACATCGAGACCTATTTGAAGGACGAGGCGACGTTCGCGCTCAAAGACGATTTCCGTGAGATGCTCCTTGTCCAGGATATCGGTGACGCCCGTAAACTGGCGATCATCCGGTCAATGGATCTTACCTTGCTCGGCGGCCTGCCATCACGGGCGGGCAAAGTGGGGGCGATCCTTGATAGGACAGGAGCGGATGCGAGCGCTCTGGATACCGAAGCCGCGCGCGCGGTCATCCTGAACTCGGCACCGATTCAGGTCCAGATTTCACTGTTCAACAAGTGCCAGAAAGTCTTGAGCAACAGTGAGGTACGCGAGATCCTCGCCGCCTTCCCAGAACCATTCTCCGAGATTAAGACCGGCTATTATACCCCGAGGATCGATAAAACGGACATCAACATCGAACTTGTGAAGTGGCTCGATGAGCGCAACATAATTTCGTCGTGGGGTGACACGTTCTTCGGTGATGAGATCCGCATCAACCTCTACCGCCGTGACACTAGCTCCTAAGCTTTATGGACAAAGATGGAGGTGACGCACTGCCAGGCATTCATCGTCGCCTCGGCAAATGGCCGCTTTCGATCGATCGGGACGTGACCGCAATGGGGGCGCAAAGCCGACGTCACTGATGGGCAGCACAAGCTTCTGCTTTGGCTCAAGACCAGTCGTGCTTTTTTGCCTCGGGGCCGTTCGAAACCATTTCTTAACGGAACGACGTTCAGCCTCGCCCCCTGCGCACCGAGGGCACGAACTTCAAGCAAAGCCAGTCACGTTGGCAACATTCGGAAATGATTTCTGAAACGGAATCCCGCACGCCAAAGCGTCTTCACAAGCTCATCGCTTCCGCGACTGCGGTGCATCCGATTGACGCTAGGGTAATAGTGCTGTAGACACGCATGTATCGTCATCTATATCGCCGATTCCGCGATGCTATTTAACTGACGGAGATTTGTCTTCTATTGTCGAAGAGTCCCTCCCTCTCCGCCAGCAATCTCGGCAGCGAATTGAAGTTGCCGCACTTTTATTCGACTCTTCGAGCCGGGCATACAAAACGAACTGCAAATTGAGCAAGGCTGGCTTATCGTGGAGCCGGCCGAGTCGCCGCGGCGTGATGGGTCGATAATCCAGAACGACTTTGGCACCTTGTTTTTAGTGATCGAGGATGGCTTGCCTGATGGCCTTTCTTCGGCGATGCGGCGCCGTCGATGATCAACCAGGCACTGTCGTCGCCAACCAGTCCATCCGCTGTGGCGAGAAGCATTGCTTCGCGCGGGACTGCATCCCGAACGCCGCCGATGACATGATGAAGCTGGACATCGACCGCGCCGCACCGCCGCAATCCGCCTCATATTGTCAGGCACATTCCGAACACAGGAATAGTCGAAGCGTGGAATCGAAAGCCGTTTGAGCTCTCGGCAATATCATACGATATTGTTATATATTATCAATAATTATAAATTTTCACCAGAAAGGCTTTTCTCGTAAATATACAGCATGAATAAAATTTATATAGACCTATATCTCTATAATATATTCTATGATTTGATTGAAATCTTCTCGTGATGAGCACATTTGATCCTGCCCATCGCTAAATTGCCGCCTGCCCTCGCCGCAAACCAGAACATCATACCAAGCACAGACAGAGGCAGGGACATGACGCATCTCGAGCCGACCATCGGGCCGAACGCCGTGCGGATCGAGAAAGACCAGCGCCTGCCGCATGTCGCGCGGATCGTGATCGACAACCCGCCGGTCAATGCCGGGTCGCGCGCTGTACGGATAGGCCTGCTCGCCGCGATCACGACGATCTCGAACGATCCCGGCGTCACGGCAGCCATCCTGATCGGCGCCGGCACAAGCTTCATCGCAGGGTCCGATCTCCGGGAATTCGGCGCACCTCTTGCCGAGCCGCAACTGCCCGCCGTCATCGCGGCGATCGAGGCTTGCCCGAAACCGATTGTCGCGGCGATCCACGGCGCGGCACTCGGCGGCGGCTACGAAGTCGCGCTCGGTTGCGATGCGCGCATCGCGACACCCGACGCCGTCATGGGTCTGCCAGAAGTCACGCTCGGCATGATGCCCGGCGCCGGTGGCTCGGTGCGGTTGCTCCGGCTCGTCGATGGCGCCAACGCAGCCGAGATCATTCTCAGCGGCCGCCGTATCGGTGCGCGCGAGGCGCGCGATGCCGGGCTGATCGACGCGATCGCCAGCGGCGATCTGGCGGAATTCGCAGCCGACTTCGCCGCAAGACATCGCGTCGGGAAACGCCGGCTGCGCGACCGGCCGCCGGTCGCCACCGACATGGCGGCAATGACGACGGCAGCCGACGCGCTGATGCGCAAATGCAAAAGCCGCCAAGCGGCGCGCGAAGCCGTGGCCGCGATCCGCCGTGCGCTGACCGAACCGTTCGACAGCGCGCTTGCGGCGGAGCGCGCCGCGTTCCAGCGGCTCCGCACAGGGGATGATGCCCGGGCCCTGCGCCACCTTTTCTTTGCCGAAAGGCTGTCCGGGAAGGTGCCTCCGGCGGGCTCGCTGCCGCAGGTCGCGACGGTGACGGTGATCGGCGCCGGCACGATGGGCAGCGGCATCGCCAGCGCTTTCCTGTCGGCCGGCTTTTCGGTCACGCTGGTCGATTCCAACGAAAAGGCGGTTCAGGACGGGCAGCAGCGCATCGCGGCAATCGACGAGGCAGCGTTCAAGGCTGGGCGATTGAGCGCCGACGAGAGACGCGCCCGCGCCGCGCGCCTGCTGGCCGCCCGCGACCTTGCCAGCGCCGGCGATGCCGATCTCATCGTCGAGGCGGTGTTCGAGGACATGGCCGTCAAGACGGAGTTGATGGCACAACTCGATCGCCTCGCCCGCCCCGATGCCGTCCTGGCCTCGAACACGTCCTATCTCGACCTCGATGCCATCGCCGCGGCCACGACGAGACCAGACAGGGTGGTCGGGCTGCACTTCTTCAGCCCCGCTCATGTCATGCGCCTCGTCGAGGTCGTGCGAGGCCGTCATACCGCACCCGAAGTGCTGGCCGCGACCGTGTCGGTCGCGCGGCGCCTCGGCAAGCTGCCCGTGATCGCACGCGTCGGCGAAGGCTTCATCGGCAACCGCATCCATGCGGCCTATCGCCGGCAATGCGAAGCCATGCTGGAAAACGGCACCATGCCGGAAGCGGTCGATGCCGCACTGACCGGGTTCGGCTTCGCGATGGGCCCTTTCGCTGCCTGGGATCTGGCCGGGCTCGATATCGCGTGGCGCACGCGCCAGCGCCTGGCGGAAGTCGGCGACAGGCGCGAACAGCACGCGCCGTTTCTCGATCTGCTGTGTCGGGGCGGGCGGCTCGGCTGCAAGACCGGCGCGGGCTGGTATCGCTATCCGGACGGCTGGCGATCGAAAGCATCGGACCCGTTCGTGCATTCGCTCATCGCCGACCACGCCCGGGCGGCGGATCGACCGGCGCTTCCCCTCGCTGATGCCGACATCGTCAGCCAGGCACTGGCCGCGATCGTCAACGAGGCCTCGCTCGTGCTGCAGGAGGGCATAGCGGAGCGCGCCTCCGACATCGACCTCGTCCTGGTCAACGGCTATGGCTTCCCGGCGGTAAAAGGCGGGCCGCTGTTCTGGGCGAGCCGGCGGCCACGCGACGTGATCCATGCCGCCATTGATCGCGCCGCTTCGGCGATCGGCCCCGGCTTCCGGCGCGGCGCCGTCGACCAGACGCTCGACGCGCTGGCCTGAGCGCCGCGTCAGGCCGCGGGCACCAGCGGGAAGCGCTCCGGCCGGAACGGCGCCATATCGATCGGCGCCGGCCTGCCGCCTGCAAGCGCTGCGACCAGCGTGGCGGTCACACCGGCCAGCGTCAGGCCGAGATGGCCATGGCCATAGGCCAGGATGAGCCGCTTGTTGCCCGGAACGGGACCGATAACGGGCAGGCCATCAGGCGTTGCCGAACGGTCGCCATGCCAGCGTCCGGCGCCTTCCGTACTGGCGCCGAACATCTCCCGGGCAAATGCAAGCTGGCGCTCGACATGGCGATAATCCGGCGGGGTTTGCGCATCGGTGAATTCCGCCGTCGATGTCAGGCGCAGGCCGCCACGCATCGACGCGGCCACCATCTTCTGCCTGGCGAAGCTCACCGGACGGGAGAGGGTTACGCCGGCATGCGG
>Ga0209916_1001751_pt1 | contig 15283 bp, 16 predicted proteins | sample ThiBio_1000_plan_FD_183956 | JGI IMG/M metagenome (GOLD analysis project Ga0209916, IMG submission 183956) | Wastewater bioreactor microbial communities from Cape Town, South Africa - Thiocy_solids_2 (SPAdes) | ecosystem: Engineered > Bioreactor > Thiocyanate-remediating > Anaerobic-Aerobic ... | reverse complement strand
AGCCTCGGATGGAAGAGGACTTCTATTCCGACGGCCTCCGGTTTCGCCCACCCCTCATCCGGCCCTTCGGGCCACCTTCTCCCTCAAGGGGAGAAGGCGATCAACGCCGCGGCTCACTCCTCGTCGTGACGACTTCTGAAAAAGTGTCGGGTCGTCAGCCCGGCGGGAGAGGGGATGCCGCGCGTCGTCTCGTCGTTTGCGTCAGCCGTGTCGGGCTTCGAGCCACTTCTCGCAGTCCATGGCCGCGGCGCAGCCGGAGCCGGCGGCGGTGATCGCCTGGCGGTAGTGGGTGTCGACGACGTCGCCGCAGGCGAAGACCCCCTCGACGCTGGTGGCCGTGCCGTAGTTGGGGAGTTCGTCGAGCAAACCGGCGGGGGCGTCGGCGTCTTTCCAGGCCAGGGCGGTTCGGGTCAGGACGTAGCCCGCCTTGGTGGTGGCGAGTTGGTCGCGGAAGATCTCGGAGTTGGGGTCGTGGCCGATCGCCAGGAACAGCCCGGCGATCTTCAGGTCGCGGTCGGGGCCCCCCTTGGTGGACTTGAGGCGGACTCCCTGGAGGATCGGGACGCGGTCGGACGTGTCGCCCAGGATCTCCTTGACCTCGGAGTCGTAGGCGTACTCGATGGTGGGGAACTTCTGGAGGCGGTCCTGCATGATCTTGGAGGCGCGGAGTTCGTCGCGGCGGTGGATCAGCGTGACCTTGGTGGCGAACCGGGTCAGGAAGGTGGCCTCCTCGACGGCCGAGTCGCCGCCGCCGACGACCGCGATCTCCTTCCCCTTGTAGAACGCGCCGTCGCAGGTGGCGCAGGTGGTCACGCCGTTGCCGCGGTAGGGGCCCTCGATTCCCAGCCAGCGGGCCGAGGCGCCGGTGGCGACGATCAGGGCGTCGGCGGAGTAGGTTCGGATCTCGCCGCTTTCGGGGTCGCCGCTGGGGTCGTCGGTGGTCTTGATCGTGAAGGGGCGCTTGGATAGGTCGGCCTGGAAGGCGGTCTCCCAGCGGGCGTCGGCGCCGAAGCGTTGGGCCTGCTTGCGCATCAGGTCCATCAGTTCGGGCCCTTCGACGCCGTCGGGGAAGCCGGGGAAGTTCTCGACGGCGGTGGTGAGGGTGAGTTGGCCGCCGGGCTCCTTGCCCTCGAACACCAGGGGGGCGAGGTTGGCGCGGGCCGCGTAGATGGCGGCGGTCAGCCCGGCGGAACCCGAGCCGAGGACGATCACGGACGCATGGTGGGGGGCAGGCATGTGCTCAGCGCCTTACGGCATCAGAGGAGGGTTGAACGCCTCGAGGGCGGCCTTGGCGACGGACGGATCGCCGCCCGGGAAATTCCGCGCAATCTCGCCGAACGATCCCTATCGTAAGGGCCCATGGCCTAGATTTCCAGGAGACGCCCCCGAGAGGGCGGCGCCGCTTGGCCGCGGCGCGACGAGACGAGCCGCGACTGGGACGATCGGAGGACGCGACGCCATGCTGGTTCTGACGCGCAAACTCATGGAGAGGCTCTATATCGGCGACGACGTCTGCGTGACCGTCGTGCGGTTGGAGGGGGGCCAGGTGCGGCTGGGGATCGAGGCCCCTCGCGAGGTCTCGGTCGTTCGGGCCGAATTGGTCCCGGAACGCGACGTCGCGGCGGGGGGCGCCGCGAGCCGCTCGCCCCGCGCGCGGCGGCGCGGGTCTTCGATGCCGCGAATCGTCATGATCGGGCGCGAGCCGCGCCGGCCGTCCGCGGCCGATGGGCGCGGCTTGGCGGTCACTCGGGGACGCGACGGCCGCGGACGGCTCGCTTGAGCTTTCGCGCCGCGGCGGCCATGCCGCCCAGGACCGGCGCCTTGTCGTACCATTTCGACGTGATGTCGCTGGCCGAGGGCCGCTGCCATCCCAGACAGGGGGCGGCGACGAGCGTCAAGGCGTCCGGGTTGCGGACGCGGAAGAAGTCCAGCGCGCCGTCGGCGTACATGGGGCCGCCGTCGGGATCTCCGACGGGGCGGGAGTCGACCGACTCCATGAATTCGACCAGGCGAGGGAGGATTCGGCCGTTCACCGCGTAGAGATGGGCCAGGATGACGTGTCCGACGCGCGGCCGCAACAGGGGGCCCTCCGTGGCCGTCCACAAACTCCTCAGGTTGTGGCCGAAGTAGACGAAGGACCAATCCAGCGATTCCAGCAGGCCGACGATCTCGTCCCCGCGGGCGACGAAGGCCGGGTCGATCTCCAGGTCGTCCTCCATCACCAGGACGTTTCTCGCGCCGCGATCCAGCGCCGCGCGGAGCACGGCCGCGTGGCTGAGCAGGCCGCCGCGGGCGCCGATCGAGGCGTATCCGGCGGCCGATTCCGGCGCGATCGCCGGGAAGAACTCGACGCGGTCGCGCCAGTTCGTAAGTCCGCGGCGGTCGAACATCGCCTCGGTCTCGGCGCGGCGGTCCCGGCGCCGCGGCAGATTGATGACGTACCCGCGGTCGAAATACTCAAGAACGCCCATCGCGCCGCTTCTCCAGTTCTTTCGTGTCCGTCGAGTCGCCACCCGCATGCGCCGCCGCCTCGGGTTTGAGACGGGGCAGGGCGGAGGGGTTCAGCCGACGCGGCCGGTGATGTACGCCTCGGTGCGGGGGTCGACGGGATTGGTGAACAACACGTCGGTCGGGCTGACCTCCACCAACACTCCCGTGCGCCGGCCGCCGCCGGCCTCGACGTCGGGCATCAGGCAGGCGGTGACGTCGCTGACGCGCCGGGCCTGCTGCATGTTGTGGGTGACGATCACGATCGTGTAGTCGTCCTTCAGGTCTTCCATCAGGTCCTCGACCCGCGCCGTGGAGATCGGGTCCAGGGCCGAGCAGGGCTCGTCCATCAGGATCACCTCGGGCTCCACCGCCAGGGTCCGGGCGATGCAGAGCCGTTGCTGCTGGCCGCCGGAGAGATCCAGCCCGGAGCGATGGAGCTTCTCCCTCACCTCGTCCCACAACGCGGCGCGGCGGAGCGAGCGCTCCACCAGCTCGTCCATGTCGCCGCGGTAGCCGTTGATCCGCGCGCCCCAGGCGATGTTGTTGTAAATGCTTTTGGGGAACGGGTTGGGCTTCTGGAAGACCATGCCGACCCGCCGCCGCAGGGTCACCGCGTCGACCTTCGGGCCCACGATCGAGACGCCGTCGAAGCGGACGTCCCCCTCCACGCGGGCGTCGGGGACCAGGTCGTTCATGCGGTTGAAGCAGCGCAGAAGCGTGCTCTTGCCGCAGCCGGAGGGGCCGATCAGGGCCGTGATCCGATGCCGGGGGACGTCCAGGTCGACGTCCCTGAGAGCCAGCGACGCCCCGTACCAGACGCGCAGCGCCCGGGTTTGCAAGGCGGGCTCGTCGGCCGAGGCGTCGGAAGCCGCGGCGGGAGGAGGGGCGAGCGTGGCCGACATCGAACGGGGCTCCGGCGCGTTGGGGTTCGGTCGATCGGATCGAGCGGCGGGATCCCGGGGTCGTCTAGCGCCGCCGTCGGAATCGGTCGCGGATCACGATGGCGACGGCGTTCATGGACAACAGCAGCGCCACCAATATCAGAATACCGCCGGCGGTCACCGCCTGGAACGCCGGGTCGGGCTCCTTGGCGTAGTTGTAGATCTCCACCGGCAAGGCCGAGTAGCGGTCCATGGGCCCTCGCGGCGGCCGCAGCAGCGAGCCGGCGGCGCCGACCATCAACAGCGGGGCCGTCTCGCCCACGACCCGCGAGAGCCCCAGGATCGTCCCGGTGAGGATCCCCGGCAAGGCCGAGGGGAGGACGTGGCCGGCGACCACCTGCCACCGCGTCGCCCCCAGGGCCATCGCCGCGTGCCTCAGCGACGGCGGCACCGTCCGTAGCGCCTCCTGGGTCGTCACCACGATCGTCGGCAGGATCAAAAGCGAAAGCGTCAACGCGCCGGCCAGCAGGCTGGGCCCGAGCGCCAACCCGGAGACGCCGAAGGCCCGCGCGAACACCGCCAGCCCCAGGATCCCGTAAACCACCGACGGCACCCCCGCCAGGTTGGCGATGTTGGTCTGGATCGCCCCTTTGAGCCGGCCCGCCGGCATGTACTCCTCCAGGAAGACCCCCGCGCCCACCCCCGTCGGGATCCCGATCAAGGCCGTAAGCGCCAAAAGCCACGCGCTGCCGACGATCCCCACCCGGAACCCCGCCCGCGCCGGGTCGCCCGACTGCGGATTGACCGCGAGCCGATGGAGCAGGTCGATCAGGCCGCCGTCGGAGGCCGCCGCGGCGACGACCGCGAGCGTCAGCACGGCCAGCGCCAGGACGCCGGTCAAGGTCGCCAGCAGGCAGGCCGCGGCGAAGACCGGCCCCGCCAGCGCCCGCGACCGTCGCCGCGGGTGGAACCGCCCGGCCGACTCGACGCTCATCGGTACACCTCGCGATACCGCCGCAACACCAGGTTCGACAGCACGTTGAGCGCCAGGGTGATCGCGAAGAGGGTCAACCCCACCGCGAAGAGCGACAGGTACTTGGGCGAGCCGTAGGACGCCTCGCCGCCGACCACCTGGATGATGTAGGTCGTCATCGTCTCCACCGAGGTCAGCGGGTTGAGCGTGAACCGGGCCATCGTCCCGGCCGCCAGCACCACGGCCATCGTCTCGCCGACCGCCCGGCCGACCGCCAGGATGAACGCCGCGGCCACTCCCGAGAGCCCCGCGGGAAGCACGATCCGCGTCGAGACCTCGAACTTCGTCGCCCCCAGGCCGTAGGCCGCCTCGCGCAGGCCTTGCGGCACCGCCGAAAGCACGTCCTCGCTCAACGACGACACCGACGGCACGATCATCATCCCGACGACCAGACACGCCGAGACCGCGTTGAAGTGGTCCACCCGCAACCCCAACGGCTCAAGCGCCGCCTTCAGGGCCGGCGTCACCAGCAAAAGCGCCAGGTAGCCGTAGACGATCGACGGCACCCCCGCCAGCAGCTCCAGCGTCGGCTTGAGGACCGCGCGGACGCCGCGGGGGGCGTACTCGCTCAGGTAGATCGCGCTTAAAAGCCCGATCGGAAGCGCCACGCACGAGGCCCCGAACGCGATCAGGAACGTCCCCCAGACCAGCGGCAGCACGCCGAACCGCGGCGGCCGGGCGCCGGGTCGGAGTTCCAGGCCGAAGAGGAAGTCGCCCACGCCGATCCCGGCCGCGGCGAAGAACTCGACGGACTGGACGACCAGCACCGCCAGGATGCCCAGCGTCGTCAGGACCGTGACCAGGCCGCAGAGCGCCAGGAGGATCGGCGCGACGAATTCGGCGACGGCCGAAAGCCGCGACTGCCCCCGCCAGGGGTCGTCGGGATCGAGGAGGGGGGCGTCGGGCGTCGTGTTCGCGAGGGGCGGGGGCATCGCTGGCTCAGGGGGTCGCGGGCTTCGCGTCGTCGGTCTTGGTCGCGGGGGCGAACCGGGCGAGGGCCGCCTTGCCGGCCGCGACGTCCTCCGGGGTCGGTGGATCGTAACCGGCCCGAACCGCCAGCGTCGAGATCTCGTCGAGATAGAAGTTCAGAAACCGCCACGTCTCCGGCCGCTTGGCCGCCGCGTTCTTGACGAACAGGTAGAGGGGCCGCGACAAAGGCGCGTAGCTCTTGTCGGCGATCGTCTCCGGCGACGGCAACACGGCGGGGGCGTCGGCCGTCGCCTTGACCGCCACGGGGCGGAGCCGGTCCTTGTTGGCCTGGTAATAGGCGTAGCCGAAGTAGCCGATCCCGTCGGCGTCGCCGGCCACGCCGCTTATAAGCACGTTGTCGTCGGGGCTTTGCTGCACGTCCTCGCGCGGTTCGGCCCCCTCGCCGAGGATCGCCGCGACGAAGAACTCATAGGTTCCCGAGTCGTCGTCGGGCGAGTAGAGGACGATCGGCCGGTCGGGCCACGACGGGTCGAGGTCCCTCCAGGTCTTGACGGTCGAGCCCTCGCCCCAGAGCTTGCGAAGCTGTTCGACGCTCAGTTCCCGGACGAAGTCGTTCTTCGGGTTCACCGCGACGGTGATCCCGTCGTAGGCCACCAGAAGCCGGGTCCATTCGATCGCCTGGGCCCAGGCCCTGGACTTCTCGTCGGGCTTGGCGTCGCGCGAGGCGTCGATGACGTCGACCTCGCCTTCCAGATATCGCGCGAAGCCGCCGCCGGTGCCGTGGTTGTCCAGCACGACGGTGACGTCCGGATCGACCTCCGCGAAGGCGTCGCGCGCCGCCCTGCTGATCCGAAAGACGGTGCTGGAGCCGTCGACGATGATCGTCGGCGCCGGCGTCGTCGCGTCCCGGCCGCAGCCGGCCAGGCCGAGGCAAACCCCCAACGCCAGGCTCCACGATCGATCGAACCGAATCCGCATGAGATCGCCGTTCCTCGTTCGGGAATCGAAAACCACGCCGCGAGGCAGGGGCCGATTGTCCCCGTTCCGCCGCCGTTCGTCCAGCGGACTCGACCGACCGCGCCGCGCGCCCCTTCCGCCGTCCAAGCTCCGGCGCGATATTGACTCCGTTCTGCTCTGTCGAAAATCATCGCAGGCGGCATATATAATCCCTTCTCCCCTTGTGGGAGAAGGTGCCCCGGAGGGGCGGATGAGGGGGAGGCGCGATCGGAAGCCTTTGGAAACGCTCCCCCCTCATCCGGCCTTCGGCCACCTTCTCCCACAAGGGGAGAAGGGATGATCGTCATCGGTCGTTCTCTAGATTTTCGACGGAACGATTCCGTTCGTGTCCCTCCACCCGAGGCGAACCATGCCCGCCGCGACCCTCCCCCCCGACGCCCACCTGCCGGAGCTTCCCCAGCGCGAGGACTGGGGGATCGGCGTGGTCGGCGCGGGGTTCATCGTCCGCGATTGCCATCTGCCGGCGTATCGCGAGGCCGGCTTCCCCGCGACGGCCATCACCTCGCGCACCGAGGCGACCGCCCGCGAGGTCGCCGCGCTTCGGGGCGTGCCCAAGGTGTTTCCGACCCTGGAGGCCATGCTCGACGACCCGGCCGTCGAGGTCGTCGACGTCGCCGTCCCGCCGGCCGAGCAGCCGGGGGTGATTCGTCGGATCCTCGCCCATCCCCGCACGCCGCGGGGGATCCTGGCGCAAAAGCCGCTGGCGCTGTCGCCGGCCGAGGCCCGCGAACTGGTCGACGCCTGCGAGGCGGCCGGCGTCGCGCTTCAGGTCAACCAGAACATGCGCTACGACCACTCGATCCGCGCGCTCAAGTGGTTGCTCGACCGCGGCGTCCTGGGCGAGCCGGTTCTGGCGACGATCGAACTCCGCGCCATTCCCCACTGGATGCCCTGGGCCCGCGACGGTCGGTCGCTCTCGACGTACATCATGAGCATCCACCATCTCGACGTCCTGCGCTACTGGCTGGGCGATCCGGAGCGCGTCCTGGCCAGCGCCCGGCCGGACCCGCGGACGAAGTTCCCGCACGCCGATGGGATCAACCTGACGATCCTGGAGTACGCGAACGGCGCGCGGGCGTCGTGCTGGGACGACGTCTGGGCCGGCCCCGCGCGCGAGGGCGCCGCCGCCGACCTGGGCGTCCGCTGGCGGTTCGAGGGGACGGAGGGGTTCGCCAAAGGGACCATCGGCTGGCCGTCGTGGCCAAGGCGGACCCCCAGCACGATCGACTATTCGGTCGTCGGCGACGCCGGCCGCTGGCGACGCCCGCGATGGCCCCAGGCGTGGTTCCCGGACGCCTTCGCCGGCACCATGGCCGGCCTGCTCGTCGCCCTGGAGCGCGACGCGGCGCCCGACATATCCGGCCGCGACAACCTCAAGACGATCGCGCTGTGCGAGGCCGTCTTGACCGCCGCGGCCGGACGGGGCGCGGTATCGTTCGAAGAGGCCGTCGGATAAGATGGAAATGGAAAAGGTTCGGCCGCGACCGTCCCGGCCCTTCCGTCCGCCCCATCGGGCCCCAGTCATGGACACCGTGTACTCGGCGGGACAAGGCGACGTCCCCGCGCTGCTGGCGGTCCTGCCGCCGGGGGCCGAGTGGGCGCTGGTCGGCGCCGCCCTGGCCGCCGCCATGGCGACGGTCGCCCTGGCCGCCCTGGCGCGGCGGGCGCGCGCGGAAGCCTCCCGCATGTCGGCGATCGCCGGCGGCGCCGTCGCCAGCGTCGAGGAGGCCGAACGCACCATCGACGAGATGGCCGCGGTCTACCGCTCATTGGTGGAGACCCTCCCCCAGTCGTTCTTCCGCAAGGACCTGGAGGGCCGCTTCATCTTCGCCAACCAGCGCTTCTGCGACGAGTTGGGACGGCCCCTCGACGAGGTCATCGGCCGCACCGACTTCGACTTCTTCCCCCGCGAGCTGGCCGAGAAGTACCGCGGCGACGACGAACTGGTGCTCCGCGCCGGCCGCATGCTGGACGTGGTGGAGCGCCACGTCACCCCCGGCGGCGAGACGATGTACGTCCAGGTGATGAAGACCCCGCTGTACGCCTCCGACGGCGTCCCCTTCGGCGTCCAGGCCATCTTCTGGGACGTCACCGCCCGCGTCCGCGGCGAGGAGGAACTCCGTCGCAAGAACGCCGCCCTGGAAGACCTGGCCCGCTCCGAACACCAGGCGCACGAGGCCCGCAAGCAGGCGCAAAGCCTCCTGGTGCAAACCGAGAAGCTCGCCAGCCTGGGCCAGCTCGTCGCCGGAGTCGCCCACGAGATCAACAACCCCCTGGCCTTCGTCAGCAACAACGTGGCCGTCCTGGAGCGCGACCTCGCCGACCTTTTGCGGCTGCTCGAACTGCTCACCGCCGCCGACGACCCTCGCGACCCCGCCGCCGCCGACGAGGCCCGCCGGATCGCCGAGCGAATCGACCTGGGCTACTGCCTGGAGAACTTCCCCAGGCTCATCGAGCGCACCCGCGAGGGCCTGCGGCGGATCGAGCGGATCGTCAAGGAGCTGCGGCTCTTCGCCAGGGTCGACGACGGCGATTGGAACGAGGTCGACCTGAATCCCGGAGTCGAGTCGTCGGTCGCCATGGTCAAGGGCTACGCTCGGAGCAGGGGGGTGCGGATCGACATGGACCTGGCCGCCCTGCCGACGATCCGTTGCAGCGCCGCGAGGGTCCATCAGGTGATCCTCAACCTTCTGACCAACGCCATCGACGCCTGCGGCGAGGACGGCCGGGTCGTGATCCGCACCGCCGTCGAGCCCGACGCCTTGGGCGTGCGGGTGGAGGTCGACGACGACGGCGCCGGCATCCCGCGGGAGCTTCGCGACCGCCTCTTCGACCCGTTCTTCACCACCAAGGCGCCGGGGCGGGGGACGGGGCTGGGGCTCTCGATCAGCTACGGGATCATCCAGGAGCACCGCGGCCGCATCGAGGTCGAGTCGACCGTCGGCCGGGGCTCGCGGTTCACCGTCCACCTGCCGCTGGGGTCGTCGCGGTCCCCGCTCGACGCCGTCGCGGCCGGGAAGCCGTCGCCGCGGCCCGCCGTCGCCGAGCGGACGCCGCCTTCTTGACCCCCGGTCGCCCGGCGCCGTGGGAGCAAGCCGCCTTCCGAGGCGCGCGGAGGATCGATATAACGACGAACCCGGGGTCCCGGCGCCGGGAACGCACTGACCGTCACGGATTCCGGGGGGACTCGAACGATCTTCCCCCCTCGCGGGGGAAGACAGACCGCGAAGCGGTCAGATGAGCGACTGTGTTTCCGCCCGGGGCGATTCGCGATCGTTTTTCGTGGAAAACCCCGAGCTTCAACACCGTCACTCTGGTCCTTCGGACATACAAGGGGGACGACGCGCGAGACGGCCGTTGCAATTCGCGTAAGCCCGTCCCGAAAGCCCTGGACGTCGATGGCGTTTTGGCGCGTCCTCCCCCTCATCCGGCCCTTCGGGCCACCTTCCCCCGCGAGGGGGGAAGGCCGTTGCGACCAACCCCCAAAATCCATGACGATCAGGTAACGCAAGGACTTCCAAACCGCGAAGGGGCGCCGACATGTCGAGCGCGCGACGAGTGCTGCAAGGGGGCGTCGTGTTGCGACGCGCCGAGACTCCCGACGACTACCGCGCCTGCCAGGCCGCCCAGCGCGAGGCGTGGGGGATCGTCGAGGACGGGTACGTCATCCCGGTCGCCACGATGGTCGGCGCCAACCTCCACGGCGGGCTGGTGCTGGGGGCGTTCGAGCCCGACGGCAAGGCGGTCGCCATGTCGTTCGCGTTTTTGGGGCGGGTGGAGGGTCGGATCTGCCTGTACTCGCAGCTCACCGGCGTCGTGCCGGGGCGGCAGTCGCTGGGCTTGGGAAGGGAGATCAAGCTGCTGCAACGCGACGTCGCCCGCGCCGAGGGCCTGGAGACCGTCGCCTGGGCCTTCGACCCGCTGCAGTCGGGCAACGCGCGGTTCAACCTGGCGAAGCTGGGCGCGCGGGTCCGCCGCTACGTCGACGACATGTACGGCCCGCGCACCGACGCGCTCAACGCGGGCGCGCCGACCGACCGCGTCATCGCCGAGTGGGACGTATGCGGCGACTTCGAGCCGATCGCCGCGCCCGAGAACGCGCCGAGCCTGATCGCGATCCGGGACGGGTTGCCGGTCGCGGTCCCCGCTCCCGCCGGCGCGGCGTTGTGGCTGCCGATCCCGCGCGACGTCGCCGCCTTGCGTCGCGAGCGGCCCGAGGCCGCCGAGGCGTGGCGGAAGGCCGTCCGCCAGGCGATGAACTCGGCGTTCGCCGCCGGCTACGAGGCCGCCGGCTTCCTCCGCGACGCCGAGCCCCGCTGCGGCTACGTCCTCCAAAGGCGCGCGGATTGACGCCGCGGCCGGGCGGCGGACATGATCGAGGGGGGGCGGTCGGCCGTCCCGCGACATCCAGGGTCCTTCCGTCTCCGCGGGCGAGGGTCATGTCCACTCCATCTCCAACGGCGTCCTCGGCGCGGGGCCCGACGCCGAGCCGACGAAGTCGCCGGCTCGTCCCCGTCGCCCTCGGGGCGGTCGCGCTGGCGACGGCGGTCGCGGCTTACGCGATCCTCGCCTCCCGGCCGGCGGACGACCCCGAACTCCTCTGGGCGGAGGCCCAGGTCGCCCTGCGCCAGGACCGCATCGACGAGGCCGGGAGGCTGCTCGACCGCATCGCCGCGATCCGCCCGCCCCAGCCCGAGGACTGGATGCTCCGCGGCCAACTGGAAGTCGGCCGGGAACGCCCCGACGAGGCGCTCGCCGCCCTGGCCCGGGTGCCCGACTCCAGCAAGTACGCCTCCCCGGCGCGGCTGCTCGCCGGACAGGTCGAACTGAGGCGCGACCGCGCCCGGATCGCCGAGGGGCTGCTCCGCGAGGCGATCCGCCTGGACCCCGGCGCGACCCAGCCCCACCGCGAACTGATCTACATCCTCGGCACCCAGCTTCGCCGCCAGGACGCCTGCGACCAGTTCGCGGCGCTCTCGGAGATCACGACCCTCCAGTACGAGAACCTCTTTCACTGGTGTCTGATCCGCAATCTCTTGTGGGACGCCGGCGAGGTGGCCCAGACCCTCGGCCGCTACCTGGACGCCGACCCCGAGGACCGCGAGTCGCGCCTGGCGCTCGCCGACAACGACCGTCGGCTGGGCCTCTACGACGAGGCCGAGGAAGTCCTGGAGCCCCTCTCCGACGACGACCCTCGCGCCCTGGCCCAGCGGGTGATGATCCTGCTGGACCGTCGCCAGGAGGAGCAGGCCGAGGAACTCCTCGCCCGGGGACCCGCCGACGACCCCGAGCTGGCCCGCCTCCGCGGCCGGTTCGCCCTCGCCCGCCGCGACGGGCCGCGGGCGCTTCGGTACTACCGGATCGCCTACGACCACGACCCGTCCAACCGCGACACCGTCTTCGGCCTCATCAACGCCCACGGCCTGGTCGGCCAGCCCGAGAAGGCCGCCGCGCTGCGCCGCGAAGCCGAGGCGCTGGAGTCGTTCAACTCGCTGGTCCAGCGCATGTCCACCCCCGAGGGCCGCAAGGATCCCGACATGGCCGACAAGGCGGCCCGCGCCTGCGAGCGCGCCGGCTTCATCCCCGAGGCCCGCGCCTGGCTCAACCTCGCCATCGCCCACGACCCCCTGAACGCCGCCGCCCAGCAGGCCCTCTTCCGCTTCAACGAGCGTCATCCTCCCCGCTCCCAGCGACCCTCCTCGGAAAAATGACGCGGAGAACCGAATCACCCGCGGGCGGCGCCGCATTTGCGGTCGATTGCATGCGTCCCACCGCGGAGGGAAATATGATGGATACCGAAATCGTGGACCAGGCCGACGTCGGTCGTCACGTCCTGATCATCGACGACAACGAGGACCTGGCGCTTTCCCAGGCGATCCTCCTGCAATGCTGCGGCTGCCACGTCGAGGTCGCCCACGACGGCCGGGAAGGCGCGCGGGTGGCGACCCAAAAGCCGTTCGACGTCATATTCATCGACATCGGCATGCCGGGGATGTCGGGCTACGAGGTCGTCAAGGCGATCCGCGCCGCCCTGGACGATCCGCCCGTCCTGCTGGCGCAGACGGCCTACGGTCGGCCCGAGGACGCGCGGCGGTCGCGCGCCGCCGGCTTCGACGCCCATCTGGTCAAGCCGGTCGACCCGGAAGTGATCATCCGTCACGTCCTCCAGGGTCGCGAGGCTTTGGAGCGTCGGACGTCCAAGTCGGAAGAGGACTTCCCATCGCGCGACCGCCGTTCGCGCAATTGCCTGTCCGCCTAGTCGACGCCCGTCGCTCCGACCGAACCTCGCCGGTTCCTCCCGCCACGTCATCCCTCCGTCGCGAAGTTCCGGAGTTCGTCGCCCTCGACCTCGCGAGTCGGTCGCTCCGCGGCCGGCGCTGGAGGCCGACCCGTTGCGGGCATGGAGGCGGCCCGTTAGGATCGACTCCGCATCTCGGAAGTCCCTAACGCCTCCGCCAAGCCCGAGGGCCGCCCATGAGCCTCGCCCCCGCCGTCGATCCGCGAACGTCCAAGCCGTCGCCGCGGATCGTCTCGATGGACCAGTTCCGCGGCTACACCGTCGCCGGCATGTTCCTGGTGAACTTCTGCGGAGGGCTCAAGGCGCTTCCGGAGGTGATCAAGCACCACGACTTCTACTTCAGCTACGCCGACACCATCATGCCGGCGTTCCTCTTCTGCGCCGGCTTCTCCTTCCGGCTCTCGATCCTCAAGCGCCTGGAGAAGACCGGCTCCGTCGGCTACGGCCGGTTCATATGGCGCTGTTTCGCCCTGATCCTGATCTCGCTGGTCATGTACGGCGAGGAGGACTTCAAGGTCGACTCCTGGGCCGAGCTGGCCGAAGCCCCCGGCCGATTCGTGCTGGCGATCCTCAAGGCCGATCTGTGGGAGACCCTGGCGATCATCGGCGTGGCCCAGTTGCTGATCATGCCGGTGATCGCCAGGGGCTTCCAGGTTCGGCTCTGGACGACCGCGGCGTTCATGGCGGCGGCCTTGTGGCTGGCGCGCTCGTTCAACGTCTTCTTCATCTACGGCGCGCCCAACTGGATGGACGAGATCTGGGGGCTCACCGGCAAGACGGCGTGGGACGGCGGGTTCTTCGGCCCCCTGAGCTGGGCCGTGCCGATGCTCATGGGCACCCTGGTCTATGACGTGATGGTCGCGCATCCCCCCAGGGTCGCGGCCAGGAAACTGTTGACCTGGGGCCTGATCCTGTCGGCCCTGGGCTACGGGCTCAACGGCCTGGCGACGCTGTACGACTCGCGGCACGGACACGTCGAGCGCGTCCCCGACAAGGACGTCGCGGCGTCGCCGGTGGATCCGCCGTTCGCCAACGCCTCGGGCCGCGCGGCGTCGACCTTGATCCCGACGCCGCCGTTCGTCATGGCGCCGCCGAAGGACGTCTTGCCGGTGAACTACTGGCAGGTCAACAAGAAGCTGGTGAGCCTGCCGTTCATGCTCCTCTCCGGCGGCCTGGCGATCGCCATGTACGCCCTGTTCATCCCGGTCTGCGACGTCGCCGGCAAGCGGCTGGGGTTGTTCCGGACCCTGGGGCAGAACCCGCTGGCGGCCTACGTCCTGCACCACTACGTCGAGGGGGCGGTGCGCGCCGTGACCCCCAAGGACTCGCCGCTCTGGTACTGTCTGATCGCGCTTACGGTCTTCTATGTGATCTCGTATGCGTTCGTTCGCTTCCTGGAGAAGCGGAACATCTTCCTGCGTCTCTGAGCCGACGGCCGCGCGGAAGGCGAAATTCAGGGAGGATCATGCGACGTCCCCTCTCCCGTCGGGAGAGGGGACGGAATGGATCCTCAATCCTCCCTCGCCCGGCCGTTCGACTCCGGCGGCCGGGGCGGGGCGTCGGCCTGGTCGGGATCGAGCTCGGCGGGAGGGCCGGGGATGGAGTAGGACTCGTCGATCCAGCGGCCCAGGTCGACGAGTCGGCAGCGCTCGGAGCAGAAGGGGAACGTCGGCAGGTCCTCGATACGGTCGATCGAGAACGGCTTCGAGCAGATCGGGCAGCGTCCCTGGATCATGACGAACTCGATCCGCCGCCGGATGAGGAGGAAGAGGAGGGCGAGGACGTCGCGGTCGACGACTTGGAGGAGTCGCCGCCGGAGCCGGAGGAGGACGAGCCGTTGGAGGAGGAGTCGGCCTTGGCGGCCTTCTTGTAGGAGTCGCTGCGGTAGTCGGTCTGGTAGAAGCCGGAGCCCTTGAAGAGGATGGCCGCGCCGGGGCCGATCTTGCGGCGGAGCTTGGGCTTGGCGCAGGCGGGGCAGTCGGTCTGGGGGTCGGCCTTGATGGATTCGAACGCCTCGAACTCGTGGCCGCAATCGTCGCAGACGTAGTCGTAGGTGGGCATGGGTTCCTCCGGTCGCGCGGATCGGCCGGTCAGGGTTTGACCGAGACGGCGACCTTGCTGGGCCTTAAAACGCGGTCGTGGAGCTTGTAGCCCTTGCCCAGTTCGGCGACGACGATCCCCTCGGGGGCGTCGGCGGTGGGCTGTCGCATCAGGGCCTCGTGGAAGTTGGGGTCGAAGGGGACGCCCAGGGCCTCGATCGGCTCGACGCCGTACTTGGCCATCACGGCGAGGAACTGCTTGTGGACCAGGTCGAGCCCGTCGGCGACCCCTTCGCGGCCCTCGGCGCGGAGGGCGTCGGCGGCGCGGTCGAGGTTGTCGAGCACGTCCAGGAGGTCGTGGCCGAGATCGCCGATGGCGTAGAGGCGGTCGGCCTCGGCCTGTTGCCTGGCGCGCTTCTGGTAGTTGACGAATTCGGCGCGGGCGCGGAGGGTCTGGTCGCGGGCCTCGTCGCGTTCCCTGGTCAGGGCGGCGAGGGCGGCGGACGAGCCGGCGGGGGGATCGGCCGGCGTCTCCGGATCGGCGTCGGGGGTCTGGGGGCGGTCGTGGTCGGACATGGCGGGTCTCCCGGTCGCG
>Ga0209916_1001750_pt1 | contig 15301 bp, 14 predicted proteins | sample ThiBio_1000_plan_FD_183956 | JGI IMG/M metagenome (GOLD analysis project Ga0209916, IMG submission 183956) | Wastewater bioreactor microbial communities from Cape Town, South Africa - Thiocy_solids_2 (SPAdes) | ecosystem: Engineered > Bioreactor > Thiocyanate-remediating > Anaerobic-Aerobic ... | reverse complement strand
AGTAGTCGTCCGGGCCGTACTCGACCGGCCGGCCGCCGTACACCACCGGCACGGACGCCGCGATCTGGTCGACGAACCGGTCGCTGGTGTGGTGGGACACGATGATGGCGCCGTCGATGTTGCCGCCGCGGATGTAGCTGGTCAGTTTCCTGCCGGTATCCGTGCCCGGGTCGTCGCTGGCGATGAACAGGTTCAGCACGTAGTCCGACCGCAGCAGGCGGGTGTGGATGCCGGTGACGATCGCCGCGAAGAACGGGTCGCCGAAGAACCGGGTGGTGTCCTCCGGCACGACCAGTCCGATCGCCAATGTCTGCCGGCTGGCGAGCGAGCGGGCCGCCCGGTTCGGTACGTAGTTCAACTCGGCGATGGCGCGCTGCACGGCAGCCAGCGCCTCGGGACTGACGGATTCGGCGCCGTTCACGACGCGGGAGACGGTCGATCGGGACACACCGGCGCGCGCGGCGACCTCCATGATCGTGGCCGGTGACGACGCAGCGCGGCGCTCCATATGCCCCCACTTTCCTCGTGGCCTAACCGGCCGCCGCACGGGCGGCGCGGCCGGTGCCACTGCCGCGCAGTTGCCGCGAGGCGATGATATCGGCATAGGCGTAGCCGCTGTCCTTGATCGTGCGCTGTTGCGTCGCGTAGTCGACGTGTACCAGGCCGAACCGCTTCGCGTAGCCCCACGCCCATTCGAAGTTGTCCATGAACGACCAGTAGAAGAAGCCGCGCAGATCGACTCCCTGATCGATGGCGTCGAGCATGGCGTCCAGGTGCGAGTTCAGGAACGCGGTCCGGTCCGCGTCGTGTACCCGCGTGACGCCGCCCTCGTGCACCGGGTGATCGTCGAACGATGCCCCGTTCTCCGTCACGTACAGCCCGATGCCCCGCTCGGCGGTGTACTCGTCGCTGACCCGCACCAGCAGCCGGGTGAGGCCCTCCGGCTGCACCTCCCAGTCCATGTTGGTGCGCGGCAGGTCGCGGTCCACCCAGTGGATCTTCGCGTGGGACGGGAACGGCGAGGACGTCTCGATCGACACCGGCGCCTCGGACCGGGGCAGCGGCGCCTCCTGCTCGCGTCCGCTGAGCAGTTCGCCGTGATAGTAGTTCACCCCCAGTGTGTCGATCGGCGCGGCGATCACGTCGAGATCGCCGTCGCGGATGGCTGTCTCGAACGTCTCCACGGCCTGCGGGTCGACGGCACTGATATCGGCGATCGCGTCGGTCGGGTACGCGCCGCGGAAGACGGGGTCGAGGAACCAACGGTTGAACTGGCCGTCGATGCGACGGGCCGCGTCCACGTCCGCCGGATCGTCCGGGTCATGGGGGTCGGCGACCGTGAGGTTCAAGGTGAGGCCCAGGTTCAGGGAGGAGTCCCGGCTGCGCAGTTCCCGGATCACCTGGCCGTGACCCAACAGCAGGTGATGGGAGGCGGTCAGGCCCGCCGCGATGCTGCGGCGGCCCGGGGCGTGCACTCCCGCGGTGTAGCTGAGGAACGATGAGCACCACGGTTCGTTGAGCGTGGTCCACACGGGCACGCGGTCGCCGAGGGCGTCATGCACGTCCAAGGCGTACTCGGTGAACAGGTCCGCGCTCTCCCGGCTGGTCCAGCCGCCGCGTTCCTCGAGCGCCTGTGGCATGTCCCAGTGATAGAGGGTGAGCCACGGCATGATCCCGGCGTCGAGCAACTCGTCCACCAGCCTTCGGTAGAAGTCGAGGCCGGCGGGGTTGAGCGCCCCGGCGTCCGGCCGGACCCGGGCCCACGACACCGAGAAGCGGTAGGTGTCCAGACCGATGCCGCGCATCAGCGCCACATCCTGGCGGTAGCGGTGGTAGTGGTCGCAGGCGACGTCGCCGGTGTCGCCGTTCGCCACCGCGCCCGGCACCCTGCAGAACGCGTCCCAGATCGAGGGCTTGCGACCGTCCTCGGCGGCGGCGCCCTCCACCTGGAATGCGGCAGTGGCTGCGCCGAAGCGGAAGCCGGCGGGAAAGGGGCGGGGTGTCGCGGTCATGCGGGCACACCTTTCGGGAAGAACGGGCAGCCGGGAGCGGCCGGAGGCGATCGACTGCCTCATCGATGTCTGGCGGGGTGTGGATCGCGGGCTATGGGCGGGCGGCCCACCCGCAGCGGTCAACCCTTCACGGCGCCCGCCATGATGCCGCTCACCAGCTGCTTGCCCGCGAAGATGAACAGGATCAGCAGCGGGATGGTCGACAGCAGCACTCCGGCCAGGACGATCGAGTAGTCCACGAAGTAGTTCGACTGCAGCAGTGACAGCGCCACCGGAAGCGTCGGCGACTGGCGGTCCAGCACGATGAACGGCCAGAAGAAATTGTTCCAGGCGGACACGAACGTGAAGAGTCCCAGCATGGCGGCGGCGGGCCGCGCGGCCGGCAGGCCCACAGCCAGGAACGTGCGTAGCGAATTGGCGCCGTCCACGCGAGCCGCTTCGACGAGCTCGTCGGGCACCGCCTGGCGCAGGTATTGCGTCATCCAGAACACACCGAAGGCGCTGGTCAGCGACGGGACGATGATGGCGCCGATGTTGCCTGTCCAGCCCAGTTCGCTGAACAGGATGTAGAGCGGCACGACGCCGAGCTGCGTCGGCACGGCCATGGTGGCGATGACGAACACCAGCAGCGCTCCGCCGCCGACGAACTTGAGCTTGGCGAACGCCCAGCCGGCCAGGGTGGAGAAGAACACCACTGAGAGCGCGATCACCGCGGACGAGAACACCGAGTTCCACAGCGCGAGCCAGAAGTTCACCGCCGGGTCGCTGAGCACCTTCGTGGCGTTCGCGAAGAAGTTCCCGCCGGGGAGCCAGGACATGTTCGGGTCGCGGATCGTGTACGCGTCGCCCGAGCCGATCAGGAACGACCAGTAGAACGGGAACAGCGAGCCGGCCAGCAGTGCGCCGAGGCAGCCGTAGACGAACCAGCCGGGCCGGCCGAAACGGCGGCCGTTGCGCCGTGGCCGACCGACCTCGGCGTTGCCCTGGGGCGTGGCCGAGCCCTGCGATGCGGCAGAGGCGAGATGTGTCGTCATCGGCGCTTCTCCTGCGTCTGGCGGGCGACCGGTGTCGCGGCCGCGGCGGGCGGCAGGGTGGACCGGCGGCGCTCGCGCGCCTTGGCGGTCGTTCCGTCACGCACGAGGGACCGGGTGACCAGGAGGTTGATGACGCCGATCGCCAAGATGATGAGGAACAGGATCCAGGCCAGCGCGGCGGCCCGGCCGAAGTTCCATTCGCCCCACCCGATGTTGTACAGGTACAGGGAGATCGTCAGCCACTGGCTGTTGGCTCCGCCCGTGCCGAACTGGTCGTACATGCGTGGCTCGTCGAAGATCTGCAGGCCGCCGATGGTCGAGGTGACGATGACGAAGATCAGCGTCGGCTTGAGACCGGGCAGGGTGATCGAGAAGAACTGCCGGATCCTGCCCGCTCCGTCGACGGTTGCGGCCTCGTAGTACTCGCCGGGGATGGCCTGCATAGCGGCCAGCAGGATGAGCGTGTTGTACCCGGTCCAGCGGAAGTTGACCATCGTGGCGATGGCGATATGACTGGCGAAGGCGTCGGAATGCCAGGGGATCGCCGGGATGCCGAGATCCGCCAGCGTCGTGTTGATCAGGCCGTACTTGTCGCCGAACATGTTGCTGAAGATCAGGGCGACGGCCACCGGTGCGATGACGTACGGCACCAGCACGCCCATCCGCCAGAACGTCTTCGCCCTCAGGTTCTGCGACAGCATCGCGGCGATCACGATGGCAATGATGATCTGCGGGACGCTGGACAGCAGGAAGATGGAGAACGTGTTGCGCAACGCGATCCAGAACTTCGGCTGGGCGAGCACGTACGCGTACTGGTCGAAGCCGATGAACGTGCCGGTGCCGCGGACCATGTCCCAGTCCATGAACGAGATGACGGCGGTGTAGGCGATCGGGAACAGGCCGACGACCAGGAACAGGAGGAAGAACGGCGAGACGTAGAGGTACGGCGCGACCTTGTGGTCGAGCCGGCTCACCCGGTTGGCGAAACCGATGCGGCGCGGCGGTGGCGGCGCGGGTCGCGCGGCGCTCACGGCGTCGCGTCTCGGCGTGAGGGTGGTGTCCGACATGACGTGTGTCTCCTTCCGGTCCGGCTCCGGCTCAGATGGCTGAGGGCGTTGCGGACAGGGACGGCGCCGGGCGCCGCCCCTGTCCGCGGATGCCGGGGGCTAGCCGATGGCCTTCACTTCGGACACCCACTGGTTCCACGACTCGTCGGCGGACTGCGTGCCGTCCTCGACGCGGGTCAGCGCCTGCTGCATGGCGTCATTGACCTGGAAGTAGTGCTCGCCCTTGAACGGGGAGACCGTCACCGCTGCGGCCCGGTCGGAGAAGATCTGGCCCACCGGGGCGTTGTTGAAGAACTCGTTGGTGGCGTCGAGCAGTGTGGCGTCCTTGAGCGCGTCGACCTGGCTCGGGAACGTGCCGGCATTGGCGAAGGCCTTGATCTGCTGCGCCGGGTCGGTGAGCCAGGACGCGAGTTCCTGAGCGGCTTCGACGTGCGCCCCGTTGGCCGGCACCGTCAGGTAGGAGCCGCCCCAGTTGCCGCCGCCGCCCGGGAAGACGTTGGCGATGTCCCAGCCGGTGACGTCCTTCGCGTTGCCGGAGATCACACCCTGCATCCAGGCCGGGCAGAGCATGGTCGCGTAGGCGCCGTTCTGCATGCCGGCGCTCCAGTCGTCGGACCATTGGCCCAGGTGTGCGGACTGCTTCGCGCTCGCCGCCAGGATCTGGTCGTAGATCTTCTTCACGTCGGCGTTGTCGGTGGCCACAATCGCGCCGGATGACGGATCCTCGTACGCTGCGGCGACCTGGTTGATCATGCCCTGATAGGTGCCGCCGGCCGAGTCGAACCACGCCTTGCCGGTGGCGTCCACGTACTTCTGGCCGACCGAGAAGTAGTTCGCCCAGTCGCCGTCCAGCAGCTTCGCCACGTCCGCGCGGTCGGTCGGCAGCCCAGCAGCGGCGAACAGGTCGGAGCGGTAGCAGATCGCCTCGGGGCCGACGTCGGTGCCGTAGCCGATCAGTCGGCCGTCCTTGTCGGTGGCGTCCTGTACCTTCCAGTCCAGCCAGCGGCTCTTCAGATCCGCGGGGACCTCGGCCAGCAGGTCGGAGTACTGCATGACCTCGGGCAGCCAGTCGATCTCGATGGCCTCGACATCCGCCAGGCCCTTCTTGCCCAGCTTCTGGAAGTAGTTCGCGCGAGCGTCGTTGGAGGTGGCGGCCTTGTTGTGCACCACGGTGATGTTCGGGTGCGCTGCGGTGAACCCGGCCAGCAGATCGTCGGTGTAGCCGAAGTCGTTGAAGGTGGCGACCGTCAGGGTGATCTTCTCGCCGCTGTCGGCGGGCGCCTCGGAGGATGCCTCCGCGGACGAGCTCTCGGCGGACGAGCTCGAGTCGCCCGCCTCCGCGGAACTGGACGACCCGGAATCGGCCGCCGAATTGTTCGCGGCCTCGCCGGTGTCGGTCGAGGTACCACAGCCGGCGACGACGGCCACGGCTGCTATCGCCGCGATGGCGAAAGTCCGCCGCAGTACATGTGAGTTCACTGCTTGCTCCTTCGTGAAGTGGATGTCGGATGGTGCCGGTACTACGCCGGGTCGATGTCCCGGAGACGGTATGGGAGCGCTCCCACGAGGTGATGGGGTCACGGTATGGGAGCGCTCCCACGGTCGTCAAGCCCTTTTTCATATCGACTTGGCAGACTTTTCACAGCGGCCTGTCAGCATGCTGGAAGGCGCCGGCGGCCTCGTCGCGGCGCGGAGGCGCGGCCGTGCCGACAGGCCCCTACGATGATCGCAGCGCAGCATTCATCGAGGAGAGAGCCGTGAGCGACGTGCCCGCATTCGCATTGACCGACGATCAGCATGACATCCGCGCGGCGATCCGAGAGCTGGCGGAGGCCGAGATCGCGCCGTTCGCGGCGGACTGCGACGAGCACGAACGCTATCCGGTCGAGGCGCAGCGGGCGCTCACCGAGGCCGGCTTCCAGGCCGTGCACATCCCCGAGGAGTACGGGGGTGCCGGCGCCGATGCCGTGACCACCGTCATCGTGATCGAAGAGGTGGCGCGGGTGTGCGCGTCGTCGTCGTTGATCCCGGCGGTGAACAAGCTCGGGTCGGTACCGCTGCTGCTTTCGGCGTCCGAGGAGCTGAAACAGCAGGTGCTGCCGTCGATCGCGGACGGCTCGGCGATGATCTCGTATGCGTTGTCCGAGCGGGAGGCCGGCTCGGACGCAGCGGCGATGCGCACCCGCGCGGCACGGCGCGGCGACGAATGGGTGCTGAACGGGACCAAGTGCTGGATCACCAACGCCGGCGTGTCGTCCTGGTACACCGTCATGGCCGTGACGGACCCGGATGCCGCGAAGGCGGCCGACGGCATCTCCGCCTTCGTGGTGCACCAGGACGATCCGGGTTTCGTGGTGGGCACGAAGGAACGCAAAATGGGCATCAAGGGTTCGCCGACCCGTGAGATCCACTTCGAGGATTGCCGGATCCCCGCCGACCGGATCATCGGGGAGCCCGGGACGGGGTTCAAGACGGCCCTGGCCACGCTCGACCACACCAGGCCGACCATCGGTGCCCAGGCGATCGGCATCGCCCAGGGAGCACTGGACGTCGCGATCGGATACGTCAAGGAGCGCAGGCAGTTCGGCAAGAGGCTCGCCGAATTCCAGGCGCTGCAGTTCATGATCGCCGACGCCGCCATGAAGGTCGAGGCGGCGCGCACGCTCGTCTACCAGGCCGCCGCGGCGACCGAACGCGGCGACGCGAACAAGGGGTTTCTCGCGTCGGCCGCCAAGTGCCTGGCCTCCGATGTGGCCATGGAGGTGACTACCGATGCCGTGCAACTGCTCGGCGGCTACGGCTTCACCCGCGACTTCCCCGTGGAGCGCATGATGCGCGACGCGAAGATCACCCAGATCTACGAAGGCACCAACCAGGTGCAGCGACTCGTGATGGCTCGCGCGCTGCTGCGCTGAGCCCGCCTGCGGACGCCGCCGCCCTCCGGGTCAGCTGTTCGTGGTCTCGAGCACCATGGACACGAGCAGCCGCTGCGCTGCGTCGGCGATTCGGGGCTCGACTCCGAGATCCCTCAACTGCTGCGCGGCCGCGGCCATCTCGTCCGACCTGCGGCGCGCGTGCTGATGAGTGCCATCGACGAGGCGATCGATGGTGTTGGAATCGAATGCCGCCAGCTCTGCCGAGATGTTCTCACGCAGCCACTGGTCGCAACCTGCTGCCCGGCCGCCGGCCAGCGCCTCGACGACTGCCGCGGCAAGCCCCTTGTAGAAGACGCTTCGCAGCAGCTTGCGCGAGCTCGCCGCTCCGACCGGACCATCGAGCACGGTCACCCGCGCGCCCAGGGCATTCATCGCCGTGGCGAATTTCGGCGCCGCGTCGCCGGACGCCACCATCGGTACCCGCAGACCTTTGCCGGGGACCGGTGCCATGATCGCCACGTCCACCACCGGGTTGGCCGGCGCTGCGGCTGCCAGCGACACCTTCAATGACGGAGCAGCCGCGTTGAGATCGACCCAGATCGTGCCGGACGGCAGGCGGGAGAGCGAGTTGCCGAGCGCGGTCGCCGCGTCGTGGGCACTGTTCAGGCTCAGCACGATGTCGGCATCGCGCACCGCATCGGCTTCGGTGGCCCGCGGATGGGCGGCAGCCGGAACGACGACCCGCGGGTCGTACGCCCGGACATCGGCGCCGGCCGCCAGTAGATCCGAGCCGATCGCGCTGCCCGCCTCGCCCCACCCCAGCACCGCGATCCGGGGCGATACGGTCCAGTCGGAGGAAGACGTCATCGCTGCGCGGCCCAGTCTTCATATTTCAGGTATTCCACGCCCAAGGCGGGGAGGCGGTCCCTGATGCCGTATCGGTCGAGCCCCAATTCCCCGGACTGGAACGCGCGCCGCGACGCGTCCTCCTTCTCGACCCGGGCCTGCGAGCCCCGGATCGCCTGTTCGACATCCGCGCGAGGCACGCGCAGGACGCCGTCGTCGTCGGCGACGATCACATCGCCCGGATCGATGAGTTGATTGCCCACGACGATCGGGACGTTGATCGCACCCGCCGTCGCCTTCACCGTGCCCTGAGCCGATACAGCCGCCGACCATGCGGGGAACTCCATCCGGCGCAGGTCCGCTGTGTCTCGGACTCCGCAGTTCAGCACCACGCCGCGTACGCCGCGGTGACGCAAGGCCGTGGCGAAGAGTTCACCGAAGAGGCCGTCGGTGCTGCGCGAGTTCGTCGTGACGACAAGGACGTCGCCCTCGCGGCATTGCTCGACGGCTACATGGATCATCAGGTTGTCGCCGGGCCAGCAGACGACCGTGACGGCGGTGCCGCCGACCTTCGCCCCCGGCCAGACCGGACGGATCGCCGGATCGAGCAGCCCGACCCGGCCCATCGCCTCATGGACCGTGGCGACCCCGAAATCGCCCAGCCGCGCGGCGTCGCCGACGTCGGCGCGCGGTGGATCCGTCACCACGATGGACCTCATGCGAGCTCCTTCGTGACCTGCGGATACACCCGCATGTACGCCTCGCCCATCGTGTGCGCCTCGAGGCCGAGGTTCGGCCCCGCGTTGCGTTTGAGCTGCACTCCGCGCCTGGTCGCGAGATCGGTGTAGTAATCCCACAGGTGTTGTTGCGCGACGAGCGACTCCATCGCCTTGCGCTTCGTGTCGAATACCTCCGTGATGTCCAGCAGCACCTCGGGTTTGAAATCGCACATCTCCGGCTGATGGGGCTCGAACATGAACACGGGCGGCGCTCCCAAGGGTTCGCCGGGCGCCTGGTATCCCACGGCTTGCGCGAGCACCCGGGCCTGCAACGCCATGCGTGCCGCGGCTGGGTGGTCACCGTTGTAGGGATCTGTCAGCGTGTGCGTCAGCACGACCGTGGGCACGACCTCCCGGAAGAGACGTACGAGACCGTCGATCACCTCGGGCGATTCCAATAACGGGTAGTCGCCCGCATCGAAGAACCGCACGTCCGCACCCAGGATCGATGCGGCCTGTTCTGCCTCGTCACGGCGGATCGCCTTGATCTCGTCCAACGACTTGCCGTCGCGCCAGGCCCGGGCCGACTCGCCTCGTTCGCCGTACGTCAGGCAAGCGATCGTCGACTTCTGGCCGCGGGCCGCGGCAAGAGCCAACGCGCCCCCGGCACGCCATACGAAATCGCCGGCGTGCGCGCTCACCACCAAGAGGGAATCCGTGCTCACATCAGTTCCTTTCCATCACGCACTGTGCACTCGCCCCAGATCGGGGTCGGATTCGTCGGCCAGGATCGTGGCCACCCGTTGCAGGTGGTCACGCATCATGTCCTCGGCATCCTTGGGTCGGTGGGCCCGAATCGAGTCGACCACGCTCGAAAGCTCGGCCAGCGACTGTTCCGGACGGCCGGGCCGCAGCGAGAGACGGAACTGCTGCCGAACGAGTTGCGCCTGCAGCCGCTCGACGAGCTCGATGGCGTTCGGGTGGCGGGCGACGGAGTGGATGAGGTCGTACAGCCCGCTGATCCGCGTGGAGTAGACCACCAGGTCGCCGGCCTTCAGACTCTCCTTCATCAGGCTCACATGCGCGCGCAGGCGGTCCACGTCGTCGTCGTCCGCGCGCTCGGCCGCCTTGCGGGCGAGCAGCCCCTCCACGACGGCCCGGCACTCGGTGATCTCGACGGCGTCGGACACCGTCAGTTGGCGGACCCGTGCCCCCCGATTCTTCACGCGCTCGACCAGACCTTCGCCGACGAGTGTGTCGATGGCCTGCCGCAGGCTGCTGCGGGTGACGTCGTATTCCGCCGCCAGTTCCTCCTCGATCAGGCGCTGCCCGGGTACCACGTCGCCGCGGGATATGGCCGAACGGAGCGTTGATTCGGCCCAACGACGAGCCTCTGCGCCAGTTCGGACGGCCATGTCGAATCCTCCTCCGTACGGTCAGGAGCCTAGTTGATCGTTGACGATATTGTCAACAAATGCTGAGCGCCCGGCGTGTCGCCTGTTCGTCCGGAAGATACCCCGCTGCGGCGCGTGTCCCGACTGCGGCGCGAGCGGATTTTCGACCCGACCCGCCGCAGAGCCATTGACTGACGACAAAAGTGCGAGTAATAGTGATGACCATCTTGTTAACAATAGTGTTGTCAGGGTCGCGACCTGTGCGGACGGCGGCCTGAAGGGAGGGTGCCGAGATGTCGGAGCGCGCGTCGGCACGAGTACCCACCGAGGTGGCGTACGAACGGCTGCGCGCCCAGATCGTCACAGGCCGCCTGACCGCCAATCAGCGACTGGTGGAGGCCGACCTGGTGGCGGAACTGGGGGTGAGCAGGGCGACGATCCGGTCCGTGCTCGCCCGCCTCGAGTACGAGGGTCTCACGGTCCGGGAGTACAACCACGGTGCCCGCGTCCGGATGGTGTCCGCCGACGAGGCGGTGGAAATACTGCAAGTGCGCAGTGCTCTGGAGGGCCTCGGTGCGCGGCTCGCGGCCGTCCATGCCGACGACGAGGACATCGCCAAGCTTCGCGCCATCCGGGTGGGGATGCTCCAGCGGATCGAGGAAGGGGACCTCCTCGGCTACTCCGACCAGAACTCGCGGCTGCACAAACTCGTCATCGTCACGTCCCGGCACACCGTGATTCGACGCCTCATCGACGGACTTAATGCTCAGATGGTGCGGTTCCAGTACCGCACCATCCTCGTGCCCGGACGCCCCCAGGAGTCGCTTGCGGAGCACACCGGCGTCATCGAGGCCATTGCCGCCCACGACGCTGATGCGGCTGAAGCGGCCATGCGCCATCACCTTTCGCAGGTCACCTGCACGCTGCGAACCATCACCAACGATCCACAACAACAAGCCAGCGTCATGCAAATGACGCGACGAGGAGGCTGACCATGGCTGACGAACACCCTCAGCCCTCTGCGAACGGACGCGCCATCGTGGCGTCGTCATTCGATCTGCACGTCCATGTCGCACCCGACGTCATGCGGCGCCTGATCACCGACACGGAACTTGCCGCGCGATACGGCGACCGGGGCCTGGGCGGGTTCGTGCTCAAGTCGCATTACGCCTCGACCGCCGAGCGGGCCGAAGTGGTGCGCGCCGCGGTCCCGGGTGTCAAGGTCCTCGGCGCGATCACCCTCAACGGATCTGTCGGCGGCATGAACGCCTCCGCCGTCGAGATCGCGGCTCGCGGCGGCGCCAAGCTGGTGTGGATGCCGACCGTGGACAGCCTCAACCAGCGTCGCTCGCTCGCGAAGGACCCCGTCGGCGCCAAACCTCCCATGTGGAAGATGCTCCAGGAGGAGCTGACGGAGCAGGGCATTGCGTCGCCGCCGGTCCTGGTATTGGACGATGACGGGAATGTGCTCCCGGAGGTGCACAGCGTGCTGCGGACGATCGCACGTCACGACATCGCTCTGGCGACCGGGCACCTCAGCCGCGACGAGATCATGGTCCTCGTCGATGCGGCCGTCGCGGACGGGGTCAAGAAGATCATCGTGACCCACCCCGAGTTCACGTCACAACGCCTCAACGCAGCCGATCAGCGAATTCTTGCCGATCGCGGCGCGCTGCTGGAACGCTGCTTCACCACTCCGTACACCGGCAAGGTGCAGTGGGCCGAGATGTTGGACAACATTCGGGCGGCCGGTCCGGAGAACTCCTTCCTGTCCAGCGATCTGGGACAGCCGTTCAACCCGCCGGTGGAAGACGGCCTCGCCCTGATGACGGATCACCTGGTGGAGGCCGGGTTCACCGGGGACGAGATCCGGCAGATGGCGGTCATCAATCCTGCCCGCCTGGTCGGCGAGGAGTCCTGGTGACCTCGGCCCACGAAGCGGGACGGCGATGAGCCCGCTGCACGCCGCGACGCTGGCAAGGCCTCGACCGGACGACACAGACCATAGGAGGTTGACCATGGCCCCAGTTCTGGAAATCAACGGGCTCGCGAAGCACTTCCGCAAGAAGGATGTCGAGATCGTCGCCCTACGCGATTTCGACCTCACCGTCCAAGCCGGAACGTTCGTCACCATCCTCGGGCGATCCGGCTGCGGGAAGTCGACGCTGCTCAACCTGGTTGCGGGGCTGACCACGCCGAGCGCGGGCGAGATCGTCTATCGCGGCACGAAGCTCGCCGGACCGCGCAAGGATCTCGGTTACCTCACGCAGTCCGACACCTTGATGCCGTGGCGCGACATCCTGCGCAATGTGGAAATGCCGCTGGAGCTGGCGGGCATGTCGCGACAGGAACGGAGGCCGCGCGCCCTGCAGCAGATCGACGCGGTCGGCCTGTCGGGGTTCGAGCATCACTATCCGCGCGAACTGTCCGGTGGCATGCGGCGACGGGCGAGCCTGGCGCGGATGCTGTGCGCAGGACCCGACACGCTGCTACTGGATGAGCCCTTCGGAGCCCTGGACGCCCAACTCCGTTCGGAGATGCAGCGCGAGCTTCTCCGGCTGTGGACGGGAACCGATCGCACCGTCCTGTTCGTGACGCACGACATCCAGGAAGCCGCTCTGCTGGGCGACCGCGTCATCGTGCTCGGACAGCTGGGGCGCGTCATTCTCGACAAGAAAATCGATCTGCCGCGGCCGCGGGATCTCGAGTCCCTTCGAATGGCCCCTGAATTCATGGAACTGTTCCACGAATTGTCCGATGCGTTGAAGACCGGAAGCGAGGCGGACCAATGAACTCGACCATTCCCCGCACCTCCGCGGCGACGCCGGTAGAAATCGACCGACCGCGCTCCTGGTGGGAGCGCAACGGGACATCGGCGACCATTACGGCGCTTCGTCTCGGCCTCCTTGCGGTGGTCGTGGTCGTCTGGCAGATCGTCTCCGGGCGCCTGATCGACCCACTGTTCGTCAGCAAGCCGACCGCGATCGTGGACCGACTGATCGAATGGGCCCGCAGCGGCGTGCTCTGGTCGAACAGCTGGATCACCCTCAAAGAGATCCTCATCGGCTACGCCATCGGTGCGCTGGCCGGTGTGGCGTTCGGATTTCTCCTCGCGTCGCAGAAGATCCTGTATCGCGTCCTGGACCCGTTCATCATGAGCCTGTATGCGATTCCGAAGGTGGCCCTCGCGCCGCTCTTTATCGTGTGGCTCGGCATCGGCATCGAGATGAAGATCGTGCTCGCCGCCGTGACCGTGTTCTTCCTGGTATTCCTCAACACCGCCGCCGGGGTGCGTGAGGTCGATCGCGGCCTCATCGATGCGGCCAGGCTCATGAACGCGCGGCGCCGCGACATGATCCTGAAGGTGATCCTGCCGGGCTCGATGTCCGGTGTCCTGACGGGGTTGCGAGTTTCCATTCCGTATGCGCTGATCGGCGCCGTGATCGGCGAGCTCGTCGCGTCCAATCGCGGCCTCGGCTATCTGATCAACAACGGCGCGGCGACATTCGACACGGCTGGCGTATTCGCGGCGCTGATCGTTCTGACGGTCATCGCGGCGGTCCTCAGCGCCTTGGTCAATCTCTTGGACAGATCCGCCAATAAATGGCGGCCTGCGAACAACTGATCAATCAGTACGGAAAAACGAACACGAGGACCTCGTTGTTCGATGATGCAGAAAACCGACAGATGAATTACGACGAAGGGAGCACCACCATGCGGTTACGATCGCGCGCAGTAATGGGGTCCGCGTTGTTGGCCGTCGCGGCCATGATTGTCGCGTCGTGCGGCAGCGCGAGCACCGGCAACGAGGCGACTACGGCGCAGGGCGCGTCGAGCGAGCAGGCGACGTCAGCGCCTGCGCAGGAGAGTTCTACCGGCGGCAGCACCGAATCGGCGCAGGCCGCCGGGAGCTCGTCCGAGGCCGCCAAGCCGTCATACACGCTGGAGATCGGCCAGATCAGTAAGTCGGTGGCGTTCTTCCCGATCTTCGTGGCGCGGGACAAGGGCTATTTCCAGGAAGAGGGCCTGACGGTCAACGAGCCCACCCTGCTCGGCAGCGGAGCCAAGCTGGCGGCCGCCCTGGTCTCGGAGAGCATCGAGGTGGGCGGCGGCGTGATGACCGACGCCTTCAATACCGCCAACGCGGGACATTCGGTCGGCGTCATCGCGAACCTCGTCGGCCAGTACTACGTGGACATCATCGTGGGCAACAATGCGAAGGTTGCGCCCGACGATGCCCCTCTCGATGAGAAGATCAAGTCACTGGCCGGGCTGCGCATCGGGATCACCGGCCCGGGCAGCGGCAACGAGGCGCTCGTGAAGTACCTGTTCTCGCTGGTCGGAATGGATTCTGCGACCGACGTGACGCTCGTGAATCTCGGTGCTCAGGCGACGGCGGTGGTCGGTGCGCTGAAGAACAACCAGGTCGATGCGCTCTCCTTCTTCCAACCGATCGGGCAGGAGGTCGAAGCGCAGCAACTCGGCAAGATCTACATTTCGCCGGCCCGCGGCGACGTGCCCGACATCGAGGGCCAGGCGCACGGCGTGGCCATGGCGTCCGCCAAGGCGATGGCCGAGAAGCCGGATGCCCTCGTCGCCTACATCAAGGCGATCGCGAAGGCGGAGGCATTCATTCACAGCGCGGATCCGAGCGAAGTCGAAGCCGAACTCGCGAAGTACGAAGGCAACATGGATCCGGCGACGGTCAAGGCGCTGGTCCCCACGCTGCAGAGCGAGATCCCCGAGACGCCGGAAGTGACCCAGAAGGGGTACGACATGGCGACGCACTTCCACGAGGCCGCAGGCATGATCAAATCGGCGCCGGCGTACGACCAGCTGGTCCAGACGGGCCTGATCCAGAAGGCTCTCGGCTGATCGTGCGGTGCACGCGGTGGTGGGCCGGGCGCGATACCCGGCCCACCACCGTCGCGTTTTCGGGCGCGCGCTACCAGGCGCCGCGGTGCTCCGGCACCCGCGCGATCAACGGCATGATCAACACGCACACCGCGGCTGCGGCTGCGTAGAACCACGCTTGCGCCCGACCCGGGTCGGCGGAGGCGGCGATCAGCGCCGTGCCTGCCGACACGGTGAAGATCGCGCCGACCTGCATCCCTCCGGAACGGATCGCGGCCAGGGTGGCGGCCGAGCGAGGCGCGAGCTGCAGCCCCGCGTTGCGGGTCGCGGGGTTGATCGAGCCGAAGCCCGCACCGACCACGGAAGTGGCGATCATCAGCCACAGATAGGCCGACATGCCCCCCGGCGGAGACAGTGCCAGCAGCGCCACCCCACAGGCCACGACGGTCGCGCCGACGTAGATCGGCGCGCGATATCCGCTGCGGCGCAGGGCGAATGC
>Ga0209916_1001746_pt1 | contig 15338 bp, 16 predicted proteins | sample ThiBio_1000_plan_FD_183956 | JGI IMG/M metagenome (GOLD analysis project Ga0209916, IMG submission 183956) | Wastewater bioreactor microbial communities from Cape Town, South Africa - Thiocy_solids_2 (SPAdes) | ecosystem: Engineered > Bioreactor > Thiocyanate-remediating > Anaerobic-Aerobic ... | reverse complement strand
CTGACTTCATCCCCTCTCCACCCGTTCGCAAACACAAACGGATGGGTGCTGATCCACTGAATGAGGGGGGTCAATTTTGGACGCCGATCCTCCCAGCTAAGGGGTCAATTTTGCACGCCGGATCACAGGCCTCGGCCGAGCGAACTGCCGGATATTCCAGGGGATCGTATTTCGGTCATTTCATTTCCTTTCTTTTGCTGGCGATGCGAGCGCGCTGTGACACGACGATTCCGGATGTCGAAGTGGTCACCAAAGTGAGCGTTCTCATCGCTGCGGCACCTTCGAGGCTGCCTGCAGTTTCTCGACGAGCGGAAGGATCGTCGTGTCGAGCGCTTCGCGCGTGACGGCCCCGATGTGCTTGTGGGCGATGCACCCATCGGCGCCGACGACATAGGTTTCGGGCACGCCATAGACGCCCCAGTCAATCGCTACTCGGCCGTCAAGGTCGGCGCCCGTGCGGGTGTAGGGATCACCCCTCGTGTTGAGCCACCGAGCCGCGTCATCCGGCCGATCCTTGTAGTTCAGCCCGTGCAACGGCACCTTTCCTGTCTCCGCCAGTCGCATGAGCACAGGATGTTCTTCACGGCAGGCCACGCACCAGGACGCGAAGACGTTGACAAGCGAAACCTCGCCGTAAAGGTTTTTGCTCGCCAAGCCGAGAGTCCGTCCTTTGACCGGAGGCAGGCTAAACACCGGCACCGCTTTGCCAATCAGCACCGATGGAACGTCATGTGCGTTGCGGGTGAGCCCCCAGCCGAGCACGCCCGCCAGACCGGCAAACCCTATCAGCGGCACGAAGGCCAACAGGCGGCGCCGGCCGATCTGCTCCTCTTCACCGGGCGAAATCGCCAGTGGGAGTGTGTCGTATGAGGTCATGACGCTGCAAGCCGGCCATCCCGGCTCCTCCAGAGCGCGTGACGGCTCCATCTCGATGCCGTCGGCAAAAACACGCTCGCCGCCAGCAATCCCGCGATGGACAAGAGCGCCATGGCGGACCAGAGGTTGAGGCCACATTCGAAGAATACCGGTTCCATTGTCATCACCTCTCATTTCTTGGCGTAGACGGTTGGCGCCTTGCCATCCTTGGTGAAGGCATAGACGGTGAAGGGTCCGGCCTTGTTGCCGCCCATGCCAGGAGCCCCTGTGGGCATTCCGGGCAGCGTGATGCCGGCGATGGCGGGCCGTTCCGCCAGCACCTTTTTCACGATTTCGACTGGCACGAGCCCGTCGATCACATAGCCGTCGACCATGATTGTGTGACAGCCTTCGAGATCCGCTGGGACTCCGGCATCGCTGCTGATCTGCGAGAGATTGTTGACAGGCTTGATATCAACCTTGAACCCGTTCTGCTCCAGGTAAGTGGCATAGGCTTCGCAGCAGGAGCATTGCGGGTTCTTATACATCACGGCCTCGATGGTCGCCGCGAACGCAGGAACGGGCGTTGCGATCATGGCCGCGAGCACAGTCAGGCGATAGGTCATCCTCATCGGGATCTCCTTTGGGTTAAGGGCAAGGTTCAATCCATTCCCCTCGTTCACTCCACTGCGTAGACGGTTGGTGCGTTGCCGTTCTTGGTAAAGGCGTAAATCGTCCAGGATTCGGTCTTCTGGCCGCCCATACCGGGCGAGCCCATCGGCATTCCCGGCAAGGAAATGCCGGTGATGGTTGGACGCTCGGCGAGCATCTTCTTGACCAGGTCGACGGGCACGAAACCATCGACGACATAGTTGCCGATCACCACCGAATGGCAGCCCTGCAAGTTCTCGGGAACGCCAAGGCTGGCGCTGATCCGTGCCAGATCGTTGGTGGGTTTGAGTTCGACCTTGAAGCCGTTCTGCTCGAGATAGGCGGCATAGGTTTCACAGCAGCTGCAACTCGGGTTTTTGTACATCACGGCGTCGATCGTTGCCGCGAAAGCCGGCAGCGGCGTTACGGTTAGCGCGGCGAGAACTGCGAGCCGGTAGGTCATCTTCATGTCATTCTCCCTTGAGCAGGTGGTTTGGATTCAGGTTACGCGGAAGACCGTCATCAGCCCGGTCATTTGGTGATCAATGATGTGACAGTGCAGCATCCAGTCGCCAGGGTTGTCGGCAACGAAGGCGCATTCCACGGTGTCCTTCGGGGCCATGAGCACCGTGTCCTGCCATTGCCGGTGGGGCACCGGCGTTCCGTTGCGGGTCAGCACCTTCATGCTGAAGCCGTGGACGTGCATGGGGTGCCACCAGGCCGTCTCGTTGCGCATGGTGATCAGCGAGGTCTGGCCGCGCCTGAGCGTAAACAGCGGCGGCATGCCGGCCGAACCATCCCCGGTCATGGACATGCCGTCGATGGCCCACACCGCGCCGCCGTTCATGCCGGGCGTCGCCATGCCCATCATGCCGCCCATGCCGCTTAGCTTGCCGCCGCCCATCATGCCGCCCTGCAGCACGATCTCCTGACGCACGGCGTTGCGGCGATCGGGTTCCGGTAGCGGGTTGCGCGGCAGTCCAACAGGCGCATCGAGAGGATTGGCGCGCAACGGCGGCCCGGCGTCATAAGCGAGGTTGGTCAACGTGTAGCCCAGCCCCTCATAGAAATCGTCGGTCACGGCATAGCGCTTGCCCGGGTCGCCCTGCATGTCGAGGATAATGTCGACGCGCATGGCCGGGCCAAGGACGAGGCGTCCGCCTTCCGGTTCATGCGGCTCGCAGGGCTGGCCGTCGATCGCCACGATGGTCGGGCGATGTTCTTCGAAGTTGAGCGCCATCATGCGGGCAACGGCCGCGTTGGCGAGCCTCAGCCTGATACGCTCACCAGCCCGCACCTTCTGGTCGCCGGGCACAGTGCCGTTCAGCGTGATGACATTGCCGACCCGGCCGGACATGGCGGCGTCCATCCTGTTGTCGAAGCCTGCGGCGATCTGCCAGTCTCTGGTAAGCCGCCAGTCCTGCAGCAACCACAGCATGTCGCGGTCGACTACGACCGGCTCGCGCTCCTCGACGATCAACGCGCCGGCGAGACCCCGTCCGATCTGTTGCAGGCTGTCGGCATGCGGATGGTACCAGAAGGTGCCCGCATCAGGCGGCGTGAATTCATAGACGAAACTTTGGCCGGGCTTGATCGGCGGCTGGGTGAGGCCCGGCACGCCGTCCATGGCGTTCGGTAGCCTGATGCCATGCCAATGCACCGTGGTGTCTTCGTCCAGCCCGTTCTCGACGGTAATGCGGGCGGGTTTGCCCTGCCGCAGCCGTACTGTCGTACCCGGAATGGTTCCGCCGAAGGCCCATACATCGGTTTCAAAACGGCTTCCGGCCGCAAACAGCGTGCGGGCCGGCGCCGCGACGACGCGAAGCTCTTCGAGTGCTGCGGCTCGCACTGGCTGCAACGGCGCTGCCAGTGCAAGACCGGCCCCCGCCAGGAGCAGCCTCCGACGGGATAGGGGATAGCTAAAATTAATGCTCACTTTTGACCTTCCGATCATCATCGTGGATGAGGGAACGCGCCGGCCTTCGATCGCAGTGAATGCCATTCCAACGACGGAAAGGCGCGAAGGCGCGTTCGTTCGCCCGGCCTGGCCGCGTCAGGCGGCCGCCGCAGCGTCAGACGATGTCGGTGGGTCTGGGAGGATTGGAGTCGAGAGGCGGCTCGGTTCCGTGGAGCCGCTGGTCAAGCATTCTGAAGGAGATCGGCATCTCGCTGATCGTCATCGGCTCCACGTGCGGGAGCACTGCAAGGACCGGGGCCACGCATCCGCTGATGCAGAGCATAGCCTTGCCACTGCCGTCGCCAACTGGCGAACAGGCGTTGCAACCGTCATGGTTTGAAGCACCCATATCGGATGACATGGCCATTTTTGTCGTCATGCTGGAGGCTTGGACAACCGACATGCCGATGCCCGCCGTCACGAAGACAGCTAGTAGCAAAACGAGTATCTGTCGAACCGACCAATGCCTCATGGCAACTATAAGGTCGGCTCAAACCGGGCCGAAAACAAGTCCCTTTATCGGAATGCGACCTCACGTCACCGTACAGATGCGCGGGGGCCAGCAGGAAAGTCCGGCCTCTGCGGCCGAGAACATGCTCCCGGATCACGTAGAACGCAGGATCCTGGATGCCGCTCCTGCCGAAAGGGGCTGAGAATCACTGATTGACCTTGTTACCGATGTTATCGCCCCTACGGCCCCGTCGCACAGTTTGCATAATATCGATAACTGGCTAGTGTCTCATCGGGGTCTGGGTAAGAGCGGGCGGCTTCAATCGCATGGTGAATTCAAGCAGAAATCGCTCTAGGTGGCTGGGAGCGAGGCTCGCCATTGTCTTGGTCGTAGCTGCATTGTCAGGCTCCGGGCAGCTTTTGGCATCGGAGCTTAGACACCCGGTTGTGCTTGCCAGCGCGCAGGACATCGACAATGCAATCGGTATCGCGCGGAATTACGGAAGTGATGCCGGCGTATATCTTTCCAGCAACGGTTGGTATGCGGTGGCCCTGTCGCCGAAGGAGGGAAGCCTTGATCAGATCCGCAAGAACCTTCCCTGGCTGAACATCCCGAAAGACGCTTTCCTGGGCAATTCAAAGCGCCTGAACCAAGTAGTTTGGCGATTCCGGTCGTCAGTTATCTCTCAAGCAGAGCTATCGGGGCAGCGATCGGCATTGCTCAGTTCGGGGTCGTTTGCCGTTTCCATCACGCGCGAGAAGATCGGCAACGATTGGAAAGTCCAACTGACGGGCGAAGATGGAGGTCGTCAGCTTTTTCACCTGTCGCACACATTCGAGGATGCCAGTGACTATGGTGCCTCGGCGGAATTGGTTCATTTGAACAAAGGCAATGCCTTTCCGGAGGTGATCATCAAATCATATTCCGGTGGGGCGCATTGCTGTACGACGACCGTCGCGGCAACCATAGGCGCGTCAGGATCATGGCAGTTTGTCGACCTTGGCACCATCGACGGTGCTGGAGGTGCAGCATTCGAAGATTTTGATGGCGATGGCGTCTCTGAGATGAGCCAGGGCGACCAGAGCTTTCTCTATCTGTTTGGTGCCTACGTAGAGTCATTCGAGCCAGTCCGGATCTCGGAGATGAGAGACGGGCGTGTGGTTGATGTATCCAACGACCCTCGTTTTCATAGGAGGCTGGTTCAGGACGCCTACCGCCTTGACTTTGTAGCCAAGACGAATCCCTCGTTCTGGTCATCAAACGGCTTCCTGGCCGCGTGGGTAGCCGCAAAATCGCGTATCGGCCAAGGTGATGAAGCATGGTCCAGAATGCTTCAGCTTTATCAACGTGACACGGGATTTGGCGTGCAAGAATGCCTGACGGGTGCAGCTATCAGCCAGTGCCCACGTGATAAACTGCAAACATTGCCGTTTCCGGAGGGTCTCCGCAGACATTTGCAGGAGCATGGCTACATGGTGCCGCAGGTGACCGCTGCTAGCACGCCAGCTCCGTCGCCTTCCCAAACTTCACAACCTCCGGCCACTGCAGTTGAGACAAGCTCGCCTGCCGTCACGGGTACGGGTTTCTTCGTCACTGATGGCGAGGTTTTAACAAACGCGCATGTCATACACGGCTGTCAGGACGTGAGCCTTTCCTATCACGGGACTGGCGGCTCGGGATCAGTGATTGCGCAAGATGCCGCCAACGATCTTGCAATCATCCGGACCAGCCTTCAGCCCACCTCCCACGCGCGCATTCGAACAGGGATTCGCCTCGGAGAAGATGTGGCTGCATTCGGTTTTCCGCTAAGGGGGCTCTTATCAACTTCCGGCAACTTCACGCTGGGCAACGTCACGGCCCTGACTGGGTTGCGTGACGACAGTCGATATTTGCAGATTTCCGCGCCAGTCCAGCCCGGCAATAGCGGCGGACCATTGCTCGATCGAGATGGCAATGTTGTCGGGATTGTCGTCTCGAAAATTAATGCGCTGAAGCTGGCATCATTGACTGATGATATCGCTCAAAACATCAATTTTGCCGTGAATGCCGCAGTCGTCGAAAGCTTCCTACACGCGAATAACATCGTCTTCGACGATAAGGTTTCGCAAGAGAACCTGCATCCCGAAGACCTCGCAGCCAAGGCGCAGGCTATGGCCGTGGCCATCGAGTGCCAACCCCGATAAGCGAAGCCGGAAACCGTAATTCGTTACGAGGTGACGGCGGATGATCGGTTTCTTGTTTCATACAGTTTGATGATGCGGTCTGCCCCCGTCTGGGGGCGGCAAATATGAGATACGCCGTTGGCGCGCTAATCTGCGCTTTGGGTATCGTCGCGTCGTTCGGCCTATCATCAGAGGCAGTGGCTAATTCGCCGTGCAGCGGCCGCAAGGGTATCCTATTTCCGCCTGCGCCGCTGCTGTGAGCGAACCGCGGGCGGCCGCTCTTGCTGCGGTTGGCTCATCGACAAGGTTCAAATCGGGGCAGCGGGCCAGCCTCCGCCCTCCTGGCCGATGCTCGCCAGCACCGCGAAGCAAGGCAACTGGTAGGTTTCGCAATGATAGGCAACACCGCTTCAAGACACGTTATGGAGCGTATCGGCATGGTCTTCGAAGGCCAGCGCGATATCTCTGGCGTACCAAACGCTTTCTATCGAGCGTCTGCTTAGGTGAAAACGCTCACGCCTCACGATGACAGCTTGACCTTTTCAGGGCAGATCCGATGAATGCTCAAACCTCAGATTTTTCACGCATCGCGCTAAGATACGATGCGACGCGGAACATTCCGAGAGATGTCCTGGACATTTGCTATGACCGCCTGATCGGTGACGGATACCTTGCCGTTGGCGAGCCGGTTCTGGACGTCGGTTGTGGGACCGGCCAGATGTCAATCCCTCTGGCAGCACGGGGGCTAACCATCCACGGAATCGACGTTTCTGGCGAAATGATCGAAATCGCTCGTTCGAAAGTGCAGCCTGGTTGGCGCGCCACGTTCTCGACAGGCGATGCTCGGGACCTCCTGGCCAGCGACAGCAGTTTCGGCGGGGCGGTGGTTTCAAAGCTCTTCCAGCACATTCAGGATTGGCAAAAGGCTTGCCAGGAAATCATCCGCGTCGTTCGGCCTGGAGGCCACATCATCCACATCAACGAACGGGGAGCCTTCGGAAATGCTGTCCGTCGGCATTTTGCCATTCGCGCAAATGAACTCGGGTTTGCCCGGCGCTATCTCGGACTTGATCCCCATACAAGAACGGGACTGACGGAATTCCTGGTCTCAAAGGGATGTCGGCCCATCTCGATCGATGCCTCGGGCCTCCACTGGGAAACGTCTATCAGCTACCTGGAAGCTTTGAACCAGATTGAAGAAGGGCTGTTTGCCGAATTCTGGTATCTTCCGGATGACATCAATCGTCGCATCGTTGCGGACACTGCTGCGTGGATCAATGAGCAGTCCGACGGCCCTGATACGGTCGAGCGACTGACACCGCACCTCGCCGTGGAGGTATTTGCACTTCCGCTAGGGTCATAGACGCGACGCGCTGTTTCTGCCCTTGCGAACGTTCACCGCGTCACGGCTAGTCCGGCAGGCCGCTTTCGCCAATTGTGCCTACGCCCGCGTTGTCAAAGTCGAGAGCTGATCGGTGTCGTAGCGATTTCGCAATTCGGCGAGCGCTTTTGGATCGGGCGCACCCTGCGCCGCGAGTTTGGCGAGCTCTTCGAAATAATGCTCGTGCCCGGGCGGCGAGACGGTCATCAGCACGCGGGCCGTTTTCTCACTCACGTTAGTGATATTGTGCGGCACCCCTGGCGGGATGAACAGATAGGTTCCGGGCGTTGCGCGGATCGTCCTGTCGCTGACGTGCCACTCACACTCGCCCTCAAGCAGGTAGAAAGTCTCTTCCTGTATCCGGTGAACGTGCCGTCCGGTGGCGAATCCCGCCGGGATTGTCCAGTCGAACATGCTCGTGTGTCTGGTATTTTCGCCGGTAACGAGGAAAACCATTGGGTGCCCACGTAACATGACGCCCTTCTTCTCATCAGGCATGCGAACGACGGCTTCGGCGTTCATTTGATCCTCCTTCGACCAGGGGCTTACTTTTGCAAGCACTTGTCCACGGTCTGCTGGCCGCGCCGGGAAGTCGTGAATTTGTTCCCAAATATCTGCTAAAATTGCCGAATGGCAGTCGCGAGCGACCTCTACCAGTTCGGCCCGTTCCGCCTCGATGCGGAAGTGGGCATTCTATACCGCGGGGCCGAGCCGACCATGCTTGGGCAGCGCGCCGTGGCACTCCTGCGCCGGCTGCTTGAGAACGCGGGCGCACCAGTGTCGAAGGATGCTTTGGTCGAGGCCGCTTGGAGCGGATTGGCGGTCGCCGACAACAATCTAACGGTTCAGATCGCAGCCTTACGTCGGGTGCTGGCGGAGACGGCGGATGCCGAGACCTGGATCGAGACGCTGCCGCGCCGCGGCTATCGCTATGTCGGACCGGCCGTGGCCACCAATGTTCCTGACGCTTTCGCGGCCGCCCGGGCCGTATCCGCTCCGACGTTACCTGACAAACCGTCCATCGCCGTCCTGCCGTTCTCGAACCTGAGCGGCGATCCGGAGCAGGAGTATTTCGCCGATGGGATGGTCGACGACATCATCACGGGTCTCGCGCGCATCAACTGGCTTTTCGTCATAGCCCGGAATTCGACCTTCACCTACAAGGGACGCGCTGTGGATGTGAAGCAGGTCGGCCGCGAGCTTGGTGTGCGCTATGTACTTGAAGGCAGCGTGCGCAAGGCCGGCGACAACGTGCGCGTGACCGGCCAGATGATTGACGCTTCAACCGGCGCACACGTTTGGGCCGAGCGCTACGATCGCAGCTCCCACGATATTTTTGCGCTCCAAGACGAGATCGCGCTGTCAGTAGTAGGTGCGATTGCGCCGAGCATGCGGAAAGCCGAAATCGAACGTGTCAGGCGGAAGCGCCCTGACAGTCTCGATGCCTACGATCTCGTGCTGCAAGCCCAGCCTGACGTTGATTCAGGCATGCCGGAGCGAGTAACGAGAGCATTGACGCTCCTTGAACGCGCGCTCGCGCTCGAACCCACTTATGCGCTTGCACATGGCAATGCTGCGATGTGCCATCACTGCCTGTTCCTTCGCGCCGGTCTGCAGGAGATCAACCGTAGGTCTTCGATTCGCCACGCCAGATCGGCCATCGTCCATGGACAAGATGATGCGCTCGCTCTGACATGGGCCGGCTTTTCCATCGGAATGGATGCGCACGATCGCACCGCTGCGTTCACGGCATTGGAAGCCGCCCTCGCTATCAGCCCGTCATCGGCGCTGACCTACATTCTTGGGAGCGTCGTTCTCGGATGGGGAGGCGAAGCTGAACGCGCCATAGAATGGAGCGAGCGGGGTATGCGGCTGAGCCCCTTTGATTCTTGGGCTTGGGCCGCATTTGACGCACAAGCAATGAGTCATTTGCTGTGCGGCCGCTACGAGGAAGCCTGTCGTGCTGCCTATAGGTCCGTTCAGGCTAATCCGGCGCACAGTATCACTTATGTGCAGTTGGCTGCTGCGCTGGCCAAACTTGGCCGGCTGGACGAAGCGAAGGCCGCCGCGGCGCGTGTCCGTGAGTTGCATCCTACGTTTCGCTACGGCCGACAGTTCTCGGCCGTAGATTGCGCCCCGGCGCTCGCGGAGGCTCTCGGCGGCGCGTTAAATGTTGCCGGCTTACCGGAGTAATGCATAGACGTTGCACTTCCTCATTAAACCGGGCCGATCCCGGCTCCCTCCGCCGTCGCAATCTGCCAAAGCGGAAAGAAACTCAGCGAAGGCGTCGCCGCATGGCTTCGCCAGATGGGAGCGCCTGCGGAAGCCCTTGAAGGGGGGCATGACGCGTGGATCGCGTCGGGCCTGCCTAGCGTCCCTGCCGCGAAAATCCCGCCTCCGGACGCGACCGGAAGAACAGTCTGGGTAACTTGCCGCGGTTCAGCGCTTAGCTGTATAGCCCGATTCCCGCGGAGCCGGACGCTTTGCCACCTCCATCATTTCGGGCGCCGTAGTTCCCCGCCCGGACAACGCAGCCATGAATTCGGCGAAACCTTCCGGGCTCATCCAGATCAACCTATTCTCCATCAGCACGTCCTCGGCCGCACGCGCAGCCGCATCGCGCACGAAATCCGTGCGCGAACCGACCCTTAAGACCGGCAGCCCGATCGATCATAGCGATGTCGGCCTCGGGCAGAGGCATCGAGATTGGATGTTCCTTGCGTCCGGCGGTGGCGGCCATAACGAGGCGGGGACCTGGCTCAAGCGGGATAAGCTAGATCATCAACTATGCGATCGCTCGCAGACCCTTGCTCCTGACCAGATTGAGCAGTTTGAGGGATGGTCCGTCCGGTCGTTTCTCGCCGCGCTCCCACTTGCTGACGGCATCCTTCCGCACATTCAGATAGTGCGCGAACACGGGCTGCGAGACCTGTTCGCGCTCACGTAGCGCACGAATCTCCTCCGGACTAAGAGGCTCGACCGGAGTAAGGCATATGGCGTCGAATTCGCGCATCGTTGACTTGTCGACCAAGCCGGCCCTATGCAGACCGGAAGCTGTCTTGTGGACTGAAGCAAGGATGCTGCTGTCAGCCTTCGTGTTCTTCGTCATCTGTTACCACCTTAACTAACTCGCCGGCGCCTTGCGCCCTGCAAAGCTCCTCGCCTGAAAACCCGAGCAGTACATCAGCTAGCTGCCTGAGTGCCTTCAATTCCTTTGCCGACACGTTCGCCTTGTCGCTCTTGGCAAAGCCATGAACGAAGAAGCTATGGTCACCGGCCCTGAACACGACAATCGTGCGAAATCCGCCTGACTTACCGCCTCCGTCGCGTGCGACTCGCTGCTTGAACACACCTCCGCCGAGATCAGCATCGTATGGCCATCCATTACGTCCGTCGCCGCCTGTAGCAGCCTATCGGCGGAGAGGCGTGACTTGCGCGCGAACCGGGCAAACTCCTTCGTGACGAAGACGGTCATGCCGGACGAGGCTCGTGCAAACTCATTATGTATAGTCCTTAGAGCTATGCTTTTCAAGCGGCAGAGGCACGAGCATGGTCCTCGCGAGCAGGGCACTGGTCGCTTGCGGGCTGGTCCAGAATGGCCGCGATCTCGTTCGCCACCTTGTCGGCCGCGAGTTTCAGCGCTTCGTCGATATGGATGTAGCGTTGCGTCACGCCACGCGCGGCATGGCCGAGAAGTGCGGCGATTGTCAACTCCGAGAAACCGAGATCGGCGGCGACGCTCGCAAAGGTATGGCGAAGCGTGTGGAGGGTTACGCCAGTGAGGCCCACTCTCGTGCAGACGCGATCGAATACACGGACAATGCCGATGAAATGCCCGTCGCCCCAATCCGCCGGAAAGAAGAAGGGCGATTTCGTCTTTGGTTGGACCAAGAGCAAATCGACTGCGGTCCGGCCGAGCACGCGGGTCTGCGCGCCGCTTTTGGTGTCGGGGAAGCGGATCGCGCCCTCTTCCTCGTCGAGCCAGGCGCGCTCTAACCCAAGCCCCTCCATGCGCCGGAAGCCGGTGAGCAGTAGAAAGCGGATGGCAGCGAGGCCAGTGGGGTGCTCGCCATCCCTTTCGGCATCGAGCATCGCCCGCCCGAGTTTCTCGATCTCGGTACGGCTGAGTCGCCGGTCGCGAGGTCTGCTGGCAATCTTTCGAACACCTCTGGCCGGATTGCCCTCTATCTTTCCGAGCCGGACTGCATGCTCGAAGATGGCATGGAGTGTTGACATGGTACGCGCGGCAACGCCCTCCCCGCCAGTCGTCACGCCGCCTCGGGAGCCCTTCCGTGGCTTCGACGTCTTGCCGGCGGCTATATCGGCCTGTGCGCCTTCGATGTCTCCAAGTTTTAGCGTGCCAACGACGCGCTTGCCAAGCAGCGGCTTGATGTGGGCTTCGATACGACTCTTGTCCATCGCGAGCGAGGACGCCTTGATCGGGCGTCGGCGTCGACCGAGGAGACGGCCCGCCTCTGCTTCGCTGAGATACCAGTCGCACAATGTGGAGACTGTTATCGGTCCATCAGAATCATCATCGACGTCGGCAGGGTCTTCGCCGGCCGCGATGGTGCCAAGCTTGATCTTGGCCTCGGAGCGGGCATTTTCGAGCGTTATGACGCCGTAGCGTCCGATGTTGATGCGGCGGCTTTTGCCGGCCGCGTTGCGGTATTGGAGAATGAAAGTCTTGGCTCCGGCCTTCGTGATCCGAATGCCGAAGCCTTTCAATTCACCGTCCCACAGGAATGCCTGTCCCGATGCCGGCGGCTGGAGGGCGTCTACCGCCTTTATTGTGAGCTTGGCCATTTCGTTCCCTCGCTCTGTCAATCTGCTTACACGGTCTAATTCTAGCACGTGTGTAAGCACTGTGTAAGCAAATTCTGCGAAATTAACGGCATGCCGTGGCGAATGACAGCGAAGGTTTTTCAGAAATCATTGTTATATAGCAGTACCTTAGAGGAATTTTGGATATTGTGGCGAAGACTTTCAGGAAACTTGCCAAGGTTGGGGTCGGGCGTTCGAATCGCCTCACCCGCTCCAAGTAACCTCACCGAAAAGCCGCGGGAAGCCGCGGCTTTCGTGTTTTCTGCCCGGTTGAAATCGCTATCGCCTCAAGCCCCGAAATGGTCGCGGTTACCGCTCGGTCACCAATTCGTGGAATCGACGGAGCGTGAAATCGAAGTGTCGCTGGGGTGCGCGGCGACGCAGCGAAGTTCGCTAAGGCCGAGTGGCGGTCAGGCACCTTTCCGCGCGAGCAGGTCGAAAAGACTCAGTTGTTTGCCAGTTAGCTCCGCATAGATTTTATCCTTGGTTTTGGCGCTGCGGAACATCTGATAGTGGGCGACCGCTTTCTGTTGTCCGCATGCCAATGCAACGATGCGAATAGCCTCGTTGACCAACTTCTCTGCTTCAGCGCCAACGGGCAAGGTAGGTTTACCAGACTTGAGGTGTAGAAGATTGCAGGTGAACAGTACGAACCAATGGCCATAAACTAAATACTGGTTTTGATGCCCCGTCTCTGGGTAAGATCCATACTCGGCTATGTAGCTCTCTCGCATTCTTTCTATGAACCGATACAGTTCAAAAAGGCGTATCAATTCATCGACGTCTCGGCCCTCGTGGTATATTTGTTCGAACCTAGAATCAAAAATTGAATCTGACTCGCTTTTAGCTTTGTCGTGGCTCACGAAGCTCATAAGCGAGGAGAATCTGGCCGAGCTTGAGGGCATCAATGCGCTTGTCGTCTGGCTTGTCGATGGCCATATTGCGCTTTCGCTCAAAGAAGTAGCCTTTTTGCTGAAACGCTAGCTCAAGCTTTTTAAGAACGGGGTGGTTTGCACGTAGGTCTCGGCTCTGTATTCGTGCTTGACTGTTGGTTGCAACGGCAACGCGTTCCGCAATATCCGCTCGATCGGTTGCATATACTCGGACCATTAGCACGACATCATCAAGCGCGTCAGATCCCATACGGCTCGCTTCTATCAATGAATGAGATGTTTGAGCCCCATTTACAATTTGAAAATCCTCGAATCGTAATACAGGGCTCGTATGCCCCTTGTTATACGAAAATTTCTTGCAGGTAATTGTAATTCCGTTGTTAAGATACCAGAATAGATAGCTATCCGGTGAAGTTGCTGTGGATATGATAGAAGGATTATATCCCCCCTTTACTCCAAGGAAAACTCTTAGGTTATCGTCAAATAAGTGGCGCTTGATACTTTGCCCATCCTCGGTCCTAATCAAATCGATGAAGGATTTGGCATCAACCGAGGCAATTACACCGCGAACATCTCCGTCAGAGCGCTCGAGTATCTCTCTACCAATTACCTGCAATGATCCGTTTTCGGACGATCGCCCCTCAAATGCCATGCCTCGTGTGATGGCCTCAGAGCCATAGAACTCGAATGATACCTGCTGATGCGCGGAGCAAACACCATCAATGATGGTTTGGGCAGAAGGCGAGAATCCTCCACCATTCGAGCAGACAATCACATGGTAACGGCAAAGTTTCCCTTTTTCGTGCAACTCCCAGATACGTTGTACAGATTCCACAAGCCGGAAATTTTTGCTAGACAATAGCGCTTTCGACTTGTCGAACAACTCATTGATGAACAGAGATATCTTCAGAATCTCTGCATCGTTAATTGTCCTATCACAACTCTTATGCGTATCTCTGTATTTGGATTGAAAAAGGTATACTTCAGCTTGGAGTTCTCCCTCTATTACGTGAATTGCATCAATGCCGCGATCATCAGGGCCATCAGTGATGGCCTCTTGAAGCCTATCCTGAATATCTGGAAAAAGCTGTTCGATGACGATCGACAGGAGCCCGATCGAAGCTGTCGGGAATTTATGCCGTTCGACCGACGCGCGAACGCGCGCATCAATAATGTCCCAATCGATTTTTGAAAGTTTTCCCAAGCTGCTTTTCCCCGCCCATTGACCAGAACGGCATCGGAGATCGCCAACACAAAGCTAGCGTTTCCCCTCCCCAGCTAGGATTTGATCACAATGAGCAGGTTTATCAAGGCGGGAATCGGACCGTGCTGGTTCTCTGGATTGCCTTACATCCGAACTATGCTTGGTTCTCGGCAAGACGCATTATTGTATATGGATCGGCGCCTATTGCTCTGCTAACGGCGACAAATTCGGCGGCATCGAGCCGCCGTTCCCCGAGTTCGAATTTCGACACGAACGTCTGACGCTGCCCTAGGCGTTTGCCCAGCTCCACCTGCGTTATGCCCGCGCCCTTCCGAGCCTGCACGAGCAGTTCGATCATTCGCTGGTAAAGGTCGGAACGAAGTTATGACAAAGGAAGCGCCAGTGCAAAGACCAGCGCTTCAATAGAACCCGAATTTCGAGTACCTCAAATCAGGGTATTCTGGCATGCTCGCGCCGACACAGATTCGGGGCGGGGAACGTGAAGCATCAATACGTCGGGGACATCAGCGACTATCGGAAATACGTTCTGCTACGGGCGTTGTCAGCGGGCGGCGCGAACCGGATCGGCGTGTGCTGGATGCTGACGCCGGATGATGGCGGCGCGGATGGTGCAAAATTGGACTGTCCCTCTTGGCTGGTGTCATCCGACTCGACTTTGATCCCGGAGACGAGCTGGTGCGAGACTTAACCATCGCCCCGATGGAGGCTGCTGGCCTGTCCGATTCCTCTCGCGCAGCCCGCGAGACCATCGCGCGAAGAACGCCGTCGCTTAGCGGCTGCCCAGAACGCGACCGCACGCCGGCCGCAGCCATTAGAGCGGTTTCCGTTCATTCTGGTTCGTAGCCGCAGGAAGTGAAGTAGTTGGTGCATTCTTCGGGCTGGAAGATGTCGACGAGCTTTCCGATCAGGTCCCAGAGGCCGCTGACGGTCCGCTCGCCC
>Ga0209916_1001745_pt1 | contig 15350 bp, 8 predicted proteins | sample ThiBio_1000_plan_FD_183956 | JGI IMG/M metagenome (GOLD analysis project Ga0209916, IMG submission 183956) | Wastewater bioreactor microbial communities from Cape Town, South Africa - Thiocy_solids_2 (SPAdes) | ecosystem: Engineered > Bioreactor > Thiocyanate-remediating > Anaerobic-Aerobic ... | reverse complement strand
ATCAAGGATATGCAGCAGCACAATGTAATTTAGGTTGGATGTATGCAACTGGAAGAGGAGTAGCACCAAGTGATGAGCAAGCAGTAGTATGGTTTAAACAAGCAGCTAATCAAGGATATGCAGTAGCACGGAATACTCTGGGGTTGATGTATGCAACTGGAAGAGGAGTAGTACCAAGTGATGAGCAAGCAGTAGCATGGTTTAAACAAGCAGCTAATCAAGGATATGCAGCAGCACAATGTAATTTAGGTTGGATGTATGCAACTGGAAGAGGAGTAGCACCAAGTGATGAGCAAGCAGTAGCATGGTTTAAACAAGCAGCTAATCAAGGAATTGCAGTAGCACGGAATACTCTGGGGTTGATGTATGCAACTGGAAGAGGAGTAGTATCAAGTGATGAGCAAGCAGTAGCATGGTTTAAGCAAGCAGCTAATCAAGGATATGCAGCAGCACAATGTAATTTAGGTTGGATGTATGCAACTGGAAGAGGAGTAGCACCAAGTGATGAGCAAGCAATAGAATGGTTTAGACAAGCAGCTAATCAAGGGCTTGCAGATGCACAAAATACTCTGGGGCTGATGTATGTATATGGGAGAGGAGTAGCACCAAGTGATAAACAAGCAGTAGCATGGTTTCAGCAAGCAGCTAACCAAGGACTTACAAAGGCGCAATCTAACCTGGGGTTGATGTATGCAACTGGAAGAGGAGTAGCACCAAGTGATGAGCAGACAAAAATGGGTTGGATTTAATTGTGGGTATACTATGCTATATATCTTAGCTAGCATAGTTTAGCAAGGAAATATGAACCGTGAAAAGGAGCATTTTGAAAATAAAATTATTATACCAGATCTACATTAATGGCAAAGCTTGAAATCCTCTCTTCAGCAGAGCAGCTTATTTTCAATGATTCTCCAAATTTAACCCGTGAGGAACAAATCAAATATTTTGAATTACCACCAGAGTTAACAATCTGGTTAGATAGCGTAAATAATATCACTAATAAAGTTGGATTTATTTTACTGTGGGGCTATTGTCAAAAGGGAATGAGATTCTATCAACCCAGGCAATTCCGTGAAGATGATATGAAAGCCATATGCCTAAAATACAAGTTCGATATCAATAACATCAACTTGAAAAACTATAACAGGCGCACATTTAATTATCACAAGCAGATCGTCCGAGAGCACATCAACCTAAGGCCTTTTGATAGGGAGGCCAGAGAGTTATTCTTGGAATGCATCAAAGACCGAGTAGCACGGCATTACCTGCCAAAACAAATTTTGCAGGAGGTTTTTGAACTCCTGCAGGCAAGGAGAATAGAGATACCTGGCTATAACCAATTTGCACTGACTATCACCCAAGCCATTAGTGATTATGATAAACATTTGGTTCAATTGATTGAAATCAATCTATCTGCCGATCAAAAAACAAGCTTGGATGGATTGCTAAAAGTTGATGAAGCTGACTTTTCAAAAATAGCTAGTCTTAAAAACATCAGTCACTCCAAAAGGCCCAGAAAAATTAAGGATAGCATACCCAATTTTCAACTGATTAATAAAATTTATCGTAGCATTACCCCCTTGCTGAGTAACTTAAATATGCATAGTGATACCATTAAGCACTATGCCACTTGGGTGTGCAAAGCAAGCCTCTTTCAAATTACTCAGCTCCAACCCAGCAAGCGATACCTGTATCTTATTTGTTTTATACTACATCAATATCAATTACGGCAAGATATTTTTGCCGATATTCTATTAAGTTGTGTGCAATCCACACAGAATTCTATAACAAAAAACCAAAAAGATCAGGTATTTAGACAAAAAGATCAGCAAAAAGAGACACTGCAATTGCTATCCCAGGCGAGAATCTCGCAAAAGGCATTGCTGAAAAAAATTGACAATCTTACACAATCACATGATTTATCAGACTCCCAAAAGGTAGCTCAAATCAAACAACTGCTAGAAGAGTATCATCACCAAACGGCAACTTACCTGGAAGAACCAAAACTTGACGCACTGGCTAAACAAACATTGGATGAAATTGATATACAGAATTACTATCGCACAGTGGAGGATTTGTCGCTTAAATTACAAAACAGAGTGGCTGATATTCTACGTAATATCGAATTTGATATTACCGATAAGGAGAATCCCCCAGCAATTTTGCTTGCTATTCAACATTATCAAACCAAAGTAGGCAATGTGGGAAAAGAAGCACCCATCAACTTTTTAACAAACCAAGAGCAAGATGAACTCTATACCCCAGAAGGTAAGTTCAAGGTTTCTCTTTATAAGGCGCTTCTCTATTTTCATATGGCTGATGTGCTCAAGGCGGGCATTATCAGCCTTAATCCTTCCTATCGTTATTTATCATTGGAAAATTATTTGCATCCAAAGGCTCACTGGCTAGCCAATAAATATCGTTTATTAGAGGAGGCTGGATTGCTTGCATTTGCAGATATTGATGAGCTGTTACAATTACTCAGGGACCAACTGCGTGCAGGATACCATAAAACAAATGGTCATATTAAATCAGGAAAAAATTTGTACATTAAATTTGATGCAAAAGACAGGATGGTTTTAGCCACACCGAAAGTAGAAAAACTAAATACTCAGCCAGTATCCGCTTTGTTTGCTGATCAAGAATATACATCGATACTGAAAATATTGAGTGATACGCAACGATTAACCAGTTATCTTGATTGCTTCGCTCACCACCATGTCAAGGATAAGAAAGTGTTGCCCAAAACATCCATATTTTATGCAGCCATTTTGGGATTAGGTTGTAATATTGGCATCAATAAGATGGCCAATGTTTCTAAGGGTATAACCGAGGATGCTTTAGCTAACTTCGTGAATTGGCACATGAGTATTAATAATATCAATGAGGCGAACGAGCGTATTCTGGATTTATTAGGCCAATTGACACTCGCTAAAATTTATCAAAAAGATCCTCAAAAGCTCCATACTTCAAGTGATGGACGGAAAGTTGGTGTAGTAGTTGAGTCATTGAATGCCAATCAATCCTTTAAATACTTTGGTAGTGGTACAGGATCTTCCCTTTATAGTTTTATTGATGAGCTAAATCGTCTTTTCTATACCACATCTATCAGTAGCTCTGAGAGAGAAGCTGCCTATGTTGCTGATGGATTATTGCAAAATCTTTCCATTAAAAGTAGCATTCACTCTACAGATACACATGGTTATTCTGAGGCTGTCTTTGCTATATTGCATATGCTTGGTATCTACTTTGCACCCAGGATTAAGAATCTCAAGAGAGCCACGCTCTACAGCTTTGAATCCCGTAGATTGTATGAAGCAAGAGATTATAAGGTACTGCCAGATCGTTATATCGATGTTGATTTAATCAAAAAGTATTGGGATGATATTTTAAGGTTGATGGTAACAATTAAACTCAAAGCTACCACCACATCACAAATCTTTAAGAGATTAAGTTCTTACTCCAAGCAACATCCTTTATACTGTGCTATTAAAGAGTTCGGCAGGATCATTAAAAGCTTATTCATTCTGCACTATATTGATAATGTTGATTTGCGGCAAGCAGTTGAAAAACAATTGAATCGAATTGAATTGTCTAATAAATTCTCAAAAGCCATCTTATTCGGCAACAATCAAGAAATTCACTATAGTGGAAAAGAAGAGCAAGAGCTAGTTGTTGGTTGCCAGCGGCTTATCCAAAATGCGATTGTGTTATGGAACCAATTATTCCTTTCCCAAAAATTGGCTACAACCGAGGATAAAGGAAAAAGAAAGGCTCTCTTAACAATAATCCGAAATGGATCAACGTTAATTTGGCACTATGTGAATTTACACGGTGAATATGACTTCACTGAAGATATTGATCAATTAGAAATGTTCTTCGATATGGATAAAATCTTAGCATTTAGAGTGGTTTAGCACCTTCATTGTATTCTAAGACCTAAACAAATTTTTAGCCATAAAAATTTTCATTTTTATGCTGCATAATTTAGTGTATTTACATACGGTGTACCTCGTTTAACAGCAGCAAATACACGTGCTACGACTTTATTACTGATTATATTTTGTACCAACTTTTTATTCTTCCCTTCCTTGACTCGCTTCTGATAATAGATGCGCATTTCTGGATTATATTGTATACTAGAGGCTGCTGCATTAGATAAAAGGGCTTTTATCCCTTTATGGGCTATACAACTTACTCTTTTGTACTTTTTAATACTACTCCCTGATTCATGCTCAAAAGGCGCTATCCCTGCGTAGCTTGAAAATTTCCTCCAGTTCTCAAAGCTTGTGAAGTTATTGGTATAGGCCAGCATTGTAGCTCCTACTATTAACCCTACTCCCTTTACTGATGTAGCTAACTGATAGTTCTTCTTTATTGATGGGTCTTCTCCAATCAGCTTTTCCATTGCTTCCTCTATCACTTTAATCTGCTTGGTAAGTTCTTTAACCAGCTTTTCCTGTCCCTGGAAGAGAAGTGGAGCCTTATCTGGCTTATAAAATATAGCTAATCCTTTTAAATGGCTTTGATACGCTCCTCGATGCTTAACCATCTTCTCCCTAATGGTAAGTAGCTCTTTTAATTCTATTAAGGAGGCACTAGCCATTGTGGTAGGTTGTAGCTGCTCCCTTCTCAGATAGGCATATTGAGCTATTTTAAAACAATCTATCTTATCACTTTTGCCTCTGGTTATACCCATGGATCGCTTGATTTCTAAGCCTGCTATAACGCTATAGATTAGTTGGTTTTCTTCCATGAAAACTGAAAGGCATAATGAATAGATGCCAGTGTGTTCAAAGCAGAAAAGTATACTTTCTAGTTCCTTGCCATGTTTTGTCTGCACCCAAGCTAGAAGCTTTTTATAGCCTTCTAAATCATTTTTGAAGATTTCATGCTTTCTCAACTTATAATCATGCGCATCCAGTTTATCTTTAGAAATATCTATCCCAATAGTATTAGTAAAAACAGACATAGGCTTTCATATTTACAGGGTTTAACATTAGTTTGGTTAAATAAAAAAGTTGCCAAGACTAAAACCTTTAATGGACCCGAGCGTCTAAAATTCTAATTGGTTCTTAGGCAACGAAAGCAAGGATGGGGCCTAATACAATGTTTAGGTCTTTAAACCTAGCCAGTTTGAGAGTTCACCCCGTCCTTGTTGCTTTGGCTAGCATCTATTTACTTAAGTTAACTACTTAACAGTCCTTATCAACCCTTATCCACAAATTATGAGTCTCCCCCCGATCCCCCCTCATCTAGTTAACTTCCAACAATAACTACAATTACTATATTTATTAACCAAATCTAAAGGCCAGTTTGGGCTGGATATGCGGGATAACCCTGCTTATGGCTAAACTAAATAATTAGTTATCTATCTTGTTTTAACAATACCCTATCTTTAAATGCGTGGGTTATGTCGGGTGCAATTTCTCTCAACGCTGTTGAGAGTTTTGGAAAGTCTTTGTACGCCTCATAAAACTGCTTCATTCGCCAAAGGTTTTTATCAGAAGAACCTTTTATTTCAGGCTCGTTGCGTTGTATGTGCTCTGCCAATTCTTTTACAACTGATTGCCCCCATTCGGAACTTTCCACCCTTTTACTGATGTACTCGCCCACATTCCAATCTAAGTTTATGAGTTCAGTTTTTATAGCTTTTATGGCGTTTGTACGTGCTCGCTTTATGAGTTGTATAATGCTCGTAAATCTTGTGTCCATATTTAAATTTCTATGTTACAAAGTTAGAACCCACATTCGGCAGGTTGGGTATATTTTTTTAAATAATTTAAAAAGTGTTTGGTCCTAAGTAATTATGGATATGTTGGCTATCAAGGAAAGTAAAGATTAGGCTCTTTGTCGATGCTGTATTATACTGTTACCGTTCTAAATGGAGTAAAAAGGGCGTTTGGCAAAAAGTATTTGAAGAACTTTTACATGATAGGGATAATACTTATCACATGCTCGATGCTACTATTGGACTATCTGTTGAGACGCCCTAGCTAAACCGTAGGATATTTCCCTTTTTTCAGCGTAATCCCTTTTAGTTTTACCTTAATCTACGAAAGAAACATTGCCTTTTTATTATTAATCCTGTAATTTAGAAGTCTTAACAAATATTTACAGGGAAAAATGTTGGATAGAAGGCTGTTTTTACATTCATTAACCGAGCAAATGGCAATACATCCGGTAGTTGCCTTACTAGGGCCAAGGCAGTGTGGTAAGACTACTCTTGCCGAGATTCTTGAAACTTCTTATAATGGAACAACACATCGTTTTGATCTCGAAAATCCTCAGGATTTACTAGCTCTTTCTAACCCTATGGTTGTTTTAGAACGTCTAACAGGCCTTGTTATTATTGACGAAATACAAAGATTGCCTGAAATCTTTCCTATCCTACGAGTGTTAAGTGATAAAAAGCAGGCATCTTATTTAATTTTAGGCAGTGCATCAAGAGATTTAATAAAACAGTCGTCCGAAACCTTAGCCGGTCGCATAGGGTATATTGAGTTAACCCCATTTTTAATGGTAGAAGGATGCATGATGAATCAGTTATTGATTCGAGGTGGTTTCCCTAGGTCTTATTTAGCTTCAGATGATAGAGAAAGTTATTTATGGAGGGAATCTTATATTCAAACTTTTTTGGAACGTGATATACCAAATCTGGGTTTTAGTATATCCCCACTTTTACTGCGCCGTTTTTGGATGATGCTAACCCAAGTGCATGGCAGTATTTTAAATATGAGTAACCTTGCTGTTTCATTAGGAGTTTCGGCACATAGTATTCGTCATTATGTTGAAATCTTAGCGGGAACATTTATGGTGCGTCTTATGCCTCCGTGGTTTGAAAATATTCATAAACGCCAAGTAAAGACACCTAAAATTTTTTTTCGCGATAGCGGATTATTGTTAACACTACTCGGGATTCATAATGAGAAAGAATTACTAATGCACCCCAATCTCGGGGCTATTTGGGAAGGCTTTGCCCTTGAGCAAGTGATACAATCTTTGCGTATTAGGCCAGAAGAAAGTTTTTTCTGGCGCACGCAAGATGGGGCTGAACTTGATCTGTTAGTGTTTAAGGAAGGTAAACGTTTAGGGTTTGAATTTAAGTTTTCAGATAGTCCTAAAACCACTAAATCTATGCACTCAGCATTAACTGCTCTTAAGCTTGACCACATGTATGTAATATACCCAGGAAAACGAGAAATCCCCTTAAAAGAAAATATTTCTATAATTGGACTTGAAGAATGGATTGACCGCAAAATTCCATCAAGAAACGGCGTTTGACACCCTTGCTTGTATGGGAGTGTCCTCACGAAAGAATATAAAGTACGTTAATAGGCTTTGCTAATTTAATAATAGATAATAAATTAGGGAATAAAAAGCTATATGGAATGCACGAGATGCGAGTCAAAGGCAATTGTTAATAATGGTAAGGCAAAAGACAAGCAAAGATATAAGTGTAAAAACTGTGGGTTTAATTTTGTAGAAATAGATAGGCGTAGAGGAAAGAATATAGATAAGCAGAAAATGGCTATTCACTTATACTTAGAGAATATGGGTTTTAGAGCTATAGGCAGAGTGTTAGGAGTGCGCAATGTATCAGTTTTAAAATGGATAAGAGCCGCTGGAGAATGGATAGAAAGCTATCATAAGAAAAATAAAGTTAATAAAAGCCAACCAGTAGAGGTAATAGAGTTAGATGAGATGTGTCATTATGTAGGCTCAAAAAAAATAAATTATGGATATGGATTGCATTGGAACGAGCAGGGAGAAGTATACTTGACTTTGTCACGGGTAGCCGAGGGGCGAGCAGAGGAAGAAGACTTTGGGGAAAGATAAAAAGTATAACCTGCCGATCATTCTATGCCACAGACCGCTATCCAGCCTACAAGCAGTTATAGATGCGCATAAAACATCAAAGGCACAGACAACCCATATAGAGTCATATAATGCTAATGTTAGACATTACTTGGCTAGATTCAGAAGAAGAACCAAGTGTTATTCTAAATCCGAAAGGTTAGTCGAATTATCCCTGTACTTACTGATCTATAAAGATTTAATCTTATCTATGGATTAATTAGCAATCCCCGTTAATCACTTCAAATCCTACAAAGAAGACTACTATGGCAATGACCTAATAAAGGGTCTCTTCAATAGCCATGCGCTTATCGCGAGCACTCATCCAAAGAAAGGCAATCCGGGTAATACTGATAATACCTGCAATAGAACAAAGGATAGGCCGAATAGATAAAATCCATTGTAGGAATTCATCCAATTGGCCCTGAACATCTAACAACACAAAATTCCACCCACTACCCATCGAGCAATCACACGTTAGTCTGTTAAATAAAAAAGGGAGTTTGAAATAAGGAGGGATATGTAAAAGTAATACCATTTAGCTAGTATGCAAAATATACCAGTTAGAAAAGATTTTATTTTTTCCCCTTAATAATAGAAAGAAGAATAGAGGTGGCGCGAACGCAAAACAGATAACACAAAAAGAGCAAGGTATTAAATAATAGTATTGTTAATTTAGTATAGTTTAGTTAAGTTAGTATAAAGTCCTAGATGTACCAATAGCGAAAGCTGTAAGGCTGGCATTGCTAGAGGAAGACAACATTATAAATGTAAGACTTGCTATTCTCATTACACAGTCAGCCAGAAATCTGATATAAAACCAATACAAACCAAGCGCTTGGCCTTACAACTGTATTTAGAAGGAGTAGGATTTCGTGCTATTGGCCGCATACTCAAAATAAGTTATGGTACAGTTTATCAATGGATAAAAGCTTGGGGTAATCAAGTGAGTTTATCCAAAAGTCAAGAGCTGGTAGAGATAATAGAAATGGATGAAATGCATACGTATGTAGGCTCAAAAGAAAGTACTGCTGGATATGGATTGCTGTTGATAGATTTAGCAGATGCTTCCTCTCGTATGTGTGTGGAGACCGACCAACACAAACAGGGTTAAGGTTATGGGGAAAACATAAAAGGTATAAGCAAGGTTTATTGTAGTGATCATTGGAAGAGTTATGAGCAGTTTATTCCACCCAATAACCATATACAGAGTAAAGTAGAAACTTATGCTGTAGAGCTGCAGAAGGGTATAATAGTTTGTTTAGGCATTATTTAGCAAGATTTAAGCGCAAAGGAAAATGTTATAGCAAGCAGGTACACATGATTGAAAAATCCCTTAACTTACTGATGTTAAAACTAAACAATCAATTATCTATACTAAATTAACAATACTATTAAATAATAAAGAAATACTGTGCACAAGGATTTGTGTGAATCATCCCCCCCTACAAAAGTTATGATTTTGTCTTACTGAGAAGATATTTTTCTTCGTTTAAGCCATAGATATCAAGTGAATGCTGTACATTTAATTAATCTATAGCAATTATATCAATAAGTCCAACCAAAGATAATTTTATACTTATGGATCAAGAGATAGCAAGCAATATCGTTGATGCTAAAATTACTATCTGCAGGGTTTATGAACCACCAGCACACAAAGAAGGTATATGGATACTTGTGGATAGGTTGTGGCCACGGGGAATTAAAAAGGATACCCTTGCCATTGACCTATGGTTAAAGGAAATTGCGCCAAGTTCTTCCTTGCGGAAATGGTTTAATCATGAACCTGATAAATGGCCTGGTTTTGAGCAACGCTATATGGAGGAGCTACAAGATAAACAAAAGCTCATCGAATGCATTCTGGAAAAAGCAAGGCATTCACCAATCACGCTATTTTATGCTGCCAAAGATACCTACCATAATCATGCACTTGTCCTGCAAGCAGTTTTAAAAAACTGGCCTAAGCTACCTAAAATTAATGAATAAAAGTTTTTCCACATGCTTATATTGATTGGATTGGTGTAATCCTATTTCAGGACAAGACATTATTCTGAATGGAGGTTATGGACGGGATGTCAAAGATCGGATAATCTTCAACAATTCTTCTTTCCTATAAGGCTTGGTCGTATAGTCATCCATACCAGCTTGCTTGGCTTTCTCATTATACACTTCTCGAGCATAAGCTGATACCCCCACAATGGGTATGGGAGCCACGGCTAATTGCTTCTCCTTTTTACGAATGAGTTGAGTTGCTTCTACCCCACCCATCACAGGCATTTCCAGGTCCATTAAAATGAGGTCAAACACTAAGGGGTTCCATTGTTCACGCGTTTCAACCTCTTGGATCGCTCCAATTGCTTCAATTGCTTTTTGTCCATTATCAGCTACTGTACAAGTGTAGCCCGCAGGTCCCAATTGCCTACATAGAATTTTTTGGTTCACCTTATTATCTTCGACCACGAGAATGTGCTTGGATACAGGAGGCAAGATGGGCAACGGAGGAGATGGGTTTCGATGAAGTAAGGGACTTGCCTTTTCTTTCAGGCTTGCGCTTTCACAAGTTAAATGGATAGTGAATGTGGAACCATGTCCTTTTCTGCTTATCACTTGAATACTACCCCCCATTAAATCAAGTAATTTCTTGCTAATCACAAGCCCTAAACCTGATCCTTCATACTGGGAAGAGAGCGATCGTGAAAACCGCTGAAATAAACGTGATTGTTCCTCAGAGGTCATGCCAATACCCGTATCTTCCACGCTGAGCATTATTCTCACATGGGTGAAGTCAACCGCTTGAATTTGTAGGCTGATTTTGACATGCCCTTTTTCAGTAAATTTAACCGCATTAGAAATAAGATTTCTCAAAATAATTTTGAAAAGACCGAGATCTCCTTTGATGGTAATCACCTCTTTGGGCAAGTCTACCATCAAATCAAGCGATTTGGCAGCCAATTGCGAGGTAAATAAATGAGTAGCTTCTTCAATCATAGCGTGCAGTTTAAATGATTTGGGCACCAACTCTACTTTACCAGCTTCTAATTTTGACAAATCGAGCACATCATCGATAATGTTTTTTTGATGCTTGACACAGTGCTCTATGGTTTCAGTGCTCTCTTTAAGCTTTTCTAAGGACATTGCTAATACTGTTTGGCTAGACGCTGGTAAAGTTGCTTGGGATGTTTCCAGTGCAGTGATGATTTGCCTCAGAAAATCGACATTCCCATAAATGCCTGTCATGGGATTGCGAATTTCATGGCAGACTGTATCGATAAATTCTTCTTGCTGTCTCAGATAACGTTCGGCCTCTTCAGCACGTTGTCGTTCTTTTTCTTCTATTTGCCGAGTCAGCACGATTTGCTCGGCAAAATAACGAGCATTTTCTAAAGAAATCACCATTTGTGCCGTTAAAATCAGTACCGTCTGTACATGCTCTGGCGTAAAGGCATGGGTCATCAGATTGTTTTCTACATACAAGATGGCTTTAAGCTCCGTTTGCTTCAGGAGCGGGACACATAAAATAGATTTTGCTTGGGTTCGGCTGATATAGGGATCCATCTTGAATTGTGCATGCGTTGTGGCATTATCTATTACGATTGATTGATGGAGCCTTTTGACATACTGAATTACCGTACACGCACCATTGGCCCAATCAGCCAGGGAGATATTCTGCAGCGTGGTGATCACACCATCCTTGGCATATTCGGCTTGCACTAAAATAGTATCGTCTGCTTCTACAAATAACAATGCACCTTGCTGAGCTCCAGCATTTTCAATGATGATCTGCATCATCTTATGTAATAGCCTAGGTAGTTCGATTTCACTGGAAATTGTATGGGAAGACTTTAAGATACTGGAGAGGTCTAACAGTTTTAAGGTATTGCTGCTCAGAGCTGTTTCCTGGTTGGTTGCTAACTGGCTTAATCCAGGTGGCGCTAAAGCCTGTAATAAATCTGCATACTGCACTTTAAATTGCATTAGCTTTCGCTTGGCGCCCCATTGTTTATAGCCATTAAAGGCAATATTTAGATAACCTTGTGCACATAGAGATTTGCCTCTCGCTAGCCAATATTGAGCAGCCAACTCGGCTGCCAACGCTTGTTCCTGAATAAAGCCATGCTGGCCTGCTAACTCGATAGCTTCGTCATAGTGTGCTTCCGCCTGGGCGCCATCTCCTTGAATTCGGGCTAATTCAGCTTCAACTAATGCATATTTATGGGTAAAGTTTTCCGGGCAGCTGGATTGCCATTTCTGCATCTGTTGCTGGTTTTGGGTAATCTGTTGGAGATGAGCTTGCTGTTCTTCAACAGAAGCAGTTGGATAGAGTGCTAGGCGAGTTAAGGAATCATACCAGTTAAAAATCGCTGTGACATAGTGACTGGTGACCAAGATTAAATATTTCTTTGCATATATTAAATTATTGGATGCTTGTTTAAAGTGACCATAGAGATAAAAAGCCTGTGCTTTTAAAGAATAGTAAACGCATAATGCTTGGAGACCGTTTGTACGTTGACAATCCTCTTCAAATTGAATTTCATTAATAGCATTAAAATCAAAATTCCATTCATCCAGCGTATTTCCTCCCAAATTAGCTACCACCCTCTGTGTAGATTGAATATTATTAATAGCAATTTGATTTTTTGTGTTGTATGCAAATTGCAGCAGTGACAATATTTCTTGTTGTACCTTGGCTAAGGTGCTACCTTGATAGAATAACATTAAAGCTTTATTGAGCACACAGTAACCAGCATATTCAATCTCACCACAGGCAAACCCTGACTCATAAGCAATCGTAAATAAGGCAGGTAACTGTTGAATGGATTTTGACCAGGGATAAATATAATTAAACATAAATAGCTTATTTCGACAAAGTTGCACTGGCGACTGTAAGCTCTCTGCTAACTGAATGGCTAAGTCTCCAAATTGGTAGGCTAAGGCATATTCCTCAAATTTAGTGCAAAGCAAGTACCCATAAAATGCATAACCAAAGCAAGACTCAGGGGTATGTCCATAGGTTAACGATAGGCTAGTTAACATCAGACCAGTAGCAGAAAGTAATTCTGATCCAGCCATGTAGCACGCTGCATATATACTTGCTAAGATTTTAAAGAGAGCTTGCTTTTCAGGATCAACAACACGTGGTGCATTGAGAAGATCAGAAAGTGATATGGCGGCCAATCTTTGCTTAAGCAGCGGCATTTCACGCTGAAAGAATCCCGCTGGTAACCCGCTACCTAGTAATTGCAAGGCTTGCTGGCCAAGGTTAATGGCCTCTTGATATTGGCCCAGGAGTGTCTTTTGGATGATTAATAAATGGTAAATATCAACTTTATCCAAGGTAGATTGCAAATGAGGCTGCATATCAGCAATGAGAGCCTGCGAAGCATCCATATGGCCGTTTAAATACTCCATCTCGACTAATTCTTTATGAAATGTGAAACCAAATAGGTAATCGGTTTGCCAGAATGTCTTTGGGTCAATCCATTCTGGAATGGTACGTAGGTAATCCAAGGCTACTGCATAGGCAGTGGCTTGCTTAGACTTTTGCCCTGCCTTCAGGTTTAAACGGGCTATCTGCAGGCGTTCTTGAGGATCGGTTACCAGTGAACGGCAACGATTGAACTGGGCGACAATGTCAAAAAGCAACGTTTCTTCTGACGAAAGATGTGTCAGCAATCGTTTCCCAATCGTTAAATGCGTTTGAGCTTCTTCCGTTTCTGCTAATAAACCATAAGCTGCTTCTTGCACCCGGTCATGAGCAAAGTATACTTCATGGTCGGTTTGAATCAAAATACCACTATTCAGGGCCGGTTGTATTGCCTCATAAATGGCATCTTGTGAACAATCCATTGCTGTTTGCAAGATGCTTACTGCCAGCCGATGACCTAGGCAACTGGCTATACTTAATGCCTGTTGGGTGGCAGCTGGGAGCTGTTGAATTTGATAAGTCATTAGCGCTATCACATTCTCGGTTGCTGGATGTTGGCGGATTTTATTTATATCCCATTGCCAGTGGGTTTGTGGAGAAAAGGTTAACAACTGCTCATCATACAGTGATTGTAAAAATACCTTCACAAAAAAGGGGTTCCCTGCTGTTTTTTGAAAAATCAGTTCACCCAATGGATGGACGTCCGTTAAGGATTTTCGCAAACTATCAGCAATCCACTGACATAAACTGGCCAGCTGCAGTGGTGCAGGCGTGAGTGTTTGGATGCAGATAGATGCTTCTTGTAAGGTAGCGATGGCTTGTAGGGCAGGGTGAGAGGCTGTAACTTCCGTATCTCTATAAGCACCTATCCACAGCAGATGGCTGATGCTAGGCTGTTGCAGCAAATAGGTCATTAACTCCAGGCTAGCTTGGTCAGCCCATTGTAAATCATCTAAGAAAATTACTACGGGATGGGATACGGTAGCACAAACCTTAATAAATTCCTGAAAAATCCAGTTAAATACATTTTTGGCTTGGTTAATGTCGGCAATGGACATTTCAGGTTGTTCACCAATCAATGAAGCTAAAGCGGGAACGACTTTGATCAGCAATGAAGCCTGTGCTCCTAATGCTGTTAACAGCTGAGTCTTCCATTGGTTGATCCTGATTTCATCTTCAGTCAACCATTGCTGAGTAAGACCATTAAATGCCTGCGTAATGGCGCTGTAGGCCACATTTTTATTCAACTGATCGAATTTACCGGTTATAAAATAGCCTTGTTTTAAAGCAATGGGCTTTTGGATTTCCTGGATCAGCATGGTTTTACCTACCCCAGGTTGGCCAGCGACCATTAAAGCCTCACATTTTCCTTCGCTAACACACTCAAAAGCTTGCTCTAAGTCTTTAATTTCCTTTTCACGGCCATATAAGTGTTGGGATAGGGTGAGTTTACTTGAAAAATCCTGCTGCCCCAGCTCAAATGCAGGAATAGGTCCTGTCTCATCCAAAGCTGACAGACAGACCCTTAAATCATGCAGAATCCCTTCACAACTTTGATACCGATTTTCAGCCTCTTTTTCTAACAATTTCATCACGATCTGGGATAAGGGTAATGCAATCGTAGATTTGCAGTGGTGAGGAGGTGAAGGTTGCTTGGCCAGATGCTGATGAATAAGCTCCAATGCATCGTTGGCTGTAAAGGGTAGCTCGCCATAGAGCAACCGATAGAAGATAATGCCTAACGAATAAAAATCTGTACGATAATCCACACTCCGATTAACCCGCCCTGTCTGCTCGGGTGAAATATACGCTAAAGTGCCTACCATCATCGGGATAGGAGGGAACATTCCCTGTCGTAAGGTGGAAGAGCGGTTAAAGTCGATAATTTTAATGGCTCTCGTTATGGGCTGAATCAGAATGTTGCTAAGTTTGAGGTCATTATGAATGATATTCGCAGCATGAATGGCCTGTAACCCCCCAACAATTTGGATAGCCATTGCTAGAAATTCATGATTAGAAAAACCTTCTGAAGGAATAATAGAAGTTAACTCTACGGCCTGATCATCTT
>Ga0209916_1001744_pt1 | contig 15355 bp, 21 predicted proteins | sample ThiBio_1000_plan_FD_183956 | JGI IMG/M metagenome (GOLD analysis project Ga0209916, IMG submission 183956) | Wastewater bioreactor microbial communities from Cape Town, South Africa - Thiocy_solids_2 (SPAdes) | ecosystem: Engineered > Bioreactor > Thiocyanate-remediating > Anaerobic-Aerobic ... | reverse complement strand
CCCTTTCGGGCCACCGCGACGACATCGGCACGGAACTCTTTGGGGAACGGTTTGGGCATGTCGAGCATCCTTCCAGCAAGGACCGAATCCTCACAGGCAAGGAGTCAACCGAACCGGGGGCAGTCCCACTACATCCGCCGCCGGCCCGGAAAGATCATCACCAAGGCGATCAACCAACTACGAGCGGCCGGGATCCACGTCACCTTCACCCACCCGGGCACCGCCGTGGTCACCCAAACTTCCACATCAGATCTCTGACTCCGTGCGGACGCGGCGCAGATGTGGGGCCTCGGTGCTCAGCCTCTCGGAGCCGGGTCTCCGAACTTGAGACAGTCGGCTCGCGACGAGCCTGGCGATGAGCCGCTGACCTTCCACGGATGGGTGAACGCCGTCAGCTTCGAGCAGTCCGGTGGAGGCGGTGCCACCCACGGACCGATTGACGTCGACACATGTCGGATCGAGACCCCTGATGAGCGTGGCGACGCCATCAAGCTCTGCGGCACGCCACCCGACGGGTGCGTCACGGAAGAAGGAGTCCATGCGCTGCTGGTCCCCTGACGGCGGGGTGATCAACGTGATGTCCGCGGCGAGGTCGCCGGTGACGCAATCGATCAGTGCGCGGATGTTTCGTTCCGTTTCTGCCGGCGCGACCATGCGGTACGTGTGCTTCGGGCCGTGGTAACGGGCATCGTTCGTGCCGAGCATCACCAACACCCATGTGGGCCGCGCGGACGCGACGACGTCCAAACGTTCCAGGGCATCGGCTGTGGTGTTGCCGCTCAGTCCGAGGTTCACCATGTCCACGTCCGGCAGCGCGGCTAGCTCGATCGATGCCTTCAACAGCTCGAACCATCCGCGCCTGTCAGCGGTGACGGAGTCCCCGATTGCCACCACTCGGTCGCCGGCGGTGAGTGGAAGCGAGCCGATTGCTTCGCGGAAGGCGGCGCCGGTCATCAACTGCGAACTGTCTCTGCGAACGGCCGCCGACATGGAGGCGACGGTAGCGCGAACGACGTCCTGCGTCGTCCCCGCCATGCTGGCTAGGACCTCGGTTTGAAGGTCATCCGGCAGCGGGAATCTTTCGAGGATGGGCCAGTGGTTTATCCGGGTGTATCTGATGAACCATTCGCGCTCTTGAGGGGTCGTCAATGGTGGTAGGGGCATGGACCAGCCTTTCGCCGGGAGTTGACAATTCTCCGAGCACAAGGCCCGTCCAGCGCGTTCCGCGCGTGGCGCGGAACAATCGAGGCTTGCATCAGCCCTTCACCGCGCCCTGTAGCAGCGCCGTAGTGAACCGCCGCTGGAACACCAAGTAGACGATCAAGGTCGGTGCCAGGATCAGCAGTGAGCCCGCGCACAAGAGCGGGATGTCGGTCCCGTACTGCCCCTGAAATGCGCCAAGGGCGCCGGCCATGGTTCTTTTGGTCGGATCGTCGACCAGGACGATGGCGAGAAGGAACTGGTTCCACGTCCACAGGAAGAGCAGGATGCTCAGCGACGATATAGCGGGTGCCGCCAGGGGCACGTGAACCCGCCAAAAAGCCTGCCACACGTTCGCGCCGTCGACGCGCGCCGCCTCCGACAGATCCGTAGGGAGGTTCACGAAGTGAGCGCGCATCCAGAATACCGAGAAGGGCATGAACAACCCGATGAGGGGGAGGATAATTGCCCATCGTGAGTCCAACAAACCCATATCTCGAATTTGATAGTACAGAGGTGTGAGTACTGATTCGAACGGAAGGGTCAGGCCGAGGACGAACACCAGGAACATCACTCGGTGACCTGGCATGCGTAGATGACCGAATGCGAATCCGGCCATCGTCCCGATAAGAACCGACAGTGGCACGACGCCCAGTACGATCAACGTGCTCGAAACCAAAAGTTTGCCCATGTCGGCCGCTTGGAATGCGTCCACGAAATTGTGCCATTGCGGGCTACTGGGCCATGAGATTCCGTTCGGATAGGTGCCCGCCTTGTGTAGCGCGGTGAACAGGAGGCTGACGAACGGCACCAGGGTGACCACGATCAACAGCACGAGCAGCACCCGGCCGATGAGCGTCTCACGCCGTCCGACAATCATTAGTTCTCCTCCCTCGTCAGCCACTGGATCGGAATGACGAATATCAGCACAAGAATCATCAGAAAGACGGCAAGAGCGGACGCCTGACCGACTTCGCGCTGGAAGAACGCGAGATAATAGACCGCGTAACCGGGGACCATCGTCGATGTGCCCGGCCCGCCTTGAGTCGAGATGTAGATGATGTCGAAGCTGGCGAGCGCCGCGATGACGGTGACCGTTACGCAGACGCCGATCTCCTGCCGCAACGCGGGCAGCGTCATGGAGACGAATTCCCGCACCGAACCGGCACCGTCCAGTCGAGCGGCCTCATAGATGGCCGGGTCGACCTTGGTCATACCCGCAAGCAGGAGCAGGGTGCAAAGACCTAGGAGCACCCAAGCACCGATGACGCCGACCGCCGGCAGAGCGAACGTGAAGTCTCCAAGCCACGCTCGCGTGATGCTTGCCAGGCCTATGGCCGACAGCATCTGATTGACCAGACCGGTCGAGGAGAGCAGCCAACTCCATATGATGCCGGCTGCGACCAGCGGGATGATCTGCGGGAAGAAGATGACAATCCGCGCGACGGCTGCGAGGCGGCTCGCGGCAATCCTCCGAATGGTCGAGGCGATGATCAGCCCGAAGATCACTGGTATCACGCTGAAGAACACGATGAGCTTGATCGCGTTCAATATCGACGCGAACAGCGTCGGATCCGTGAATAGCTCCGAGTAGTTGCGCAGCCCGACGTATGTCGACGGCCCAATACCGTCCCAGCGGTAGACCGAGTACTGAAAGGTATACAGCAGCGGTCGAATGACGAACATCGCGTAGAAGGCGATCGCAGGAGCCGCGAACAACCATCCCGTCCACGCTCGCCGCACATGACGACGCTGCGGTCGAGGGCGCGGTGCGACGGTTCTGGTGGCGGTCGGACCTTCAACCTGCCGCGGTTCGGCTCGACGCAGGCGGCTGTCCACGCGTCTCAGTGCCCGACTTCGCTCGCATACTCGGACTGCACCGCCTGCAGCATGCCCTTGGGTGTCTGCTTGCCACCGACGAGCTCCTGCAGGTTCGGTGTCCATCCCTTGGCGTAGATGGAGCCCGTCGCATTGGCGATGAAGTCCATGGCACCATTGTCCTTCGCGACCGTGCCTCCGGCCGCAAGCGTGCTTGCCGTGACCGTCCCGGCTTCGATGGGAGGCATGTACGCGTCTGCCGGGCCCATGGGATGTGAACCGCCGACCTTCACGTCGACCGTTCGCGCCTGTTTGTTGGTGGCGACCCAGTTCAGGAAGAACGCGGCACAGTCGGCATGGGACGCGCCTTCTCCGATACCCAGGGTCAACGGCGTCGACATCGCCGCCTGGGTGCCACCTGCCTGCAGCGGAGGCATGAGGAAGAAGCCGACCTTGCCCGGCATCTGCTTGTCGAGGTTGCCGGACTCCCAATCACCGTTGAACATGAACAATCCCTTGCCGGCGATGAAACGGCTCATCATGGTGGCGTAGTCCATCGCGTTGGCGTCACTGGCGAGGTAACCCTTTTTGATCCAGTCCTGCAAGTGCGTGGCTGCCTTGAGGTTTGACGGGGTGTCGATCGTCGCTCCGGGCTTCTGCCAGATCCAGTTGTTGACGGCGCTCGGCGGACCGTAGGCCGCCATGAGGTTCTGCAGCGGGAAGGCCAAGCCGCCGGTTGCCCCTCCGTTGAACTGCTGGATCGGGATGATCCCAGCCTGCTTCGCCTTTTCCATATCGGTGTCGAGGTCCGCCAGTGTTGCGGGCGGTTCCGTCATGCCGATCTTCTTGGCGAGGTCCTTGTTGTAGAAGACTCCGGTCATGCTGTAGTTGAGACCCATGGCGTAAAGCGGGCCGGAGCCGCGGCTGCCGTCCTTGGCCACACGCATCGATTGAAGTTGCGAAGCCGGCCACTTGTCCCAACCGAAGGCCGCCGCGTACGGGTCGAGGTTCATCAGCAGGTGATCCTTGGCAAGGTCTGAGACCTGCGGCAACCGCATGAGGTCGGGCGGATCGTTCGCGAGTACGCGTGGCGCGTTCGACGTGAGCGCAGCGAACTGATCGTACCGAATGTTCCACTTCACGTTCGGAAACTGCTTGGTGAACTCCTGGGTCAGTGCCTTGTAGATGGGAAACCCGGTCTCGAAGTAGGCATCCAGCGTGACCGGTGCTTGTCCGCACGTCGGTGCGGCGGCCGCCGTCGTTGACGACGCTACCGAGCTGGTGGATTCAGTCGCCGGCGACGAACTGGCGCCGCTAGAGGTGTTCGCGGTGGACGTGCCGGGGCCGCTGGAGGTGTTCGCGGCGGACGAGCCGGGGGCGCTGCAGGCCGCGACCGTCAGGAATGCCACGGCTGCCAGGGCCGCGGGGGCAAGGTGGCGCCGTCCCCCGCGATACGGAGCGGTGTGACGAAACATGATGTTGCCTCCTGAATGTTCGTGGTCAGCACCGAGATCGAGCCGACCTGGTCAGCCGGATGAGACGAGACCGCCGGTGCTGGCCACGGGCCGCCGAGCAGCAACGGCGCCGCGAGTCACCCACCGTCCGAGAACCAGCACCGAGCGCTCAGTCAAGCACGTGCCCATGCCGAGGTCAAGAGGTTTCGGAAAAGCACTTCAAAACTAGGTGGTGGACCGTTCGACTATCTCCAAGCCGAGAACGAGCGTGGATCGCGATGAGCGGCCGCCAGAGGATCGCAACAACCGAACCGCGGCCTCGCCGGACTCCTCGAACGGCTGCCGGATCGTGGTCAAGTCCGCCGCCACCGCCATGTCGCCGTCGTCGAAGCCCATGACCGCGACATCGCCGGGAACGCTCAGACCCAGGTCACGTGCGGCCAGCAGGGCACCGATTGCGAGCAAATCGTGATGCGCCATGATCGCCGTCGGCATGGGCTCACGCCGGAGGAGACGAATTGCCGCGGATCTGGCCTCGTCGACCGAGTTGCCACTGATCTCGACGGCGACATCGCAGCTACCGCCGGCGGCAACATCCCTGAACCCGACGAGCCGCCGCACGGCCTGTGACTCGTAGTCCGAGACCTGCCGCTCCAGGATGTAGCCAAGCCGCGTGTGGCCCCGGTCCAACAGGTGCCGGGCGGCGATCCTGCCGCCGTCGACGTCGTCAATCACCACGCGGCTGAACCGGTCGCTGTCGGCGTCCACGGCGACCGTCGGAAGGCCCCGCTCGTGGAATCGCTTGGCAATCGCCTCCTCGATCGGAAGGCCCATCACCAGCAAACCGTCAAGGCGGCCGTGGATGGGCATGCTCGCTAGCGCGGGCGACGAAGCGGTGGCGGCGGACTCGTGATCGAACACCACCACTTCCAAGTCGAACTCGCGGGCCGCCCGCAGCACGCCGGCCAACCGCCGAAGATACGAGGCGTAAGACGTGAACGGCGCCATGACTCCGATCCGTCCGGTCCCCTGCCGGGCCAGCGTGACAGCCTGGGCCTTCGGAACGAATCCCAACTCGTCCGCGACCGCGAGAACCCTCTCGCGAGTGGCGGCTTTGACTCGTTCGGGCTTGTTCAGGACGTTCGAGACCGTCGAGATACTCACCTGCGCGCGTTCGGCGACCTCATAGATTGTGACGTGTCTTTTCGTTGCGCGTTGGGCCACGGTCCGCCCCTGCTTCTTTGATCAAGCTCATCTGAGCCCGAGCACTGCCCGCCAGCTGCCGAGAGCAGTCTACAGAAGTGCTTTACAAAAATGATGCTCCGTAGCCTTGGATCTGACGCAGTTGACAGTGTCTCGGGTCTACATGTGCGGCAAAGGATCTGCCTCGCATGGTGTGGGACGACGCCCCGGACAGCGTCTGCGTTCAACGGCGGGTGTAGTTCGGTTTGGTGACCTGCGTCGTCCCCGCTCCGTCGCTCGATTCGTGGACTCGACCATCCGGGTCAGCGCGCGGCGGCCCGCTGGATCGCCTCGCGCAACTCGGGCAGCGCCGGCACGCCGCGCGGCCCGGCGAGCGTCGGGTAGAGCCGGCAGGCCAGCGCCACCGGTGAGTCCGCCCGGGGGAACGGATCGGATCCGTTGAGCAGGAACGTGGGAGAGCCCACGAAGCCGCGTTGCTCGGCGGCGTCCTGGCTGTCGATCACGGTCCGGGTGAGCGTGGCCTGCAGATGTGTGTCCATGATCGCGGCGGAGATCAGGTCCAGGGCGGCCGTCTCGTTCGGGCACTGCGGCACGACCAGCAGCTCGATCTGCACGGTCACGGGAGGTACCGGCCTAAGTGGCGCAGGACGGGTCCGACGAACCTGTTGCGGTGCCAGCCGCGCCTGATCACGCCGGCGCGGATCCCCCGGAGCCGGTGGCGAACCGGGGCCCCCGGACCGCGTCGGTCGTGGTCCTCGATCTGCCATGCCTGCTGGTGCACGAAGTGCGCGCAGGCCAGGCACAGGTGCACCTCCGGGTGGTGGCCGAGGTGGACCATCCGGTCCGGCACGTCCCTGGCGCCGCAGCACCAGCACGCAACCGTGCCCCCGTCCGGCGTGGTGGCCGGGGTGGCGGAAGGATCGGCGCTCATGACCACAGTCTGCTCGCGTGGGTCCGCCGTGGGAAGGTGTCAGGCGGTGACGCTCTGCGGGTGGTGGAACAGGTTGCCGCGATCATAGGCGGCCTTGACCCGTTGCAGGCGACGGTAGTTCGCGCCGAAGTAGGCCTGCGGCCAGTCGGTGATCTTCGCGTCGACATAGTTCTGGTAGGCCCGGCCGCTCACGTAGTGCTGCATCGACTGCCGCGTCCGGTGCGGCCACGCCGCGGCCGATGCCACCGCAGCGGACGAGGTGTCGTCGTACCAGTTCGCGATGTACTGCACCGAGCAGATCGCCGCCCGGTGCACGAACGCCGTGGCCGCGGTCTACGCTGGCGGTTGTCGGAGCTTCGTCACCGCATCGATGACGTGGCAGGAGGCGCTGCAGACGCTGATCGTAGATCTCGCCTGAGAATCGCCGTGGCTGGTGCGGGCCATTGCGGAAGCACTCGTTCCACGAATCTCGGCAGCGGCGTCTCGTCGGCGATGACGCTCGGGTGTGCGTTGGCTACGAGTCCATGCTGGAGTTCTCGTCCGGTGCAGGCATGGTCGTCTCGATTTCGGTCTCGATCCGCCTGCCTTCGCTCTGCGCCCACATGCCTAGCCTGGGGATATCGCCGCAGGTCACGATCACTGATGACCACTCCTGACACCGCCTGCTCAACTCGAAAATGTGCGACCGGGGGCTGCGGGCCGTCGGATCGCAGCCAATCGCTATCGCCACCGGCCGGAAGTGCCGGACCGGTCGATGGCCGGATCTTGCTCGCCCGTTCCGAAGGCGGCTCAGGTGACGATCGGTAGCTTCCGGATGCGCAGGCTTCGCTCACTCAGGACGACGATGGCGCCGGTATCGAGATCGCCTGCGACTTGATCGAGATTCTTAAGGATCAGCTGGCCCTGCTCGACGGCCCGGCGGATCAGCAGCACCGACGGGTTGTCGGCGCGTCGTTGGGCGAGAATGGCGCCGAAGTCGGTATCGGCGCTGATGAGGACGCGGCGGTCGGCGGCCCGTCGCGTCCAGGACTGCGTCATCGGGAGCGCTGGTGAGGCCGAGTTGGCGGACATGGACGACGTCGTGTCCGCGCTCGGCGAGAGCGTGGCCCGCAGCGGTGACCGATTCTCGTCGAGCAGGAATCTCATGCGGTGTGGCGCAGCGGAAGTTCGCGCTCCAGCATGGCCTGGCCGCGTACTTCAGCGCCTCGGCGACGTCCTCGATGTCAAGGTCGGGTAGTTCGGTGACGATCTCGGTGGCGTTCATCCCGTCGGCGACCATTGCGACGACCGTCGCGACGGGGATCCGCAGACCGCGGATGCAGGGCAGCCCACCCATCACTGCTGGGTCGACCGTGATGCGCTCGAAGGCCATGTTTGCGAATGGTAGGTGGAGGGGCAAGCGTCGGGGCTTGAATCAGGGTGCTGGCGATCGCTTGGGAGTTGGTCCCAGGGCTCCCTGTGAAGTCGATCTTGTGGCGGTGCTTATCTGGCCGTCACCGGGGGTTCGAGGGGAGGCTGAAGTTGTGAACGCCGCAGGTCACGACCACAACCGATGCTTCTGTACGGCGCCACCCCTGTCTGAAAAGCGGAAGGTCGCCGGCTCGATCCCGGCCCTGGCCACTCACTCTCATCTGCGGAAACAGTCGATTTCCGGCGACATTTGTCGATCACTATCAGCCCCGCGGTGCCTATCTGGTGTCTATCTCGACGCACCCGGACGACCCCGTACACCGGACCCTGCGTCGGACCCCGTAGTGCCCCGTGCCGGTAGAGGCACGAAGGGGAGCGGCGAGCGATGACGTCGATGGTCAATCTGACGGCACGGGCCGAGGCGCTGGCAGCCGAGCTGGCGCTCACCATCGCGCAACTCCGGGCGGAGGCTCGAGCGCCACAGGCCGACCCGCAACCGGTAGTCGCGCGCACCTTGCTCACCGTGGCGCAGGCAGGCGAAGCCCTCGGCATGTCTCGCTCCGGCGTCTACGAGCTCAGTGCCTCCGGCGAGCTGACCAGCGTCCGAATCGGCAGTCGGCGCCGTGTCCCGGTGCACGCGATCGACGCCTACGTGGCGACGCTGACGGGCCGGCGTCTGGCACGGCTGGGTCTCGATGGGTGTCGCGCCGACCGGCCGTCGCGTCCGGCGTCACGTCCGCGGAACGGTCCGCAAGGAGGTCCTCGCCGAGGCCCGCCGGCTGGAAGGTGAGCGGACGTCCGTCGCGGTCCCGGATGGCGGCAAGGTGGCGGTGTCGGCGTGGTTGACGTCCTGGATCGCCGCGCGAACAACGAGCGTGCGCCCCAAGACGCTCGTCGGCTACCACACGGACCAGAGGCACATCGACGCCGCCATCGGGGGTGTGCTGCTTGGCCGGCTGACCCCCGAGCACGTCGAGAAGATGTACGCGGACATGGCGGACCAGGGCCTCGCGGTGGGCTCCGTGTTGCATGTCCGCCGCACCCTGTCGGCGGCACTGTCGACGGCCGTCACGCGCGGCCGCATCGCCCGCAACGTCGTCAAGCTGGCCGCGATGCCCAGGGACGACCCTCCGGAGGTCCAGCCCCTTTCGCTGGCGGAGGCCCAGTCCGTGATGGACGCCGCGAAGGGCCGGCGTAACGGGGTTCGATGGCTGATCGCGCTGGCATTGGGACTTCGTCAGGGTGAAGCGCTTGGCCTGCAGTGGCTGGACGTGGACTGGGATGCCGGCACTCTGTGGGTTAGGCGTGCGTTGCAGCGCCGACCGTAGCGGCACGGCTGTTCAGCGGCGGCGCCGTGTGGTCGGCGTCCGAAGGATTGCCCGCTGGCCGTTGGCGGTGGCCTGGTGGCGACGGCGACGAAGACGCGAACCTCTCGCAGGATGCTGGCGCTACCCGGTCCATTGATGGCGGCTCTGGCAGAGCACTTCCGAGCCCAGGCTGAAGAGAAGGCGCTCGCCGGCGAGCTGTGGGTGGAGGGCGACTGGGTGTTCGCCACCGAAGTCGGCACACCCATCGATCCCCGCAACGACTTGCGAGAATGGGTCAGAATCATTGCCGCCGCTAGAATCCGACGAGTCCGGATCCATGATCTGCGTCATTCGAGTGCCACGCTCCAACTGGTTGCTGGTACTGATAGGCGGACCTTGCAAGGCCTGTTCGGCTGGTCCAGCCCGGTCCTCGTCGCACGGTATGCGCACGTTGTAGAGCAGGCCAAACGCGATGCTGCGCAACGCATTGGCGACGTCCTGTGGTCCGACTCGTGACTGCCGAGATCGTGGTAGCGCCGCCGCCCTGAGGTCTTTCATCAGCACCTTGCCAACCCGTCCCACGGCGCATGGAGCAGGAGGCGCGGCCGTGGTCGATGTTGGCTTGATCGCTGACCTGAACGCCGAAGACGACGATGGGTTGGGCTGGTCCACCCTGGCTGACGCGCGCGAACCAGCCCGGGTAGTTACTGGATCGATGCTGCTGGCCGGAAATCGGGCTGCACTGGCCGTTGTGCGGATCGTCGCTGCAAATGCCGACGGTCAGGTGTACTCCACCTTCCTTCCCGGATCGGTTGCCAAGAGCCGGCACCCGCTCGGTCACAGCGTCGCGTAGAAGGGCCAGTGGGGGTGGGGACGGAAGTGGGGTTCGCACCGCGACAGGATGCACTCTGAAGCGCAACACGGCGACGAGGAGCCGGAGCCAATGCGGTTGACCTGCGTGGAGAACGACCTCGTGCTCACCTCGCTGTCCGTGGATGACGCCGAGGAGCTGCACGCATCGCTGCAGGCCAACCGTGTTCATCTGATGCGATGGAGCGACTACTCGCTCGAAATCAACACCACGGTCGGGCAGTGGCGGGAACGGCTCTCCGAGGGTCACGATCTCGACTTCGGTATGCGGGTGGGTGACCGTCTTGTGGGCCGGGCGTGTCTGCTCGGCCGGGGTCCGCGCCACTACGGCCCCGGCTACTGGGTTGCGGAACCCTTCACGAAGCGCGGGCTGGCTACCGCCGCTGTCGGCGCTCTGGTCGCACACGCCCGCGATGACCTGCAGGTCACGGACCTTCTGGCCGGCGTCTCCCGCGGCAACGGGGCGAGCGTCGTGGTGTTGCAGCGCAATGGATTCACTCGCGTGGCCAGATTCGACACCTACGATCGCTACCACTTGCCAGTGAACAAGTGGGGGCTGTCCGCCGCATCTGCGGCCGCCCTCTGACCCAATGGCATTCAACCTGGTCAGTGGACCGGGCGCCAAGGCATCAGCGCGGCACGATGGCGTCGTCGTATTCCGTTCGGCTTGCGGGATCGCATGGAAGCGTTCCCAAGTCGTCGGTCATCCTCTCAATGTTCGCTTGATGCAGCGACCGGCTAGGAACACGGGGAACGTGGCCGCGCTCAGGCCGTCGGTCCGCCACGCGATTGGAGGCATCGGCTCCGCCAGGCGATCCAGGTGAAGTCGGTGAGCCGTCATGGAGTTGAGGTAGGTCGCCAGGGTGCGGTGGTTGGCTCCGACTTGCCGTCGAAGGGATGACGCATGACCCTGCGGTAGCCACCAGCCCTCGTCGTAGTAGGTGCCGGATGATGGCCAGGATCCGCTGATGTCACCTCCGCCTGGGAAGCAGGGGTGAAGAAGGCAGAAGGTGAAGGCACCGCCGGGTCGCGGCGCGGCGGCGATGGTTGAAATGGCCGAGTTGAGGTCATCGATGTCGGAGAGCCCGAAGCTGCAGGTGACGGCGTCGAAAGGGCCGTCGGCAGTCATCGCTGTGGATCCGATGTCACCCTGACGGTAGGTGATGCCGAGGGGCTCTCGAGCCTCTTGGCCCAAGGCTTTGTCGATCAGCGCTGTGGAGAGGTCTACGCCCGTGACCTGGGCACCCCTTCGGGCCAGCTCGCGGGCCACGCGGCCGTTACCACAGGCCACATCCAGAACTCGCAGACCACGGACCAGACGCCGAAGCTCTTGTGCAGGCCGGTGAGCCCTAGCAGGTCGAACAAGCAATCCAGGACGTCATCATGGCGCTCGTCTGCCCAGCCGGCCTCGTAGAAGTCAGCAACGTCGTCATAGCGGGCTGGGGCCACCGCTCAAGACTATGACCCGACACCCGGTAGCTCACCGCTGAGCGGTGACGATGGCGACCCCGACAGGTGATGCAGCCCGCGCTCCACCGTGGTCGGTGGCTCGTACGATCTCGGCATGGCGCACCGAAGCTGGCTTGCCCTGGTTGTCATCGACGTTGCCGATCTGGAGCGCGGTACCGGATTTTGGGCGGCCGCACTCCGAGGACGGGTTGTGCAGCAGCCGTACGGCCAGGGCATCTACCTGTCGGTCCTGGTACCGACGGGCGCAGGAGAGGCGACCTTGCTCGTGCAGAAGGTACCGGAAGCCAAAACCGCGAAGACGCGTGTGCACCTGGATATCGGCACCGACGATGTTGATGCCGAAGTGGCTCGACTGGAGGTGCTCGGGGCATGCCAGCAGCGGATGGTCGTCGAACGCGGCCTGCGGTTTTGCGTGATGGAGGACCCGGACGGCAACGAGTTCTGCGTCGTGCCCGGACAGCGATCGGATGACTGGCCAACTTGGTGATCCATAGATCGCCGGTGACCCATCCCGCTATGAGACAAGTGGATCACTCGTAGACGTTGCTGCGGTTCGCTGCATATGACGCTGCGCGAGGCTAGCGTGTATCTGTGGACCAGGAATCCGCATACCGCAGATGGCTGACGGTCAGCACGACGGCAAGCGCTGAAGCGGCGTGGCCGCACGGACCATGGCAGCCGAGGTCCGCTGTGACAGATGCAGTTGACGCCGAACTCGCAGAGTTCCGCCGCCGCGTGGTTGATCCGGTGGTCGTGTCAGTTCTGTCCAACGAGGAGCTCGAGTCGGTCGTCGTCTTCGAGGAGTCCAGCAGCCACGAGGTCCGGGCGACCGTAGTCGCCCGAGGTGAGACGTCCTACCACTACCTGCAGATGGAGCGGTCGCTCCCCGTCGCGGACGAGGAACTAGTCAGTAGGGCGGCGCAATTTGCTTCGGAGCTGGAGGACTTCGTCGCGGAGAGCAGCTTCGCCTGGGGGGAGCTACGCGTCGCCCGATACGATCTTCCGCCAGCTTGACCCGATACCCCAGCCGCTCGCCGGCTGGTCGACGAGGTCGGGGTGGGTTCACAAAGGCCCGCCGAGTGCGAGTGAGAGCAAGGCATGCGGTCCCGGACAGCCGATCCTCGACCGGGCGACTCTGGTGATTGTCAACGGCGGCTGAATTTTGACCCCTTTTCGGCAGTGGAATTTGTGCCACGCTGGGGTCAGGATTCACGTGCCGCCGACAGTGATCAGGGACCGCTTGGCGGGGTTCGTCATCGCCCAGTGGCCCTTCGTGTTGGCGCGGCCGGCTGGCGGGGTGCGTGTCGCGCGGTTAGCGTTCTCGGTGATGCGCTGAGTCTTCGCCCCGCTCCTGCCGGTGCCGCCGCGACGGCCGCCCGGCCCACTTCCGATGCGCGGAGACTCCCTCATGGTTCGCATTGCTCTTGGTTTGCGCAGTCGCTTTGGCCGGCTGCTCGCCGCGTCGGCGGTGTCCCGGCTCGGGTCCGGGCTGCATCTGGCGGCGTTCCCGATCCTGGCCACCAGCCTGACCTCGGATCCGCGGGTCATCGCGGCGGTGGCGTTGGCGTCGGCGGTGCCCGGGATCGCGCTCGCACTCCCGGTAGGGGCATGGGTCGACCTATCTCATCGGGGCCGGTTGATGGTGGGCAGCGACCTGGCCTGCGCGGCGATCCTGGCCGCGTTCCTGGTGCTGCTGGTCACCGGGTCGTTACGGCTGTGGATGCTGTTCGCGGCGGCGGTGCTGCTCGGCGTCGCGGAGTTGGTGTTCGGCACCAGCAGCTTCGCCCTGGTCCCGTCCCTGGTGCCCGCTGTCGAGTTGGAGCGCGCCAACGGCCAGCTGGCGACGGTCGCGGAGATCGGGCAAGGGGTGATCGGCCCGGCGGTAGGGGGCAGTGCCTACGCCGCGGCGCCGTTCCTGCCGTTCGCGCTCAACGGCCTGTCCTACCTCGGCTCATCTGCGTTGATCGGCTCGTTCGCCTGGCACCGACACCCCGCGCCGCCCGCCAACGACGCGGAACAGGATCTGCCGGACCGGCGGATCCGGTGGCTTGAACTGGTTGCCGGAATCGCGTTGGTCCGCCGGGACCGCATCGCGCGGACCACGCTGGTGTTGGCCGCCACGTCGGGGCTGTTCGGCTGGATGCCCGAGGGCACCCTGGTGCTGTTCGCCAGGCAGGACCTGCACGCCACGGCCGGTGAGATAGGGCTGCTGCTGGCGATCACGACGGTCGGCGCCGTGCTGGGTGGGCTGGTCGCCGGCCGGGCCGGCCGCCGGTGGGGGACCGCCGTCGTGCTGGCGGTGACCTACGGCATGTACGGGGCGCTGTTGATCCCGGTGGCGTTCGCCGGGTCGGTGTGGCCGGTTGCGGTGATCTTCTTCGTGCAGGGCCTGCCGTTGATCATCTGCAACGCCACCATCAGCAGCGTGCAGCAACGCGCGGTCCCCGGCCGGCTGCTGGGCCGGTTCGCCGCCGTCAGACGAGTCGTCGATGGCGCGGTCGTACCGATCGGCTTGGCCGCCGGCGGGTTCCTGGCCGGCTGGCTCGGCATGCGACCGGTATGGGCCATTGCCGGCATCGGATTTCTAACGGTCCTGGCCCTCAACAGCGCCGCCCTACGCGCCCTGGCAGCCAACCAGTCCGCAACCGCCTCGTCGACCACAACAACCACAAGCGCAGCGGAGCCGTGATGACTGGCGCCGCGCAAGATCGCGAATCGGCCAGACCGCGATCATGGGCCGCTCGGACGCGATCACCGCTCAGCGATCCGCTTGCGAACGCTCTGCTCGCGGCACGAGTCGGTCTCGCTTGGGGGCTGCCCACGATCGACTGCCAAGCGGGCGTGACGGTCGGCACAAGCAGCACCGCTCACCGCTGACCAGGCCAGTTCGCGGTCGATCAGTCTGCTGGCCGCAGTCACGAATCGACGAGATCGCGCTGCCGACTGCCCCAACATAGAGTGCGACGTTGCTGCCCGCTTGAGATGGATCTGCGGGCCACACTGCGCAGGTACCCGTGCTACAACGCGCCCGCACGTACGTCGTCAGGATTACCATGTCTGGATATGGCAATCAACGGTGCGACTCTCCAGTCTCTTTATCTAACATCGAAGGCACGCGACTGTGAACTTGGCGTGGCCACTGGATTTATCATTACCGTTACGCGCTCAGAAGTAGCATCGTCGCACCTTCTTGTCACGAACTGGCATGTGCTCGCTGGTCGGGACCCGTATACCGGCTCGCCGCTACACCGCTCAGGCGCGACGCCCGATGCGCTACAGGTTCAGCACAATGCAGCGGGTGCGCCCGGTACTTGGGTCACAGTCACTGAAACGCTTTACAACGCTGGCGGCGTACCCCTATGGCGCGAACATCCAGAGTATGGCCGACGCGTTGACGTGGCGTGCCTTCCATTGACTCAACTCGAAGGAGTTGCCACCTTCCATCATGACCCCGATCTCGGAGCAGGCATCGCGGTTGAGGTTACGACCGAAGTCTCTGTTGTTGGGTATCCGTTCGGATTACGCTACGCCGGGGGTCTGGCCATCTGGACACGTGGAGCCGTAGCGGAGCCTGTCAAGCTTTTTGAGACACGGTCTTGCTGGGTTTAGTGAGTCGGATCCTCCTTCGGCTGGTCGGGTTTGTTGATCCAGGCAGTGGTGGGCAGTGTCGGCGGTTGCGGCGGTTTGTGCAC
>Ga0209916_1001742_pt1 | contig 15385 bp, 18 predicted proteins | sample ThiBio_1000_plan_FD_183956 | JGI IMG/M metagenome (GOLD analysis project Ga0209916, IMG submission 183956) | Wastewater bioreactor microbial communities from Cape Town, South Africa - Thiocy_solids_2 (SPAdes) | ecosystem: Engineered > Bioreactor > Thiocyanate-remediating > Anaerobic-Aerobic ... | reverse complement strand
AAGATGCCGGGAACGTCACACTTTCCGGCCCTCAGAGGCCCTTTTCGGGCGTGATTCGAAGGGCCGGGAACGCGCTGCGTACTTTGACCTTGCTATAGCACGGTCAATACACGCAGCGCGTAGGTCGCTGTTGCACAACACGGGAGGAAGACCGGAGTTCCCGGCATCTCCGTGACGAGGTCTGACTCCCGTCACGGATCCGTGCCACTCCCGTCGCTCCCTCGTCACCCTCCCGCCGGTGTCCCTCCACACCTTCCGCACACCCGCCCCTCTCGCCACGGCCACAGCCTGCCCGGGCCGTGGCGAGAGGGGCGCGTCCCTACCCGGGCGACAGCCGGCAAGGCGGACGGCCCATCGTCGTCTGGGTGAGTTCGCAGAAATCCGCGGATAGCGCGGAGAAGTGCGAACTCGCCTGGCGCTCTTCCGGGCGCCAGCCTGCGGGTCCTGAATCCTCCCCCCGTAGCCCCCAGCCTCCGAGGGCGCAACCTTCCGGGTCTCCGTGGCGTGCCGTGGGCGATTGCTCTGGAACCACTCGCCTGGCGTCCGAAACGGAAACCTCTACCAGCGCACGGGACCGCTGCGGTCGAAGAAGCCGCCGGTCGGGCCGTCGGCGCCGACCAGTGCCATCTGGGTCACGATGGCGGCGCCTTCGTCGGGGGTCATCGGCGCGGCGGCCTTGTTGTCGGGGCCGCCGAGGTCGGTCTTGACCCATCCCGGGCAGACCGCGTTGACCTTGACCGGGGTGTCGGCGAGCGCCTTGGACAGGGCGATGGTGATCGAGTTGAGGGCCGCCTTGGAGCTCTGGTAGGCGGGGACGATCATGCCGTAGTAGCCCGAGTCGGGATCGGTCTGGTCGGCCAGCGAGCCCATCGTGCTGGAGACGTTGACGATGCGCCCCGCGGGCGCCGCGCTCAGCAGCGGGAGGAAGGCCTCGGTGACGGCGACGGCGCCGAACACGTTGGTGTCGAAGGTGGTCCTGAACATTCGCAGGTCCATCGGGCCCTCCACCTGCTCGGCGGCGGTCGCCTCGGGCAGGACGCCGGCGTTGTTGACGAGGATGTCGAGGTGGCCGTGGCGCTCCTTGACCTGCGCGGCGGCGGCCCGCACGCCGGCCGGATCGGTCACGTCGATCCTCACCGCCTCCGCGTCGATCCCCTCCGCGCGCAGGAGCGCGGCGGCCTCCTCGCCCTTCTCGGGGTCACGGGCCCCGATCAGCACCTCGACTCCCGATCCGCCGAGCCGGCGGGCGGCGGCAAATCCGATGCCCTTGTTGGCACCGGTGATCAACGCGTTCCTCATGCACTGCTCCTTTGGTTGGTGGCGTTGGGAGAACAACGCCGGGGAGCCGCGGAACGTGAGAACCGACTGGATCTTCTGGTTCAGGTGCAAAGGAAATCGGGCGGCCGGCCGAAACGTTGGGAAGCAAATCCCCGCGCCGTCCGGCGCTCGTCCAAGGAGTGTCTTGAACCCGATGAACTCGTCCCGAAAGGCGCGCCGGCTGATCCCCGCGGTCGCCGCCGCCCTGCTCGCGGTCGCATTGCTCGTGCCCGCTGCCAAGGCGGCCGCCGCGGAAATCCCGCCGCTGGTCACGACCTCGCAGTACAAAGCGCTGGTCGGTTACGTCGAAAAGCTGAACGACCTCTCGCGCGTCCCTGCCACCGCCGCCCAGAAAGCCTCCTACGAGGACCGGCTGGAGAACAAGCACGACGCCACGGTCGACAAAGCGACCGCGCTCTTCGACCGCGCCAAGAAAGCCGCCCAGCTCGAATCCCAGCGCCAGATCAGGATCGGCGTGCAGACGATCCGCCAGACCGAGGCGGGGGAACTCGCCGCCCTGCGAAGGGACTACGACGCGCGCATGGACCGGGCCGCGGACAACCACGACCGTGCGACCGCCCGGGTCGAAGACGTCTTCGACGGCCGCAACTCGGCGTTGCGCCGCCAGGTCACCCGTCTGCGCAAGCAGAAAGCGGAAGCCGAAAGCCCGCTGAGCAAGGCCACGATCCAGGAAGCGATCGACCGCCGGACCAGGCGCGGGAGCGAAAATCGCAAGCTCCAGCAGGAAGAAATCGCCGACCTGAAGGCTGGCTTCAGCCGCGAAAAGGCCGCGATCCGCGAAGGCAAGCGGTCGGCGACGCAGAGCCTGCAGCAGAACGACGCCGAAGCGATCGTGACCCTGCGCAACCGCGGCAAGCGGATCTACAACAGCACCCTTCGCACGCTGCAGGACCGGCGCGTGAACCAGCTGAACGACCTCGAACGGAAGCTCGACGCGGGCCGCGCCGCGATCGGGCGGATCCCGGCCAAGAGCTGAGCGCCCGTCGCCCGCCGTGGAGGTCCATTCCCGGCGGGCGACGCCACGCCCGGGCGCGGCCCGCGCCTAGTCCATGAACTTCAGCCTGGTGTCCGTGGCGCTGCAGGAGTACTTCGAGGATCCGTGGACCTTGCATTCCGACGTGTTCGCGGTGCTCCAGACGTAGATCTTGTACTCGACGGTCGCGTCGGTCCCCTCGATCTCGTAACGGAGGTCGGCGGCGTACTGGATCCCGCCGAGGGGGCTGAAGCCGTACTTCAGCTCGAACCAGTCCCAGGCGGTGGGATCGATGTAGGAGCCGTCGGCCGGGCGACCCTCGAAGTCCATCGGGTAATGGGGCTTGACGCAGTGGCCCGCGTGGGGGCAGAGTCCGGTCGGGACGGGCTTCACCGACTCCAGCTTCAGTGGCACGTGGCTGACGTTGTGCAGCAGGAAGCCGCGGCTCGCGGCGCTCGCGGGCCCGGCGGCCAGGAGCCCGAGGGCCGCCGCGACGGCGAGAAGAACGACGGCCGTCCCACCGCGTCGGATGGCCTTACGTGACCGTACTTCGTTCATGGACCTGCCTTTCGAGATAGGGGTGCGAGTCGAGGCTAGATCGGCGCGGGCGGAATTCCAGGGGGCTCAGGTCCCCTCTCGTGGGGGCCCGGCGTAAGTGGCGCAGACGAGGTAGTCGACGTCGTCGGCGAAGGGCCAGCGCCAGAGGGCGGTGGCGGTGGGCGTGATGCCGAGGTCGGCGAGGGCGGTGCGCGGGTCGCTCTCGTGCGGGCCGAGGCCGCGGGCGGCGAGGGACAGGACGGCGCCCGGGCCGTCGCTCGCGGCGCGCGCGAGGACCGCCTCCAGCCCGACCGGCTGCTCATGCCCGTCCCACCAGGCGAGCGGGTCGTGGAGGTGGACGACGCGCGGGGCAGAGGCGTGGAGTCGAGCCACGACCGCGCGGGTGAGGTGGCGCGCGTGGCGGGCGAGAGCGGCGGCGCGGCGATCGGGGTCGACTCCGAGGTCGAGCAGCGCGGGGTAGAGGAGCTGGCTGTAGAGGAGGTCGCCGACCACCAGGTCGTAGGGAGCGCCGGGGAGGGGGAGGTCCGGACGGAGAGCGAGCGCCGCGGGCCGAACCGACCCGGACTCTCTGTCATCGCTTTGCGGCTCCGCTAGCGCGATCCCGACCGCCGCGCCGTCCGCCGAGTCGCCATCACCATCCCGCAGCACCGCCAGGGCGACTCGGTCCGCGCCACCTCGCGTCACGTCGTGACCGACCACGGCGACCTTGCGTCGCTCCGCCCGCCGCAGCCTCCGCCGCGCCCCTTGCGCCGCGCGGGGATCGATGTCGATCAGGACGACCTCGCCCGCCCGCCGGACGATCCGCCGCAGCGGCAGGTCGTCGCCATTGCCCGCCCCGACGATCGCTACCCGGGCGCCGTCGTCGAGCCATGGCGCGATGAAGTCCCAGAGCGCGTCGCGTGCCGGCGCCCAGCGCCGATGCCGGTCGCGCTCCGCCCCCGCGTTGCGGCTCGCATTCGCCACCCGCGCCGGCGCGCCTACGAGAAGCCGCCGCAATTCCCCGGCAGCCCGCTGTCGATGGGCCGAAAACCTGTCCATATGTCCGGTTTTCGGCCCATCGACATCAAGCATGGGGGTCGCCGGGGTCGTTGCGGACGGTCAGGTAGGACTGCCAGGTGATCCGCAGGATCACGACGGTGACGACGAGGCCGATCAGGGGGTCGGCGACCTGGATGCCGAGGGCGACGAGGACCGCGCTGGCGACGACCGCGAGGCTGACGAGGCCGTCGGTGCGGGCGTGGTAGCCGTCGGCGACCAGGGCCGGACTCTGCAGCCGCCGTCCCGCGCGCAGGCGCACCCACGCCGCCGCCTCGTTGCCGAGGAAGCCGATCGCGCCGGCGCCCGCCAGCGCCCAGAGGTGGGTCAGGTGCTGGGGGTTGAGCAGGCGGTCGACCGACTCGCCGAAGGCGACGCAGGCGCTGACGAAGATGGTGGCGACGACGAAGTAGCCCGCGTAGCGCTCGGCCTTGAACGAGCGCATCAGGAAGGCGGCGCCGAGCGGCACCGCGGTCAGGGCGTCGCCGAAGTTGTGGATCAGGTCGGCGAGCAGCGCGATCGAGTCGGAGAGGACGAAGACGACGAGCTGCAGCGCCGCCGTGACGCCGAGGATCAGCAGGCTCGCGAGCACCGCGCGCAGCCCGGCCCGCGAGCGCTTGATCGACGCCGCGACCAGCCCGTGGCTGTGACCGTGCTCGCCGCCGTGGTCGTGGGACGCGGCGTGCCCGTGCGGCTCGCCGGGGCCGTGTTCATGTGAGTGCGACGCCCCGTGCGCGTGCCCGTGGCCGGGGACCGACATCAGGCGGTCGCCGCGTCGGCGCGGTGGGCGCGCTCGGCCAGGCCCAGCCGAACGTGTTCGACGTGCGACATCGCCTGCTCGAGCAGGCTGCCGACGTGGTCGTCGTGCAGCGAGTAGACGACCCGCCGCCCGTCCCGCTCGCCGGCCACCAGACCCAGGTGCCGCAGGATCCGCAGCTGGTGCGAGACCGCCGAGCCGTCCATGCCGACCGCCGCGCTGATCTCGCCGACCGAGGCCGGCGCGGCGTAGAGGCAGGCGAGGATCCGTAGGCGGCTCGGCGTCGCCAGCGCCTGCATCGTCTCTGCGACCTGGCCGGCCACCTGGGGCTCGAGCAGCTCGCCCGGGTCGGGGGTCGCGCCGTGGCTCACGCCTTCGAACGATACCTGAAGACCTGTTCAGTCTTTACATGCTGCGGGCGGGGCGTGGAGCGCCGAGGCGCCGGTCAGGCGACGGTCGCCTCGCCACCCTTGACGCGCCGGCGGCTCATGTCGGCGAGGCCGAGCGCGCCGAGCAGGAAGGGGACGCCGGCGTGGAAGACGCGGTAGAGGAGGACGCCGCCGACCGAGAGGCTGAGCGGGGCGGCGTAGAGGGTGAAGGCGCCGACCAGGCCGCCCTCGGCGCTGCCGGGGAGCGGCACGATCGCGCCGGCGTGGCCGATCGTGTAGGCGAGGACGAAGAGGCCGAGCGCCGGCCCGCCGCCGCCGAGCGCCTCGAAGGCGGCACCCATCGAGGCGACGTCGAAGGCGTAGTAGCCGATCGCGCCGGCGATCAGGAGCACTTCGCGCCGTCCCAGCACCATCTCGACGCTGGTGCTGACGGCGCCGACCAGCCAGGCCTGGGCGAGCGCGACGGCGCGGCGGATGCGGCCGCCCTTCTCGGGGTCGAGCTGGGGGATCACCCGCGGCAGGACGATCACCGCGGCGAGGATCAGGGCGGCGATGGCGGCCGGGACCAGCGTCGCCGACAGGGCGGCGTCGCCGGGGATGAGGTTGGCGGCCTCGAGCAGGCCGAAGACGATCAGCGCGCCGGCGCTGACGCCGCTGGTGACGAGGAAGAGGACCGCCGAGCGGCTGGCGGCGAAGGCGGTGGGGATGCCGGAGCGGATCAGGATCACGGCGCCGAGCGCGAGGCCGCCGCTGCCACCGCTGGGCAGGAAGACGTTGGCGCTCTCCTCGACCACGCCGACGTCGAAGGACTCGCGCCAGTCGAGCCGCCGCTCGAAGGCCCCGCGCAGGGCGACGACGAAGCTCAGCACCGAGAGCAGCTGCAGGACGAAGGCGGCGACGACCCAGCCGGGATCGGTGTCGGCGAAGCGATCGCGGATCGGCTCGAGGAAGGGGACCCAGACGACGGCCGCGGCGGCAAGCACGGCAAGGCCCGCGGCGAGCAGCCCGTTGACCAGGATCCGGCGGCCTTCGGGCGCCTTCTGGCGCGCCGCTTCCACCTCCTCGGTGCAGTCGAGACCGCGGCTCCGCAGCTCCGCGCAGGGGTCGTCTTTCAGCTCAGGGGAGGGTTCTACGAACTGCAGCACGTGTAGATCCTCGATTCCCCAATCATTTATGAATCCCAAACTTTACCGTGCTTGTATGTCGTGAATGACCGTCCGAACGCCGGCCGAACGCGCACAGCCCTCAGGTACCCGCGTCGATGAGCTCCCCGCCGCGGTGCTGATCGCGCGCGTGGCGCGGCGGGTGCGCTCGCGCCTGCGCGCGGCGCTCGTCCCGACCGGGCTTCGCCAGCGGCACCTCGTCGCCCTCTCCTACCTGCGCGACCACGGCCCGGCGCGCCAACAGTCCCTGGCCGAGAGCCTCTGCATGGATGCGAGCAGCCTCGTCTGCCTGCTGAACGACCTCGAGGACCGCGATCTGATCGCCCGCCGCCGCGATCGCGAGGACCGCCGCCGCGGCATCCTCGAGCTGACCGACCACGGCCGCGCGACGCTCACCGAGATCGATGCGGTCCTGGCCGACATCGACGCCGAGATCCTCGCCGACCTCGACGAGTCCGAGCGCACCGATCTGCGCGCCCTCCTCGCCCGCCTCAGCGGCGTCGGCGTCGAGGCGTAGCGCCGGGTCGCGCCGGTCGCGGGACGCCGGCTGTCGCCTCGGGCGGCTGATCGGCGACCCCGGCTGGCTGAGGCCGCCGATCAGCCGCCGTGCCGGGGAGGTCCCGAGGGTCGAGTTCGCACTTTGCCGCGCATACCGCGGAGAAGTGCGAACTCACCGGGGTCCTCCGAGACGCCGGCTCCGTCGCTCGCTGAGTTTTGGGTGCCCTGGCGCCCTCAACTCAGCGAGCGACCGACCGGGGTCCGTCCGCCTTCGGCGGGCGACCATCCGGGTCGAGTTCGCAGTAATCCGCGGTATGCGCGGCAAAGTGCGAACTCGCCTGTCGCTCCCTCCCCGCGGGCTCCTCGGGCCGCCGCGGATGCCCTGCCGACCACAGCCGCCCCGTGGGTCGGCAGGGCATCCGCGGCTCTCGCAGGCCACCCGTCCCTTACCCCTCGGAGCCGGCCGCCGTGCGACCGATCGCTAACCCGACCGTCTGCAGTTGACCGGCCCTGGGCCGGTGAAGTGCAGATACGGCGCGCCGCTTGGTGGCGGTTGCGGCTAGCTTGCGGCGATGTCCGTCCTCCTCGGTCTGCTCGCCGCCGCCACCTACGGCAGCTCCGACTTTCTCGCCGGGCTCGCCAGCCGCCGGTTGCCGCCGATCGTCGTCACCGCCGGGGCGCAGGCGCTCTGCCTCGTCGTCGGGCTGATCGCGGTCGTCTTCTACTCCGGCGACGGGCTCAGCGGCGGGGTCCTGGCCTGGGGTGCGGCCGGCGGCATCGGCTCGGTCGGCGGCACCTTCGCGCTCTACCGCGGCCTCGCCGGCGGCGCGATGAGCGTCGTCGCGACCCTCTCCGGCCTGCTCACCGCGGTGATCCCGGTGGTCGTGGGACTGGCGACCGGCGACTCGCTGAGCGCGCCGGCGGCGATCGGCATCATCGCCGCGATCCCGGCGATCGGCCTGGTCTCCTGGCAGACCGGCGGCGGCGGAGGAGCGGCCGGTTCGGGCGCGATCTGGGGAGTCCTCGCCGGCATCGGCTTCGGCTTCCTCTTCGTCGCCTACGACCGCGCGGGCTCCGCCGCCGGCGCCTGGCCGATGGCCGTGGCCGAGGCGGTGGCGACGCTCCTGGCCATCGGCCCCGCGCTGCTCGCGTTGCGCGCGCGAAGGGTGGGGAGCATGGCGCTGGCGGCCGGCGACGCTGACGCCGTGGACCACGTCACGGCCGCCGGCCACGCAGGCGCGGCCGACCACGTCGCTGCCACCCGGCCCGAAGCCATCGCCGACCGCCAGAGCCTCGGCCTGCTGCTGGCCGCGGGCCTGCTCGCCGGGGCCGCCAACCTCTCATTCATCATCGCCAACCACCACGGCGAGCTCGCGGTCGTGGCCGTGCTCACCGCGCTCTATCCCGGCTTCACCGTGATCCTCGCCCGCGTCGTCCTCGGCGAGCGCTGGTCCTCCGCCCAGAAGCTGGGCCTGGCGACCGCCCTCGTCGCGACCTTCCTCGTCAGCCTCGGCTCGGTCTGAGGCGCGCCCGCCGCGCCCGCCCTACGCGGTCGCCAGCAGCTTCTGCTTGGCGCGGTCGTACTCCGCCTCGGTGAGTGCGCCTTTCTCCACCAGCTCGTGCAGCTTGTGGAGTTCGTCGGCGGGCGAGGTGTGGGCCGCGGCGCGGATGTAGTGGTCGGCTTCGTGTTTGGCTTCGGCCTGGGCGCGCAGCTGTCGTTCGCGCATGTCGGACCCGTAGACGATCAAGTAGACGAGCGCCGCCAGGTACGGGATGAAGACCAGGACCACGAGCCAGGCCGCCTTCAGCCACCCCGACATCTCGTGGTTGCGGAAGAGGTCGGTGATGATCGTGAACAGGATCCAGATCCAGACCACGAACAGGAAGATCTCGAAGACCATCAGCAGGATGTCCCCGAAGGTGACGTCGGCGAGCGGCAACGTGATTCCTTTCTCTCAGCCCCCGCGGAGCTCGTCGAGCGATTTGACCTCGAGGTCGAACGGCTCGTCGGCGGCGCGACGGCGACGGTAGGGCGAGACGGTCACGCGGTGGACCTCACCGCAGGAGCAGGGGACTTCGATCGGGCTGGTGTCGGCGGCCGGGTCGGTGTCGACTTTCAGCCGTTTGAGTTCGCCTGTCTCTTTGCAGCCGAACGAGATCACCCAGCCATAGTCCGGACGCTCGGCGCGGCGCGCTTTCGAGGGGCTCATGCGCGCATCCTCCCATGAACCGGAGGACGCCGGGACGGACTCATGGGCCGAAGTCGACGACCTGGAGGTTCAGCGGCAGCTCGGCGCGCCTGGGCCCGCGCGGCGCGTCCGCCAGCTTCGCCTTGGCGCCGAGGACGAAGAACTGGGGGAAGTTCGTCAGCGTGCCTTCGGCGGTGAAGGCGGAGAAGCGGAACGGGAGACCTTCGGCGCCGAGCGGCGTGGGACCGTCCATGAGCTGGAAGTGGAGGTGGGGCGCGTTCGAGTTGCCGGAGCTGCCGAGCAGGCCGAGCGTCTGCCCGACCGTCACCCGCTGCCCGACCCGGACCCGCACCGAGCCCGGCATCAGATGGCCGTAGAAGACGTAACGGCCACCGCCCATGTCGACGACGACGTGGTTGCCGCCCGCGTCAGCGGCCGTCCCCGGCGGCAGTTCGAAGTCGACCGGCCGATCGGGGAGGCGATCGACGATGCCGACCACCCTGCCCGCGGTCGAGGAGATCACTTCGTCGCCGTAGAACGGGTAGTTGCCGAGCACCTTGTTGGACCCTTCGGCGATCCTCCCCTCGGAGGTCATCTGGGCGAAGTCGATGGCGAAGCGCTCGCCCTCGTACAGCGCCCCGTTGTCGGGGAGGAGGCTGCGGCGGTGGGAGGTGTTCGCGTCGCAGCAGCCGTTGACGACCACCCAGCCGGGCCCGCGCAGCGGCGGCGCGATGATCGGCGCCGGCCGGTCGACCACGCGCGTCGGCGCGGCGGGGAAGCGGCTGAGTTCGACCGATCCCGCGCGGGTGGGGGAGGCGACGATCACCTGGCTGAGCCGCCGCGGCGGCTTGTGGCCCGCCGGATAGGTGAAGTCCATCAGCACCTTGGCGGTGCCCCCGGGCGCGATCGTCGTCCGCGGCGTCTTCTCGTCGACGACCCCGAACGGTTCCATCAGTTCGGTCAGCTTCGCCCCGGCGAGCGTCGCCGCCGGCCGCCCGTCGGCGAGCGTGACGATCTTCCGCACCGTCACCGGGCGGGGCGGGAAGAGCGCGACGTTGGTGACGAGGAGCTCGTAGGCGAGGTGCTCCCGACCGTCACCGCCGCGCACCGGTTCCGGCGCGTGCTGCACCCGGGCGACGAGCGGGGTGAAGTTGTCGTCTTCGACCGCGCTTCCGGTGGGCTTGGCAGCCCCCGCGGGCGCAGCGACGAGCAGCCCGACAACGAGCGCCCCCAGAAGGATCGACATCTTTGACCAACGGACGATGGCGGGCATCGTAGAGGCCGCCGCGGGCGCTCCGGACGTTCGTCCGAGCCGCCGACGTTCGCCGTGCGGAAGAATGCGCACACGATGAGCATCGACTTTCCCGACACCCACCGCGACCTGCTCGACGCCAAGTTCGCGACCCTCGCGACGCTTGGCAAGGACGGCGGGCCGCAACTGACCGAGGTCTGGTTCCTCTTCGAGGACGGCCAGGCGAAGGTGTCGCTGAACGACTCGCGGCTGAAGACCAAGAACCTGGTGGCGCGGCCGCGGTGCAGCCTCTTCATCCTCGATCTCGCCAACCCGTTCCGTTACCTCGACGTGCGCGGGACGGCGCGGGTCGAGCCCGACGCCGATTACGCGTTCGCGGTGCGCGTCGGTGCCAAGTACGGCGCCGACCTGCGCGACCACGACGGCCCCGGCGACAAGCGCGTCGTCGCGACGATCGAGCCGACGAACGTCTTCGCCGTCGACATGAACGCCTAGTTGGCCGTCGCCCCGAACCCATAGATTTCCCGGCCGTGACGACCCTCCGTCGATTCAGCCTGCTGCTGCTCGCCGTCGCGGCACTCGCGATCGCGGTCGGCGCGCCTATCGCGCAGGCCCGGGTGACGGTGGCGCCCGACGACGTCGTCGGGCAGGCGGCGCCGAAGCTCGTGCCGCACTCGATGCTGCCCGGCGCCGGGAAGTTCGAGGGGCCGGTCTACACGCTGCCCGTCAACGGGATCGAGATCGGCTACCGGCAGTTCGGACACGGGCCGGACCTGATCATGGTCCAGGGCGACACCGCGCCGATGAGCCTCTGGATGCCCTACCTGCTCCACCCGCTGGCGAAGAGCTTCCGGGTGACGATCTTCGACAACCGCGGGGTCGGCTACACGACCGACGACCTGTCGAGGCCGATCACGGTGCCGCTGATGGCCCGCGACACCGGCGAGCTGATCGAAGCGCTCGGGCTGCAGAAGCCCACGCTGGTCGGCTGGTCGATGGGCGGCGAGATCGGGCTGACGCTGGCAGAGCAGAAGGGCTCGCTGCTGGGCGCGCTGGTGAGCACCGGCGGCGACGCGGGCAGCTCCCACACCGTGCCGCCGCCACCCGACCTGATCCGCAAGCTGGCGAACCCGAACGCGGGGGTCAACGTGTTCCTCGAACTGCTCTTCCCGGCGACCCCGGCGGGCGGCGCCGCGACCGCGCGCTTCGTCCACGGCGTCGAGTCGATCCCGCAGGAGAAGGTCTCGCCGCGCACGCTGCGGCGCCAGGAAGAGGCCGAGGAAGGCTTCCTCGAGTACTCCGGCACCTGGCGCGGCCTGCCCGGCATCACGACGCCGACGCTGCTCACCAACGGCGCCCTCGACCCCGGCGTGCCGCCGGTCAACGCGCGCCGCATGCACGCCCGCATCCCCGGCTCCTCGCTCTCGATCTACGCGGGCGCCGCGCACGGGATGCTCTTCCAGGACGCCGAACGCTTCGCCGCCCAGATCGCCGAGTTCAGCGCCCAGGCAGGCGGAGTTCGGTAGTTTCCCCGGCAAGCAATGGCCGAGCGCCCGCAACTGATGATCGTGATCGCCAGCACCCGTCCGGGGCGGATCGGGCTGCCGGTCGGCGAATGGTTCGAGGCGCACGCCCGCGCGCACGGCGGCTTCGAGATCGACGTCGCCGACCTGCGGGCGATCGACCTGCCGTTCATGGACGAGCCCAAACACCCGCGGCTGCGTGAATACACCCACCAGCACACCAAAGACTGGAGCGCCCGGGTGGAAGCCGCCGACGCCTTCGTCTTCGTCCACCCCGAGTACAACTACGGCCTCACCGCGCCGCTGAAGAACGCGCTCGATTACCTGAACGCGGAGTGGAAGTACAAGCCGCTCGGCCTGGTCTCCTACGGCGGCGTCTCGGCGGGGACGCGCGCCGCGCAGATGCTCAAGCAGGTGGTGACGACGCTCGGCATGTTCCCGCTCTTCGAGGCCGTCTCGATCCCCTTCGTCGCCCAGTTCGTCGGCGAGGGCGGCGCGATCGTCCCCAACGAGGTGATGGAGAAGGCCGCCGACGCGATGCTCGACGAGCTGCTGCGCGTCTCCGCCGCCTTCAGCACGCTCCGCGCCGCCTAGGCACGCTTGTTACCCCATGAGTAACAAGCGTCGGAGCTCCCGGTCGCGCCGCCGTTTCACGTAGGATGCACCGGCTCCGCCCCCGCGATCCCATGCGCCGAACCTCCCTTGCCATCCTCTCGCTGTGCGCGCTCGCCCTCGTGCTGGTCGTGGCCGGCTGCGGCGGCACGAAGTCGAGCTCCTCGTCCGGCGGCTCGACCGAAGCGGGCGGCGAAACCGCGAGCGCCGCGGACTGCACCCCGGCGCAGATGGAAACCCACACCGCGGGCACGCTGACCGTCGCCACCGACAAACCGGCCTACCCGCCGTACTTCGAAGATGACGAACCGGCCAACGGGGAAGGCTTCGAGAGCGCCGTCGCCTACGCGATCGGCAAGCAGCTCGGCTACCCCAAAGCGAAGATCGAGTGGACGGTCGAGCCGTTCGACTCCTCCTACGCGCCGGGCCCGAAGGACTTCGACTTCGACGTCAACGAGATCTCGATCACGCCCACCCGCGAAAAGGCGGTCGACTTCTCGGCGCCCTACTACGCGGCCACCCAGGCCGTCGTCGCGCTGGAAGACTCGGAAGCGGCGAAGGCCAAATCGCTGGCCGACCTGAAGGACACCAAGATCGGCGTCCAGATCAACACCACCAGCCTCTCCACGGTCGACGAAGAAATCGACCCGTCGAGCAAACCGGAAGTCTTCAACAGCTCCGGCGACGTGGTGACGGCGCTGAAGAACGGCCAGGTCGAAGCGGTCGTCGTGGACCTGCCGACGGCGCTCTACCTGACCGCCGCCCAGGTCGAAAACGCGACCATCGTCGGCCAGTTCGGCAAGGCCGAAGGCGAAGAATGGGGCGCGCTGCTGGCGAAGGAATCGCCGCTGACCGCGTGTGTCTCCGGGGCGATCGAAGCGCTCGAAGAATCGGGCGAACTGGAAAAGATCACGCAGCGGTGGATGAGCCAGGCCGCGGACGCGCCGCAGCTCCACTGAGCCGCGCGCACGGCGGGTGACCGAGACCGCCACCACCGCCCCCGGCGAGCGCCGTCTCGAACGCGCGGCGGCGAAACGGCGCCGGACGCGCCGCAACGCGGCGATCGCCGCCCTCTCCTCGGTCGTCGTCATCGGCGGCCTCGCGGCGCTCGTCCTCACCAGCCCCGGCTGGCCGACGGTCCGCGAAACGTTCTTCTCCTGGGCCGAATTCAAGAACGCCTTCCCGGAAGTCCTGAGCGGCTTCTGGCTCGACATCAAGGTCTTCATGGTGGTCGAGGTGGCGGTGCTCGTGATCGCCCTCGCGATCGCCCTGATCCGCAACAACCGCTCGCCCGGCCTCTTCCCGGTGCGCCTCCTGGCGACGGTCTGGGTCGACGTCTTCCGCGGCGTGCCGACCGTGCTGCTCGTCTACCTGGTCGGCTTCGGCATCCCGGCGCTCGAACTCGAAGGCCTGCCGACCGACCCGGTCGTCCTCGGCGGCATCGCGCTGACCCTCTCCTACAGCGGTTACGTCTCCGAGGTCTACCGCGCCGGCATCAACTCGGTCCACAAGGGCCAGACCGACGCGGCGCTCTCGGTCGGCCTCACCAAGGCGCAGGCGATGCGCCACGTGATCCTGCCGCAGGGCATCCGCCGCGTCGGCCCGCCCCTCCTGAACGACTTCGTCGCCCTGCAGAAGGACGTCGCGCTGATCTCGATCATCGGCCCGCAGGAGGCCTTCCGCGTCGCCCAGATCTACCAGGGCGAAAACTTCAACTACACGCCGATCATCGCCGCGGCGCTGCTCTACCTGCTGATCACGGTGCCGCTGGCGCGCCTGGTCGACCGCATGGGCGGGGCGGAGGGGGTGCGCTGATGGCCCGCGGCGGCGCGCCGGTCATCGAGGTCCGGGGCGTGACCAAGGCCTTCGGCGAGCGCGAGGTCCTCCACGGGGTCGACTTCGACGTCGCCGAGCACGAGGCCGTCGCCCTGATCGGCGCCTCCGGCTCGGGCAAGTCGACGCTCCTGCGCTGTATCGACCTGCTCGAGGAGATCGACGACGGCGACATCTTCCTCGACGGCGAGGTGATCACCGACCCCTCCGTCGCCGCGGTCGCGGTGCGCCGCAGGCTCGGCGTCGTCTTCCAGGCGTACAACCTCTTCCCCCACATGAACGTGCTCCAGAACGTGGTCCTGGGACAGATGCGCGCCCAGAAGGTGGGGCGCCACGAGGCCGAGGAGGAAGGCCGCGCGCTCCTGGCCCGCTTCGGCCTCGAAGGCCGCGAGGGCGACCGTCCCGACGAGCTCTCCGGCGGCCAGCAGCAGCGCGTCGCGATCGCCCGCGCCTTCGCCGGCAAGCCCCGCGCCCTCCTCCTCGACGAGGTGACCAGCGCCCTCGACCCCGAGCTGGTCGGCGAGGTCCTCGAGGCCGTCCGCGATCTCAAGGCGGAGGGCATGACGATGGTCATCGCCACCCACGAGATGAGCTTCGCCCGCGAGGTCGCCGACGAGGTCGCCTTCCTCCACGAGGGCCGCATCGTCGAGTCCGGCCCCCCGGCCCAGGTGCTGGAGGAGCCCCGAGCCGAGGAGACCCGCCGCTTCCTGGCGCGGCTCCTGCGCGCCGGGCGGGCGTAGGGACGAGGCAGGGACGGGGCGCCCGCGAGCGCCGCGGATGCCCTGCCGACCCGGGCCGGCTGTGGCCGGCAGTGCATCCGCGGCACCCCGGGGAGCCCGCGGGGAGGGACGACACACTTCCGCGACGGCTCCGTGACGGCACCCCCGGGTGAGTTCGCACTTCTCCGCGCTATCCGCGGGTTTCTGCGAACTCGCCGTGGTGGGACCCGCCGTGGCCGCCACTGGAGGCGTCACGGAAGGCGCAATTCTTGACGCTTCCGCGCACCTCCCGCGCGCCTTCGTCCCGGAACCAGGCCTCCCCTCCCGTTGAGTTCGCACTTCTCCGCGCTATGCGCGGCAAAGTGCGAACTCGTCCCCCCGGGGACCGCCCCTGAGGACGCAGCCGGCACCCGCCGCACGCCTAGATGAGTAGTTCCACGAATCGGCGAGGCCAAGAGGCCCGGCAGGGGTAGCGAGCAACGCGGTCGAAGTCGGCGGTGCTCAATACCACCGCCTACCCGAAGGGGGCCACGATGCTCGCCGACC
>Ga0209916_1001740_pt1 | contig 15396 bp, 18 predicted proteins | sample ThiBio_1000_plan_FD_183956 | JGI IMG/M metagenome (GOLD analysis project Ga0209916, IMG submission 183956) | Wastewater bioreactor microbial communities from Cape Town, South Africa - Thiocy_solids_2 (SPAdes) | ecosystem: Engineered > Bioreactor > Thiocyanate-remediating > Anaerobic-Aerobic ... | reverse complement strand
CCACCACCGCCATCATGCGCAAGATGCTCACCGCCGCCTGGGCCGTCATGAAAAACCCCGCCCCCTACGACTCCACTCGCCTCTATGCAGATATAGAAAAGGCTTGACTTCGATCTAAGTGTCTACAGCAAGCGGAAGCGGAAGACTCAGCGCAGCGCCCACGCGGTGATGATTCGATGGATCTCGTCCAGCCCGTCGAACAACGCCGCCGGCCCCGGCTGCAGGATGATCGGCGACTTGATCTCGTGCAGCTCGCCATCGCGCACCGCGGGAATCGCGCCCCAGCCGGGACGCGCGGCCACGCGTTCGGGGCGGAAGCGCTTGCCGCACCACGAACCGAGAATGATGTCCGGCGCGCGCCGCACCACCTCGTCGCCGTTCGGCAGGATGCGCTGCTTCGCCAGCGGCTCGCGGGCCAGTTCGGGGAAGCAGTCGTCGCCGCCGGCGATGCCAATGATCTCCGCCACCCAGCGGATGCCGGTGATGATCGGCTCGTCCCATTCCTCGAAGTACACCTTCGGCCGCCGCGGCAGCTGCGCGGCCGCGGCGCGGATCTCGGCGATATGCCGTTCGGCGCGCTGCGCATACGCCTCGGCTTTTTCATGCGCGCCGACCATCGCGCCGAGCCGGCGAATGTAGGCGAGGATGCCGTCCACGCTGCGGTGGTTGCTGATCCACACCTCGACGCCGGCCTTGACCAGCTCGCGCGCGATATCGGCCTGAATGTCGGAGAAGCCGATCGCCAAGTCCGGTTCCAATTTCAGGATTTCGCCGATCTTCGCGCTGGTGAAGGCGGAAACCTTCGGCTTCTCCTTGCGCGCCCGCGGCGGCCGCACGGTGAAACCGGAGATGCCGACGATGTGCCGCTCCTCGCCGAGCGCGTACAGCACCTCGGTCGGCTCCTCGGTGAGGCAGACGATGCGTTGCGGGAAGTGGTCGGACAGGCCGGCAGCGGGGTCGGCGCGCTCCATGCGTTCAGTTCCCCAGCACGGTGACCACCACCTTGCGCTGGTGCGGATCAAGGCGGTGTTCCCACAGGTAGATGCCCTGCCAGGTGCCCAGCATCAGCTTGCCGCCGTGCACCGGCACGCTGAGGCTGACCCCGGTGAGGGTCGATCGCACGTGCGCCGGCATGTCGTCCGGGCCTTCCGCGTCGTGGCGGAAGATCGCGTCGCCATCGGGCACGACGCGGGCGAACCAGCGCTCGAGGTCGTCGCGCACGGCAGGGTCGGCATTCTCGCTGATCAGCAACGAACAGCTGGTATGCGCCGTGAATACGTGCGCGATGCCGGTCTGCACGTGACTGGCCGCCACCGCGTCGCCGACCTGCGTGGTGATTTCGCTGAAACCGCGCCCGCGCGCGTGCACGGTGAAGCTGCCCTGCGCCACATGCTCGGCGGGCAGCGCGCGGCTCACGGGTAGAGCATCCGGCTGGTCCAGGTCTGGCCGTGGCGGTCCCAGCGCACCCGCTCGTGCAGGCGGAACTCGGCGCCGTACCAGAACTCGAGCATGTCCGGCTCCACCACGAAGCCGCCCCAGTGCGGCGGTCGGGTCACCTCGCGGCCCTCGAACTGCTGCTCGTAGCGCGCCACCCGCTGCTCGAACGTGTCGCGGTCGGGCAGGGTCTGCGACTGCAGCGACGCCCACGCGCCGATCTGGCTGCCGCGGGCGCGGCTGGTGAAGTAGGCGTCCGACTCCTCCGCCAGCAGCTTGCGCGCCACGCCTTCCACGCGCACCGCCACGCCCTCGCGCAGCTGCTTCCAGTGGAAGCACAGCGCCACCTGCGGATGCGCCTCGAGCTGGCCGCCCTTGTCGCTGTCGTAGTTGGTGTAGAAGCGGAAGCCGCGTTCGTCGGCGCCCTTGAGCAGCACGATACGCGAGGCGACCCGGCCGGCGGCATCCACGGTGGCCAGGTTCATCGCGGTCGGTTCGCGCTCGCCACTGGCTTTGGCTTCCTCCAGCAGGCGCTGGAAGGTGTCTAGAATTTCGGATTTGAGCATGGTGTCTGAAAACTTTCCTTTTGCATCGTGGCCGACACGCGCCATCATGGTGCGGATGAATCTGACCAATAATAATGCAATGCACCATCCCTCCAGTATCCGGCCGACCCGGAAGGCGGCGTCATCTTCCCCCACCGCATGTGAAGGACGCAGCGACATGCCCGCCGGCGCCACGCCCGGCCGGCGCGGCCTGCCGGTGGCGGAAGTCCCTCCCGGAACCCTGGTGTGCCGCGGATGACGTCGCACGCCGACCTGCAGAACGAGGCCCTCGCCGGCCATCTGCTCGACCAGTACGCCGGGCGCATCGCCCGCTCGCGCCGCCCGTACATCCTCGGCCTGTCCGGCCTGCAGGGCAGCGGCAAGAGCACCCTGGCGCGGGTGATGAAGGCACAGGCCGAGGCCCGCGGCTGGCCCACCGAGGTGCTTTCGCTGGATGACTTTTATTACGCCCGCAGCGACCGCGAGGCGCTGGCGCGCGACGTGCACCCGCTGCTGCGCAGCCGCGGCGTGCCGGGCACGCACGAGATCGAGCTGCTGATGTCGGTGCTGGCGGCGCTGCCGCAGGCATCGGACAAGCTGCCGGTGTCGCACCCGCGCTTCGACAAGGGCCGCGATACGCGCTTCCCGCCGTCACGCTGGCCGCGCACCACGCGGCCACCGAAGCTGGTGATCGTGGAAGGCTGGGCGCTGGGCATCCGGCCGCAGCTGCAGGCCGCGCTGGCCAGGCCGGTCAACGAACTGGAGCGCAACGAGGACCCCGACGGCAGCTGGCGGCACTGGGTCAACAAGCAGCTGCGTGGCTACCAGCCGCTGTGGCGCAAGTTCGATGCGCTGATCGTGCTGCAGGCGCCGAGCTGGGAAATCGTGCGCCGCTGGCGTGGCGAACAGGAGCAGGAGCTGCTGGCCCGGCACGCCCCGCTGGCGATGGATGCCGCGACGCTGGAGCGGTTCCTGGCGCACTTCGAGCGGCTCAGCCGGCACGCGCTGGCGACCCTGCCGGCGCTGGCCGATACCTGCGTGGAATACGACGACGACCGCCACGTGACCGGCCTCAGCCACGGCTGAACCGGCTGCCGGCAAAGCGTGCGCTGCCGTCACCCCGCCGGCGCGGGGCGATCAGTCGACGATGAAATTGACCTTCATGTTCACCCGCCACTCGGTGATCGTGCCGTCGTCGCGGGTCACCGCCTTGATCTCGTTGACCCAGGCGCTCTTGATGTTCTTCACCGACTCGGCGGCCTTCTTCAGGCCACCCTGCACGGCATCTTCCACGCCCTTGCTGGACGAGGCATTGATTTCGATGACCTTGGCTACCGACATGGCGTCGACCTCCGGTGGAATCGTGCAAGCGGCACGGCGCTCCCCCGCTCCGGAAACCCGAGTCTGGTCCGCGCTCGCCCGCGGCGGCAAGGCGCACTGCAAAATCACCTCACGTTGACGCTTCCACCTGCACCGCCGTGCCGTAGGCCAGCACCTCGGTAACGCCCTGGGCGACGTCGTTGGCGTCGTAGCGCATCGCCACCACGCCGTTCGCGCCCATCGCGGCGGCGTGCTGCAGCATCAGCTCGAATGCCTCCTCGCGCGCCTTCTCGCACAGCTCGGCGTAGATCGAGATATTGCCGCCGACGATGGTCTGCAGCGCCGCGCCAAGATTGCCGACCACGCTACGCGAGCGCACGGTGATGCCGCGCACGATGCCCAGCGAACGCACGATGCGGCAGCCGGGAATCTCGTTGCCGGTGCTGACCTGGTGATGCGGAACGGTGTTGGCCATGGCGATTCTCCTTCGGTGGGTGGTTCAGCCGTCGAGCAGCGCGGCGTAGCCTTCGCGCGCATCCAGCCATTGCGGCGCCCAGCCGCTGGCGCGCAGCTTCGCGTTGCTGAGCCGTTTGCTGCCGACGCCCACCGGCGGCGCGCCTTCGGCCGGCAAGGGGGCGTCGATCAGCGCCGCGAGGAAGTCGTACAGCTCGTCGAGCGGCATCGGCGTGTCGTCCACGCCGAGGTACAACGGCTGCGGTGACTTCAACCGCAGCAGGTGCACGATCGCGGCGGCGGCGTCGTCGACGTGGATGCGGTTGGCCCAGTGCGGCGCCTCGCGCGGCACGCGCAACTGCCCGGCGCGCAGGCGCTCGACCAGCTGCAGCCGCCCGGGCCCGTACAGGCCGGCCAGCCGCAACACGGTCGACGGCAGCGGCTGCTGCGCCAGCCACTGCTCGGCCTCCAGCAGCACCGCACCGTTGAAGCCCGGCGGATCGACCGAAGTGGCCTCGTCCACCCAGTCGCCGTCGTGCTCGCCGTACACGGCGCTGGAGGAAACCAGCAGCACGCGTCGCAACTGGCGGACGTCGAGCGCATCGAGCAGGTGACGCAGGCCGTCCACGAAGATCGCGTGGTACGCCGCCTTGTCGCGCGTGGCCGGCGCCGGCAGGTAGACCAGCCGGGTGATGCCCGCCGGCAAGCCGCCCAGGCTGGACGGATCGGTCAGATCGCCGTGCAACCAGTGGATGCCATGCTTGCCGCGCGCCGGGGGCTGGCGTCGCAGCGCCCACACTTCGTCGCCGCGAGCGCGCAGGCGCTGCGCCACGCGCTCGCCCAGGTCGCCGCATCCGGCCAGCAGGACACGTTCGCTCACCACCACCTCCCATCGCGCTGCCCGGGCCGATCCGCCCTGTTAGCATCTGCGCATGAACCCTTCGCCCAACCTTTTTCTCATCGGCCCGACCGGCGCCGGCAAGAGCTCGATCGGGCGACGGCTTGCGGCGCATTATGGCCTGAGCTTCGTCGATCTCGACCAGGAGATCGAGCGCCACTGCGGCGCGGACGTGAACCGGGTGTTCGAGATCGAGGGCGAAGCGGGTTTCCGCCAACGCGAAAGCGCGCTGCTGGACGAGTGCAGTCGCCGCGACGGCGTGCTGCTGGCCACCGGCGCCGGCGCAGTGCTGGCCGAAGCCAATCGTCGCTGGCTGCGCGAGCGCGGCTACGTGGTGTGGCTGCAGGCCAGCATCGAACAGCAGTTGGAGCGGCTGGAGCGTGACCACCGGCGCCCGCTGCTGGCGGTGGCCGACCGGCGCGAGCGGCTGCAGGCGATGGCGCAGGTGCGCGAACCGCTCTACCGCGAGCTCGCCGACCTGGCGGTAACCGACGAACCCGGCAGCCTCGCCGCCACCGGCGAACGCTGCATCGCGCTGATCGACCGCCACTGGCAGCGCCCCGACGCAGCGCCCAGGCAGATCGCATGAACGACCCGGCACGCCAGACCGTCACCGTCGCCCTCGGCCAGCGCAGCTACCCGGTGTGGATCGGCGCCGGCCTGCTCGGCGATCACGCGCGCTGGCGCGCGGTGCTGCGCGGGCGCCACGCGCTGGTGGTCAGCAATACCACGGTGGCGCCGCTGTACCTGCCGCGCATCGAGGCCGGGCTGGAAGGCCTGCGCTGGGCCAGCTTCCTGCTCGACGACGGCGAAGCGCACAAGAGCTTCGCCAACGTCGGCCGCGTACTGGAAGCGCTGGGCGAGCTCGGCGCCACCCGCGACGCCTGCGTGATCGCGCTGGGCGGCGGCGTGGTCGGCGACCTGGCCGGTTTCAGCGCGGCGTGCTGGATGCGCGGCATCGACTTCATCCAGATGCCCACCACCTTGCTGGCGATGGTCGATTCCTCGGTGGGCGGCAAGACCGGGGTGAACCTGCCGGTGGGCAAGAACCTCGCCGGCGCGTTCCACCAGCCGCGCGCGGTGGTCGCCGACATCGACACCCTGGCCACCCTGCCCGAGCGCGAATACCGCGCCGGCCTGGCCGAGGTAATCAAGGGCGCGGCGATCGGCGACGAGCCGTTCTTCGCCTGGCTGGAGCAGCACGCCGCCGCGCTCGCCGCGCGCGAGCCCGCCATCGTGATGGAAGCGATCGCGCGCAAGGTGGCCTACAAGGCCGGCGTGGTCGCGCGCGACGAAACCGAACAGGGCGAGCGCGCGCTGCTCAACCTCGGCCATACCTTCGGCCATGCGCTGGAAACCGCCGGCCACTACACCGCCCTGCTGCACGGCGAGGGCGTGGCCATCGGCATGCTGCTGGCGGCTCGCCTGTCCGAGCGGCTCGGCATGAGCGCGCCGGCCGCCAGCGCCCGCCTGCAGCGCCTGCTGAAAGCCGTCGGCCTGCCGGTGGCGGTACCGCCCGGGATGGATCCGCCCCAGTTGCTGGCGCTGATGCGGCTGGACAAGAAGAACACTGCCGGCACCCTGCGGCTGATCCTGTGGCGCGGTATCGGCCAGGCCGAAATCGTCGCCGGCGTGGCCGAACCCGACGTGCTGGCGGTGCTGACCGAAGCCACCTCAGCGCCGTAGGGCGGCACCGTCCGTCGGCTTTGGATTCGCAGCCATGTTCCGGCAAGTGCGGCGGACAGTGCCCGCCCTACAAACCACGGGCTGAAACGCCGGCTGTGACGCCCTGCCCGCAACGGGTCGCAGGTACCCGAGCCCAAATCCGATAGACTGTGTCGTCCGGCCACGCGCCTGTTTGCTGCACTTCCGAAATCCATGCGCCTCTACCTGCAAACCGTGCCCGGCAGTACCGACGCCCCCCGCTACGTCCAGATCACGCTGGAACAGGATCTGCTCGGCGGCTGGACGCTGTACCGCGAATCCGGCACCCAGGGCGGCCGCGCCAGCATGAAGCGCGAGCAGTTCCTGGAGCGTGACGAGGCCGTGGCCGCGTTCGAGAAAGCCCGCGATATCCAGCTCAAGCGCGGCTTCCGCCTGATGTTTGCCCAGGGCCTGGAAGGCCCGTACGGACGTTGAAATGCCTGTCGAAGAACTGAAGAACGACCGCTTCCTGCGCGCGCTGCGCCGCGAACCCACCGACACCACGCCGATCTGGGTGATGCGCCAGGCCGGCCGCTATCTGCCGGAGTACCGCGCCACCCGCGAGCGCGCCGGCAGCTTCATGGGTCTGGCGCAGAACCCGGAACTTGCCTGCGAAGTGACGTTGCAGCCACTCGATCGCTTCGCGCTGGACGCGGCGATCCTGTTCTCCGACATCCTCACCATTCCCGACGCGATGGGCCTGGGCCTGTCGTTCGCCCACGGCGAAGGCCCGCAGCTCGCCCGCCCGGTGCGCACTGCCGCCGACGTCGCCCGGCTCGCCGTGCCCGACATGGATGGCGAGCTGCGCTATGTGATGGACGCGGTGCGGCTGATCCGCCGCGAGCTGCATGGCCGCGTGCCGCTGATCGGTTTTGCCGGCAGCCCGTGGACGCTGGCCTGCTACATGGTCGAGGGCCACGGCTCGCGCGACTTCGCCACGCTGAAGGCGATGTGCTGGAACGAGCCGAAGCTCGCCCACCAGTTGCTCGATACGCTGGCGCAGTCCGTCGCCGCCTACCTGGTGGCGCAGGCCGAAGCCGGCGCGCAGGCACTGATGGTGTTCGACAGCTGGGGCGGCATGCTCGGCCCGGCACCGTTCCGCGAGTTCTCGCTGCGCTACCTGACGCAGATCGTGGCCGCACTGAAGGCCGACCCGCACGCGCGCGAGCTGCCGGTGATCCTGTTCTCCAAGGGCGCCGGCATGCACCTGGCCGAGATGGCCGACTCGGGCAGTGCCGCGCTCGGCGTGGACTGGACCATCGACCTGGCCGACGCCCGCCGCGCCGTCGCCGGCAAGGTGGCACTGCAAGGCAACCTCGACCCGGCCGTCATGCGCGCCAGCCCCGAGGTGATCCGCCGCGAAGCCCGTGCCGTGCTCGACAGCTACGGCAACCACCCCGGCCACGTGTTCAATCTCGGCCACGGCGTCACGCCGGAAGTCGATCCCGAGCACGTGCGGGTGCTGGTGGACGAGGTGCATGCTTACGGGCGCGCGTTGCGCGGCGGCTGAGCGGAGGAGCGGCGGCATGGCCTGGCTCGTCAGCAAGTACCTGATCACTGCCGCCGTGGTGGTGATCGTCTCGGAGACGGCCAAGCGCAGCGATCGCCTCGGCGGTCTGATCGCCGCGCTGCCGCTGGTCACCGTGCTGGCCCTGATCTGGCTGCAGGTCGAGCACCAGCCGCAGGAGAAGATCGCCAACCACGCCTGGTACACGTTCTGGTACGTGGTGCCCACGCTTCCCATGTTCCTGGCCTTCCCGGTGCTGCTGCCACGACTGGGTTTCTGGTTCACCCTGCTCGCCTGCGTGGTGATCACGGTGGCCTGCTTCGGCCTTTTCGCACTGTTCGTGCGGCGCTTCGGCATCGAACTGCTGCCCTGAAAGCCCGGCCCGGGCATGCAGCCGCGAGGCTTGCCTGCCAAATGGCACCCCGGCGCTGCCGCCCGTACAATTGACGCTTTGCTGCCATTCCAGGCGCGCCCGCCCCGGCGCGCCATCGCGAGTCCCCATGGAAAAGAGTTTCGAGCCTGCCCAGATCGAGTCCACGTGGTACGCGCGCTGGGAAGCCAGCGGCGCGTTCAGGCCGTCGGGCCAGGGCGAGCCGTACTGCATCCTGCTGCCGCCGCCCAACGTCACCGGCACGCTGCACATGGGGCACGCGTTCCAGCAGACGGTGATGGACATGCTGGTGCGCTACCACCGCATGCGCGGCTTCAACACCCTGTGGCAGGTTGGCACCGACCATGCCGGCATCGCCACGCAGAAGATCGTGGAGAACCAGCTGGCGATCGAGGAGAAGACCCGCCATGACCTCGGCCGTGACGCGTTCGTCGAACGCGTGTGGCAGTGGAAGGAGGAGTCCGGTTCCACCATCACCCGCCAGATGCGCCGCATCGGCGCCGCCGCCGACTGGTCGCGCGAGCGCTTCACCATGGACGAGGGGCTGTCGGCCGCGGTGCGCAAGGTCTTCATCGACTGGTATCGCGCCGGCCTGATCTACCGCGGCAACCGGCTGGTGAACTGGGACCCGCTGCTGGGCACGGCGGTGTCGGACCTCGAAGTGAACAACGTCGAGCGCGACGGCCACCTGTGGTCGATCCGCTATCCGGTCGCGGGCAGCGACGAATCGCTGGTGGTCGCCACCACCCGCCCGGAAACCATGCTGGGCGACGTCGCCGTGGCGGTGCACCCGGAGGACGCGCGCTACGCACACCTGGTCGGCAAGGCGCTGGAGCTGCCGCTGACCGGCCGCGAGATCCCGGTGATCGCCGACGATTACGTCGACCGCGAGTTCGGCACCGGCTGCGTGAAGATCACCCCGGCGCACGACTTCAACGACTACGCGATTGGCCAGCGCCACGGGCTGGCGCCGATCACCATCTTCACGCTGGACGCGAAGGTCAACGACAACGCGCCGGAAAAATACCGCGGCCTCGACCGCTACGACGCGCGCAAGGCGGTGCTGGCCGACCTGGAAGCGCTCGGCCTGCTGGTCGAGACCAAGGCGCACAAGCTGCAGGTGCCGGTGAGCCAGCGCTCCGACGCGGTGATCGAGCCGATGCTCACCGACCAGTGGTTCGTCGACCTGACTTCGGACGTGCAGCCGGATGGCCGTCCGGGCGGCCGCAAGGCGATCACCGAACCGGCGCTGGACGCCGTGCGCAACGGCGACATCAAGTTCGTGCCGGAAAACTGGAGCACCACCTACACGCAGTGGCTGGACAACATCCAGGACTGGTGCATCAGCCGCCAGCTGTGGTGGGGCCACCGCATCCCGGCGTGGTACGACGAGGCCGGCCACATCTTCGTGGGCGAGGACGAGGCCGACGCGCGCGCCCACGCCGGCACCGCGCCGGTCGGCGCGCTGCGCCAGGACGAGGACGTGCTGGACACCTGGTTCAGCTCCGCGCTGTGGCCGTTCTCCACCCTGGGCTGGCCGGCCGACGGCCCGGTGAAAAACGAGCGCGGCGAGGTGGTGGCGAACTGGGCCAACGACCAGATCTTCCTGCCCAGCGCCGTGCTGGTCACCGGCTTCGACATCATCTTCTTCTGGGTCGCCCGCATGGTGATGGCGACCAGGTACTTCACCGGCCGCATCCCGTTCCGCGAGGTCTACATCAACGCCATCGTGCGCGACGCGGAAGGCCAGAAGATGTCCAAGTCCAAGGGCAACACGCTGGACCCGCTGGACCTGATCGACGGCATCGCGCTGGAGCCGCTGGTGGAAAAATCCACCAAGTCGCTGCTGATCCCGCAGGTGCGCGCCAAGGTCGAGAAGCGCGTCCGCAAGGATTATCCCGACGGCATCCCCGCGATCGGCACCGACGCGTTGCGCTTCACCTTCGCCGCGCTGGCCAGCTACAGCCGCACCATCAACTTCGACATCAAGCGCGCCGAAGGCTACAAGGCGTTCTGCAACAAGTTGTGGAATGCGGCGCGGTTCGTGCTGATGAACGTCTCCCCTCTCCCGGCAGGAGAGGGTGCGGGCGGAGCGCAGCCTTCCGGCATCACCGCACCCTCGCCCCAACCCCTCTCCCGGGGGGAGAGGGGCCCAGTACCGGTTACCGAAGCGGAGCGGTGGATCCTGACGCGCCTGTCGCGGACGCTGGCCGAGGTGGAGGAACACTTCCGCACGTACCGTTTCGACCACCTGGCGCAGGCGCTGTACGAGTTCGTCTGGAACGAGTATTGCGACTGGTTCCTGGAGCTCTCCAAGCCCGCCTTGAACGGCGACGACGCGCAGGCCGCGGCGTCCACACGGCACACGCTGCTGGTGGTGCTGGAAGCGGTGCTGCGCGCGCTGCACCCGGTGATTCCGTTCATCACCGAGGAGATTTACCAGGAAGTGGCGAAAGCGCTCGCGCGCTCCTCCATGAGCGCGACGAACAGCCCGGCATCCCCGCCGGACTCTTCGACAAGGAGCATTCTGCAGTCCGCGTATCCGCGCGGCGCCGACTTCGCGCACGACGACGCGGCGACCGCCGAGATCGAATGGTTCAAGGCCGTGCTCTCGGGCCTGCGCCGGATCCGCTCGGAAATGAACATCGCGCCGGGCAAGACCATTCCGCTGCTGCTTGCCGGCGGCGACGCCGGCGATCGGGCGCGCGTGGCGAAGTTCGCCGCGCAGATCGCCTTCCTCGCCCGCACCGAAGCGCCGCAATGGATCGCGGCCGGCGCCGACGAACCGGCCGCGGCGGCGGCCGTGGTCGGCACGCTGCGCGTGCTGATCCCGTTGGCCGGCCTGATCGACCTTGACGCCGAAAAGGCGCGGCTGACCAGGGAAATCGGCCGCATCGAGGCCGAGATCAGGAAGTGCGAGGGCAAGCTCGGCAACGCCAGCTTCGTCGCCAACGCGCCGGCCGAGGTGGTGGCGCAGGAGCGCCAACGCATCGCCGACTGGAACACCACACTGGGCGCGCTGCGCGAGCAGGCACAGAAGCTGGGCTGATGTTCGCTGGGCCGCCGCGCGACGGCCCGGCCCCTCAGGTGTCGTGGCCGACCTGCCCCGGCGTGAAGTCGCGCGTCTTGCGCACGGCCAGCTGGTTGCTGATGCCCAGCAACTCGTAATGACCCTCCAGCGTGGCCAGCAGGCCGTCCACACCGAGCTTGGGCGTCTGCGTCCTCACGCTTTCGATCTGCTTCTTCAACCCCTCGCTCTGCCAGCGGCGGCCGCTCCAGCGCAGCCACTTGCGTGTCAGCCAGCCAGGGCGCGGCGGCGAACCCAGCTTAGGCGGCACCCACAGGTAGTCGTCGAAGATCATGATGCCGCCGACCTTCAGCAACGGCCATGCCATGGTGCCGTCGGCCAGTGCGCCGAAGGCGGCATGCCAGCCGTCGACGTAGACCAGGTCGTAGGGCCCTTGCACGCGCCGCAGGGCATCGAAGCTCGGCCCGGGGAACTCGCTGATGCGCTCGCGCCAGGGCGCGGTATTGGCGCGAAAACGCGCGTGGTAGTCGCCGTACAGCGGGTCGGGCTGGAAGAAATCCAGGCAGTCGATCGCGCTGTCTGCGGCGGTCAGGATGTTCTCGCACAGCCAAACGGTCGAGCGCCCCTCGAAACTGCCGATTTCCAGCGCGCGCAGGCCCGGCTTGCCGCGCAGCGAAGCAAGCCACTGCTCCCAATGCGGAATGTTGTGGTGGAACCAGTCGGTCGAGAACTGCCCTTGCACTGAGGAGACTCCCGCACGGAATGCGTGCGGCATGCTAGCAGCTGCCAGCATCGTGTTTTGCGCGGCGGGTCCGCTCGCGGCGCCTGCCGGGCGCGGCCCGCTAGGGCACCCCCGGCTCCAGCGCCATCACGATCGCGTCCTCGCGCCCATGGTGCGCCGGGTAATAGCGCGGCCGGCGGCCGATCTCGCGGAAGCCCACCGACTCGTACAGCGCCTTTGCCAGCGGGTTCGACGGACGCACCTCGAGGAATATCCGTTCGGCACCGTTCCAGCGCGCGATGTCCAGCAACCGGCCCAGCAGGTGCCGGCCCAGGCCGCGGCCGCGGTATGCCGGCCCGATGCACAGGTTCAGCACATGCGCTTCGCCGGCGCCCGTGGACAGGATGCCGTAGCCGGCGACCACGCCGTCGACGCACAGCACCCAGCAGGGGTGCCCCGCCTTCAGGCAGTCGCCGAAGATGCCTGCCGACCATGGAAACTCGTAGGAAAGGTTTTCCAGCGCGCTGACCGCGTCCAGGTCCTCGACCCGCATGCCGCGCACCTGGACCACCGGCTTGACCACCGCGGCCATGGCCGTCAGTCGCCGGCGGCGGCCAGTGTGCGGCGCACGCTGCGCAACGCATTCCACAGGCGTCGCTTGGCGCCGGCGCTGGTCAGCAGCAGTGCCGGCTCGTCGGCCAGCACGATCTGCGCCTGGTGCATCGCCGCCGCCGGCAGCGCGCGACCCAGCGCGTGCGCCTGCGCCTCGCCGAATACCAGATAGGCGCGCGCCTCGGGCACGTCGGCGGCCAGCTGGCCGTCGCTGACGGTGACCCGGGCGGCACGCGCCAGCGCGGCGCCGCAGGTGGCCAGCGCGCGGCCGAGCAAGTCGAGCTCGCGCGCGCTGCAGCCCTGCGGCAACACCGCCACACAGGCCACGCCCGCAGCTGCGGCTGCGGCCGGCGCATCGGCCTGCCCGGCCTGCGCGACGGCCACCGCAGGTGCACCCCGCCGCTGCCACGGTGTCACCCCCAGCGCGCGCAGCACGCGGGCGCGATGCGCAGCGTCGGCGGGCTGGCGTGCGGCGGCGTTCATGCCGTGCCGCGCCGCACCCGGCGCCGATGCGTGGCCAGGCCCCAGATCGTCCATACCGGGCCGGACAGCAGGTAGACCGCGAAGCCCACGAACAGCACGCGCGGCGTATCCAGGATCAGCAGCGCCAGCAGCAGCACCGCCACCACCATCCACACGAACGGCACGCGCTGGCGGTCGCCCATCGGCAGCGACTTGAAGCTGAAATAGCGGAAGCGGCTGACCATCAGCAGGCCGACCAGCACCGCCAGCACCGCGGTGACGAAACAGAAATCGCTGCCGGCCAGGCCGAACTTGTCCACGCTCCACACGAACGACATGCACACCGCCGCCGCCGCCGGGCTGGCCAGCCCCTGGAAATAGCGCTTGTCGGCCACGCCGACCTGGGTGTTGAAGCGCGCCAGCCGCAGCGCGGCGCAGGCGGCGTAGATGAACGCGGCAGCCCAGCCCAGCTTGCCCCACAGCGGGCCGAAATCGCGCAGCGTCGACAGCGACCAGGTGTACATCACCAGCGCCGGCGCCAGCCCGAAACTGACCAGGTCCGACAGCGAGTCGTACTGCACGCCGAACTCGGTCTGGGTGCCGGTCATGCGCGCCACGCGGCCGTCCATGCCATCCAGCAGCGCGGCAATGAACACCGCCACCGCAGCCTCGGTATAACGGCCGCTGATGCTGGCGATGATCGCGTAGAAACCCGCGAACATCGCCCCCGTGGTGAACAGGTTCGGCAACAGGTAGATGCCCCGGTGACGGGGCGGGCGTACGGGCAGGGACTCGCTCATGAATCAATCCGTGACGGGATGCGCGCAGTGTAAACCATCGGCTGCTTGAGTCCGGCAGGCCGGAGTGATAACAAGGTGCACCGTCATTTTCCCGCGAAATGGAGAACACCATGCATCGTTCGCTGATTGCCGTGGCGCTGCTGTTGCTGGCCCCGCTGGCCACCGCCCAGGTCTACAAGTGGACGGATGCGAGCGGCACCGTGCACTACTCCGAAGCGGCGCCGGCGCGGGGCACGAAATACGTGAAAGTCACCACCACCGGCACGGTGGAACCGCTGGCCGCGCCGGCCCCCGCCAGGACGGCGCCTGCCAGCGAAACTCCGGCCGAACCCGCCAGGCCGATGGCCGACACGCCGGAAAACCGCAGCAAGCTGTGCGAGACGCTGAAGACCAACCTCGCCGCCCTGCAGGGCAGCGGGCCGGTGGTGATGCAGCAGAACGGCAAATCCGTGGCGCTGGAAGGCGACCAGCGCAAGCAGCAGACCGCCTCGGCGCAGGCCCAGTACGACCAGTACTGCAAGGGCTGACCGCGGCGGCCACGCCTGTCCGGCGAGGGTATCGGCAGGCCGCTACAATAGGCGCTTTACCACGCCGGAACCGCCCGCATGCGCCTCAGCCAATTCCACCTGGCCACCGTCAAGGAAGTCCCCGCCGACGCCGAAATCGCCAGCCACCAGCTGATGCTGCGCGCCGGCATGATCCGCAAGCTGGCCTCCGGCCTGTACACCTGGAGTCCGCTGGGCCTGCGCGTGCTGCGCAAGGTGGAACATATCGTGCGCGAGGAAATGGACCGCGCCGGCGCGATCGAAATGCTGATGCCTTCGGTGCAGCCGAAGGAACTGTGGGAAGAAACCGGTCGCTGGGAGAAATTCGGCGGCCAGCTGCTGAAAATCAAGGACCGCAAGGGCCAGGAATTCTGCTACGGCCCGACCCACGAGGAAGTGGTTACCGATTTCGCCCGCAACGAGCTGAAAAGCTACAAGCAGCTGCCGGTCAACTTCTACCAGATCCAGACCAAGTTCCGCGACGAGATCCGCCCGCGTTTCGGCGTGATGCGCGCGCGCGAATTCCTGATGAAGGACGCTTATTCGTTCCACCTGACGCAGGACTCGCTGGCCGAAACCTATGCGGCGATGTACCAGGCCTACGTGCGCATTTTCACCCGCCTCGGCCTGACCTTCCGCGCGGTGCAGGCCGATACCGGCGCCATCGGCGGCAATGCCAGCCATGAATTCCAGGTGCTGGCCGATTCCGGCGAGGACGCCATCGCGTTTTCCGACGGCTCCGATTACGCCGCCAATCTCGAAAAGGCCGAGGCGCTGGCGCCGACCGCGGCGCGCCCCGCCCCGGCCGCCGCCCTGCAGCGGGTCGACACGCCCACCCAGAAGACCATCGACGACGTCGCCGCCTTCCTCGAGGTCAGCCCGCGGCAATGCGTAAAGACCCTGCTGGTGCGCGGCCGTGACGGCCTGGTGGCGCTGTGCCTGCGCGGCGACCACGAGCTCAACGAGGTCAAGGCCG
>Ga0209916_1001739_pt1 | contig 15403 bp, 13 predicted proteins | sample ThiBio_1000_plan_FD_183956 | JGI IMG/M metagenome (GOLD analysis project Ga0209916, IMG submission 183956) | Wastewater bioreactor microbial communities from Cape Town, South Africa - Thiocy_solids_2 (SPAdes) | ecosystem: Engineered > Bioreactor > Thiocyanate-remediating > Anaerobic-Aerobic ... | reverse complement strand
CACCCTCTCCCGGTGGGAGAGGGGACATCGGACGCTTGCCTATCCTTCCCAGATTCCGAGTCGAAAAGTTGTGGCCATACCTATGCCTCGCGGGGGAAGGTGGCCCGAAGGGCCGGATGAGGGGGGGTGCGCCGAAAAACCGTTGACGTCCAAGGTTCGCCGGGCGGGCTATCGCGAACCGCGACGGCCTTCTCGCGCGTCGTCCCCCTCATCTGACCGCTCCGCGGTCTGTCTTCCCCCGCGAGGGGGGAAGATCGTTTTCGGCTCGTCCCGCCGTCGTTTCGACAGGGTGGAATCACTTCGCCTTCGGCGTGATTTTCAAAAGCACTCCCTGCCCCGGCGCGAGGCTGTACCAGGGGGCGGGGAACGGCTTCAACTCGCCGGTGACGGGCGAGACGTACTCGACCTTCTCGGGCGGCTCGCGGAAGTCGGGCTGACACGTCGTCGCGTGCTTGAGATGCTTGTTGACGATCATCAACCAGCGCGAGCCGTCCTCCTCGTGGGTGAACTCGCCTATGAGGAGCGACTCGCCGGCGAGCAGACCCTTCAAGAGCGAGTCGTCACCCAGGCCGCGGTTTCCCTCGGGGACCTCGCCGACGTGATACACGACGTCGGAACGCAGCTTCAACAGCCACGGCCCCAGGTTGGCGATCTGTCGGTTCAGGTCCCGCATGACGTCCCAATTGGGCGTCTTCTCCAGGAACTGATCCAGCGGCGCGGCCCGCCAATCGCCCAGGTCGGGCGCGTCCAGGATCGGCAACTCCCGGCTGATGAACTTGTAGTAGCAGATCCCGCGCGCCCCGTAGGCCAACGCGCCGTAAGCCTGAAGCCGGAGCGTGGTCGCGGTCGGCTCGCCGTAGGTGAGGTGGGCGACGCTCAGCATGATCGTGTGGAACGGCAGCTTGTGCCGCAGCCCCGCGGCGCGGACCTGGGCGATGTTCGCCCAGTAGCCGTAGGAGAAGTTCCCGTCCTGCCCCAGCGGGTAGTTGTCGTAGGAGAGGATCGTCGGATCGCTCTGCTTGACGAACAGGTCGAGGAACTGGTCGTAGCCCTCCCCCATGCCGGGCGTCATGTTGATATAAGGCCACTTGCCCGGCGCCAGCTTCCGGACCAGCGCCACCGCCTCGCCCAGCGCCGGGAACTGGCTGGCGTCGGGCTCGTCCCTCAGATGGTAGCCCATCACGGCCGGATGGTCGTTGACGCGCTCGATCAGCGCGGGCAGGTTCTTCAGCGCCGGGCCGCTTTGGAACGGCTCGTTCCAGGGCTGGGGAGTCGACGCCGGGTCGAACACGATCGCCCGCAGCCCCAGTTTGGCGCACAGGTCCAGGGCCTTCTCCGGGACGAACGCCACGGCGTTGATCCCGCAATCGGCCATCGACCGCAGGGTCGGCTCGTCGTCGGCGTAGTCCCACGCCATGATCGGAAATCGGGGCGGCTCGTCGGCCCCCCGAGACGTCGCGACGACCCCGACCATCAGGGCCGCCGTCAGCAGCGCGCGTCGCATCCCCCGCCCTCCTCATAGGAAGTCTCGAAATCCGCCGCCAGGTTACTTCCGTTTTTGGAAGAAAACAAGGCGGCGGCGCGGGCGAGGGCGATTCCGTCACGTGAGCGGATCGCCGTAGACCTTGCTCCATTCCGGCTCGGCGGCGAGTTCCAGCCCGCGACGGGCGACGTCGCGTTCCTCCTCGGGGGAGAACGGTCGCGCGGCGGCGACGGTCGCGACGGCCTTCTCCAGTTCGGCGACGTTCTCCAGCCCCACGACGGCCGTCGACAGGCCGGGGACGGACAGGACGTAGCGGAGGGCGCGCTCGTAATGCTCGTCGTCCATCTTGAAGCCCCCCTCGGCCCGCTTCGCGCCGCCGAGGACCTTCATGGCGACCAGACCCAGGTTCAGGGTTCGGGCGCGGGCCCAGACCTTGTGTTCGAAGTCGTAGGTGTGGCGGACGATGAAGTTGACGGCGTTCATCAGGACGTCGATCTCGCCGGAATCGATCGCGCGGTGGAACCGGCTGGGGTGGAGATGGCCGCTGGCGCCGATGAACCGGACCAGCCCTTGCTTCCTGGCCTCGCGAAGCGCCCCCATGGCCCCCTTGGCGCCGAAGACCATGGCGTCGTCGCCCCAGAGGTTGTCGTCGCCGAAGTTGTGCAGGTGGACCAGGTCGACGTGGTCGGTCTGGAGCTTCTTAAGGCTTTCCCGCAGCGACTTCCAGGCGCCGTCGTAGGTCGGTTCGAGGACCTTGGTGACGAGGAAGACGCGGTCGCGGACCTCCTTGACAGTCGGGCCCATCTTCTCCTCGGCCGCGCCGTAGGTCCGCGCGACGTCGAGGTAGTTGACGCCCAGCTCCAGCCCGCGGTGGATGGTCGCGGCGACGTCGTCCGTCGAGACGTTGCCGCGGTCGAGGTAGGCGCAGCCGATCCCCAGCCGCGAGACCTTCGCGCCGGTTCGTCCCAACTCCACCCGCTCCACCGCGCCGACGGCGGGGGGTTCCTCCGCCCGGCCCGAAGCGGCCAGCGCGGCGCCGGCCGCCAGCGCGCCGGCGCGGGCGAAGTTCCGTCGCGAGATCGTCGAATCGTCGGGTCGCATGGCGCGTGCCTCCGCGAAGGGGTCGTCGAACGGTCCTTCCGAACGCCGAGGGTCAGTGTAACCGCGACGTCGGGGTCGATTCACCTTTTTTCCGCCACCCAGTCGACTCCCTGAACGACCAGCTTGCCGAAGTTCGGGTCGCGGAGCGGGTCGGGCTGGTCGGGGCCGAAGTCGCGATGGCCGAAGACGGTGTGGAAGACCCGGCCCTCGCCGTAGGTCCGGGTCCAGGCGACGGGCCACTCCTCGCCCTGGAAGTCCACCACGGCCAGGGGCTTCACGTCGGGCTCGATCTGAAGGTGGTAGTAGAGTTCGTCGGTGATCTTGAAGTCGGAGAGGCCGGCGGCGACGGGGTTGGTCGGGTCGACGATCCGGACGAGGTACTCCCCCTTGCGGGTCTTGGAGTCGGGCAGGCCGAAGTGGGAGAAGACCGCGCCGAGCATCTTGCGGATCTCGGGGTCCCAGTCGGCCGGGGCGTTGTCGCCGCCGTGGATCGAGACGAAGCCGCCGCCGTCGCGGACGAAGTCGAGGATCGCCTTCTGCTGGCCGGCGGTCAGTTTGAACTCGGGGTCGCGACGGTCGGCCAGGGTGACGATCAGGTCGTACTTGGCCAGGGCCGGGGTCTCCAGCAAGGCGGAGTCCTCGTTGATGGTGACCTCGTAGCGGCCGGTGTCCTCCAGGGCGTCGCTGAGATAGAATGTCTGGGCGCGATAGCCGTGGTGCTGCCGCTGACCTCCGGAGAAGAGCAGCACCTTGGCGCCGTCCGGGGCCTTCTTCTGCGCCAGGGCCGGGGACGTCCCCAGGCCGACGAGGACCAGGCAGGCCGAAAACCGGGCGATCGCGGATCGAGTCATGACGCGCTCCTTGGCGACGGACGGGAACCAACGTGAAGACCGACGGCCGGGGCCAGCGTATTCGCATCTTCGGGGCGTCGCAAGCGAGCCCCGACCCGAGAGACCTTGAGGCCGATCCATGAAAGCCGTTCGTTTCGCCGTCCCCCTGGCCGCCCTGGCGATCTTCGCGTGCGCCGACGCGCGCGCCCAGGAGGCCAAGACCCACGTCGTCGACGCCCGCGGCTTGAAGCTTCAGGTCCCGACGGACTGGAAGCAGGCCAAGGCGACCTCCTCGATGCGCGCCGCGGAGTTGAAGGTCGACCCCGCGGAGGGCGACGACTACCCGGCGGAGTTGGTCGTTTTCGTCTTCCCCGGCGGGGCCGGCGGCGTCGACGCCAACGTCGACCGCTGGCGGAAGATGTTCAAGGACGAGAACGGCGCCGCGCCCAAGGCGGAGACCTCCAAGATCGCCTCCAAGGCCGGCGAGGTGGCGCGGGTGGAGACCTCCGGCCACTACCACCCCGCCCAGTTCCCCGGCCGCGCCGCCGAGCCCGACCGCGACGGCGCCCGGCTCCTGGGCGCGATCCTCGTCTCCGACGGCTCGGGCTACTTCATCCGCATGATCGGGCCCGACGAGACCATGCGAAAGCTCGCCCCCCGGTTCGACGAGATGCTCAAGGCGCTCGACTTCGCCAAGTGACCGCGCCGTCCGTCCATCGTCACGCCCCGCGGGTCTTGACCTCCGGGGCGCGGTCGTAGTTGACGCGGAGCAAGAACAGCCCTTGCGACGGGGCGTTGGGGCCGGCGGCCTTGCGGTCCTCGGCCCGGAGCGCCTCGCCGACCCACGCCTCCGGCCGTCGGCCGGTCCCCACCAGGGCCATGGTGCCGGCGATCGCCCGCACCATGTTATAAAGGAAGCCGTCGGCCTCCACCTCGACGTGGACGACGTCGCCGTGTCGACTCGCCTCCAGGTCGAAGATCGTCCGAACCGAGCTGAGCCGGTTGGGCCAGTCGGTCTCGAAGCTTCGGAAGTCGTGCCGGCCCAGAAGCGCGGCGCCGGCGCGGTTCATGGCGTCGACGTCGAGCGGGCGGGAGACGTGCCAGGCGTGGCGCAGCTCGAACGGACAAGCGAATTTACGGTTGTCGATCCGATAGCGATACCGCTTGGAGCGGGCGTCGAGCGTGGCGTGGAACACCTGCGGGACTTCGACCGCCTCGTACACGCGGACGTCCCGCGGCAACAGCGCGTTGAGCGCCTTGACGAAGACGTCGGTCCCGTGGCGCGAGGCGGTCAGGAAGTGGACGACCTGCCCCAGCGCGTGGACGCCGGCGTCGGTCCTGCCGCTGGCGACGGTGTTGGGGGCCGTCCCGGTGAGTCGTTCGATCGCCTCGTCCAGCGCCGACTGCGCGGTCCGCAGGCCGGGCTGGCGCTGCCAGCCGTGGAAGTCGGTGCCGTCGTAGGCGATCGTCAGCTTGATGTTGCGCATGTCCGGCGGGTCGGGTCGGCTCAGGCGCGCGTCGGTCTTCACGGTCCCCGGGTGGCGCGGAGGCGATGGTAACGGCCTTCCCCCCTCGCGGGGGAAGGTGGCCCGAAGGGCCGGATGAGGGGGGGGGACGCGCCAAACGCCGTCGACGTTCAGGGCCTCCCGGACGGGCCTTCGCTAATTCCAACGGTCGTCTCGCGCGTCATCCCCCTCATCTGACCGCCTCGCGGTCTGTCTTCCCCCGCGAGGGGGGAAGATCCATCCACGTCGCGGCGTCGCCGCGAACCGTAAAGACCGACGACTACGCGCGGGCGGGTTCGAGCTTCAGGAGGAGTTCGGCGATCTGGACGGCGTTGGTGGCGGCGCCCTTGCGCAGGTTGTCGCTGACGCACCAGAACAAAAGCGCGCGTGGATTCTTAAGGTCGTTGCGGATCCGGCCGACGAACACGTCGTCGCGGCCCTCGGCGGCGGCGGCCAGGGGGTATCGCCGGGCGGTCGGGTCGTCGACGACGGTCACGCCGGGGGCCTTGGCCCAGAGTTCGCGGGCGGCGGCGGCGGGGACGGGCTTCTCGGTCTCCACCAGGATCGACTCGCCGTGCGAGTACGACACCGGGACGCGGACGCAGGTCGGGACGACGTCGATGGAGTCGTCGCCCATGATCTTGCGGGTCTCGTCGACCATCTTGATTTCCTCCTTGGTGAAGCCGTTGGGGAGGAAGTCGTCGATGTGCGGCAGGCAGTTGTTGAAGATCGGGTGGGCGAACTTCGACGGCGCCGGCGCCGGCTCGCCGCGGCCGAACGCGCGCGCCTGGGCCTCGTACTCGTCGACCCCCTTCTGACCGGCGCCGGAGGCCGATTGGTAGGTGCTAACCACCACCCGCTTGACCTTGAAGGCGTCGTGCAACGGCTTCAAGGCCACGACCATCTGGATCGTCGAGCAGTTGGGGTTGGCGATGATCCCCCGGTTCTTGGCGACGTCCCTGGGGTTGACCTCCGGGACGACCAGCGGCACCCTGGGGTCCATCCGGAAGGCGCTTGAGTTGTCGACGACCACCGCGCCGGCCGCGGCGGCGATCGGGCTCCACTCCAGGGAGACGCTCCCCGGCGTGCTGGAGAGCACGACGTCGACCCCCTCGAACTCGGCCCGGTCGAGGGGCCTGATCGCGTGTTTCCCGCCCTGGAACGTGACCGTCTTGCCCGCGCTCCTGGGGGAGGCGAGGAACTTGATGGAGGCCAGTGGGAAGGCGCGCTCCTCCAGGAGGCGGATCATCCTCGCGCCCACGGCGCCGCTGGCGCCGACGACGGCTACGTGCTTCACAGTCGAACACTCCGGACGTTGAAACCGACCGTCACGGATTTTCGGGGGGTGGTCACAACGGCCTTCCCCCCTCGCGGGGGAAGGTGGCCCGAAGGGCCGGATGAGGGGGAGGACGAGCAAGAAAGCCGTCGGCGTCCAGAGCTTCCCGGACGGGCTTCCGCGAATATCAACGGTCCTCTTGTTTGTCGTCCCCCTCATCTGACGCCTTCGGCGTCTGTCTTCCCCCGCGAGGGGGGAAGAGCGATTTCATCCTTCCCCCCTTGAGGGGGAAGGTGGCCCGAAGGGCCGGATGAGGGGGAGGACGAGCAAGAAAGGCGTCGGCGTCCAGAGCTTCCCGGACGGGCATCCGCGAATATCAACGGTCCTCTTGTTTGTCGTCCCCCTCATCCGACTCCTTCGGAGTCTGTCTTCCCCCGCGGGGGGAAGATTCGTTCAGACCTCCGAAATCCGTGCCGGTCAGCGTTGAAAAGGCGGCTGGTCTCGCTCTCCATCTTACGACGTCCCGGCCCCCCTCGCCAGGCGAACGCCCCCGGCCTTCCGAGCCGGTCTCGGTTGGGTTCGTTCGCGGCGGGCCGGACGGCCCATGATCTTCACATCTCTCTTTCAAATAATCATTTACGACGTCCGCCGCCTGGCTTCGATCGCGCGCTTCGAATGTGGTTTCGCGCTCGTCCCCGCCGTCGGCCGACGGTCGGCGGCCGAAGCCGGAACCGATCCGCGTCTCCGCGCGGCGCGAACCGCGACCGGCGTCGCGGGGCGTCGCTTCCCGCGGGTCTTCTCGATGCGGCCGAATTGGGAAAGAGCGACGGAACCTCTCGTCTCGGATGATCCGCGGCGGCGGCCCGGCGATTTCATGAATCCGCGGAAAAAGCTTCGGGTCGCCTTCGTGGTGGACCAGGCGAGCGACCCATCCTCTTGAGTGCGGCGGGGCGCTACAAGACTAACGCTTCTTCGGCCGGGCCGGGGCGGTGAGGGATTCCAGAAGCGCGGCCAGGCGACGAGCGGCGTCGCAGTCGCAGCGGGCGAGTTCGGCGACCTCGGCGAAGTCGAGCTGGGGATCTGGGAAGGGGAGGCGGCCGGCGGGGTCGCGGGAGTCGGGGACGACGGAATAGAGTTTGTCCTTGTGGCGGATCCGGACGCCGCAGCGTTTCAGCAGGGCGAGTTCGCGATAGAAGGTGCGTAGGCCGACATCCAGGGCCTTGAGGATCTCGCCGCGGGCGAGGGGACGCTCGCGGAGCAGGCCGACGAGGGCGTGAAGTCGGGAGGCCCTGCGTCGGGTGATGTGGATCCAGGCTCGCCGTCGACCGCCGGTGTCGCTCATCAGGGGGGAGTCCCTCCCGTCCATCGCCGCTCGCGCCCCGGCCGCGATTCGCGGGGAAGACCCGGCGTCGACTCAAGCGAGGCGGGTCGGCGGTCGATAGGGGCCGTGGTGACGTTCGGCTCGCGCCGGTCGCGTCGATTTTGCCGAATTGCTCAAGGGCGCGGGTCGTCGGACCCGATTATCGAGCAAGGCGCGTCGGATCTCCAGGGTCATCCACCCGGGGAGACGGCCGCCGCCGTCCATCGTTTCGACCGGGGCGCACGTCTTTCCGCCCGGCGGGATCGGATCGGACTGGACGGGTCGACGCCTTGGGCGACCGCGCGGGGGCCTCGCGGGCCGACGTCCGGGGGCGCCTCCCAGCTTAGGGGAATTGATCCATGTCGATGCGAAAGCCAACGCCCTCGAGACGCTCCCTCCGGCCCTCGGCCGAGGGACTGGAAGCCCGCCGGGTGCTTTCCTCGTACTCGACGGTCCCCACCGCGGCGGTCTCCGGGACCGACGCCGACGGCGACAAGTGGACTCTCACCTTGTACGGTCCCGGCACCCTCAACGTCGTCGACCAGAACGGCGACGCCTTCACCAAGGCGAACGTCGACACCCCCGATTTGATCGACACCATCACCGTCGCCGGCACCGTCACCCACTCCAGCCGGCTGGTCGGCACGGTCCAGAAGGCGGCCGACGGCGACGGCAAGGTCTTCTTCCAGAGCCTCAACGTCCAGAACAACGGCGCCTACCCCAACATCGACCCCACCAAGACCGACCGCCACGCGACGGTGGCCCAGAACGGCATCTCGCTGGTCAGCATGCCCGACTTCTGGCTGGGCCGCACCAGCACCACCGTCTCCTCCACCTCCTCGCAGGTCCACTCCGGCTTCAACCTCGCCGGCGGGATCACCGCGCCGGAGGGGATCAACACCCTCCGCTTCGGCGGCGTCGACGTCGATTACACCCCCGCGGGGGGCACCGCGCTGATCGACTCGAAACAGAACAACGAGTTCATCATCAACCTGGGCCTGCCGGTCACCACCGGCACCAGCATCATCGTCGATTCCGTCCGCACCGACGCCGCGGCCTCGACTTCCAGCACCGGCGCGCCCACGGTCAACCAGCAGAGCGTCACCTTCCTGGTCACCGGCCGGCTCAACCTGTTCCAGGCCAACTCGATCGACGGCAACGCCGCCGCCGGGTTGGCCCCCACCCAGTTCACCCCCGGGGCGGCCACGCCGCAGGCCGGCGGCACCTACGTGCTCTCCCAGGGGGGCGCCGTCACCGGCGCGATCGGCTGGCTCCGGGTCGGCAACGACGCCACCAACCTCACGGTCGCCGCCTCCCAGGGGAGCGTCTTCGCCGCGCCCACCTTCGACAGCCCCCCCAACGCCGTGATCACCAACACCCTGATCGGCGGCGAAACCAACAACGTCATGATCATCGCCCCGGGCGGCTCGCGCGACGTCTCCTTCGGCCGCGGCATGGACAACGTCATCCTCAACACCCAGTTCGTCTCCCACCTCCACGCCAACCGCGGCATGGTCAACTCCACCGTCACCGCCTCCCGCACCATCGACAACATGATCATGGGCGGCGACGTCGTCAATTCGTTCGTCCAGTCGGGCTACTCCCAGAACCTGACCTCCGAGGCCCTCTCCCAGACCTTCAACGGCGTCGCCCCGCCGGTGATCAACAACCGCACCTTCAGCGACTTCGCCGGCCAGGCCCTCCCCGCGGCCCACGGCGGCGGCGGCATCAACGCCCAGATCTCCGGCGGCGTGATCAACTCGGTCTTCTCGACCTCCGTCGACCCCGACCCCGCCGGCATCAACCTCCCCGGCGAATTCGAACACGTCACCTCCAAGCGCTTCCCCTTCGGCGCCCCCCAGAACGTCGTCCTGCCCCGCGGCTACATCCGCGCCACCGTCGAGGGCGAGATCGACAACTCCGGCATCCAGGGGGGCATCGTCTCCGCCGACGTCCCCTCCGACACCGCCTTCTTCGCCCGCCACGTCAACGTCAAGAAGGCCGCGACCCTCCCCCCCAACGTCGACACCGCCCCCTCCTCCCGCCCCTTGATCTACGGCAAGGGCCAGGCGGCCTTGCAGGGGCTCTACAACGTCAACTCCCGCCCGGCCCGGATCCGAAGGTCGGCGCGCTGACCGACCGGGATTCCCTCCGCCGCCACCCCTCTTCCCCCTCGCGGGGGAAGAGGGGCCGGCATCGTCCCATTCGGCCGATCCCCATCGGCTCGCGACGTCGACGCCCCACGAGCGTCGACCGTCGACCCGCTCCGCGAGCCGGTAAGATTTTCCCTGACCGTCACGGATTTTGGGGGTGGTGAACATAACGGCCTTCCCCCCTCGCGGGGGAAGGTGGCCCGAGGAACGCCGCCGAAACAACTTCCCGCGAACAACCTGGGAGAGAATATCCACAGATTTCCCAGATTAACACAGATTACATTAAATTGTCCGATCCGAATCTGCGTCAATCTGGGAAATCCGTGGATGAATTCCTCGACGGAGAAGGCGCGGGACGTTTACGAGTCGTTGGATTTTCCAGTTTTACGTCATGGACACGCGATTCGGCCGCGAAGGATTCCCGGAAGTTATTCCGGCATCGTTCCAAGGGCCGGATGAGGGGGGGCGAGCCCAAACGCCGTCGACGTCCAGGGCTTCCCGGACGGGCCTTCGCGAATCCCAACGGTCGCCTCGCGCGTCGTCCCCCTCATCTGACCGCTTCGCGGTCTGTCTTCCCCCGCGAGGGGGGAAGATTCGTTCAGGCCCCCAAAATCCGTGACGGTTAGTAAAAACGAAGGCGGGAGAGGGTCTTGATGGCGAGGCCCGGCACGAATCCCATGGCGACTTGAATCGTCCCCGCCATGAGCGGGCGCCGATGGGTCGTCGCGACGGGGCCGCCGGAACCTGGCCGATGAAAATATGGCTATTATAAGTCAAAGAAAAGCGATCTCAAAACGCTTGTCTAAAATTCATCGCACTGTCTCTCTTGACGCCCTCGCGAGGTTTTTGGTAAACATTAAACCTGTCAATGACCGTGGATTTCCCCAGGAACAACAACAATGAAAGAGTCATTTCGTGGCGGGACGGTGATCGCCATTGTTTCGGTCGCTCTTGCGTCCCATGCGCTCGCGCCCTCGACGCGGGCGGGTTTGACGCAATTTCTCACCGAGAACGCGACTTACCGCTACGTCAACGCGACGGCCGCGACGTCGGTCTCGTCGGTGCCCGACGAATGGTTCGCCGTGAATTTCGACGACTCGAACTGGTTTACCGGCGGGGCCCCGTTCGCGAACCAGTCGGGCACCATCTCCGACCTCTCCAACGCTTCCGGGCCGCAGACTCCCGACACGGCCGCCGTGCCGTACGTCACCTACTGGGCCGCGAATTACGATCCTTACCTTCGCGCCACGTTCGTGCTGCCGGAGAAGGCGAATCTGACCCTGTGGCTGGCCGTCGACAACGGCGTCAACTCGATCTATCTGAACGGGGTTTTGGCGACCGCTCCCGTGAACATGGAGGGCCCGGCGTACCGGTGGGAGCACGTCTTCGACATTCCGGCGTCGTACACCTTCGCGGGCGTGAACACCTTGGCCCTGCAGCTCGAGGACCACGGCGGCTGGACCGGTTTCGCGTTGATCATCACGGCGGACGACGACAAGCAAAACCCGATCTTCACGTCGAATCCCCCTCCGCCGCCCGCCGTCCCGGAACCCGCCTCGATCCTGCTCGCCGCCGCGGGGCTGGTCGGTCTCCTGGGCGTCTCGAAACGAAACGTCGCCCGCGCGACGAGTTGACGCCGCGGGCCGGCCGGCCGGCCAGCCGACCGGACCCTTTTGAAGAACGTCCCCGAAGCTCGCTCGATACTTCGACTTCCGTCGTTTCAGTTCCTCACGCGCGGCCTCGTTCGCGAAATCCGCGCCCCATGATTCTCTCCAGGAAGAACCGCCATGAGGTATTCGCTCTGGTCGACTCCGCGTCATTCGGGACGGCCCCGCCGCGCCGGCTGGCGGCTGACGTTGCTCGCGGTCCTGATCACGCTCCCGGCGCTGGGTCTCCAGGCCCGCGCGGGAGTCGTCTACTCCGGCTATCTCGCCGGGAGGAACCCCCGCGAGATCACGGCGGCGGGCAACTGGAGCAACCCGTCGACTCTCTTCCCGTTCAGCGGAGTCAACACCACGTCGGCCGAACTCTCGCAAACCGGAGACTGGGGGTTCCATATCATGACCCGCTCGGAGGTCCAGAACACGACCATCTCGGTGGGGGAACTCCAGGAGGCCACGGCGAAGGTCGAGGTCCATCGGGTGGGCACGCTCGCGGGAGGCCCGCCGTTCCCCACCCAGCTCGAGGTGCGGGGCTACCTCGACGGCGCGGTGACGGTCGGGACCAACAGTTTCCACGACGGTTTCCTCACGTTCGGTCCGAGTTCGATCGAGTCGCTTGACGATCTGTTTTTCCCCGATTCGGGGCAATATTCGTTCAGGCGCGAGATCTCCATGATCGTTCCCGTGGATGCGGACGGGCGGTACAACATTGACTTCGCGTTTTCCTCATCCTCGTGGGGTCGCGTCGGCGTGACCGCCGGAGACTTCTCGCACACCCTCCAAATCACGTCGATCCTGCTCGCGGACGGGTCCACGCCCGAGTCCCACGGCTTCGCGATGACCTTCGACGACGGCAGCTCGTCGCCGAACCCGGCGGCGCCCCCGGTTCCGGAACCCAACGGGCTGATGCTGCTGGGCATCGCCGCCGCCTGCCTGGCCGGCCTCCGTCGTTTGAGGCTCGGGACGGCCGCGGCCCCCACCGAGAACTAAACGAAGCGCCGTGCTGGAGGCGCGACGGACCAAACACCCCGCGCCGTCGGCGTCAAGCCCGACGGAGGGCGGGGTCCGTCGGCCGGACGTCCGCGAGCTTCAGCGACGTCCCCGGCAGTATCCAGTCCTCGGGGCTCGGCCTCGTCCCCGTCTTCATCCACGCGACCAGCGCCGAGAGTTGGTATGAGATCAAGGGGGGCACGGCGTCGCCGACGTGGCGGTAGCGGTTGGCGAGGGAACGCGAGGGGAAGTCGAAGCTTTCGGGAAAGCCCTGGATCAGCGCCATCTCGCGAACCGTGAGCAGCCGGTCCTGCTCCGGGTGGGCGTAACGGCCGTTGCCGACGTGGGCGCACTCGCGCTTGATCGTGGGGGCGGGCCTGTCCCACGCCATTCGGCCGTAGACGTCGGGGTGGGAGCCGAGATCCCCCCTCCGGAGCCGGTCCCGCATCGAATCCACCAGCAGGTCGTCGGCGTCGGGATGGCCGGCCAGATCGAACCAGGAGCCGCCGTCGGCGGGGACCGCGGCCATTCGACGCCTCACGGCCTCGGCGGCGAACCCCGGCGAGACCTGCATCGGGTCGTCGGGATCGCGGTGGCCGGCCTTCAACTTCCGGCGGTTGAGATGGCCGATGGCGTGGCGAACCGTGATCGCCTCGCTTGAAACCCTCCACCCGCTCCAAAGGTCCTCCAGCGTCAGGGCCGGACCCACTCGGGAGGCGACGACCAGGGCGCGTTCCCGGATCTGGGGCAGGCCGAACCGGGTGAGGACGCGCGCGCCGCCGGCGACGTCGTACCCCGCGGCCTCCAGGCGTCGAACGAATTCCAGATAGTGATGCGGATGGTTGCCGCGAATCAATTCGCGGGCGTTCTCCATCACGACGAATTCCGGAAGCAGCGCCTCGACGAACTCCGCGCACTTCAGCGCCAGGGAGTTCTTGGGGGAGTCGTTGGAGTGGTTTTCGGGCTTGGCGCGCGAAAAGTCGGTGCAAGGCGGGCAGCACAGGAACGCCGTGAGCGCGCCGGGACGGAGGACGACCCCCGTCCGAGTCTCCACCTCGGCGACGAATTCCTCCGGCGACAGGTTCGCGACGTCGCGGTCGATCGGCTCGATTCCGACGTTCGCGCGATAGGTGGCGTTGCAGGCGAGCTTGCCGAACCCGCCGCCGGGCTTGGCCAATTCGGCGTCCACGGCGGCGACGATCTGGAACGGTTCGCGGTTGGCGAAGCCGTGGCTCATCCCGCCGCAGCCCGAGAAGAAGTCGACCGCGGACCATCGCTCGACGCCGTCGGCTCGATGGGTTCCGATTCGCGTCACCACGGGCCGGCGCCTTCCGATCCGGACCTTGAGGGGAAGTCTCGACGCTCCACTATATCCCATCGTCGCGGGCGATTCCCGCGGGTCGATCCTGTGCGCCGGGCGGGGTGGACCTTAGAATATCGTGCTTGAAGACGGCGAGCCCCCGGCCCGAGGAGTCGAGCGGCGGGGAGGCTCGCCCAGCGCTGTTTTTCCCCAGGGGTCGACGTCGTGAAAGTCTTGGTCATCGGCAAGGGGGGTCGGGAACACGCCCTCTGCTGGAAGTTGAAGCAGTCGCCCCGGGTGGAGGCGGTCTTCTGCGCCCCTGGCAACGCGGGGACGGCGCTGGACGCCCAAAACGTCGCGATCGAACCCCACGACTTCCGCGGCCTGGCGCGGTTCGCCCGGGCCGAGGGGATCGGGCTGACCGTCGTCGGCCCGGAGGAGCCGCTGACCAAGGGGATCGTGGACTTCTTCCAGCGCGAGGGCTTGCGGATCTTCGGCCCTCGCCGCGACGCGGCGGAGCTGGAGGCCAGCAAGGTCTTCGCCAAGGACCTGATGCGCCAGGCCGGCATCCCCACGGCCGACTACCGCGTCTTCCGCGGCGCGCCCGACGCCGAGCATTACGTCCTGTCGCGCGAGATCGCGCTGATTATTCGCTCGCGAGGCCGTTCGACGATCCGCAACACGATCCACTGCCGCACCGCCGCGGAGGCGCTCGACGCCGTGGAGCGGATCCTCGACCCCCGGGAGATGCTCTCCCCCGGCGTCCAGGTGGAGATCGAGGACCGCGGCGCCCGCAAGACGTACTCGTCGATCGTCGAGGCCCGCGAGGCGATCCTGGGCTGTCCCGCCGGACTGGTCGTGAAGGCCGACGGCCTGGCGGCCGGCAAGGGAGTCTACGTCTGCGGCACGCTTCGGCAGGCCCTCGACGCCGTCGACCGGATCATGGTCCGGCGCGCCTACGGCCAGGCCGGCGACCGCGTGCTGATCGAGGAGCGGCTCGACGGCCGCGAGACCAGCGTTCTGGCCCTCACCGACGGCCGGACCATCATCCCCCTGGCCTCCAGCCAGGACTACAAGCGGGCGCTCGACGGCGACCAGGGCCCCAACACCGGCGGCATGGGCGCGTTCTCGCCGACCCCGATCGTCACGCCCGATCTGATGGAGGAGATCGAGCGCGACGTCCTGGTGCCGGTGATCCACTCCCTGAAGCGGGCGCGACGGCCGTTCCGCGGGGTGCTCTACGCCGGGCTGATGCTCACCAACCAGGGCCCCAAGGTCCTGGAGTTCAACGCCCGCTTCGGCGACCCGGAAACCCAGGTCCTCCTCATGCGGCTGAAATCCGACCTGCTCGACGCCCTGGAGGCGGTGGTCGACGGCCGGCTCGACTCCGCCGAGCTGGAGTGGGACCGCCGGCCGTCGGTGACGGTGGTCATGGCCGCGGAGGGCTATCCCGGACAGTACGAGCGCAACCGGGTGATCTCCAACCTGCCCGCGGCCGACGCGATGGACGACGTGAAGGTCTTCCACGCCGGCACCCGGCTGCGCCCCGACCCCGAGCCCGGCCGCGACCCCCGCGTCGTCAGCGACGGCGGCCGGGTCCTGAACGTCACCGCCCTGGGCGACGACCTGGAGGCGGCCCGCGCCCGCGCCTACCGGGCCGTCGCGGCGATCCGCTTCCCCGGCGCCGCCTATCGCCGCGACGTCGCCGCCGGGATCGATTCGCCGACCGTCGCCTGACGCCCCT
>Ga0209916_1001738_pt1 | contig 15443 bp, 13 predicted proteins | sample ThiBio_1000_plan_FD_183956 | JGI IMG/M metagenome (GOLD analysis project Ga0209916, IMG submission 183956) | Wastewater bioreactor microbial communities from Cape Town, South Africa - Thiocy_solids_2 (SPAdes) | ecosystem: Engineered > Bioreactor > Thiocyanate-remediating > Anaerobic-Aerobic ... | reverse complement strand
TCTCACTGGGGTTTACAAAAGAGAGGCAGGAAAGAGCGGAATGAGGAGAACACGCCCGGCTATTAATTCTTCAGTCCGGATAAACACCGCGAGGTGAATCTGATTGGCTGCATGGCCCGGGCAGGCACATAAAACCGGTTTGAAAACAGAGTTAAAATCAATGAGTGGAGAAATCGGATTGTCCTAACGACAATACAAAAAGTATAACGGAAAAGTATTGGGAATCAATGACAATAATTTTTGTATAATTGTATATAATAACATAAATGAAAATGTTAGCGGTAATACAATGACGACTTACATCCAACAGTTGATTTCAAGAATGTCAGACGACTCATATAGAGTTGGAGAAAAATCCGTTGACGGAAATTATGAAAGCAGCAAAACCGTTTCGTGGGCAGCTTACGAAGAAGCAAGAGAGCTTAAAAATTTCGATTATTTTGACGAGTTGTATAATATAATTGACACAACTGAAAGTGAAGACATTAAGCATAACGCCTACTTCGTTTTAGGACACAATGCAAAAAATTGCAAAGACTTAAAGGCTACAGAGTATTTGTTGACGAAACTCAGAAAAGAAAAGAACAAAACTCTGTTAGTAACGATACTTGATAGACTTGCAGAATTATACAAGCCGAAACAATTTGACATATCCCCCATTTATAAGCTAACGACAAATAGAAATTGGCAAATTAGAGGTCATGCTTTTGAAGCATTGACAAATAATGAGAACAAAGTAGAAGACTTTCTAATTGATAAACTTAATACAACAGACAAAAAAGATGACGTTAGACCACTTCTTTCATCGCTTATGTATGTAGGGACACAGAAAGCAATTCCTAACGTTGAGAAACATCTGAAAAGCAGGCAGCCATTTATTAAGAGTTATTCAATAAATGTTTTGACAGTAATTATGCTTAGGGAAAAGTTTTCTTTTGAAACCATCCAGACGAAATTAAAAGTTTCCAAAGACTTTGTTCAGACACACTTCGATAGACTAGATAAACTATCGAGACCAGGATAAAGTACTACCGCTAACATTCGCATTTATGCAAGCATGGCAGACGTGCAAACAATGAGCTGTAAAATATATTTCATCTGTGGTTCCGGCAGAAGGAATTCTATTGGGCAATAGTAGTAACAATGAACTTTAAATTATAAATTTGGCAACGGTTCCGGGCAGACAGGAATGCTAATTCCATGCCTGCATAAATGCGTAACCGTTGTAGGCAATGCGAACCGACATTATGAAGCGATTAACAATTCTATTCTTTTCAATCTCTTTAATCAGTTGCAACCAAAATACACAGACACAAAATGACAATATGCTCAAGTTCTCAGACAAAAGAAATTATGCGACAGAACTAATTGACAACGGTTTTTTAAAATATGCAGACAGTTCAAAGGTTGACAGTTTAAAAACTCAGCTCAGAGATTCATTTAATATTTATGAAGACGACAATTTCAAAATAGCTCACATTGACGCCGAAGAACTTGCTGAATTCAGCTTTGACTTTTTTCTTCCAAGTTTGAATAGGATTTTAGCCAAAAGAGACGTTCAACTTTCGGTTAAAAAACTAAACGATGATGATAAATCGTTTGACGTTTTAATAAATGACGATACAATTCAACTTTACACTCAACAAGATTTAAACAACAATACATTTTGGGACGCAGCTTCAAGAAATTTTTTTAGAAAATTAAACGAGCTTTTGAAAGCAAAAAATCACGACGAGCAATTTTATTTGCTTTATGGCGGTAACGACTTGCACACAATGCTTCTGACAGACAAACAGTTTTCAATTATAGCCGACTACTATAAAAAAAGTATTAAGGAGGCACCCTATAAACCATGACAGCACTGCCTACAACATTCGCATTGGCAATAGCTGGGGGTGACGTGCATTTCATCAGCTTTTTGTTCGCTATTTAGCTGTAGTTCCGGGCTGAAAATTATCTATTAAGCAACAGAATAAAAATCTCAACTTTTTGTTCGTTTACTGGGCAGACGTTCCGGCAGAAAGTTATAAATTGCCCAGCCATCGCCAATGCGTGGCCGTTATCGGTCACCCTATTGAACGACCGTGCTAAAACTTAACTGACAGACAAATGAACGGAAAACCCAACGCTTCGGCAAAATCAAAAGAGCTGCAACCAACCGCACAAAGCCAGCGCTTTGCAGCACATTTGCTTTTGCCCCAACCGCACCGCAATCTTGAAAACCTACAAAGACTTACCTACTAATGACTGAAAGAGTATTATCGGAATTACAAAAAGAATATCGGAACTTTTTTTTAGGAAAGTTGAATCTTTATGGTGTAAAATCTCCAGCCGAACTCAAAACCAAAGAAAATAAGAGTAAGTTCTTTACTGAAATAAAAGAAGATTGGGCAAAAATCAAACTTGCTAAAAAGCAAAAGAAAGAAGCTGAAAAAAGACAACATCAAACAGTAACAACTGAAAGGGAAATCAGCAAAACCCCAACAGTAAAAAAAGAACCGAAAGAATCCACAGTTTCAAAATCCAAAAAGCCCACACATCAAGACAAAGAAAATAAAGGCAAAAAAGAATACCAACAACCAACGCAACAAGAGTTCACAAAACAAGTCATTAAATCTGAACCGAATCAAGAACAGACAGATGATTTAAAAATATTATTTACACCGAATAATCATTTTGCACAGGCAGAACAATATCAATATCCTGTTGTAAAAATGCCTAAGCAAAATTCTAATCTAAAACTTCCAAGATTAGGGCGTTCCAATCAGAAAGGATATAAGGAAAACGATTTTTACAACGAAATAAAATCTAAGATAACCGACATTGAGATAGAGAATAACGTCCATATGGTTATTCCGCATTACAACAAACCATACGAGCCAGACATCGTTTTATTTGACAAAAAACTAAATCTTTATATTGATATTGAGATAGACGAACCTTATGATGGCTATTATAGGTATCCGACACATTACACAAACCCCGAAGAAGAAATCAAGCAAGACAATATCAGGGATTTGTTTTTTATCGAAAGTGGTTGGATTGTAATCAGATTTACAGAAAAACAAGTTCATTGCCAGTCAAGTGAGTGTATTGACTACATACAAAATGTTCTTAATTCTATTTACAACAGGAAATTTACTACTGATGTAAAATGTGAAAGAGAAAAGCAATGGGATTATAACCAATGTATTCAATGGCAGAAAATCAATTATCGTGAAAATTATTTAGGGATAGGGCGTTTCAATAAGCAATATACATACAAGGAAATTGAAATTAACACAGAAGAAACAGAAAGTATAGAAAACCAGATTCAGCGAACAAAAATTTTAAAATTTAGTGATTGGAACGTTAGTGGAGGTTTCGATGAAGAACAGCATATATATTCAGGAGATGAAACAGGCAATGCTGCATATATTTCTGTTACCACACTTATCGAACGTTTTTTCCCGTTTGACTTAAAAAGATATATTGAGAAAAAGGCTGTGAGAGAAAAAAGAACAGAAGAAGATGTTCTAGATGAATATTTGTTTATGCGGGATGAGGCAGCATTAAAAGGAACTGAATTACATAAGCAAATTGAAAATTTTTTAAAGGAGAAGAATTATGACCCAGACTCAAAGGAATTTCAAATGTTTAGGAATTTTTATGACAAGGAAATCAAAACAAAAAACATCTCATTCTTCGATGCAGAAAAAATGATTTTTTCAGAAAAGCATAATGTAGCAGGAACAATAGATTGTCTTTTTAAGAAAAACGACACAGGCGAATATATAATGCTTGATTGGAAACGAAGCAAGAAACTTATCATTGACGGTCGCCCAAGAAAATATGGATTTGGTTATGCCTTATCTGAATTAAGCAGTATAGACAATTCAAGTTATTACAGGTATTGTTTGCAACAGAATATATACAAACACATAGTAGAAATTGAATATTCAATCAGAATTTCCTCAATGAAGTTGGTGGTGTTACACGAAAATTATTCAGACTATCACGTAGTAAATGTTCCCATTTTGAATAGAGAAACCAAAATAATTTTAAACTCATTAAAACACAAAATATAAAATGAACGTTTTAGACGAATTTCAAAAAGCAATAGAAATAGAACGCCTTAAAAATCTGGAAGATTATGAGGAGCAAATGAAACAACCTTTGGACGAAAGAATTGCCAAAGGTATTACAATGTCAAACCTAAAAGTTGAATTTGATTTTATAAATGTGCCTATTTCAAATATGCCCAATGTTCGTCTCTTCAGCTCTGTTAGAATTATTTGTGATAATAATATATCAAAGTTTAAAGAAGGTTCTCGTGTAATTTTAAGCAATGGCGGATATGCATTTCAATTGGAGGTTGATGAAGATAGTATTGATAACTTCATTTTAAAACCAGATGATTACAATTTTGGAAGTTGTACAATTGATCCAAACGGCTATCCAAAAAATAATTGGGAAATAAATGCAACAAAGACAGAGGTAACATCCAAGTTATTATTAAGTGCGGTTCAAAATTTAATTGATAACAACCAGATGCTTAATAAAATAGATTCTTTTTTGAATGGGAAAACTCGAAATAGCTATAAAAGCTATTCACAAAAGGTTGACTTTTTAAATAAATCGCAAAACTCAGCCTACGTCAATGCAATAAATGCAAGTGATTTTTGTATTATTCAAGGACCTCCTGGAACAGGTAAGACTGAAACAATTGGCAATATTGCAAAACAACTCATTGAAAGCGGGTTAAATATTTTTATCACCGCACCAACAAACACAGCAATCAATAATGGTTTAAATGCAATTGCTTCAAAAGTAAAAGATGACAGTCGAGTAATTAAAATTGGTAGAAAAACTGATAATAAAGAGGTTCAAAAAAATCCATTTATAATGAAGAAATTAAAGTTACCCTATTCTAGCTACTTAAACAATCCAATTTATAGTCAAAGGGGTATTGCCATTGGAGCAACAGCTTATTCAATTTGTTATCCAGGCAACAGAAAACTTGATGGCTGGAAATTTGACGTTGTTATTATTGATGAAGCATCCCAATTAAGTATTCCATTATCAATAGCGGCAATGTGCAGAGCAGATAAATACATTTTCGTTGGCGACCATAAACAACTTGACCCGATAGTTCCTAAAAAATCTAACAATGAAATGTTTTCGGAATCAATTTTTGGCAGGTTAGCCCGAATTTATCCGAATGAAATCAATCTTTTGAATACATCGTATAGACTTAATGAATCACTTATAAAAATTCCAAACACTTTGTTTTACAACAATCTTTTACATTCGGATTCAACCACAAAGCAAGACAACACACAATATCAATGTAATTATCATTCACAAATTCTGAACAATGATTCTCATACTTTGGTACTTCATAATGTATTTGACGCACAAGGTCGTTCGCCATTTGAAGCAAAACTTGTTGCTGAAATGGTTGCAGACTTTTTAAATAATGGCGTAAATATCAAAGACATTGGTATTATGTCGCCTTACCGAGCACAAGTCAGAGAAATAAAAAAGGAGATAAAAAAGATTTTGCGAAATTCTATTCCCAATCCATTTGACACTTTGTTTGTAGATACGGTTGACAGTATGCAAGGACAAGAAAGAAATTATATAATTTACAGTTTTGCTAATTCTCATCCTTTGGAATCTATGAGAAGATTAGACTTCTTTTACAGCCCGAACAGATTAAACGTAGCAATCACAAGAGCAATAAAAAAGTGTATCGTAGTCGGTAATTACAAAATCTTTGACATCAAAGACGAAGAGTTAAAGAACAGCAACGAATACCAAGACATCAAAGAAAGTCTTGACACATTTAAAAACTATTATTCACTATCTACAAAAATAGAACTAAACGAAACTGACAAGGACGAATGGTAAACCAACGCATTTTGTGGCACATTTGCAAAACCGCACAAGCCCACGCTAAAGCCAAGTTTTGCAAAAGAGCCACAAAGCCAACGCACCACGACAGACCAGATGAACGGACAACTAACATACAGACAAGAAGGGCGAACCGCTAACAAGGTATTGCCGCAATGGGGGGTGAAGTGCTTCTATGAAACTTTTGTGCTTAAACGAACTGGCAGTTCTTCTATTGAGCATTAGTGCTAAAAATCCCCCACTGCGGCAATACCCGAACCGTTGGTGGCAATTTGCAATAAACACTCAATCATGAAAAAAGTTTGCTTAACAATTTCACTATTTATATCCGTTGTTACCTATTCTCAAAATAAAATCTATGACACTATTCATTTGACAATTGCGCCAAACGTTATCCCACAAGAAAATTTTAATCAAGCAATCATTTCAACTCTCAAACTTTTTTTAAACAGTAAAGACAGTTCCTTCACCGAAAACAGGTATTGGAGTAAGAGCGATTTTGAAAAGTACTATAATCCATATTCTGACCTTGAAGGAATAAGTGCTGGAAGGTTAGGTAAACATTTTTATCAGCCTTCTCTGATGGAAATTATTGAAACAGATAAGGATAATAAAAAAATTGTAAAAGTTGCATTCATAGGACACAACGAAGAAACGAACAGGAATGTAATAAAAGCCATTTACAACCTTGTGGCAACAAAGGAAGGCGAGAAGATTATTTTTAGTATGTACATGGATTATTTCACACGAAACTGGAAAGAATATAAAGAAAACAATATTTTGTATAAAATTTCACCGTGCAGGACAATTAATTTCAATGATGTAACAAAACAAAAAAAAGCTGAAGACGCTCTCTGCAAGTTTCTAAACATCAAACCTCTGCCAATAACATTTTATTCTTGTACGTCACCCAAAGAACTATTTGAGGTTTTAGGGTTTGACTATCATCCAAACATGTACGTTGATACTTCGGGCGGTTGGAGTAGAGATAAAAATATAGTTATCTCTGCAAACAAATCAGAATATTATATGCATGAGGTGACTCATATTTATTTGAGAAAACTATTCCCATCTATAAATGCTTTTTTTAATGAAGGATTTGCTACTTATGTTGGAGGAAGTGGAAAATATGACTATCAATGGCAAAGAAATAAGACATTAAAATTCTTAAAAGAAAATCCCAACTTTAAGTTTGAAAACCATATTGAAGACCCGTATGAACGATTATATTTTGAACATGAAACACCTGTTCCTTACATGATTGGTGCATTGGTTTGTGAAAGAACCTTGAGACTTTACGGTAAAGAAAAATTATTTGAATTTTTTAAGAGCGACAAAGACGTTTGGGATACTCTCAAAATTGTTGGTTTGACTAAAAATAATATAACCGAAGAATTGCAAAAGGAAATCAAACAGCCACCAACAGCAGGTTTGGCAATAGGCTGGCTGAAGGAATAACAATCGGCTGTAGTGCGCTATCAGCCTATGCCCCAGCAGAAGAACAAATATCGGCTTTTTGCATTTACCTTCGGCTGTAGTTTTTCAATCGGCTAACGTTTGGGCGAGACGTTCATTGAATATCAGCCCATCGCCAAGCCTTCACGTTATGCACAATTTTAAAAGACAACGATTATGAACATAGACTTATCTAATTGGAAATTGATTAAAACTGGACAAATTGAAGATGATTTTGAAGGTTTTGATGATGAAATGACCTTTGAGCTTACAGACGGAAGCATTTATTACCAGTTAGCTTATAAATATCACTATCACTATGCATACAGGCCAAGTGTTAAAATATATTCAAATGGAAGCAATCAAATAATTGTTCCTGATGGAATGAATGATTATGCTGAAGTTCAACAGACGACTGCAATTAAGAGTAAAATAATTAGCGATTTTAAAGGGTGGTCCGGAGATACAATTTTTGAATTACAAAATGGACAGATATGGAAGCAAGACAAGTATCAATACAAGTATTTTTACGCTTACAGACCCGATGCTCTAATTGTTAAAGTTAACGGACATCATATAATGACAGTCAAAGGAAAAAGCATTAGAGTAAAACGAATAAAATAATAAGGATTAAAATGAAATATATTGAACCGACAGTTCTCTCACGTTCCTTTACATGTCCACATTGTGGGACAATTTCAATGCAAGATTGGTGGACAAGGAATTGGCGAGGTAGCCAACATCCACATGACGAAAACCATAATCCATTACGAATTGGAACTTGCCAACACTGTCAAAAAAATACACTTTGGGTAATGACTACAATGTATTATCCTGACAACGGAAATGCACCATTTCCAAATCCTGAAATGCCTGAAAGTGTAAAAAAATTATACGCAGAAGCATCAGCAATCCATATGAAATCTCCGAGAGGAGCAGCAGCACTTTTGCGACTTGGCATACAGGTTTTATGTAATGAACTTGGTGAACCTGGCAAGAACATTAACACGGACATAGCAAGTTTAGTAAAAAAGGGACTGCCTGAAATTGTTCAACAATCATTAGACATTGTAAGGGTAACTGGAAATGATGCTGTACATCCTGGACAAATTGACACAGACAACCCTCAAACAGTAGGGCAACTTTTTGAGCTAACAAATATTATAGTTGAATACATGATTGCGTTGCCTAAAAAAGTAAGTGGCATTTATAAAGGACTTCCAGCTGACAAAGTGGATGCAATTAAGGACAGAGACAAAAAATAAAAAACTGTGCATAACACGGGTTTTGCGTCAGGCGGGGTGACGTGCAAAATTGGAGCTTTGTGCTTCTAATAAACAATTGTAATAAATTGAAACTTTGTGCTTCCAAACCCGCCCGAACGCAAAGCCCGCAACCGTTACCTGCAACCCCAGACGAGCGACCCTGCTACTATTGGGCTGACAGAAAAACATAGACAGCCAACGCACATTGTGGCACATTTGCAAGCCGCACAAAGCCAACGCACAAACCAAATCTTGCAAAAGAGCCACAATCTTGCCAACGCTGCCGATAAAAATTGAACAGACAAAATCGTAAATTGCGAAATTGATAATAACAAGATTGGTCATAAAAACAGAATGAAATTTATAGACTTATTTGCAGGGATTGGCGGTTTTCATAAAGCCTTACACGAACTTGGACACGAGTGTGTTTTCGCCAGTGAACTTGACCCTGTTTTAAGAGAAACCTACAAACTTAACTGGGGAAAAGACATCAACATTCACGGAGACATTAGAAAAATTGTCAAAGACAATATTGAAATCATTCCTGACCACGATATACTTTGTGCAGGATTCCCTTGCCAACCATTTTCAAAAGCAGGAAAACAACTTGGACGTGAAGACGAACGAGGAACATTGTTTGACGAGATTGTAAAAATTCTTGAAGCAAGAACACCAAAATTTTTCATACTTGAAAATGTTCGTTTCATAGCAAAGCACAACAACGAACAGACGTGGAAAGCAATGAAAGCCGACTTTGAAAGGTTGGGCTATGATGTTGACCATAGAGATTATTCACCACACGACTTTGGTATTCCGCAACATAGACAAAGAATTTTTATTGTTGGAGCATTGGGTAAAAATGCACTTCAACATTTCAGTTTTGATAAAGTTGACAAACACAAAAAAAGCATTATTGAATTAGGCAACTTTATTGAACTCAATCCTGCCAACGCAAAGAAGTTGCCTAAAGCAAACCAAGACTGTATTAAACTTTGGCAAGAACTAATTGATGCAATACCAAAAGAAACAAAAATCCCAGGTTTCCCAATTTGGGGAATGGAGTTTGGGGCTGATTATCCTTATGAAGAAACCTATCCTCATTTACTTTCACAAAAAGAATTAGGAGAATACAAAGGAAATTTTGGCATTTCATTAAAAGGAATGACACCAGAAGAACAGTTTGCAAACTTACCAAGCTATGCAAGAGTTGAAGATGAGTTTCCTGATTGGAAACAACGCTATATCAAACAAAACAGGAAGTTTTATAAAGACAACAAAAAATTCATTAAAGAAGTCGTAAATAAAATTGCAGAATTACCCTCTCAAAGTTGGCAAAAATTGGAGTGGAATGTTGGCGACAGCAAACGCAAAATCAATAAATACATTTTACAATTCAGAGCATCGGGGATCAGGATTAAAAAGCCCGACTTCTTCCCTTCTCTTGTATGCACCAATACGCAAATTCCCATCATTGGTTGGGAAAGCCGATACATAACAAGAAAAGAAGGACTGAAACTTCAATCTCTGCAAGGGTTGAAACTTCCTGAAAATGATAATGCGGCTTTCAAAGCATTAGGTAACGCAGTAAATGCCAAGATTGTAAAACTCATAGCAACACAACTTTTGGAACAAGAGAAAAAAGCTAATGGTGTTGCGAAGCAACACCATTCGTCTAATTCATTATCCAAAACTTATGAGCCAGCAAGATAAAGTAAGTATTCGTCCACAAGTTACTATGCTCTCTGTGCTAAAACACATAGAGTATCAGACTTGGTTTGCATTGGCTGAATTTATTGATAATGCGATTGACAGCTATCTAAAAAACGAAAAAGCAATCAAAGATATTGAGGGCGAAAATTTTAAGCTTGAAGTAAAAGTAGAAATTAACGAACCTGAAAACCGAATTACCATTCGTGATAATGCAGGCGGTATTAGCAAAGTAGATTACCCAAGAGCTTTTAGGGCAGCCGAAGTCCCACCAGACAATTCAGGTTTATCGGAATTTGGGATGGGTATGAAATCTGCCGCTTGTTGGTTTGCTGACAATTGGTGCGTTACGACAACTGCATTAGGCGAAGACAACGTTAAAAAAGTTGTCTTTGATATGCAACGAATTTTTGAAGATAAATTGGAGGAATTAGATGTTGAAACAAAGCCTTGCGACAAGAAACATCATTACACAATTGTTGAACTCTTTAATGTAAATCGTATTCCTAAACGCAAAGGTGTTGGGAAAGTCAAAGACCATTTACGAAGCATATACAGAGAGTTTATTCGTAGAGGCGTTTTAAAACTTACACTGAATGGTGAAGAACTAACTTTTAATGACCCGAAAATATTAAATGTCCCAAAGCACGATGACCCAAACAGTAAACCGATTCTTTGGCGTAAAGAAATCAACTTTGATATTGAAGAGGGATTAAGCGTTCACGGTTTTGTTGCTATTCGTGAAAAAGCATCTACAGCAGAAGCAGGATTTGCTTTATTTCGCAGAGGACGAGTAATAGAAGGTAGTTTTGACGAGGGGTTTAGACCTGATTTTATTTTCGGTGCACCAAATAGCTACCGCTATCAAAGAGTTTTTGGCGAATTACACTTGGACGGTTTTAGTGTGAACTTCACTAAGAAAGGTATTCAATGGGATGAAAATCTTGATATTTTTCTTCGCCTGTTGAAAGATGATATTAGCTCAAAAGACTTTCCGCTATTGCAACAAGCGGAACAATATAGAGTTCGTGCAACAGTAGTAGAATATAAAGCAGCGGTTAAAGCTCTTGACGAAACTGTAAATGATTTTGAAAAGAAAGCACCGCAAGCGGTTGCAGATGTTGTAAACTCTGTTTCAAAAGTTGCAGAACCTGAACAAGAAGAACTAACAAAAACCGAACAAACTCTACATCGTGAGTTTGATTTACGATTCAATAAAACAGATTGGAAAGTTTCAATAGAACTATCTTATGACCCATCATTAACAGAGTTAATAGAAGTTGGCGACAGTTTCATTAAAGAAAAAATAAACAATTCATCTGTAAGACAAATAGGGATTAGGCTTTCCCTAACCCACCCTTTTATGGTTGAGTTTGCAGGAGCAGACACAAACAAAATTGAACCAATACTTCGTATTGCCGCAGCTTTTGGGCTTTCTGAAATTATTGCAAAAGACAGCTATAAAAATCAGGGAGAAGTGCGTAGAAATTTCAATGAACTAATTGCCAATTTATCAAAGTAAACTGCTTATGACAGAAATAATTGAAATACAAAACAATAATACAAACGGTGAATGGCAACCATTCGTTGGAGATGAAACTATTGAATTGCTACGCAGCAAAGGTTTTGCAAATGCAGACAAAACGCCCAATGAAAGTGGAGAACGTGTTTTGAATGAAACATATCGTATTATGCAGGTTTGTGGAAATCCAAACACCCCAACAAATAACGAAACAGGAATTGTAATTGGTTATGTTCAGAGTGGTAAAACACTTTCTTTTACAACGCTTACAGCGTTGGCAAGAGATAATAATTACCAAATCGTTATTGTAATTGCAGGTGTTTCTACAAACTTAGTAAACCAATCTACGCAACGTTTATCAAATGATTTAAGATTAAACACACGTTTTGACAGAAAGTGGACTTTGCTTCAAAACCCAAGCAGAACCCAAGACGCTGAAATCATTGAAACCGCCTTAGCTCAATGGGCAGACCCTACTTTTCCAAAGGATAGATGTAGAACCTTGTTGATTACTGTAATGAAGAACACATCACACCTAAATAATTTGGTGGGTATTCTACAAGGACAGAATTTACAAGGAGTTCCAACCTTAATAATTGACGATGAGGGCGACCAAGCAAGTTTAAATACAAGAGCAAGATGGGCGGCACGACAAGGTATTGAAGTTGAAAATCTAACCGAAAACCAAGTTTCAACAATTTATAGGAGAATTTCCGCTTTGCGTTCGGTTTTTCCTCATCATACATTTTTACAATATACGGCAACACCACAAGCCAATCTATTCATCAACATTATGGATAGGCTTTCACCAAACTTCATACGCTTACTTACACCCGGACAAGAATATACAGGTGGAATTGAATTTTTTAGAAATAATCCCAATCTGATTGTGGAAATTCCAGCCAATGAAATTTCTACAAATAATAACCAGTTATTTGAAATTCCCGAAAGCTTGAAAAGTGCATTACGAATTTACTTTTTAGGCGTTGTTGCAGGTGAAATAAACAAAGACCAAAGAAACAGAACAATGCTTGTTCACCCATCAAGATTACAGGGCGACCATAGCGATTTTACAAATTGGATTCGTAACACTTGTAATAGTTGGCAAAGATTGTTGTCAGGAAATGATGATGAAGATAGACGAGAATTATTACACGAATTTCAAACTTCATATTATCAATTACAACAAACAGTTCCTAATCTTCAATCATTTGCAGATTTAACAGGAACAAATTTAATTCACGCCATACGATACACACAAATCGTGGAAGTAAATTCACGAAATGGTGAAACGCCCCAAATTCCTTGGAATGATTCATATTCTTGGATTTTGGTTGGTGGGCAATCAATGGATAGAGGGTTTACCGTTGAAGGATTGACAGTTACTTATATGCCGAGAAATATAGGAACAGGAAATGTTGACACTATTCAGCAACGAGCAAGGTTTTTTGGCTACAAAAGAAATTATTTAGGTTTTTGTCGTGTCTTTCTTGACCAAGTAACAATAGATTCTTACAATTTTATTGTTGCTCACGAAGAAGATGTTAGAAACAGACTTTTAGAATTTGACCTTAACAACAGGCATTTGAACGATTGGGACAGAGAAGCTGTATTAGACCAAATGCTTAACCTAACAAGACGTAATGTGATTTATGATGATTTAGACAGGGATACTTTCGGCAATGATTGGTTTAGAATAAACGCACCACACGACACCGAAGAACTGATTGATTCAAACAGAGATTCTTTGTTTGCCTTTTTACATACCAACTCTGCCAGTTTTTCACAAGATGCAGGGCATCCAAGCAGAACGGAAGAACAAAAACATTTGGTTGCAAGAATTACTATCAAAGATTGTTTGGAGCATTTGCTTAACAAACTTCGTTACACAAGAGAAAGCGATTCTGCTACTTATTCAAGTTTACGTGGAATTTTGAAAAGTTACATTGAAGAACACCCAGACGAGGAGTGTTTGATTTATTTGATGAGTGCGTATGCGATTGATAATTGGGCAGGAAGAACCCGTAGGCTTGACCGAAACCAAGAAATTCAACAGTTATTTCAAGGGCGAAACCCAAGAACTGGTGAAGTAATTTACCCGGGCGATTCGGAAATCAAAGAAGATAATTTATTAACCATTCAAATTCACTTGCTGAATATCAGAGATACAGATTTTGCAAGAGTGCCAACACTTGCAATTTGGATTCCAGAACATATCGGCACAGACATAATCAGGCAAGTATGAATTTAATTGAGCTATATGATTCGCTTTTAATCCCTGAAAACGATACCAAAGTTTTCAATGCTATTGCTATTCCTGAATATCCCGAATTTAGAATTGCGATTGACTTTGAGGGTAATGCCGTTTTATTGCTATCAGTCACAAAACGAATAAAAGATATTAGCCTCAAAAACTTTCGCTTGAAGTATTTGCAACTTGAACAAAATGTTGAGTGTAAAGTATCAGAGAACGGTGCAGACAGATTACATACATTTACTGTAATTACTTTCAGAAGTGTAGATAGAAATTTGCAGGAATATTTTTTGAGAATTGCAGAAACCCTTGTAAAAGCAATAGGAATAAATCCAACACAACAACAAGTTGTTGATTCTTTGAAAAGATTTATTGAAGTGTTCAAAGTCTTGACAGACACACCAACCAACACAGTGAACGGACTTTGGGCTGAGTTATTTTTAATTGATAACACATCAAATCCGCAGACACTTTTAGAATATTGGCATATCATACCCGAAGAAAAATTTGACTTTAATGCAGGAACAGAACGGCTTGAAGTAAAGAGCAGTTCTACATTTGAACGCAAACACATTTTTTCATCAGAGCAATTAAATCCACCAGCAGACACACAAGTTTTAATCGCTTCAATTTTCGTAAAGCAAAATAATTCAGGCGTAAATATTCAACAACTTGTAGAGAGCATTTCGGACAAAGTCGCTAACGATTATGAACTGACAGAAAAACTAAACAGTATTGTTTGCAAGACACTTGGCAGTTCTTTGGAACATTCCTTAGGAATAAAATTTGACTATGAAATTGCTAAACAATCGTTACGCTTTTACAAGCACCAAGACATAAGCAAAATTGAAGCAGTCCACATTCCGACAGAAGTTTCGGAAGTTCGCTACAAATCAGATTTGACAGAAACTAAACATATAGACATAAATAAACTGATAGACAAACAAAAATTATTTAATGCAATTAAACCCTGACAAACAGCCAACGCACAAGCACACACATTTGCAAGCCGCACAAAGCCGCCACACAAACCAAAGCTTGCAAAAGAGTGTGCTTCTTGCCAACGCTGGAGAGACAACCGAGAAAGGGGCAGCAGGTAACAAGGTATTGCCAAAAGCGGGGCTGAACGGCTTCGATTGGACATTTGTGCAAGGTTCAACATTCGTTCTTCGATTGAACTTTTGTGCTAAAAATCCCCGCCTTCGGCAATACCCAAAACGTAAGCAGCAATTAAAGTGACAGACCGTAAACTAAAAATAATATTCGGACTTATATCCCTCATACTTTTGACGACTTTACTTTATAAGTTGACAACAATTCCAGGGGGGATGATTTTACCCGGTTG